>Ga0194113_10008724_pt1 | contig 12409 bp, 7 predicted proteins | sample TA2MahC200mmetaG_FD_146193 | JGI IMG/M metagenome (GOLD analysis project Ga0194113, IMG submission 146193) | Freshwater microbial communities from Lake Tanganyika, Tanzania - TA2015017 Mahale Deep Cast 200m | ecosystem: Environmental > Aquatic > Freshwater > Lake | place: Tanzania: Lake...
GTCGGTCAGGACGATGGTGAACGCGTTCGATCCGATATCGGCGGCGACGGGCGTCCAGGTGAAGAGTCCACTGGCGGGATCGATCGTGGCGTTGCCCTTGGCGCCCACGAGCGAGTAGGTCGTTCCGGCCACTCCCTCCTGGGAGTTGACGGCGTCATACGAGACGACCTGCCCCACCTTGCCAACCGTAGGGGGCGTCGACGTGAACGGCGGTGGTGGCGTCTGGTCGACCGTGACAGCCAGCGTCCCCGACGGGCCGCTCACCAAGCCGGTTACGGTCTGCGTGGCGTAAACGTTGTAGGTCCCGTCGCCCAGTTGAGCCAGACTACTGGTGGTGATCGTGACTTCGCTCCCCGCCGCCGTTGCCTGGCCGATAATCAGGCTGCCGCGATGCAAGCGCACGATCGCGCCGTTCTGCACGTTCGTGATGCGGAACCCCATCTCCGCGGCGTTGGTCACGTTGTCGCTGTTGGATGACCCCGAGTCGCTGGCAGCCAGCAGATCGACGGCCAGCGGCGCGAGTGGCAGAACCGATATCGTGACGACCTGCGTATCGTAAAGGTCTTGCGTGTTCGACGTTCCCTGCGGCCGCACGCGCACCTGGAGGTCCATCGTGCCAATGAAGTCCGTCGGCGGCGTGACCGTCACTTGGCCCGTCGTTTCGTTGACAGAAAACGTGTAGGCCACCGAACCCAACTGCACGCCACTGAACAGGACCGCGTTGCCTTCCACGTCGGTGGCCGACAGCTGGAACGTGGCAGGCACGTTCATGGTCGTCGTGATCGGGGGAATGTCATTCAGGAATGGACCGCCGTCATAAGGGTCTGGTGACACGATCACGTGGAACGTCTCCACGAACTGGTTTCCATCCCCGTCCCGCACCGTGACCGTGATGTCCGCCTCGCCAGCCGCGTTCTCGGCGGCCTTCAGCATCAACACCCGGTTCTCCTGGTCTTGGAAGACCCTGGCCGACTGGATCGTGATCGGCGTCAGCGGCTGATTACTGGCGTTGACGGCCGACAGATTGATGGCGTCGCGAATCTTGTCCCCCTCGGTCAACACGCCGAACACCGGATGATTGAAATCCAGGTGACGCGTCGGAGCGTCCGTCACGTACACCTGGGAATTGGCCGAGTCGTCCGCAGCCGATTTCGCCCACGCTAACATCCCGGCCTTGTTGTGCTGCAAATCAACATGGAAATCGTCGTCAAAAGTACCCAATGACGACCCGCCTCCTCCCGTGCCCGTCGGGTCGCCAAACTGGAACATGAAGTTGTTGATCGACCGGTGGACGCGGACCGCCGGCGTGTTGTTCGCGGCGTCGTAAAACCCCTCCTCAACCAGCGTGATGAAACGACTGGTGGCGCCGGGGACACGGTCCTCAAACAACTCGAACACCAGGCTGCCCCACCCAGAGAAATCCACCTCCACACTGCGATTGCCGGACAGCACCGTTGCCTGAACCAGCGACGGATTGCTGCTGGTGACCGTGTACGTGAGCGGGCCTCCGTTGGGATCGTAACCGTTAAGCGCCACGTGCAGCGGAGATCCACCAAGCACCGTCTGTTGCCCGATCGGTGCCACAAACGGATTGACCGAAGTCGGAATGACAACACCCGCGCGCGCCGAAAGGGTTTCCAAGGACAGAAAACCGACCTCGCGCGATCCGTCCGGGAATTGCCATGTGGGGAATTGAGTAATGCCCTCGGCGATGCCGATCTGGTTGAGCGACCGATCGGGGTTCGTCACCTCGATGAACGGCAGGAAATCGCCTCCGTCCTCAAACAGCTCTTTCTGTGTCGTGCAAGCCGGGCACCATGCCGCGCTGAACAGCTTCGCGCCTGCGGTCGTCAAGGCCTTGGCAAACGCCACCAAATCGGGGGCCGGCGTGTTCTCGCCCTCGGCAAGATCATCGGCCGATGCGATCGCCAGGTACGCGCCATTGTCGACGACAACCACCGGGGCAGGACCCTCGCCCAGGGGATCCTGATCGAGTCCGAGGTCACTTGATAGCATCAAGCGGCCCTCAAGTGACTCCAGACGGAAGGGCGACGCCCGCCGCGCGGCGTGCAGAGTGCTCGACGATCCAAAAAACAAATCCCGCAACTTGCTGATGGCTCGACGGTGCGTTCGGCGATTGGACTTCTTCACCACGGCTGTTCGGCCCCCGATTGAAAATGGGTTTTACTTCTCGGCCTGAATTCCAAGATAAACACCGGCAGAAAATCTGTCAGCAAAATGGTGCAAGTTCCGCACCGAAGTGCTTTTCGCAGGACGAATTAGCCGCATAGCCCGCTCAGCCGCGCCAAGTTGAACGGAAACCGCCAGAAACCCCTCTCAAGAGGCAATAAAGCCGCTGCATTTCTGCATCGCGATGTGGCCGGGAGTCAACACGGGCCCGCCGGGACTTGGCCGCGACTTCCGCAACGCGGCCACATGCCGGCCGTCGGCCCGGGCCCAAATCTCCCCTTCTCGCGATCAACGACCATTCGCTATGGTTGAGGGTCCGCAATCAGCACGTTCTTGCAACCACCCATGATCACCCCACCACTATTACCGTTGCCCCTCCTGGTGACCGGAATTGCCGGCGTCGCGGGATACAACGCATTTCGCTATTTCGCCCGGAAATACCCGGGACAGGTGATCGGTTCGCGGCGTGCCGATAACTGGAGGCTGCGCGGCCCGAACATCGAGCCGTGCGACATACACGACCGTGAAGGACTGGCGCGAATGTTTGCGAGGTACCAGTTCGCCTCCGTGCTCAATTGTGATGGCACCTGCAAGCTGAAATCGTGCGAACTCGATCCCTGCTTGGCTGAGCTTGTGAACGTGGGCGGAGCGCGGAATCTGGTCGATCTGGTCCGCGGCGCGGCCATTCGCTTCGTGCACTTGTCCGTCGACCTCGTGTTCTCGGGAACGGCTGGCGGCGGACACGTCGAAACCGATCCACCGGACCCGGTGACCGTCTATGGCCGCACCATGCTCGACGCCGAACGTGTGATTCTGGATACCTGCCCGGACGCCTGTGTGCTGCGGATCTCGTTGCCCATGGGGATTAGTTTCAACGGGCACGCTGGGGCCATTGACTGGATCCAGAGCCGCTTCCGTAAGTCCAAGCCCGCAACGCTGTTCTACGATGAAATCCGCACGCCGAAGTACACCGACTGCCTGAACGCAACGTGCGAGGCGTTGCTGCGTGGATCGCAGAAGGGGCTTTACCACGCGGGCGGTCCACGACCACTCAGCCTCTACCAAATCGCCCAGATCGTGAATCGCGTTGGCGGCTATGACCCGCGCTATTTGATGGGCTGTTACCGACTGGACGCCGGCCCCATCCCGCCGCGCGCCGGCGATGTGACGATGGACTCCACCAAACTCGTTCAGGCACTAGGGTTCACTCCGTTCAGTCCGTGGCCCCTGGACGACCACTGGGTTCCCACCCATCGGGACTGGCACCGCGAGCGTGACATCGCCGACCGGGGCTGTCCGGAGCTATTGTCGCAGGTCCTTTACCGGAACCCAGCGCGAACGCCCATGCACGACAGCACGCCGTGAGGCGGGGTGCGTCGATTACGGCGGCCAGTCTGACGGGTCCGGACTTGTCTCACCGCACGCGTGCGGAGGCGAACTGTCCGCGCTGGTGGCCGTAGTAAGACGTAAGCGGGATGTCGACCCGCGGGTTCTTTGCAGTGCGGTGTAAGGGAAATCGTTGGAGCCGGCGGACTACGTCAGGATATTCGCGATGCGTGCTCCCGGCAATTGGAGCCTCAGCATTGGTCGATGGGGTGGTCTCGACATTCGCGTCCACGCGTTTTTTGTGGCGTTTGCCGTGGCGACTCTTTATTTGTGCTGGCCCGCGCCTTCATCGGAGCCTGCCGGAAACCTGTTGAACGTGGCGTTGGCCGGCCTCGGCCTGCTCTTTCTCAGCGTGCTTGTGCACGAGTTGAGCCACTGGCTCGTCGCCCATTTGCTCGGCGTGTCCAACTCGGCGATTGTGCTCGGACCGCTCGGCGGCTACACCCGGTGGTCTTTTCCGGAATCTTCAAGAGCATGGTTGCTGATTCTGTGTGCCGGCCCGGCGGCCAACTTGCTCGTGAGCTTGTTTTGCCTGATCGGGTTGTTTCTGGTCGAAGGGTCGTTTCGTGTGATGCCTTTGCTGAATCCGCTCGAACCGGCATGGGTGGAAGCTCCGACGACGCTCGCAGCGCAGGGGCTCAGAATCGCTACCTGGATCAACTGGTTCTTGTTTCTCGTCAATCTGCTGCCTGCGTTTCCTTTCGACGGGGGCGGGGTGGTCGCTGCGATTCTCAATGCGGCGCGTCCGAAGTCGATCAGCAGACGAGGATCGGAGTTTCTGTTCTGGGTGGCCACGTTGACTGCGGCCGTCATCATGGCGGTCGCCCTTTATTTCTGGAAACACAACGACACGGCCCTTTTCCCGACGTGGGTCGCGTTGGCCCTGTTGGCCGTCATTCTGTTGGTCGCCGCGCGGCGCGACTTTGAAGTTCTGGTTCCACCGGTCGTGGCGGGTGCGGAACCCGGCAAGGGCGACCTGCCGCGCAAGCGACGCCAGACGTGGGCTCCCCTTCCCACCGACGGACTGGCGGATGCCTTGCCTTCGCCGGACATAGAACCGTCGGCGGCCGTTTCGCCCGCCGCGCCTCGGAGAGACGCGGACGCGGAGGCGGAGGCGGACGCGGAGGCGGACGCGGAGGCGGACGCGGAGGCGGAGGCGGACGCGGAGGCGGACGCGGAGGCGGAGGAAGACCAGCAAGTCGATACGATCCTTGCGCGATTGCACGTGCAGGGATGGGACAGCCTGACGCGTGAAGAGCGGGCGTTGCTGCAGCGTGTCAGCGCCCGGTATCGCCACCGGCTGGGCCGACCGTCGTAATTCGCTGCTGTTCGCCCTTGGCCCGCAGCGGCCGCCATTGACGGCGGGGCAACGCCGTCCCGCGGCGGCTTGATCCGCCGTCGCGTGCCGGGGAATGGAGCGTACAGACCGCGGCCAACCCACCAAACGGGCGGGGCTTTGCGCGCAGTCCGGGGTGCAAAGCGGCGGTATGTCCGAGGACGGCCGGCACTGGCAGGCCCGGGTCACTGGCAGGCCCGGGTCACTGGCAGGCCCGGGTCACTGGCAGGCCCGGGTCACTGGCAGGCCCGGGGCTGGAGTCGCTGGCCGGGCGGGCGGCATCGCATGGCGGCGGGGGGAACCTCTGGGCCGTGGCGAGGCAGCCTCAGCGATGCTCCTCCACCCCACATCACCCGGTGGGTCGCGGCTGTGCCAGGCCGCATCAAGTTGACAACGGTTGCGTGCGACGAGTAGTCTAGATAGAGTTGCTCTCGGTAACCGCCGCGCTCCGAGCGTGGGCGGGAGCGGAACGCTATCGTGGGTGTACGGGTACGCGGGATCGGATTAGGTATCCATCCCGCGTTGGCCGCGGGCCGCGTACCGCGAAAGGGAGAGGCAGTCCGGCCGGCGTGGGGGCGATTAGACACCGGGAGCGTCCGTGGCAGCATGTGTGTTGGCGGTTGTTGGCCTCCCTGCCGCGTCTCTCCCTGGTAACGATGCCGGTCTTGTCGATCAAGGGTTCGATTCGTCAGTTCGTGTTTGGACTCCGTCGCACCTCGGCCACTTGGTTTTCAGGTCGAGGCGCCGAGCGGCGCGGAGGAGGCGGTTGCTATGTTGATTAGTCGTAAGGCAATGAGTTCCCGAAGGGCGGCATCCGTGCTTCTCGCGGCAGCGGGCATGGTGATGGCTGTGACAAGTTGGTGTCCGCATACGTGGGCGCAGGGCGAGCCTGGCGCGGCTGCCTTCACTTGGGACACCGTGGACCCCGCGTACGCGGATCGGCAGGCATGGGCGCGACAGCGCGTTCTGATCATGCAGGTCCTGGGCGGCCAACAGGGGTTTGAACCGAATCGCGCGGCGGTGGACGGCTGGTATCGCAAGAACCTGTTCGCCGAATTCGGCTCAAGGGACGGCCTCGGCGACTTGCCCGAAATCCGCGAGGCGATATACGAAGGCCTCACTCTCTCGGCCAGGAACCCGGGACTGCACCAGTTCCTTGTCGATCTCGCCTACGAAGAAGCGACGAAACGGGTCACGGGGAACTACCACCCGGCCGTGAAGTACAACGCCCTGCTGATTATTGGCGACTTGAACCAGACAGAATCCGGCATGGAAGGAACCGCCAAGACGCCGCCGGTCCGTCTGGCACGGGCGCTCGACTTCCTGGTCGAAGAACTCAAGAAACCGAATCAGCTGGACGCCTTGCGGCTGGCTGCCATGGTCGGGATCAAACGCCATGTGCAGTTGAGCCGGCAGCGCCCGGCGGACGCGCCGATTCCTGACGCCCGGAAATTGGAGATCATCACGCTGGCGCAGGCGATGATGAACGAGAAGACGCCGCCGACCGGGCGGACGCCCGACGGGCATGCATGGCTGCGGGGCCGCGCCATCGAGTTGCTGGCCGCGGCGGGTGCCGTCGGCGACAATCTGGCCATTTTCAACGGCATTGTGGCAGTGCTCGACGACGCCGATGCGCCGCTGTCCTTGCGGTGCACCGCGGCACGAGCTCTGCAGCAACTTGACTACACCGGCGTCACCGGCATTGATCCGGTCGCCATCGGCCAGAGACTGGCCGCGCTGGCGGTCTTCGCGTGCCGGAACGAGGATGAGCGGGTGAAGGAAGAAAAGAAACTCGGCCTCGATTTTTCCGCGCCCGGCACGAGCGGTTATCCGGGTTCCGGCTACCCCGGCTCCGGATACCCTGGCGGGTTCGGTGGTCCCCCCGGCGGGTACGGAGGTAGCGACGGCGGCGAGTCTAGCGATCCGTATGGCGGCGGCGGCTATCCCGGGTCCGGTTACCCCGGCGGCGGCGCCGGGGAAAAACCGGCCGCGAAAAAGGAAGCACCCGTGCCTGAGCCGATCCAACGAGTCCGACGCCGACTGAAAGAGCCCCTCAAATGCGTGCTGCTGGGGTTGCGGGGAGAGACCAGGAGATCAACGATCGGAGGGGCCGCGTCCGGAGCACCGGCACTCGAAGGCCTCGTCGCGCTGGCGCCAGCCGACCCGGCCAAAGACCAGGTCCAGAAGCTGGTGACCGCCGTCGAGGCGATCGTCACCGCGACGGACACCTTCGACAAGGGCCTGGACGACATGATGAAGGGAATCCGCTCCAAAGCGCGCGAGCTGGAAAGCCTGTTGCCGAAGCCCGCGGAGGAGACCGAAGAGTCCTCCGAGGACGACGCGTTGCCCGGTGGCACCGCGCCCGCCAAGAGTCCGCCCGCCGAAAAGGACGGAGCCACGAAGAACTGATCCGACCGGCAGCCGCACCCAACAGGAACACGTCTGCCTCCCACGGACTCGCGCCGCGCGCGATGGAGCTGGAGCGTCTCTCCGCGGGAGTGCGCATGCCGCGAGTGCGGCCCGTGCCCGAGGCCCCCGAGCGACGTCGCCGCTGTTTCCCGCCGGCAGCCGCGCGCACGAACCGGTTCGGCGCGGCACCCTGTGTGGTCCTCGCGCCATCATGCCACTCGCCCTCGAACGGCTCACCCTGGGATGACTTGTTGCCATGACCGATACGGACAGCTTCTGGTCGTCGTTGCCCGAGGATCTGTGGTGTCCTCCGCCGGAGGCGGCTGCGACACACGTAGCCCGGTTGAACGAACGCGCGCGATGCGCGGCGAGTCTCAGAGTCGCCTCGACGCTTCACTCTGTCCAGTCGACAGGCGTCTGCGGGGTTGGCCTGATGGGAGCCAGCATCGCGGCCACGGCGATCAAGGCGGGCATGCCGGTCAAGATCTTCGACGTGTCGGCCGAGGCCTTGGAGCGAGGCACGCGCGTCATTCAGGCCGAGGCCGGACCCGCGGGGGAACTGCTGAGCATCTGCCGCGACCCGCGGGAACTGGCCGCATGCGACCTCGTCGTGGAATCCGTCGTGGAAGACTTGGAAGTGAAACGCCAGGTCCTGCGACAACTGGCCGCGGTCCTCAGACCGACCGCGATCCTCACCACCAACACCTCCACCATCCGCCTCGCGGAACTGGACGAATCGGTCGACCACCCCGAGCGATTCTGCGGCATGCACTTCTTCGTCCCCGTGCCGTCCCGCCCGCTGGTCGAGATCGCCCAAGGCCGGCATACCAGCAGCCAGACGGTCGCCGCGGCCGTCGCGCACGCCCTGCGAATCGGCAAAATGCCGCTGGTCGTCCGTGACGGGCCGGGGTTCCTCGTCAACCGCCTGCTGATGCCGTACCTGGCGGAAGCCCAAGAGCTGGTCTGCCAGGGCGCGGACCCGCGAGTCGTCGACGGTGTCGCGACGCGATTCGGCATGGCCCTCGGCCCGTTCCAACTCATGGATCGAATCGGCACCGACACGGCGTGGCTCTCCGGACGCGCCATCTGGCGCGCCTTCTCGGACCGCATGCCCCTCACCCCGCTGCTGCCCGCACTCGTCAAACGGAAACGGCTCGGCGTCAAATCAGGGCGCGGCTTCTACTGCTACGAACACGGCGATGCCGACGGACGCGACGATCCCGAGTTGACGCGGCTGTTCGAACCGTACGTGCGGCGCGCCGCCCCATTCTCGGAACGCGAAATCGCCGCGCGGCTCTTCCTCGCCATGCTCGTCGAGGCAACGCGACTGTTGGACGAACAGATCGTCGACGACCCGCAAGACGTGGATTTCGGACTCGTCCACGGACTCGCCTTCCCCGCCTTCCGCGGCGGACTCATGCATTGGGCAGACGGCGTCGGGGCCGCTCGCATCACCTCCTTGCTCCAACAGCTCGCCCCCCTGGGAAAACGCTTCGTCGCAACTGACTATATAATGTCACTATCCGAATCGGGAGCCGGCTTTTTTCGGGGGCAAACGGCAGGCGAGAGCTGACCGGCAGGCGACAGGCACCAGGCGAAGGGCGATGAGGAAACTAACAGCGTTCGACGTTGAATGTCGAATGTCGAATGTCGAATGTCGAATGTCGAATGTCGAATGTCGAATGTTGAATGTTGAATGTCGAACACTGAACGAGGGAGACAGGAGACCGATGATTGCGCGACGCATCATGGCTAGGCTGCTGTTCGGGCCGACCTTGGCCTGGAACTACCTGCTCGCTCGCGTGCTGCGCGTGCGGCATTGGTGGGACGAGGTGGACGAAGGCGTGATCCAGGGTGCGTTGCCGTTCCCCTGGGACGTGCCGGCGTTGCATGGGCTGGGGGTGGGTGCCGTGGTGAACACGTGCGCGGAGTATGCGGGGCCCGCGCGGGCGTACGCGCGTTTCGGGATCGTGCAGCTGCGGATTCCAACGGTGGATTTCACCGCCCCGGCGCTCGCGGACGTGGAGAAAGCCGTGGCGTTCGTTCGCGAGCAGAGAGGGCTGGGGCGATCGGTCTACGTCCACTGCAAGGCGGGGCGCGCGCGCAGCGGGACGGTCGTTCTCTGCTATCTCATCGCCGCCAAAGGGCTCTCGCCGCAACAGGCTCAACAGCTCATCCTGCGGCGGCGTCCGCACGCTCACCCGCGTCTGGACCAGCGGGACGTGGTGCGGCAATTCTGGAGCCGCCACCAGCGTTAGCGCGATCGCCCGCGAGCGGTGCGATGGAAGATGCGCCGCGCGTCGTGCAGCGCGACCTCGAGCCTGTCGACTTCTTCCAACGTGTTGTAGAAGTAGAAGCTCACCCGACTGCTGGCCGCCACGCCGAACCGTTTGTGCAACGGCATGGCACAATGATGGCCCGCGCGAACGGCGATGCCATGCTGATCCAGGATCTGGGCCACATCGTGCGCGTGGATCCCGTCCATCACGAAGCTGACGATCCCGGCCTTCTTCTCGGGCGTGGGTCCGAGCAGTCGCACGCCACTCACTGCCGCCAGCACTTCGTGCGCGCGGCAGGTCAAGACCCGCTCGTGCGTCCGGATGTTCGTCAGCCCGACGGCCGTCAGATAGTCGATTGCCGCGGCGAGTCCCAGCGCGGGAACGATCGGCGGCGTGCCCGCCTCAAACCTGTCGGGCAGTTCCGCCGGCTCGAACCCGTCCAACGTCACGCGGCGGATCATGCTGCCGCCGCCCAGGAACGGCGGCATCGACTCGAGAACGTGCTCGCACCCGTACAACACGCCGATGCCAGAGGGGCCCAGCATCTTGTGACCGCTGAAGGCCACGAAGTCCGCCCCCAGCAACTGCACGTCCAACGGGGCATGCGGAACGCTCTGCGCCGCATCGATCAGCACCCGCGCGCCGGCCGCCCGCGCCGCGGCCGCAATCCGCTTCACCGGATTGATCGTCCCCAAGACGTTGGAGACATCCGTCACCGCAACGAGCCGCGTGCGGGCGTTGAGCATGCGATCGAATGCGTCCAGCACCAGGCAGCCGTCGTCGGTCAACGGCACGAACCGCAGCGTGCAGCCGGTCCGTTCGGCCAGCTGCTGCCACGGCACGATGTTCGCATGATGCTCCATTTCCGTCAGCAGGATCTCGTCCCCCGGTCCGACGTGCTTGTCCCCCCAACTCCGCGCGACCAGGTTGATCGCCGCCGTGGCGCCCGGCGTGAAAATCACCTCGTGGCAATGGCGAGCGTTGATGAACCGCCGCACCGACTCGCGCGCCTTCTCGTACAAGTCCGTGGTCTGTTCGCTGAGCCAGTGAATGCCGCGATGCACGTTCGCGTAGTGACGCTCGTAGGCGTCCACCAGCCGCTGAATCACTTGCCGGGGCCGCTGCGTCGTGGCCGCGTTGTCAAAATAGACCAGCGGTTTGTCGCCGTGGACGACGGTCGACAGAATCGGGAAATCGGCCCGCAACGCCCGCGGGTCCAGCACGAACGGTTCCGTTGAAGTCACGGCCCACTCCCTCGCGCGTCAAGCCAGCCGCCGCGGCCGCCCAACGTCACCACCAGCGACCCGACACCCAACACGCACCACGCGGGCCGCGGCCACAAGTCACACCCCGGACCGACTGACGCGGGCTTCAACCGATCGGCGGACGCCGTTCGGCACCGGGGATGTCCGCCTGATCCGCGACCCCGACATCCGCTTCGCCCCCTGGAGCCGGCACCGGTGAATAGATGGCGGCCTGGACGACACGCCACGACAACAGGCAGCACTTCTGCCGGTTCGGCGTCAGCCGCGCGCCGAACAACGCGAGCATGTCTTCCGCGGTCATTCCTTTCACATCGTCCACGCTCTTGCCTTCAATCGCCTCCATCAACATGGATGCCGATGCCTGGCTGATGCAGCAGCCTTCCCCGTCAAACCACGCCGACCGAATGCGGCCGCCTTCCTCGATCCGCAACGCCACGCGGACTACGTCCCCGCACAGCGGATTGTCATCTTCGTGCGCGTGAGTCGCCCCATCGCAGTGACCGCGATGAAAGGGATCTTCGTAGTGTTCCAGAATCCGGTCCTGGTAGATCTGCTGCTCGTCGGTCGCCATATCACTGCCGTATGCGGCACGAGGAAAATCAAGGGTTTCCGTGCTCGTCAATCGTGCTCGTGCTCGTCAATCGTGCTCGTCAATCGTACTCGTCTGAAAGACGTCGTCGCTTCGCATCCGGCCGTGGGCCGCGATTCCGCGGCTGCAACGGTGCCGGCTCGTAGTCCTCCGTAAGTCTACGAACGGCACGGCCCAAGGACAAGCGGACGCGAACCGTAGGACTCGTGGGGCACCAAGGCGCACACTCAACGCATGCGCCACAACGAGTCGTCGGGGATGTCGAGACTTCGTTGAACGTCGCGGATTTCGCCGCGGAATCGCCGGGCATCGACCGGGTAGCCGGCCGTGGGGCGGAGATTTGGCACGCGCGCGCACCAGAACGCATTGAACGCGCGCATCGCCAGTTCGCGGAGATACTTGGAGGTCATGGAAGCTGCCGCCACCGGAAGATAGCGCTCTCCGTCGACCGTGAATCGAACTTCCGCGCGCCGGGACCGCGGCCCCCAGCCGTAGACGCTCTCCGTGGCTGACTCCCGCCGCACCTCAACCAGATCGTCGGGGAAAACGTGCTGCCACAAGGGAGCATAACGGTTGCGTGCTCCGTGCTTGTCGCACTGAATGAGCAGCGGTTCGTCGGGCAGGGGTTCGATCAACTCCCTGATCAACTCGAAGGTCCACAGCGACAGCGCATCGCCTTTACTGCAGAGCCGCACACGCTCGTTGAACGGTGCCGGGAAGATGATCCGGGAGCGGATCGAGACGAGTTCGATGCCGGCCTGCGCAAGAGCCGCTCGCAGACGCCGCTGCACGCCGGCCACTTCCGACACAGTCGCATCAACGGGGACGGCGGCGTCGTACGACCGATACCAGGGCAGGTCCTCCAACAGTCCGCGACACCGAGGGTCGCACCGTTCCAGCACGCCGCGCCAAGTGCTGGGTGGCCCGGCGTCGGGCCATCCATCCTGGGCGGTGT
>Ga0194113_10008727_pt1 | contig 12406 bp, 10 predicted proteins | sample TA2MahC200mmetaG_FD_146193 | JGI IMG/M metagenome (GOLD analysis project Ga0194113, IMG submission 146193) | Freshwater microbial communities from Lake Tanganyika, Tanzania - TA2015017 Mahale Deep Cast 200m | ecosystem: Environmental > Aquatic > Freshwater > Lake | place: Tanzania: Lake...
ATTATAACATGTCAGGTAAGATAAGTAAGAATGGTAAATAAGAATGATCAGTAATAGTAGATACAAAAATAAGCCAATATTCTGTCTGAATTTTTAAGGGATGAGCGGGATTTTGTTAATAAGATTACTTCTTGCATTAAGCTCTGTCTTTTTTACAGGATATGTACCAATCTACTTTCTACTTTTATATAGATATAAAGCAGACACCGAATATAGAAGCTTTTCCGGCAGGGTTTTTATCTTTTTTACAAGCTTTTATGCGGGTTTTTTTATTACTTCCAATTTTTTAATTATACTCTCAATTGCAAAAATAAAGTTTGATTTAGCATATATAGTTATTTTCAGTGCTGCATTTTTTTCAGCTTTCCTTTTTATTTTTATTAGAAAAGAAATCAGTTATAAAAAAAGTATAAGCATACAGGGTAAAAATCTATTTCTTAGGAATCAAGGTTTTGCGAGAAGTCGTGAACATAACAGCAGATACAGCTTTAAAACATATTCGGAATCAGTTTTTGAGCCATGCAGTAATTTAAATAAAAAGAAAAGCAGCGTGCTTTCAAATGCAGTTTTTGCACTTCTGGTTTTTTTAATATCAGTCAGCTTTCTGGTTGTTGTTTTTTTTGCCATTTTGTTTCCAATAAGATTCTGGGATGCAATTTCCTGCTGGAGCTTAAAGGCAAAAGCTTTCTTTATAGACGGGAGTGTTATACCGTTCTACAGTGAACACAGTTATAATTTTTCACATCTTTCATACCCGCTTTACCTGCCGCTTGCCCAGACATGGTTCTACATCTGGTTCGGAAAAATTGAAGAAAACCTGGTAAAAATAATTTTTGCTCTTTTTTATCTTTCTTTAATTTTTATTTTTTATCATCTGTTCAGAAAGAAGATGGACAGGTTATCTGCAGTGTCGTTTATTTTTATTATATCAGTGCTCCCTGTCATAATGGATCATGGCTATATTGAATATACAAATCTTGTTTTTTCAGTGGTTCTGTTTTTAGGGGTTTACTTCCTGTATAGATATTTATCATATAAGTATACAACAGGTATGTCTTTATCTTCCGAATATAAATCAGCTGCATTCAGGCTAACTGGACAAAAATCAACTGAATGTAAACCAGCTGAAAGTAAACCTATAGAGTGTAAATCAATTAAGAATGAAACGGGTGTGCATGTAACCGGCATAAATGAAGCAGGCATGAATGAAGCAGGCGGGGATAAAACAGGTGCTCATGTAGAAGATGAACATAAAATAAGTGAGTTTGAAACAGGCAAATATGAAAGAAATGAGCATGAAAGAAATGAGTATGAAAGAAGTGAGCCTGAAAAAGGTGTGCATGAAAGAAGTGCGTATGAAAAAGATATAACTTCAGGTTTTAATCATTTGATTTTATCAACTATTTTTTTTTCAATACTGGGGTCAATCAGGTCTGAAGGTTTGCTGTTTCTTATTCTGTTTTTAATAGTAAGTACTGCCTTTATTCTTTCTAAAATTTTTAAAAGAATTAAAGGCAGACAGGGGCTTTATGCAAAAATTTCATCAATCTTTATTCCACTTATTCTAGTTTTTTTATCAATTTTTCTTATTCTACCATGGTTTATTTTGAGAGCAAAACTAAAAATACCACTGGCAAGCAGCGAGTGGTTAACTGTAATTTCACAAATCAGGCTGGAAAATCAGGGTGTAACAGGTGTAATTGAAATTTTTAATATCAGCAGAGCAGCCGGTACACTTACTACAGAGCTTTTCTACTCGGTTTATGACTCAACACGGGCATTTTTAGGTTCATCTTATGGAGTTATATGGGCAGTGCTTGCTGTTTTATTTGTTTTAAATTTCAGAAACCTGTTTAAAAGTGCAAACTGGATTTACCCTTTATTTATAGTTACAGGATTTGCAGCAGTTTTTATCTCAATAGCATTGATAGGTGAATTTGCATGGTCTGCAGACAGATATGTGCTTCACCTTCTTCCATTGACTTATTTCTGGATATTTTATAATCTACCCCTGTTTAAGCACAGAAAAGAACCGATTTTAAAGGATTGATGGCTTTACTAATCACAATAATTTTAATCTTTATCGGAGCAGCAGCAGTTTCTGCATATCTGTACTGGTATGCTTTCAGATATGAACCTGTAAATTTTCAGTTATCTGAAGTTGAAATTTATATCAGAAACAAAGCTGAAAAAACAGAAAAACAGGGAAGTATTTTACAAAATAAAATGGACTGCAGAAATGAAGAAGATTATCCTGCCGGCTTCAAAAGTGAAAAAATTATCAGAAAACCTTTTCTTGAAATTCTTCATCTTTCCGATTTTCATTTAAGAAAGGACTGGAAAGGTTCCAGGCTTTTTAACTTCATTAGAAGTTTAAAATCCTTAAATCCTGACCTTATATTTATTACAGGTGATCTTGTTGAGAAAAATGAAAATTTTTCATATCTTGTTGAAATGCTTGAAGTGTTAGAAGCTTCAGCAGGAAAGTATGCTGTTCTGGGAGTCCATGATTATTTTAATAAAACACCGGCAGAGTTCTTTAAAAATATGTTAAAAAGAAAAAAGGAGTATAAAAGAGAAAATGATATAGCAGGACTTATTTTGAAATTAAATTCAACAGGTATTAAGGTTCTGAGAAATGAGATGATTTTTCATAAATTTGGTGATCTAAAAGTTGTAATATCAGGTCTTGAGGATTCAATTATAAGAAAAACAGATATTGAAGCAGCTTTTGCCAGAAGCTATAAGAGTGGTGATAAAAGAGGTAAAAGCATTCCTTATTCCGGGCAGGATTTAGAATTTTATCCTGTGTCAGGTTTTAAAACCGGTTTAAACAGTGATTTTGCCACTGATTTAGATGCAAATGATTTAAATTTTAAATATGGTAGAAATAAATTTGTTTATAGAGAAGTTTTTAAAACAGACCCTGCAAATATTCATACTTTAAATGATGAAAATAGACTTCTTATCTGTCTTACTCATACTCCTGATATGGATTTGTTTGTTGACCTTGTAAAAAAAAAGACTGATATCATTCTCTGCGGGCATACACATGGTGGGCAGGTAAGGCTTCCCTTAGTAGGGGCTTTGCTGGCAGGCTGCAATATGAAGGTTAGATACTGCTCGGGTTTATTTTATTTTAATAAATTTATTCTTTATACTACAAGAGGGCTAGGGGAAGGAAGATATTCACCTTTTAGATTTTACTGTAGTCCGGAGGCAAGCCTTATAAAAATTTATATGCAGTGAAGGATTCAAATGAGACCTGAAGAAGAGTTATTTAAAAAGAAAAAAAAGAGAAGCTTTAGGTTTGTTAAATTTATCTTCATTTTGATATTAATAATTATTATAGCTTTGCTGGTTTTCTATAGTCTTGAAAACCCTTCTTTTGTAGAAGATGTAAAAAATAAACTGCTATCCTTTTATACCGGGCAGCAAGAAACGGCTGATTCAAGGGAAGCTGCTGAAAGTGTTGAAACGGATGCTGGAGATGAGATTGGTATTGAGACTGAAGGCAAGACAGGGAACGAAAATGAGGTTGATGCCGTTGTAGAAGACAAGCAGCAGGAAGATATAAATAATGAAACTGTAGATGAGGCCGAGGATACAAGTTCTTCCTTCTGGCAAAAAATCATTAATTTTTTTAAAGAAAAAATAAGTAAGCAGGAAGAGGAATTTCCAGCGAGATTAAAAATCAGGGTTTATTTTGCTTCGCTTGGCAAGGAAGATAAGTTTATCTATGAGGAGAGAGACATAGTTGCCGGTGAACTGAAAACTGCAGCTGAAAGTGCTGTAAAGGAGCTTATAAAAGGACCGGTAAAGTCATATCATTATCCAGTTATTCCATCTGGAACAAAGCTTCTGGGTGTTGAAATTTATGAAAATCTTGCCAAAATTAATCTATCCCAGGAGTTTCTTGAAAAAAGTCTTGATTCAGGAATACTTGATGAATATGTAATTTATACAATTGTAAATACTGTGACTGAAATTCCAGGTGTTGATGGTGTCATTTTCTTCATAGAAGGAAGCAGGATAAAATATTATGGAAGAGTTGACCTTTCAATTCCTGCAATAAGAGATGAAAAATATCTGCCTGATAGCGAGGAGTGAATGGAATAAATAGATCGGAAGTTAAATAAATTAAGATGGGGTGAAATAAATGAGAGTGTTGATTACAGGGGGAGCAGGATTTATCGGCTCAAACATTGCGGATCGACTGGTTGAACTAAACTACGATGTTACAGTAATTGATGACCTTTCAAATGGAAGAATTGAAAATGTGAATAAAAAAGCAAAGTTTTACAGGTTTGATGTCAGAAATAAAAAATTAATTGATATTTTTAAGAAGGAAAAGCCTGATTTAGTAATTCATAATGCCGCCCAGCTTAGTGTTCGCATTTCTGTTGAAGAACCGGTGTTTGATGCAGAAGTAAATGTACTGGGAGGGCTAAATGTTTTTTACTGCAGCAGTGAGACCGGGGTGAAAAAAGTAATTTTTGCATCAAGTGGTGGGACTGTATATGGTGAGCAGGAGTTTTTTCCAGCTGATGAGGCTCACAGCACTAATCCGATATCGCCATATGGCGTTGCAAAACATACTTCAGAAAAATATCTTTACTATTTTTATAAAACTTATGGTTTAAAATATGTTGCTTTAAGATATGCAAACATTTATGGGCCCCGCCAGGATCCACTTGGCGAGGCTGGGGTTGTTGCAATATTTTCAAACAGGATTCTATCAGGGCAGAATCTTGTAATTAATGGAGATGGAAACCAGACAAGGGATTATGTCTTTGTGGGTGATGCTGTAGAGGCAAATGTTCTGGCAATAAAGTCAGATTTTGTCGGCTGTGTTAATATCGGGACAGGTGTTGAAACAACCGTAAATAAACTTTTTTATATTTTAAGAGAAGTGTCAAAAAATCCTAACCTTGAAAAAGTCCATGGTCCTGCCAGGCAGGGTGAGCAGTACAGAAGTGTTCTTGACTGCAGTCTTGCAAAAAAGGTTTTGGGCTGGCAGCCGGAAGTTGATGTAAAAAAAGGCCTTGAAATTACTTACAACTGGTTTAAGATCAACAGAAAATCCTGAAAGTTAAACAGCTTATTGATGATTTTATAAAATCCTTTAAAATTATCTAAAAACATTTTCTGAAATTTTTAAGTAATTTTTTTATGCAGTCATTATTATGAGATAAAGCCCAGGGGGAATAAATAAAAGAAAAAGGGCTGTTTCAAATAGGTCTGACAGTGCACAGGTACAGATATGAAATTACAAAAGAACCTTCTGGCTTTATAGATGCTGACTTAAGCAATAACAAAGCAGTGGAGATTATAAAACTTAAAAAATAATTTATCTTGATGGCAGAAGCTGAAAAATTTTCAATAATTATTCCTGCGTATAATGAAGCAGGAAATATTGCCAATACCCTGAGGGAAGCAATTAAAGTATTTAAAAATTTTAAGGATTTTAAGAACAGTTTTGAAATACTTGTTGTTGATGATGGCAGCACAGACAATACTTCTGAAATTGTAAATGCTTTTATAGATAGTTCACCTGAAAATATTTCTCTAAAAAGTTACAGACCTAATAGGGGAAAAGGATATGCTTTAAGATATGGCTTTAACTTTATCAGCGGTACATATGTTTTATTTCTTGATGCTGACCTGGATTTGCACCCCTATCTTGCGGTAGGAATGTTTAATTTACTTCAAAAAAAAGATGCTGATGCTGTCATTGGTTCCAAGAAAAACAGGCATTCTACCATAAATTATCCATTTATAAGAAAATTTTTAAGCTCAGGTTATTATTTTTTTATAAGAACCTTATTTAAACTGCCGGTAAAAGATACCCAAACAGGAATTAAGCTTTTCAGATATGAGGTTTTAAAGCGATGCATGGATAAAGTTAAAGTAAATAAATATGCATTTGATCTAGAGCTTCTTTTAGCAATAAATGGAAAGGGATATAAAATTATAGAGTCTCCAATTGACCTAAGGGCGAAAAGAAGGTTTGGAAGGATTGGAATAAAGGATATATTCAGTGTATTTACTGATACAATAAAGATATTTTATCGCTATTATGCAAAAAGGTTTTATGATTAAATATTATTTAGCAAGAAGCATTTAAGTTCAAATTACATTCTGGTTGTATAAGTTTTAAATTAATTTTAAAATTTTAAAAGGGTTTTTATTGTTTAACAGGATATTTATTGCAGAAATGCTTTTAATGTGATTATTTTGAAAAGGGCAATTCTTTTGAGCAATTCTGTTTAATATTTAAAATCTTTTAAAAATAAATATTTGCATAAATTATAAAAAGGACTGATTAAGTAATGAAAGTTTGTGTAATAGGCGCCGGTTATGTGGGTCTTGTAACAGGGGCATGTCTTGCTGAAATAGGACACAATGTTATCTGTGTTGATAAGGAAAATTCAAAGATAAATTCTCTTTCAGAAGGAATTTGTCCAATTTATGAAATTGGGCTTGAGGAGCTAATTAAAAAAAACCTTAAGAAAAAAACCTTGAATTTTACTGCTGACCTGGCAGGAGCTATTAGATCACAGGATATCATTTTTATCTGTGTAGGCACTCCACCGCTACCTAATGGAAAGCCGGATTTAACCTCCCTTGATGATGTTTCAAAATTAATAGGCAGTTGCTTGAATGGATATAAAATAATAGTAAATAAGAGTACTGTTCCAATTGGAACTGCAAAAAGGGTAAAAAAGATTATTAAGGAAAATGAAAGCAAACGCAATAATAAGAACGAAAGTTTTGATTTTGATATTATATCCAATCCTGAATTCTTAAAAGAGGGTGAAGCAGTCAATGATGCATTCTTTCCTGAAAGAATAGTTATTGGTTCAGAAAGCCATAAAGCAGTAGAAATTATGAAGGAGCTTTATAAATCAATAATTAACCAGGATTTTGAATATGATGTTAAAAATTCAAGAAACAATAGAAAAAAAATACCTATAATTATTACAGACTCAACAAGTTCCGAGCTTATCAAATACGCATCCAACGCTTTTCTTGCAACCAAGATATCCTTTATTAATGAAGTTGCAAATATCTGTGAAAGAGTAGGTGCTAATATAATAGATGTGACATATGGCATGGGTCTTGACAGCAGGATAGGAAACAAGTATTTAAGGGCAGGTATTGGCTGGGGTGGTTCCTGTTTTCCAAAAGATGTAAGAGCCCTTGCATTTACCGCTGAAGAATACGGTGCTCCAGCAAATATACTTAATGCAGTAATACAGGTAAATAATTATCAGAGATACAGAATTATTCAAAAAGCAATGGATACTCTTGGAATAATTGAAGATAAAATAATAGGGGTTTTAGGAATTGCCTTTAAACCTGACACTAATGATACGCGGGAAGCGCCTTCAATTACAATAATAAATAAATTTCTGGAGCTTGGAGCAGAGGTTAGAGCATATGATCCTGTTGTAAAAAAGTGCCCTCGAGAAATGGATGATAAGGTCATTATTGCAAATGATATTTATGAAACTGTGAAAAATGCAGATTTATTAATTCTTGTAACAGAATGGCCTGAATTTTTAAACTTAGACTTTAATAAAGTTAAGTCTTTAATGAAAAGCCCAAATATAATTGATGCAAGAAATATGCTGAATAAAAAAAAGCTTACAGAACTTGGTTTCAATTACAGGGGTATCGGGATTTAACTGTGTTTTAAAAATAATTATGGCAATTTTTACTATTTAAAAATATAAATAAATAATATAAATATTTTAAATGGAGGTTTTTTTGATAGAAGGCGTTAGGGTAAAAAAATTAAAAGTTATCCCCGATGAGCGCGGGAGGCTTATGGAAATGCTTCGCTGTGATGATGAATTCTTTTCAAGATTTGGACAGGTTTACATGACAACAGCATATCCGGGAGTGGTAAAGGGCTGGCATTACCATAAAATTCAGGCAGATAACATGACAGTTATAAAGGGTATGATGAAGCTTGTTTTATATGATGGAAGAGAAAATTCAAAATCCTATAAGGAGATAAATGAATTCTTTATTGGAGAACATAATCCAAGTCTTGTTCATATTCCTGCAGGTGTTATGCATGGTTTTAAATGTATAGGTGAAAATGAAGCCGTCTGTGTAAATATCCCCACTGAACCGTATAGTTATGAAAATCCGGATGAGTACAGAGTTGAACCCCACAGCAAGGAAATACCATATAACTGGGAAAGAAAGGATGGATAAGTTTTTTTATTTTTTGGATTTAATTTTTTAAATAATATATTAATTAATTTTTTTTAACTTTTTTTTATATCCAATTATATTTATTTATTATATTTATTTATTTTTTATCGGTAAATTAATTTTTAAAACCAAAAATCATAAAAATATATTGAACCCGAAAATCATATAAATTATGTATTAGTTATATAAGGTATATAATTTAGATTAAAAAATAAACGGGAGATGTTTTAGTTGAAAAATACAAAAAATAGAAAGTTTAAAACCCTGCTTATAACAGGTGGAGCTGGTTTTATTGGAAGTAACTTTATACGTTACCTGATGGAAAAATATCAGGATTACAAAATAATAAACCTTGATAAATTAACCTATGCAGGAAACCTTGAAAACTTAAGAGATATAGAAAATAAATCCAGCTACAGGTTTATAAAGGGAGATATATGTGATAGAAATATTGTTGAGCAGACATTTTCAAATAATAAAATAGATGCAGTTGTAAATTTTGCTGCAGAATCCCATGTTGACCGCTCGATAGAAGACCCGGGGGTTTTCATTCAGACAGATGTTTATGGTGTGTTTGTTCTTCTTGAGGCTGCAACAAAATATAATACTGAAGTTTTTCTTCATATCAGCACCGATGAAGTTTATGGCTCGATTGAAAACGGCTCTTTTAAAGAAACAGATCCGCTGGCGCCAAACAGTCCTTATTCGGCATCAAAAGCTGGTGCAGAAATGATAGTAAGGTCATTTTATAAAACTTATGGAACTTCTGTGCTGGTTACAAGAACTTCTAATAATTTTGGTCCCTACCAGTATCCTGAAAAAATCATCCCTCTGTTTGTAACAAATCTGATTGACGGCAAGAAAGTTCCTTTATATGGTGACGGGATGAATGTCAGGGACTGGATTTATGTTACAGATAACTGCAACGCCCTGGACTTTGTTTTACATAAGGGAGAAATAGGGGAAATTTATAATATTGGTGGCGGAAATGAAAAACCAAATATCTGGATAACTAAAAAAATCCTGGAGCTTTTGGGCAAGCCTGAATCCATGATTCAACCTGTTGAAGATAGACTGGGTCATGACAGGCGATATTCTGTGGATTGCACAAAAATAGTAATGGAGCTTGGCTGGAAACCTCAAACAGATTTTACTGAGGCATTAAAAAAGACAGTGAAGTGGTATGTAGAGAATGAAAACTGGTGGAGACCCCTGAAGAAATAAAAAGGTGAAATGTCACAACATGCAAAGAAGAGAAAAATTAGCAAAATAGATAGTATACTGATTTCTATTTTTTCTATAATTGGCATAATTGCATTGCTTTCATGGTCATGGCTTCTATTATATAATCCTTTTATTTCAGATAGAGCTGGACTTTTTATAAGAGGTCATTTAAGCAGAATTTTTACTGCCTCTGAATATATTGATGAATTAGAAAGTGCCAATAGCTCAAATCAGCAAACAAGCGACAATAACCAGGATCAGGATGTTCTTGGTCCCGAAGGCAGCATTGATAAAAAAAACCAATCTGAAGACACACCTGAATCAGCGGATGAAAAGCCTACTATAAGACTTCAAATTTATGAAGGTCCTGTTTATTCTGCTTCAGATGACAGCTGCAGTTATATTGTAATAGCACTGGTTACAGGAAAACCTTCACCGGCTGTAAAGTTCAGTAAAGATGACAGCTCGGGTTCTCTGGGTTCTGATAAATCAAAAATTAGCCTGAAAAGAAATTTAAGAACATATACGCTGACTGCAACTGCATCCAATTCACTTGGAACTGTTATGGATTCCATAACTTTAAACTGGGGCTGCAATAGCAGTCCGCAGATCTCTGAGATAAAGTTATCAAGTGATATTATTTATGTAAATAAGCAGTATGAAATAACGGCAGTTGCCTCAGACCCTGACAGGGATACAATAACTTACAAGTGGTCTGTCGGTGGGGGTTCTTTAGAAGATGACAGTATGCAAACAGTAAAATGGAATACTCCATCAGAATCGGGAGATTATGAAATTAAAATAATTGTCAAGGATAGCAGTGGTGCAAATACAGCTAAAACCATTTCAGTTTATGTAGGTGATGTTGAAGCGCCTGAAACAACACAGGCTACCTCACCACCACCAACTGCAACAACAGAACCTCCAGCCACTGCTGCAACAACAGAACCTCCAGCCGCTACAACCACTACCGGGCCACAACAGGATAACTTTAACTTATCTAAAAAAACAGATGAAGGCGGCTATCTTGAATACGGCGGCAAGACATATCCGGGTGGAAATGTTTATGCAGGTGATTCTACCAATAATAAGCCCTGCATGGGGTTTATAAGCTTTGATATAACTGGCCTGTCCGGTAAAACTGTGGTGTCTGCATCACTTACCTTTAGCGGTGCTGCTGTTCATGATAATCCATTATCATATCTTGATTCTTTATGGATAAATGTTGTTGAATGGGGCGCTGGACCAATAGTTCAGGGTGATTTTTATTTGATGGGGGTTGCAGTTCAAAGCTTTACAGACCCTTCCATAACATGCAGCACTGAAACTCTGAAATCCGAGCTGCAAAAAGCCATAAATGCTGGCAAATCAAGGTTTCAAATAAGAGTACATTTCAGCGGTCCCTGTACAGATAACGATAGCAAGCAAGATGGCTGGGAGTATGCGCAGGCAAATATAAATCTTAATGCCACAGTCAGGTAAAAAACATGTAATTTATTTTCGATCACGAAAAGGGAAATAATTTTTTTTATCACGGAATTTTAGATGCTAAAAGTTTAAAAAAGTTGCTTGACATTAATAATAATTTATGTTAATCATTATTATACAAATTATTTAAGAAAATTTTATAAATTCGTAGCAAAAAAATAGTAAAAAAATAATATCAACCGTAGCAATGAAAGTTAGCAGAAAAAATTATAAATTTTCATTTACTTCAACAACTTTTAAGATAAATTTTCACAACTTGCACCTGTGCTTTTTTTATAATAAGTTTTTTGTGTTCCGGCTGTTATTAATTGTTCCTCTTATTTTAATTCTAATAATATTTTTTGTTTTTTTAAATACAGGATGCTCAATTCTTGCCTCAAAAGAATTTAATATTTCTGATAAATCTGACGATGTTAAAAGTACGAAGAGTGAAAAAGCAGAAGAAGGTCAAAACTCGGAAGACACTATAATTGCAGAAGAAAATTCCGAGCAAACTTCAGGAGAGGCTGAATCTACAGATGTGGAAGAAGAAACCAGCATTGTTTCAGATGAGGAAATTACCATAAATGTTTATTATGCTGACAGCACTGCTGAATATCTTAAGGGAGAGGCAAAAACTCTTTCAGGTTCAGGTAAGTATGTGGGCGCGATATTCGAGATGATGAAAGAACCCATTGATTCAAGCCTGATAAAACTGATTCCTGAAACAACAAAAATAAACGGAGTCAAAGTTGAAGATGGTACGGCAAAAGTTGACCTGTCACAAGATTTTGTGAATGACAGGTTTATAAGCGATGTTACCGATATATTGCTTGTGTATTCAATTGTAAATACATTAACAGGGTTTAAAGAAATTAATTCTGCTGAATTTTATATAGATGGAGAAAAGCTGGATATATTGGGGCAGCTTGATTTGGAGGAGCCATTATTCAGGAGGAGTGACTTGATAAAAGATTAATAAAGTCAAACCTGATAAGAAATAATATTAGATAGAGAAATATTAAACTAATAAATATATAAATTGAAATAGCAGCTGACAGGTAAAACAAGGTGATGCGGCTCAAGGCAAAATTTAGCAATTAACTTTGGTGTAAAATATCACTCCTAAGATTACTAATTAATTAAAACAAGAGAATTTAAATTAATTACTATAGATAAGACATTCTATTAAAAAGAAAAGTTAAAAATATTAAACAGGAAAAGCAGGTAAAAAAGAAGATAAAGATGCAAATAAAAACAAAAATGATAAAAATATTTTTATCATTTCTATTGATGGTATCTTTTTGTTTATTGACTATTACCGGACCTTTCGGCGAAGGCTTATTTGCAGATAATCCCGGAATAAAAGTATTTATCGACGCAGGACATGGCGGCAGGGACACTGGAGCTATTGGATTTGGTTTTTATGAGAAAACGGCAAATCTTGATATTGCACTAAGAATTAGGCAAAAATTGGAAGCAAGTG
>Ga0194113_10008734_pt1 | contig 12400 bp, 27 predicted proteins | sample TA2MahC200mmetaG_FD_146193 | JGI IMG/M metagenome (GOLD analysis project Ga0194113, IMG submission 146193) | Freshwater microbial communities from Lake Tanganyika, Tanzania - TA2015017 Mahale Deep Cast 200m | ecosystem: Environmental > Aquatic > Freshwater > Lake | place: Tanzania: Lake...
GATTGTCACGGGGGACTTCACTAAAGAGAGCCATCCCACCCTTTCCACGCTGTCCCTGACCGACCATAGAGGCGGCATCGGCCTCGATGTGTATGACGGCGTTGGCCCCGCTGACCGCTCATGGTACTCAACTTGTGAGACCAGGTTCAAGGGACATCTAATACTGCCACCTCTCGTGACGAACACGGGCGGCCTCCCAGCGGGCCTCACACGCACTTATTACCTCATGTCCTACCAGGGCACTGTTTACGCCTCAGTCGCTGCGACGACGAATGGTGTCTATAAATACACCACAGGGACAGATACGTGGGGGGCGAATCTCTTAACCACTGCGGGGCCGAATCCTAGCGGGCGTTGGGTCATTGCCACACTCAACAACAAGAGTTATCTGATATATGGTGGTGCCAACTTGTATGTCCATTTTGATGGCACTACCTGGACTGAGCGGCTAACAGGGAATGGCGGAGGCATCACGGCAGCATGGGACGACAGGGTTTGGGGAATCGCCACGGGAACAGAGGCATACAAACTCTGGTACACACGCACGCCAGGCAGCGCTGAGGTTGTCTTGGGCCAGACGCCTATGCTCAGTTCGACTATCAAGGTCGGACAGTTACTCGTGGGGCGGACGGCTGGCGGAGAGGAGACACTTTACCTAGCCCTCCCAATGGGCTTGTGGGTCTATGATGCCGACAACGATAAATGGATACCAACGGCGCTACAGATTCCCGACAATGCGGGGGCTTCTGACTACAACTTTGCAAGCGCAGTGGTATGGCGTGGTGACATCTACTTCGCAAGCAGGACTACTATCTTCAAGTATTCGCAGGGGTCTGGTGCCGCCATCATCACCAGCATTGGTCCTGACAATGACCACGGATTGCCTTCGTCAAAAGGACGAATCATCCTTGACATGGTGGCCTCCCTCAATGAACTGATTGTGACTGTGGCGGGCACATCCAAAACGAGTGTGATTCTGGCATGGAATGGACAGGGCTGGCGCGTGCTGTTTGAGGGCACCGCAAATACGTATGCGCTTCTGTACCCCCTTCTTGTGAGCGGGGTGGCGGGAGACTACCGACTGTGGTTTGCCAACAACACCGAAACGCCATACAATATCTCTTGGCTCTCGCTTCCATCGGACCTTGTGAACCCCCTACAGATAAGCACCTACACCTACGCTGCGGCAGGCACACACGAGTGGCCGTGGTTCACCGCTGGACAGGGCGATGTGACGAAGGTGGCTGTGCGTGTGAAGGTGGAGACAAAGGGGTGCTCCGCTAACGAGACTGTCACACTCTCCTATGCCACGGACTACGGCTCTAGTTACACTGCGTTTTCGGCCATCACCAGCGATGGGACAACTACCTTCCAGTTCCCCAACTCCACCACACCGACAGGCACGGCGTTCAGGGCGATTCGCTTCAAGGTGGCGTTGGCGCGCGGCTCTACGAACACGAACACGCCGGATGTGCTTTCGGTCACACTGGAGTATTACAAGAAGCTCGACCCCAAATACCGCTTCAGTGTGGTTGTGGACTTGACGCAAGACTACAAAGGCAAGACTGCAAAAGAGCAACGTGCCGCCCTTCTGACGGCTCAAGAGTCCGCCGTGCTGGTGGACTTCACCTATCGTGACCCTGTATCGAATAGCGATTCCACCTTCTATGTGCAAGTGCGTCCAGAGGTAGCGGCGGAGGAAACAGGGTATGATGAAAGAGGCCAGACATCCTTGACGATGGTGGAAGTCTAGGAGGCGGATATGCCGGTAACGGTGAGAAAGGGGAGCGGTGCAAAGCCCTACAAGGTCGTGGAGAAGGCCACAGGGAAGGTAGTGGGCAGTTCTACGACGAAGGCCAAGGCGCAGGCCAGCGCGAACGTTCGCAATGCTGTTAGACACGGCTGGAAGCCGACAGGTAAGAAAGCCAAGTGACGCTGAACAAGGACTCCAAACGCTACAGACGGCGGCTGCGGCACAAGCGCATCTCGTCGAAGTTCAAGCGGCGCTACAGGTAGGAGGCTGAATGCTCAACGAACGAAGGGCGGAGTTTGTGTACGATGCGGCTCGGTTGGCCGCAATGGCTGCCAATGCCCCTGTTATTCCTGTGCCTTGGGTGGAGCGCGAGGAAGCGTTCCGCTCGCAATTCCTGAAGGTGATTGAGCGGCAATGCGGCCCTCAACGCTCAAAGTCACCAGAGGAACTGCATGGTAGTTGGATGCAGGCGTACTTTGCAATGGGGTGGGTTTACGGCGAGAGATACAGTCGGGAAAACAGGACGCATCCAGACCTAGTGCCCTATGCCGACCTGGGGCAGTTGGAGCGAGACAAGGACGCCGTGTTCGTAGCGTTGTGCGAGATTGCTCGACAATTCATCTATGACAACTAGGTTACGCCTTGGTTACTGCAAGAGGATAGGATGATGGCGGAACAACCGATAGACCTCAGTCGTAAGGAAGTCAGGGAGTTGTGGGACTTCATGGTGCGGGTTGACACCACGCTGAAGCGCATCAATGAACGCCTAGACCGTCACACCGAAGTCTTGCAGTCGCACACCGACCAGATAGCAGACCTACGGGAAAAGCAGGCGCAGCAGGCGGGGGCTAGTGGCTTCTCGCGGTGGGTCTGGCCTGTCATCATCTCGCTTGGGGCGTTGGGTGCTTCGCTCTTTTCCCTTCTCAAGAAGGCTGTTTGAAAGGAGACTCCATGTTCGATTCCCTGGTGCAGTCCAATCCCTTCCTGGTGTTCTGGCTGCTGGTGCTGACTAACTTGGTGCTGGGCGTCCTGAACGCGCTGAAAGACGGCTCGTTCACCGCCCAGGAGTTCGGAGACATCGGCAAGAAGTTGGTGCCGGGCGTGACGGCCTTCGCGGTCATGTGGGCAGGCTCCCAGACCACGGACGGCCTGAAGTCAGACATCGTGCAGTGGCTTGGCACGGCCACGGGCGGTGCGGCCTTCGCCACGTCCATCATCAAGGGGCTAGAATCCTTGGTGGGCAAGCAGTTGCCGGAGGGTCTGAAGCGGTGGCTGCGGCCCAAGGTCAGCTAGGTGTTCTGCCCCATCTGTCTGCGGAAGGGGTATGAGTCCATCATGCAACGTCAGCCAGATGGGACGTACCGCTGCCCGCAGTGTCCCCATGTGGAGCCTGCCCCGAAGTGGAATCCGAAGTAAGGCGCCTGAGACCTCCCAGGCGCACCGAGGCCCTGGCGTGACGCACCAGGGCCTTTCTAGTACCGTCCGCCCTGCTGGTTGTAGGTGTGGATGTGGTCGCCGCCCGACTCTCGCGCCATTTCTAGGGCCTCGTTCATTTCGTAGGTCTCGCCTGCAATATCCCAATACCCGCGCCGCACGTACTGGACTCGCTCTGCGCGCTTGGAGCCGTCGAAGTCCTTGACTTCACCGCAGAAGCGGCAGGTGCCCTTGACAATCAGGCCGTGGGGTAAGTCCCAGTGGTGGCTACCGTTGGGCGCCTTGGGGCAGGTCATCGCTTCACCTCCCGTATCGCCGCCGTCCGTCTGTGAGTAGCCCACGAGCCGCAGTGCGGGCACGCAGGCGTGATCGTGATGATGCCTCGGCGGTGGTAAGCGAAGGAACGCCCACAGCCCTGACACGTCCAGTTGTCCTTCTCCCACTTGGCCTTCTCGTCCTGCGCCGCCGCAAGCGTGCGCCGCCGGGCAATGAAGAGCGGGCCGTGCCAGACTTCGTAGGTCACGCCACCACCTCGAACTCCACCACCCAGACCAGCGGGTTAGGCTCCGCCAGCGGCCCGTTGATGCGCACGAAGGCAGTCCAGTACGCCTCCCTGGACAGATAGCCCTCCGCATGGGCATCGGCTTCACTGATGTCCAGCAGCCGTTCTCGCCACACCCATAGAATCCGTATGTGGGCGAACGTGCTGCTAGCGTCCAGCATCCGAGTCCGACATTGGTGGATGCTCCCCACCCTGACCCGTGGGCGCCGCCATGACCGGCGCGTCTGTGTCTTGCGCCTCGACCGGATGGGGTCAACGTGTTCAGGCTTGAAGAGCAGCATCGCTATCCTTTCGGCCACTCCTGGTGCCGCACGCCGTCCAGCTTCGGCATATGCTCTACTGCCACACGCCCACTGGCCCACTTCACTTCCATCTGTTTCAGGAAATAGGGCACCCCAGCGGCGGCGCACTGGTCTCGCAGGGCACGGAACCAGTCCGCCTCAGATGGACGGCGCTTCGGGCCGCTCTCGCCGCCAGCGATGACCCAATCTAGCACCCGAACAGATGCGTCCACTTCACGCGGCGCTCGATGTTCCGAACCGTCTTGACGGTCACGCCGTACGTGTCGGCTATCGCCTGTTTCGACAGGACCTTCCGCCGACAGAGTTCGTCTATCTCCAGCACTTGTTCTGGGGTCAACTTCGCGCCGGGCGTATGCCTCGCTTGTAGCTTGCCCAGTTTGTGCAGGGCATGAGCCGCATTGAAGTCGCGCATGACCACTTCCAGATTCAATGGCGAGTTGTTCGCCCTGTTGCCATCCTTGTGGTTGATTTCCAACCCGTCGGGAATCAGACGGTGGTTGAATACCATCCACACCAAGCGGTGTGCGCCCAAGCCGTACCGCCTCCCCTCCACTGTGAATTGCACCCGCAGATAGCCCTTCGCTCGACCCGTATCCGCCCGTTGGGTTCCCCGCCAGACACGCCCGTGGCTGTCCACTCTCAGTTCCCCCAAGCCTATTAAAGCCAGTGCCAGCACATCCTTGGTTCGCATGTTGTGCGCCTCCTGTTCCCAACCATTGTCTCAAATCTAGGCTGGAAAGTAAAGGCTCGGCGCTCACGAATCGCACCTTGGCGGGCACCCGGGCCAAGTAGGCCAACCGCCAGGCGTTGCCCTGGTTCTCCACGCTCACGCCCGCCCAGATGTGAGGCAGCGGCCCGTCGTCAAACACCTTCAACCGCGCCCACTCGTCCAGCATGGCCTGAGGGCGCTTTGTGGGAATCATGTAGGTGTGCTGGCGGGCATCCAGCATGACGTTCCAGGCCGCGTCCCGCCACTGCCGGGCAGCGGGGTGCCAGAAGTCCGACCAGGAGCAGACGAAGATGCGCTTCGGCTCCCGCCACTTGAGCGGCGAGTAGAACGTGGCGTCGGCGGAGCGCCGCACCACCGTCGGGTCCTTGCCGAAGCGAGGCATGTCGCGGTACATATAGCAGTTGGCGCACCCCTCGGAGACCTTCGTGCAGCCCTGCCAGGGGTTCCATGTGGCGTCGCACCACTCAATACCTGTCGTCTCTCCCACGGCTACTCCTTCTTGGGGCTGCCCCACTTTGCCTGTCGCACTGCCTCGGTGTCCATCTCCTTCACCTCTGCCCTGGGGATTGCCAGCGCCGCTTTGTGGAGGCGCCGCACGTCCCCCAGGTACTCCTGTACCTGCGTTGGTGTGAAGGTCGCATCCGGCACTACCGTCGCCATCCAGATGGTCCCGTCCTGCATTCCAACCATGCATTTGCCCACGGCTACTCCCTAGAAGACTTGCTCTGGGGACATGTCTTCGGGGCGCCACCACGCAATCAGGAAGTGCTCTTCCAAAGACCATCGGGCACGCTCCCAGCGTTTATTCACTGGGTCTTCATACTCAATGACCTCTGGAGTTCTAACAATACCAACAAGTAGTGGGTCCCTCCTCGGCTGGCGGCGATACGGTCCCCGCCTGCTGGTGGCTTCTCGACCAGCGACAAAGTGTATCTCGTCGAATAGAGCCGTCCCCTTGGCCTTATCTAGTGCCACGATCGCCTTCAGGGGCAATTCCTCCAAGTCCAGTCTGAGGGTGCTTGTCTGAAAGCGCGGGATAGGAATGTAGCCCGCTTTCAGAGCGTTGACCGTCTTTTGCAAGATGTTGATGCGCTCTCTTACCCGTCGCATCTTGGCATCAGTAGCGCCGAGTCCTTTCAGTTTCTCCGCTGCCTCTCGGCATTGAGCCAGTTCGGTTTCCTTGCTCGTTATCCATTCTTGCCGGACGAGGGCAACCTCATCCGGCAGTGTGATAACGGATGTCTGGGCAATCTGAATTGCATTGGGTGTATTCACGGCTACTCCTTCGGCAGCGCCTTGAAGCTGTCCACGAAACCTAGCACCTGGTCGCGGGCGTCCTTCTCCATGTCCAGGATGTTGCCCTGGATGATGAGCTTCATCGGCACGCCGCCGACCTTTCTCTCGATGGCGGTGCCCCTTCGGTGCTCACGCTTGGTCTTGACTTCCTTGGGTGCCATACGCTTCTCCTCTCCTTCTCTGCCCAAGTGGGGCAGGACACGATTCTCCGTCTCTGGATTTGTCACGGGCGGCGTGGGCTGCGTTGCGGGCTTGTCGCGCTTGGGCTTGAGCGACGGACCGCCCACGATGCGCAACACCGCCGTGGTCACGTCGTCAGCCGCCCATCGGCAATGCTGACACTCCAGCAGTTCCACGTTGCCGTTGATGGTGGCGGAGGCGACGGTGAGCGTGCCATCGTGGTAGGCGGGGTTGTGGTCCCACCTTGGGTCTCGGATGGCGTCAACGCCATCCCAAAGCTTTTCATGCTCAAAGCAGGCTAGGATTCTGGGCATGGTTCACTCTCCTAGTTCTCGTATTCGCTCACCTTGAAGTAGGATTCCGTATCAGCCTTCGCAGCCTTCCATCCCGCCTCATACCCCACAAGCCATTGGCAGGCTCCGCACTCGCGCTCAGTGACATCCCTGGATGCATTGGAGTCATCGGCGTCGAAGATGAAGAGCGGCCCCCCAATCCGCTTGTCGCAAGTGTGGTCTAGGTGTAGGGGCAGCATTGGCGTACTCATGTCGTTTCCTCTACGTGCCATCATCTACCGATACCTTCCAGGGCATCCTGTCCAACCTTCTAGTGTGCAGCGCGAGTTTGGTCAAGCGGCGGAACAGTCTGTGACCACGGCGCTTCCAGTATCGCTTTGCAGCGCCACGATGGCCCGCAGGACCCATGCTCCGACGTAGCCAATGACTACGATAGGGCTGCACCTTCACGGCTCACTCTCCTCATCCTTCAACTGCTGGATAGCAGCCTTCAACGCCTCGTAGAATCTGAATGTGACTAAGGCAATGAAGGCTAGTAAGCCAACGATAATCCATCCCTGCATCTCAGTCACTTGCTACTCTCCTCTCTCGTCACCAGCGGCAGCGTCACCAGCGGCGTCTGGTGGTAGGGCGTCACGGCAACCCCTCTCCCATGAATTTATCACCTTCCCATCCGCTAGGTGGCCAGACGTTCCAAACACTCGGTTGACCGCTAACTTCCTCCAAGTACAGTCCATCCACCTTGTCAGGCCAGACCCACTTGGCAAGGAAGTCCACACTGCCCCTGTGTTCTACACGCCACACGGCACCTTCCACCCGATTGATGGCACCGTGGTTACTCACAGCTATGAGGGACTGGACGCGCTCAATGCTGATGGGACTGAAATGGTGCAGGACAGTCGGAGTGGTGAATGCGCCAAGGAGACTGCGCCTCACTACCTCATGCGCGGGCTGACGTTCCTGGTTTGTCATAATATCGAACAGCACCCACGGCTCATGGGGTAGCACATAGCGCGTACCGTGGGCAAGAACCAACCACTCACCAACTGCCCGCTCTCCCTCTTGGAGCATAGCCCTGAATCTCTCCTCATGGCGGTTGACCCATGAGGCGAAGAGCCTCTGGAAGAGGTGCGGCGATGTATCGGCGGGATAGCCCGCACGACCTAGCGCAATCAGATTGCCCTGATGGAGAGCGACACCCATACAGGAGCCGTCCAGTTTCTCCTGTACCCAGATATAATCGTGCTTATCCCGCGCTTTCACACAGCAGATACGCGCTTGACCAGGGGAGCAATGATGGTCACCAGGCCCCATCCGACTACTCGGTAGGTGCGGAATGCTACCATAGGTTTTGATACCCAAGGGTTTGCTAGGCATTGGGTGTGTGGTCACGCCTTCCCCTCCAGCTTGGCGAGGAGGGCGCGGGCATGTGTGACGGCATCCTGCAACTTGCGGTGCGCCCATGCCTTATCGAATCGAAAGCCAACGTCAGCCTCTATTGCCTCTAGCAGGGCATTTAGTTCAGCCACGATCTTCTCCCGCTCGGCGTCGCGGGCCAGCCAGGAGTCAATCAACTGGCGCACCTCCGATGCTCTGTAGAAATACTCCACCTCACCATCATTGATGTCCACCATTGGCGCGTTTGCCATCATCGCCTCCACCTCAGCCCGCGTCACTTCCATGCTCACTCCTTCCCCAGCGTCGCCAGTTGCTCTACGGCCCAGTCGTAGTCGGCGGGATAGAGCACACGGGCCTTGTCACCCAGAGCATCCATCCACGCTCTCTGCGCTGGTGAGAGCCGCCCCCTGAATCCTTGATGCTCCATCTTGCACTCCCAGATATGCACCACACCGTTGCGAGCCAACACAAGGTCCGGGAAGCCCGCATCGCCTTGAAGGGCAGTACGGTAGCCCTTCTCGGTCCGCGCCGGACGGAAGTGGCAGACGCGCCAGCCTAGCGCCTGCGCTATCTCGATGAGCGAGTCCACCATCTCCGCCTCGTCACGGAAGATGGGCGTGCTCACGCTTCACGCTCCATCTTCTCAAGGAGTTGTCGCAACTTACGCAGGTTCAAGGCTATGCCGAGGATGCAGATTAGCGCGCCTGCGGTAATAAGCCCAACGATGCTCAGCAATGCGACGATTAGAATCACGTCTCACGCTCCGTCTGCGCCAGCAGCGTCAGCAGGCGCTCGGCCTTGTCCCGCCAAGCCACACAGGCGCGTACCACTGTGTGATGAAAGCTGAATCTGCCGCCCGTAGTTGTTAGGACACGGCTTGTCCATCGCCGCCAACTCAACGGCGAGGACAACAGCTTCTTGTGTCATGTCTGTCTCTCCTGGCGAGATAGCATCCGCTCGGCTCGTTTGCTGACTGGGCGGCTCCGAGCACCCCGCCCGCAGCCCACGTAGCAGACAGGCATTGAGCATACTATGAAATGAGCCACATCGCTCACCGTGGGCGCAATACTGCTGGTCAATCACGGCTATCACCCCCTCTCACTGGCCCGCTGGCTCAATCTTGCCCGCCCTGGACTCGTGAATCGGGCCACACAAGCTGCAAGTACAAAACGGCGTCAGAGTGTGGAGCGTCGTTTCCACGACGACGGTTGCGGCCCATTGCTTACATTGGGCGCAGACCATCTGCTTGCCACTATGTTTACCTCCTCGCCATGTTAAGGGTGCCGCAGCGTCACGACTGATTGACCGTGCAATCGCCACGGCACCCGCCTCAAGCTGGGAGCGACTTACCCCCGGTGCATCGCACGCTACTGCACGCCCCCTGGCTTATTTAGCCAGTGCTCTCTTACTGAGCTACGGGGTGCGCTCCCAGACCTGATTCAGTTGTTAAGGTGCTGACACCCCTGCGGCGCTAGGGCATCAGCCTCTTACGCATTTTGCCTTGGCCCAGGGCGTTCCACCGCACATCCCTGGGTTGCGTCCAGCCCTTTCAACGGTTCGCCTCAGTTGCGCGGCTGGCTCTCCGCCGTCTATCTGAAGTGGGGGAGTCGGTCTTCAGCCACCAATGGCTTGACCTTTCCTCTGCCAGTCACCGCTCCCCCACGCTGGCAGCTTTGTTCCTTTCCTTCCAGGACATCTTGCCCCAATGCCCGCCGCTGTTGCCCCTATCATACGCCAGCCGCTCGGTGTTGTCCTGCTCCGCGGGCTGGCGTGGCGGCTCCCCGTGGCCGCAGAGTATCACGCTTCACCCTTCATCGCGGCTTGCTCCGCTTGCGCCATGTCCTTCGCCCAAGCGATGATGGCCTGGCGGGGAGTCATCCCCTCAGGCCAGGGTATCTCGATGTCCTGGGAGGGCCACACTAGGACGAAGTTGGCTTCCGCGTCAGGGTTACGTATTGGAAACGGGGTGCCGAACTCGCCAATCCAGAGAGCCACGTACCTTTTGACTTTGACGGCAGAAGGAGTCAGTACCAGTGGGGTCGCCCCGTGGCCGCAGACAGCGCACGCGCCCGTGCTGGTGCGGACCGTACCGCAGTGGGCGCAGAGTATCACGACTGCTCCTTCGTAGGCGGCACGTCGCGCTCAATCTGCTCCATCTGCTCCTCTTGAATCGTTGACGCAAACTCCACACCAGACAACAGATGCCCGCCTTCTGTCACTACCATTGATACGGCTGAGCCTTGCTTTATCATGGCTAGCCATTGACCATAGGTGGCAGTGCTATGCCCGAAAGCAGAGGCTTTGTTGTCCGCCAGCCAATGAGCCAACTCCTCGCGCGATTTGCAAACTGGACTTATTGGACTCCCCTCCGACGTATTCTCCCACATCTGCCAGCCGTAGTTCCTATCGTTTTCCCAATCGGGGAACTCTTCCACCTCATAGCCTGGTGGCTCAATACGAGGGTACTTTTGACCTTCCCCTTCGCAACAAGGGCACTGCTCTGTCGTAGAACAGCCTGATTGACAGTGCAGGCATGGAATAGGTTGGAGAAGGTAGCCCCCCCACCCTTTCTTCAACGGCCAGTTGAATCCGTAGCGCATCCGCCACACTTGCCTACCCATTTTGAGCCTCCGCTGGAGCGTCCCACGCGCCCTTGATGATGTTGACGGCCTTCCGCAAGTCCTCCATCGTCGCCAGGTCCGCCAGCGTCTTGAAGTTGGTGAACTGGCTGGCAAGCAAGGCTTCGATTTCCTTCTCGCTCTTGCCGTAGGCGGCCTTGACCCACTGCTTCAGGCCAGCCACGGTAGGTGGAGCCTTGGCCTCTTGCACCTGTGGCTTCGGCTGCGCTGGCGCGGGCTTGGCGGGCGGCTCCTCATCAGGCTCATACAGTTCGTCCACATACTGCTGCACCTGTTCTGGCGTTCGGGGCTTCGGCTCTTCCTTCTTTGGTTGCGGACGCTTGGGCTGATTGACTGCGAAGCCCCCGAACAGTTCTGAGCATCCTGGCAACTTCAGCACCGCATCGCCCTCAGCCCGCTTTGCGGCCATCTTCCAAAGCGTGTTGTAGAGGTCGCCCATATCGGGGTTCTCCACACGGTACATCCGAGCGCCATCGCTCTTGCGGATTCGCGTTGGCAGCAGGTTCCTGTCCAAACCAGCGGGCGTCTCCTCCATCCTCACCCAACGATAGGCGTACTTGACCTCATGGGACGTGGCCGCACCCACGCCAGTTGAGACGACTACTCCTGACGCGATATGGACAAGCGATGCTTCGATGGCTAGCGAGTAGTGGTCATTCTCATCATCCCACACGGACTCCAGGAGCCGATAGCCCCCCGTGCGGACCTTATAGCCAGTCATAATGAGGCCCGCACCAGGGTCACACAGATGTGGTCGCTGATTCGATGGGGTGCCTGGTATCCGCATGAAGTGGTGCCCCTCTTGGCACTGCGTCTCAACCATCTTCGCCAGGGCCGTTGCCTGGGCTAGGGCATGCGCCGTTTCCGCCAACTCAAACGTTACCCGTGGAGCGAGTTCCGTTTCCCGTGTCGCCAAGTCTGGTGTCTGCGTCATGCTATCCTCCTACTTACCTTCTACTGGCGCGGGATATTTAGAGTCGAGCGCCGCTACGAGCTTGTCGCTCTCGGCCAGCGTCTCTTCCATCGTAAGACCCTCAGCGTCCACGGTGCATTCCCACGTCTTGACGCCCTTAACGCTGGTGCTCACGTTCACCCGATACCTGATGCTGCGTTCCACTACGCTGCTCATTCTGTCCCCATCTTTCTTCGGCCTTGGCGTTGTAGTAGTCGTCTGGGTTGGTGTACGGCGCATACATGGCCTCATCCTCTGCCCGCCTATCCGCGCCACAGACACGGCACTGTACAGGCAGTTGGCCGTAGCGTTTGAGAGACTCCTGACACGCGGGGCAATCACTGCTCATTGGTGCAATCCTCCCACTTCTCCGTGAAGGCATCCCTGGCGTGATTCAGCCAGTAGTCCCTGGCGACGGCACGTTGCTGCCGCAGGCGCCGCGCTTCCCCTTCTTGCAACGCAGCGTAGGCCAGAAGCACCCTCGTGAAGGCCTCCTGATGGCAGGTGGTCACGCCTGCACCCCTGTATCTCTGATTGACCGCAAGGCAGTGAGCATAGAGATTACTGCCCTGTATTCCTGCCCATAACTATCGTCCCCGTGGGTCTTCTCAACCCGCGTGGCAAACTCATTGATGGAGCCACGGAAGCAACCCGCCTGAACGCTTTCGTCGCCATTTGGCAATCGCATATAGACCAGGTAATCTCTGCGTGACCCGATTGGGCCAACCATCAGGACTGTTGTTTCGCCCAGGTTGGCTCCGCCCAGGTTGGCTCCGCGCAGGTCGGCTCCGCGCAGGTCGGCTCCGCGCAGGTCGGCTCCGCCCAGGTCGGCTCCGTACAGGTCGGCTCCGCCCAGGTCGG
>Ga0194113_10008735_pt1 | contig 12400 bp, 6 predicted proteins | sample TA2MahC200mmetaG_FD_146193 | JGI IMG/M metagenome (GOLD analysis project Ga0194113, IMG submission 146193) | Freshwater microbial communities from Lake Tanganyika, Tanzania - TA2015017 Mahale Deep Cast 200m | ecosystem: Environmental > Aquatic > Freshwater > Lake | place: Tanzania: Lake...
GTAGATATATTTACTCAATATGCTATAGCTGCATCTGATGAAGCCATAAGAGACTCTGGTTTAGATTTGGAAAAAATTGACAAAGAAAGATGCGGTGTTATTTACGGCTCAGGCATTGGTGGAATGTGGACATATGACACACAACATAATCTCCTGATTTCCAGAAACGGAAATCCTGATAGGATAAGTCCCTTTTTCATACCAATGTTAATTGCTGATATTACACCTGGAAGACTCTCAATAAAGTATGGTATGAAAGGTCCTAATTATTCAACTTTATCAGCCTGTTCAACTTCTGCTCATTCTATTATAGACTCATTGTTATTAATTCGTCACGGTTATGCGGACTTAATGGTAACAGGCGGTTCCGAGGGAGTTATCTGTCCGATGGGTGTAGGAGGATTCAATGCAATGAAAGCAATCTCAACAAGAAACGATGCACCTCAGAAAGCATCAAGACCATTCGATAAAGAAAGAGACGGCTTCGTAATGGGAGAAGGAGGCGGCACTTTAGTACTCGAAGAACTGGGACATGCCAAAGCAAGAGGAGCAAAGATTTATGCGGAAGTTACGGGTTTCGGAATGACCGGGGATGCTCATCATATTACAGAACCAGCTCCAAACGGAGAAGGATTGGCAAATGCAATCAGACTGGCAATTAATGATGCTGAATTAACAACAGACGATGTAGATGTTATAAACGCACATGGAACATCCACTCCTCCAAATGACAAGAATGAAACTGCAGCAATAAAAACAATTTTTAGAGAAAGAGCTTATGATTTATACGTTCATTCAATCAAATCTGAAGTTGGACATCTGCTGGGAGCAGCAGGAGCAGTTGAAGCTATTTCTGCGATATTAACTATCAGAGACGGTATAATACCACCGACAATCAACTATGAATTTATAGATGATGAATGTGATTTAAACTACGTTCCAAACACTGCAATTAAAAAGGATAACATAAAAGTAGTCATATCGAACAACTCAGGATTTGGAGGTCATAACACTGCTATTGTATTTAAAAAATATGAATGAATAATTAATTAAATGTTCAGATTCTTAAAAAATCTTAAAATCTTATCCGTTTTCAAGAAAAAAGAGGATAAGATTAAAGATGTTTATACAAAAGCAGTAAATAAAATCGACTTTGATGAACTACAAGGTCATATTCATTACAAAATAATTGACAAATCGCATTTTATTAACGCACTTACCCACAGGTCTTTTATAAAATTTAAAAAAGACGATAAAAAATCAGCTTTAATTTCAAATGAAAGACTTGAATTTTTAGGAGATGCGGTATTAGATTTGATAGTTGCAGAATTTTTGTACAAAAATTTTCCTGATAACGAAGAGGGCGACCTTACAAAATTTCGTTCCGTATTAGTAAATAAAAAATTTTTAGCTGAAAGAGCAAAAGCAATCAAGCTCAACGAATTTTTACTTGCATCAAACACAGCACTGAAATCGATACAAGAAGGATACGATTCAATACTTTCAGATGCGTATGAATCATTAGTAGGAGCCATTTTTCTTGATTCAGGTTACGACGCATGCAAAAAATTTATAAGCTATCATATTTTTGCAAAACTCGACATAAAATGGTTGAATCAGTTTGATGAAAACCATAAGAGTAAATTCCTGGAATACGCACAGGCACATACAGATTTCATACCACAATATGTAGTAATTAAGGAAGAAGGTCCTGAACATCATAAATTATTCACAGTTGAGGTACATCTTGCCGGGGTTTGTTTTGGTATAGGTAAAGGAAAATCAAAAAAACAGGCAGAACAGGAAGCAGCTAAAAATGCTTTACAAAATTTAGATGCCATAGAGAAGATGGGCTTAAAAAAATCTAAATGAATTCATTTATATTTAAAAAATAAATTAATTATCAATAATAAAAGGCTTGAATTTATTAGAAATCAATAATATATTTGTAGATTATAAAATAAATTGAAAGGATATTATAGAAAAAAGAATACGATTTGTTAAGATACTAAGATTTAATGATATTAAAAAAACAACCATTTATTAAAGCGTAAATATTAATTATGATGAACTTTAATAAATGGTTTTTTATTTATAATTTTCATAATAATTGCAGCATGAAGTTTCGAAAAACAGGATTATTAATTACAGCATTATTTATCATAGCAGTAACATCACTGGAAGGTCAGGAAAAGAATCATATCAAATTTGACAATCAGGATTTCAAGATTATTGTTTCAAATAATTCATACTTAGAAGTCGAATTTTATCCTCAATACACAAGTAAAAATATATTAAGTTTTAATTTCGAAACAAAATCATTTGAAGAGCCTGGAAATCCTGATGTTTCTTATCGCGGTTTTCCGGTATTTCTGCCGGTAAAAACAAACAACAGTTTAGAAATAATAGACTATAAATACGATGCTATCAATAATATAGACGTCAATCCTGTACCAACCCCTGAAAAATCAGAAAAAGATAAAGAGATAATATATAAATACAATAAAAACCAGGATATATACAATAAGAATTCATTTTACCCACAGGAAATAGGCGATTTAGGAAATGTAGGAACTATCAGGAATAGATATTTTACTTCCGCCAAAATATACCCGATACAGTATAATCCGGTATCAAAGGTTTTAAGAAAATATTCTTATATCAGATTCCGAATAAATTTTGGAGGTAATCCCCTTCCTTTAACGAAAAAACTTTCTGTGCATGAACTGGATTTTTTCAAAAACCTTGCGATCAATTCAAAGACTGCAATAAACTGGTCTACTGTTGAATTCAATTCGATTACCGATAAACCTTCCAGGCAGAACAGCGTTCTTTCGTCCGGAGATTTTTATAAAATTGAGATTAAAGAATCAGGCATATATAAAATAGACAAGCAGTACCTGCAAAATGCAGGCATAAACGTCAACAACATCGATCCACGTACAATAAAAATATACGGAAACGGGGGGTCAGAATTACCATTTAATAATTCAACACCTGTTCCAAACGATTTAGTAGAAAACAGAATCATTGTAATCGGTCAGGATGATGGAATTTTCAATGATAACGATTATATTTTGTTTTACGGCAGGAGTCCAAATGAATGGATATATTCAACCACAGCAAACAGATATGTACACACGATTAATCATTATTCAACATCAAACTTTTATTTTATAACATACGGAGGTAATTTCGGATTACGGATGGATAGCATATATTCATCAAATGTGCCCGGTTTGACCCCGGTTCAATATTTTACGGATAAGTTTTTCGAAGAACCTGAAATCAATAATTTAGGTTCCACAGGAACTTTATGGCTCAGCCAAAGAATCGGAACAGGAGAAAGTTTTGTTTTTAACAAAACTCTTGAAGGATACGTACCGGGTTCACAACTTACACTCTCATTCAGATTCGGCAATGGTTCTGCTACCGGAGCATATTTTCTTATTAAAGACGACAACTCGAATTTCTCAAACCTTATTTATTTAAACGGAGTTTCACCGGGTTCATTTTCACATATTATTACACATACTGTTAATACTTCTTATGCTTTGAATTCAGGAAACAATATGAATCTTTCTTTATCACTTCCCTCTCAATACAACAATCCGAATCTTTCAGGATATTATGATTATTATGAAGTGTTATATAACAGATATTTCAGCAGTGTTGTAAACAATTATTTCAGATTCAATGCCGTCGATACATTCGGAGTAGTAGAATATCAGATATCGACTTTTACAACTCCGGATATTAAATTATTTGATGTAACAAGTATAACCGAACCTAACACCATAATACCAATTTCATATAACAACGGTATTGTAAGGTTTCAGGAAAATTACGTACTATACAATAAGAAAGAATATTACATTGTGGGAGGGAACAATTACAAAACTCCTTTTTCGATATCTTCTAAAATCGCAAATCAGAATCTGCACGGAATTTCAGACGGTGCAAGTTTCATCATAATATCTCCGAAAGAATTTTTCAATGCCGCATACAGATTAAAAGCGCAAAGGGAAATTCAAGGTTATAATTATTTGAAAACATTAATAGTCGATATTAAAGAGATATACAACGAATTCTCGGGCGGATTACTTGATCCCGTTGCACCAAGAAATTTTTTGAAATATGCTTTTAATAACTGGACCGAGAGACCGGTCTATATTTTATTCCTTGGAGACGGCAGCTATGATTTTAAGAATATATACAATTTAAGTGTAGAGAATTATTTACCTACAATACAGAAATCAAATGACGAATCAAATGAAATAGTCAGTTATCCCAGCGATGATTTTGTAACGGATATCAATGAAAATTTTCCTTCGCCGGGCTGGCCTTTGATTGGAAGACCGGATTTTTCATCGGGAAGAATTTGCGTTAACACATTAAATGATGCAAACAATGTAATAGACAAAATAATAAATTATGAATCCCCTTCCAATTTAAACACATGGAGGAAAAAAGTATTGTATGTTGCAGACGACGGATGGACAACAACAAACACGCAGGGACAGGAAGGTGCCTTACACACACAGCAAAGTGAAGATATTGCAGAAGTATATACTCCAAAACTATTCGAAAAAGAAAAAATTTACATAGTAACATATCCAGCTATATTTACACCTCAGGGCAGAAGAAAACCGGGAGCAAATATAGATATAATAAAAAAGTGGAATGACGGAACTCTTGCAATTAATTATGTCGGACACGGCAGTACCGATTTATGGGCACATGAACATATATTTGTCAAAGATGAATCAATTCCACAATTAACAAATGTTAACAAATATCCATTAGTTACAATTGCAAGCTGCGATTTAGCCAGATGGGATGATCCGTTTGTCATTAGTGCAGCTGAACAACTGGTTTTTGTTCAAGACAAAGGAGCTATTGGAGTTATTGCGGCTGTGAGACCTGTTTATGCAACTGAAAACGCTACTTTTAATAACACACTGTGGAATAATTATATGTATCAAAAAGACACCATGAATTTACCGATAAGAATAGGGAAAGCTTTATATAATACAAAAAATCAGCTTCCTGTATTTACAGATGGTTATGCAAAATATTGTCTCATAGGAGATCCTACTTTAAGGGTTGGAATACCTCAATATTTTACGAGAATTGACAGCATAAATAATTCAACAGGAATTGATACTGTAAAAGCACTACAACACGTAAGGATTTCAGGTTCGATTTTAAAACCCGATTCTTCATTTTGGTCTGATTACAATGGCAATATATCCTTAAAAGTTTATGATGTAGATAAATATATAACTTTTTTTGACTTTGGATATCCTTTCTATTTCAGACTTGATGGTGGAACGATTTTTATCGGAAAAACCAGCGTTACAAACGGCAGATGGGCAGTTGAATTCATAGTACCGAAAGATATTTCATATGAAACAGGGAGAGGCAAGATTCAGGCATATTTTTGGAATAGCTTTGCAGACGGTGCAGGATTTTCAAATAATATTGTTTTAAACGGACTGGATGAAAACGCTCCTATCGATACGGTCGGACCACAGATAACAATTTTCATGGGTGACAGAAATTTCCGTTCAGGTGATATTATAAATCAAAATACAAAAATCATTGTGGATTTATTTGATTACAGCGGAATCAATTTAACAGGAACAATCGGACATAAAATTGAAGCTGTAATGAATAATGATGAAAACAATAAGATTGATCTTACACATTATTATAACAGCACTTCAGGTTATCAATATGGGACTCTTGAATACCCGATAGAAAATCTTCAAAACGGTAAATATACTTTGAAAGTAATTGCCTGGGATACATACAATAATTTCAGTGAAAATGAAATAGAATTCAAAGTATATAATACAAGTGATTTAAAAGTTGAAAATATTTACAATTATCCTAATCCGATGAAAGACAACACAAGTTTTCTATATCAGCATAATTTTGATGTTCCATTGACAACCCAAATACGAATTTACACAGTAAGCGGGAGACTAATTAAAGAAATTAATGTATCAAATATAACGGATAAATTTGTAAAAATTGACTGGGACGGAAAAGATGCCGACGGAGATGTAATAGCAAACGGAATTTATTTATATAAAATAATTATTAAATCAGAAGACGGGACTCTCTCATTTAACTCAACCGGTAAATTAGCAAAATTAAAATAAAGGAGTAAAACAACATGACAAACTTAAAACTGGCAAAGATTATTTTTTTGTGCCTGATAATTATTATAACTACACATTTTAATACAAAAGGACAAGCTGTATCTACGGGAGTTCCGTTTCTGTTAATAGGACCTAACTCAAGATTTGCAGGAATGGGAGAAACCGGCACAGCAATTGCCGATGATGCTTCTGCTATGCACTGGAATCCTGCCGGTCTTGCTTTTCAGGACATGACAGAAATTAATTTAACACATTCTCCATGGCTTGCCGGTTTAGGAATGTCTGATTTATTTTATGATTACCTCGCCGCAAAAAAACACATTAAAAGCTTAAACGGAACAATCGGAGCAAGTTTGACTTACCTAAACATTGGAGAAGTAATTACAACAGATGAATTTGGAAACAGAACCGGACAAGATTATAAAGCATATGAATTTGCTTTTGCTGTCGGCTATGCAACAAAATTAAGTCCGGGTTTTGGTGTCGGAATTAACACACGTTTCATATACAGCAGACTTTCCCCCAACGATGTAAAAGTCGGCAGTGAAACCGGAAGCGGTACCGGATATTCAGTTGCATTCGACCTTGCAGGTTTATATAAACCAACAACAGGTCCAAAATTAATAAAAGATAAGTTATCTTTCGGTTTTAATTTATCAAATTTAGGACCAAAGATTACTTATGTCGATGCAGACCAGGCTGATCCTCTACCAACTCAAATCAGAATCGGTTTAGGTTATAAACTTTTAAAAACTGAAAACAACGACCTTACAATAACAGCAGATTTTTCGAAATTGCTCGTTAACAGAACCGGAGACTCGTCGGATCCTTTCTATAAAGCTATGTTTACTTCATGGAAAGGCGGGATTTCAGGTATTGCAAAATCAATACAGAGTTCAATAGGAGCCGAATACTGGTATGGAAATCCAAAATTGATTGCTCTCAGAGCAGGATTTTTCTATGAAGATCCATCAAACGGAAACAGAAAGTACATAACATTAGGTGTCGGTATCAGATATAGTTTATACGGATTCGATTTTAGTTACATTAATACACTGGAAGAGGAACATCCTCTCGCAAATACTTTAAGATTCGGTATACTAGTTAACTTTTAATAAAAAAATAACAATAATTTTTCCCACCAATCGAAAATTTTTAATCAATATCTCTCTGCTTTTTCAAAGGTCAGGGATATTCAAATAATTTACAAATTTTATGTTTAATAAATTACTGTCAGCATTTATAATAATATTTTTATTTATTTTTGAAATTGGTCATACACAAAACTTTGATAAAAAAAGTTTCAGACCTGTTTTATCCCACCCACTCAAATATTCACCGGAAAACGATATTAACAATCCTGTAAAAACATCCCGTTATTCATATCCGGACACGTTTACAGTAATCGCCATACTGGTACAATTTCAGCAGGATTCGGATCCTTTTTCAACAGGTGACGGAAGATTCGACTTATCAAATAAATATTTTGACCCGATAAAGCAAAAAGATACAGTAATAGATTCCCCTCCTTATGACAGTGCTTATTTCGCAGACCATCTTGAGTTTCTTAAAAATTATTTTTATAAATCTTCAAAAGGAAAGTTAATAATAAATTATAAGCTTTATTCTAACATCATTACACTTTCTAAACAGATGAAATTTTATTCCCCTCAAAAAAACGAGAACAATGCTAAACTATGTGATTTATTTGTTGAATCATGGACAAATGCCGATAGTACGATTAATTTTTCCGGACTTGATTCAGCAAGAACAGCATTTATAATATTTCATGCAGGTATAGGAAGAGATGTAGACTTAACTTCAATATACGGATACGATCCTACTCCTTACGATATACCCTCTGTATATTTAGGTATAAAAAATCTACAGGAAATTTTCGGCAGTAGTTATTCCGGATACCAAACAAGCGAAGGGTTCTACATAAAAAATTCTTTAATTATTCCATCTGCTGAAATTCGAGAACTTGACCTTACTTCAGGAAAATTTCTTTTAGAACTCGGAATGAATGGAATACTTGCCGGCAGTTTTGGAAGTTTTTTAGGATTGCCGGATTTATTTAATACACAAACCGGTAAAACAGCAATCGGCAGATTTGGATTAATGGACGGGCAGTCAATTTTCAGTTTCAACGGAATATTTCCTCCAGAACCTTCAGCGTGGGAAAAAATATATCTTGGCTGGGTACAACCAATTGTAATCGGTTCGGGGGAAGATAACTATAGAATTAAAACTTCATCTTTTGACCAATATTCCGATTCAACAATTTTTAAAGTATTGATTAATTCACGCGAATACTTTTTAATAGAAAACAGAAACAGAGATCCACATTATTCCGGACAGGTTGTTTATACAAGAAACAGAAATTTCAAAGATTCGTCATTATATACACAGGATATTCCAGGATTTATTTATTATGATATAAGCAAAGTAGATGGTAATTTAATAAACGTAAAAACACTGGACTGGAGTCTTCCCGGTGCAATTGATAATAATGTTAATTACAGAGGAGGAATTTTAATATGGCACATAGATGAAAACGTTATTGAAGCAAACATAAACACTAATTCGATTAATAATAATATCGAGCACAAAGGGATCGACCTCGAAGAAGCCAAAGGAGCACAAGAAATCGGTTATACAGTAAATACAATATTTGGACCTGTAACAGGAGACGGAACGCCGGTCGATTATTGGTTTAACGGAGATCATCAGGTCCCAAACACAATATATAAGAACGAATTTACTCCCACATCACTTCCCAATTCATTAAGTTATTCTTTAGCTAATAATAATATTTATATAAATAATTTTGATACAATCTCGCCCATAATGAATTTCAGGATTAGAATCGGCAGTAACGAGCTAAAACCTCTTGCCGGATTTCCAAAATTCATAGGGATTCCCACTAACATATTAAGCCAACCGGTTGCTTTTGACATAAACGGGGATAATAAAGACGAATTTTTCGCTAATAACATGACCGGAATGTTCGGATTTAAATATGACGGTACAAGTATAACGGGTAATACTTCCGGAATGATGTTTAATAATTCCGGATTATTACCTGCATCAATTATTTATTCACCTATTTTTTCCGGTACAAGGAGATTTGTTACCTATTCACTATCTCCAGGAATTCCTTTGAATAACCTTAATATTAATTATTATCAAATAAATAATAATTATCAGATTATTGATTCTATATCAGAACAAATACAATGCAACTTAATTAATTCAATCCCTATATATTTTGATTCCTCCAAAATAATTATTCCGGTAAATTACGGAACATACAGCAGAATATACGAAAGACATCTTGATGGAACACCAAATTTATATATCGATTCATCAACAATAATAGTAAATCAACTTTCTAAACTTAATAACAGTATGTATGGTTATTCTTACGGCAACGAATATATACTTTTTGGAAACATGATATCAGATTCTTCAACTGATACATTAAGAATGAATTTCCAATACGAAAAAATATACTTAAACGGTTTACTATTTTTCACAAATCAAACTCTTGAAAGTTTCAGCAGTTCACCTTTATTAGCAGATATCAACAGGGATGGGAAACAGGAAATTATCATTTTTGCAAACCGAAAAATATACGCTTATAATTTCATAGCAGTATTGCTGGAAAATTTTCCTATTAATCTTAATAAAAACGTTACCTCCGGATCCATTATAGGAGATATCAACAACGACGGAATTTTTGATATTATTTTTACGACCGAAGAGGGAGATTTATATGCATATGGAGTAAACGGCAAGGTAATACCGGGATTTCCAATAAAAACAGGAAATTTAAACAGCAGTTCACCGTCTTTTGCAAATCTGAACGATACACTTGGTATTATTCTTTATGGTTCCGATGGTTACTTATACGCTTATAAAACTTCATATCGTTACATTCCGGACAATATACTCTGGAAGAACTATCAAAAAGACAGTTATTATTCAAACAGTAATTTCAAGTCAACATACACACAACCATTATTTTCCGAAAAACTACCATCCGACAAGGTTTACAACTGGCCGAATCCAGTTTATGACAATAAAACATACATAAGATATTATATAAACGGAACAGTAACATCTGTCAGTATAAAAATATTAGATTTAGCCGGAGAATTAGTGACAAAATTAAACGGCACTACTCATTCAAATTCAGACAATGAAATAATTTGGGATGTATCAAATGTTCAAAGCGGAGTATATTTTGCTCTAATAGAGGCAGACATAGACGGTAGCAAAGAATCCAAAATAATAAAAATTGCCGTAGTCAAATAGATGTTAACCTTTCTTATAATTCTATCCCTTATATATCTTATTATTCATCTCTTATTATTTTACGGGTTGATAAGAGAATCTTCCCATCCAAAAATTAAACAACAAAAAGCATACAGTGTTTCGGTTATTGTTGCGGCAAGAAACGAGGAAAGTGTAATCTCCGAATGCATTTCCTCATTAAAAAAATTAAAATACAACAAAGAATTACTGGAAATAATCCTTGTAAATGACAATTCGGACGACAGAACAAAAGAAATTATGATAAAAGAGACGGAAGGAATTGAATATTTTAAAATTATAAATTCTCAAAAACAAGAATCGAATAATTTAAAAGGGAAGGCTAATGCAATAGATTCAGGAATAAAAATTGCTTCGGGTGATATTATATTAACCACAGATGCGGATTGTGTTGTTCCTGATGGATGGATTGAAGAGAGTATACAATATTATGATGAGAACACCGCAATGGTCTGCGGAATTACACTGATGAAACCCAATAAGAATATATTTTCAGTTTTACAAAATCTCGACTGGTTATATTTACTGACTCTTGCCTCTGGAAGTTGCGGAATAAAATTAATTCTCAGTTGTATCGGGAATAACTTATCATACAGAAAAAATATATATATAGAAACGGGAGGTTACGAGAAAATTAAATTTTCCGTGACTGAAGATTTTGCTTTTATGAGAACTATATATAAACAAAAAATCGGAAAAATTAAGTTTCCGATTAACAGCAGTAATATCGTAATCAGTGATGAATGTAAAACATTAACTCAGTTAGTTCAACAAAAGAGAAGATGGTTCAGGGGGGGACTGAAAATTAATCTGCTCGGTTACATTCTTGCTTTTGAATTTTATGTACTCAATTTTGTTACTTTATTCGGATTATTATTTTTAAATCCTTTAGAGTACATAATTATTTTATCTATCAGGATAATATCGGAATTAATGTTAATTATTCCCTCCAGCACATTATTGAAATTAAAAAGTATTGTAATATATTACCCACTCTTTTTACTTTATTTTAGTATCTACGGATTGATACTACCACTTACTTTCATAAACGGTATTTCAATAAAATGGAAAGACAGAAAATTTTAGAGTTTGAATAAAGGAAAATGGAACCTTGTTTTGAGAGTAAAAGAAGATAAATTTTTAGCATAAGTGTATGTTCCGATTACATCAAAAATCCATAATGTAAAACCTGCCCCGCCGGTTATTCCAAATGTATTAACTTTTGATTCCAGGCCGGGATTTTGGAAATCCGGCTGAATTTTTCTGGTAACCTGATAATTTCTGATTTCCAGCGTAAGAAACGGTATTGTAAACTTAGATTTTAAATATTTATTGATTATGAAATCAACAGAAATACCGTAAGATAAAATTTCAGTTTCCATAACATCCAGTCGATTAACTGTTTTAAATTCATCATCTCCATTATTCTTTTGATATTGTACTGTTGCACCTATTATGAAAGGATATAAACTACTCATTGCAAATTCAAGTCTACCTCCGAAAACAAAACCGCTTTTTGAATTTTTACTGAAATTACCTAAAGGAAAATCAAGACCGATTAGCGGAGAAATAAATATGCCTCCGAAGTTTTTCGAATAATCGTACAAGGTATCCGGATAATGATATTTTATATGCTTTTTTTCCAACGGCAAATAAGACATCATAATAATATCATCATTATTTTCCGGATTTTCCCAAGCGGAACAAATATTCAGCTCAACACAAAAAAATAATAAAATTACCAACAATATTTTTGTAATTATTATTTTAATATCTGTCTCCATTTTTTAATTTTATTTTTTTCTATTGTTCCTTTTTGCACAGCCAATTCAATAGTCTCATACCCCAATAACTTGTATAATTGTGTTATTATAGGGAAATCGTTTTCAAGA
>Ga0194113_10008746_pt1 | contig 12390 bp, 7 predicted proteins | sample TA2MahC200mmetaG_FD_146193 | JGI IMG/M metagenome (GOLD analysis project Ga0194113, IMG submission 146193) | Freshwater microbial communities from Lake Tanganyika, Tanzania - TA2015017 Mahale Deep Cast 200m | ecosystem: Environmental > Aquatic > Freshwater > Lake | place: Tanzania: Lake...
GTGGCGCAGGCTGGGCATGCCAAGGCCGAAGAGGGCGGCGACGTAGACGGCGAAGCGGTCGTCGCCGGCCCGGGCAGAAAAGGGGACATTCACCTTTTCGCCCCCTTGGGGCGCCGAAGGCTGCTGCGCAGAAAAGGAGAATGTCCCCTTTTCTGCCCTGTCACCGAGGCCGCGCTCGTACTGCACGGCCTGCTGGGCCGAGGCCCAGGCGCGGTAGAACAGCGAGACCATGCGGTGGTTGAAGACATCGAGGAAGCGCGCCAGCGTGTTGTCCCGTGCCAGTTGCCGCTCGCGGGCGTAGGCCGTGAGCTGGAGAGGGAGCGGGCCGTTGGGGCCGAGGAGGCCCATGAAGTGGACGAAGAGTCGCGGGGGCCGGCTGTCCCTGCCGAACTCGAGGCGTTCGAGGGTGGAGGGGGGGAAGGAGAGGGAGGGGTTCTGGCAGAAGCGGATCGGGTCGTCGGCCGGGGTGCGGGAGTGGCCGACGCGCGGGCGCGCGGGGAAGCAGTTCTCGAGGCGCCGCACGGCCGTGAAGAAGTCGAACCGGTGCGGGTGCTCGTAGAGCCGGTTGATTACAGGATATGCCGCTGTCCGATCCTGGGCATCCATCGCATCACCTGGCCCCGCTGGGGGGTGGCCACAGCGGTTTCGACAAAGGAGTTGACGGAGACGTACTTGGTGAAGAACTCGGCGAGGACGGCGCCGAGGAGGAAGACGCCCGTGCCGGCGAAGGCCGTCTCGTCGAGGGTGACTGTGACCTCGATGCCCCTGGCGAAGGCAATCGGCCCGGGGGTGGGCACTGGGCGGGTGACAGGGCGGCTGCGGAGGCTCTTCACCCCCTCGATCTGCTTGCGGACGTAGTCGTCGCCGTGGCCGGCGTAGAGCTTCAGGATGTCGCGGAGGGCGAGCGCGCCCTCCTTCTCGCTCTTGTCCACGAGCGACAGGTAGTTGAGGGCGAGGTGGCTGATGGCGCGCCAGGCGAAGTCGCCCTCGGCGTAGGAGGCCATGGGCGAGCGGGGGCGGCCGCTCACGCAACGGATGGCCTCGACCGGAGCCGCCGAGGTCGCGTCCATTGTGAAATCGGTCTCGCCCACAGCCACGGGCATGCTGATCGGCAGGTCGCGGTTCGTGCACAGCGTCTCCACCGAGAGCTGGCGCAAGTCGGAACTGTAGGGCGCCGCCTTGGCGTCCACCAGGGTCACGTAGACCTCGCTGCCTGCGTAGCTGGAGCGTCGTCCGCGAAGCTGCTCGCGGCTGGAGAGCATGCGGGGCACACGGTGGACGACGAAGTAGGCGCCGCCGCCACGGAGGTCGGCGTCGAAGTCAGTGGCGGAGTAGAAGGGGAGGAACTCCTGCTCGTCGCTGGCCTTGGCGCCGATGCCGACGCAGCGGCGGACCTGGTAGACCTCGAAGTGGTCGGGACGGGTGCGGTCGGGCACGACGTGGTGTTCGGGGCTGCGGTCGCCCAGGGGGATGGGGTCGGCGCGCTTGGGGAACAGGTTGATGGCAGGGGTGCAGAACGGGGCGAAGCTGGCCGCCTCCACGCGGTTCTCAAGCTCCAGGTCCTCGCGCGACAGGAGGATCAGGATGTCCGCCTGCTTCGCCTTGCACTTGCCGAGCGCCTCGCGGAGCCCGGAGAGACTGACAAACATGTAGCGCTGCGGCAGGGCGAAGTACTCGCGGAGGAGCCGGTAGCCCTGGAAGGACCGGGCATCGTAGGGGAGGAGGGCCTCCTCGTCGGCGAAGCCGACGCGGCGGAGGGACCCCGGCGGCAGCAGGGTCTGCCACTTGGCCGGGCGGGTGACGGACTGGACGAGGATGCCCCTGCAATGGGCGAAGCACTGCTCGTAGACCCGCATGGGCGTCTCGTCCGCGCCCTGGAGGTGAAGCGTCAACTGGTCGAGCTTGAGCTGGTCGAGGCTGAGGCCCGCTGTGACCTCCAGGCGGATGCGGATGCCGGCGCGCACCCCCCAGGCGGCAGAGATGTCGAAGGACGCCAGGTCGCGCGTGTGGTAGCTGGCCTCCACGACCCGCAGGGGCCAGAGCACCACGTCGTGGGCCGTGCGGTACTCGCATTTCGTCTGGTCGCCCCTGCTGCGGAGGATGGTGCCCCGCGGAATCGGGAACCCCTGGGCCAGCCCGTCCTCACTCAGGTCGGGCTGCAACTGCACCACGGCCATCGAGGGCGTGGGAGCCAGGTAGTGGGGGTAGACGGTCTCGAGGAGCGAACCTGTGAAGCGTGGGAACTCTGCGTCGAGCTTCACGTGCACGCGGGCCGCCAGATAAGCGAAGCCCTCGAGCAGGCGCTCGACCCACGGGTCGTCGCACGGGCTCGATGCATCGCTCGTCAACAGGAGCCGCCCGGCGATCTTGGGGAATTCCCTGGCGAACTCGGCCGCCATGTGCCGCAGGTGGAACAGCTCAAGGTTGTAGAACCGAAGCAGCCGCTCATCCATCAGCAGCACTCCCGCGCACACAGTCGCGTCGGGCAGAAAAGGAAGACATTCACCTTTTCGCCCCCCTGGGGCGCCGAAGACTGCTGCGCAGAAAAGGAGAATCTCCCCTTCTCCGCCCCAACCGCCCCTCGCCCATGGCACCGCGCAGCATTGCCTAGTCTACCCGCTCCCCGCCCACGCGTCAAGCCCGAAAACGCAAACGACGTTCAACGCTCAACGACGTTCAACGTTCAACGGCGTTCAACGTTCAACGACGCTTGCGTTCGCCCTGGGGACCGGCTAGAATACGCCGCCGCCCATCCCGCTAAATGGCTTTCAGCGATTCGGCGGCGCCCTCACTGGGGACAAGACTGCCTAAAGGCAGGACTCCGAACCGGGAGCGCGGCTCGTTTGGAGTCCCGCCTTCAGGCGGTCTTCGCCCCAATGAGCCGAATCGCTGAAAGCTATTTAGTGGACTGGCGAGGAATGGGTGCGTTAGGGATGAACTTGCCCTCAATGATCCTGCTGAGGAGCGACAGCAGGCGCAGGCGGTCGCGACGAGGGGAGATTCGCCTCTGTCCTTTCACTCTACGCTTGCGCGCGGGGATAGGTGCGCCTATAATGGCAGCGGACAGGAGGGGGCCGTGGGTGGGGATAGCCCGCGGGCTGCACGGCGGGGACAAGGAGAGAGCTTCCATGGCGAACAAGGGGGTTGTCAGGCCCGTGCGAATGGCGCCCACGGATGAGGGGACGCTGGTGATCCGCGAGACGGTGCTTGCGGAGATCGCGTATCTCGAGGCAACGAACACGCCCGGCGTCGTGGCCCCCCACGAGGGATTGTTGCGGCGCCTGCTGCGCCGGCAGAGGCCCCTGGGCGTGCTCGTTGAGGCATCGGCCGACGAAGTGGCGTTCCACCTCACGGTGGGCATGCGCGAGGGGGTCCGCATCCCTGAGGCGGCTAACAGCTTGCGCCGCCGCATCGCCGACGCTGTGGGCGCGAAGACCGGCTACGGTGTGCGCGCCGTGAACGTGCTGGTGGACCACATTGTGTTCGGAGACGGGGACTGACCGGGCGCAGGACCGCGGCGGAGCAGTGGCACGACGTGAGTTGGGAGGGGATGGTTGGATGTGTGGATGAATGGATGATTGCCTGACACCCATCCACCCATCCATTCATCCCTCGTGTGCATGCTTGCGCACACGGGACGAAGCGAGGCTCTGAGGCGGCACCGGGCCGTGACCGCAGGGGGTGTGCGATGTCCGACGATGGAGAGCGCGCGACGTCGGCCGTGATCTGGCAGGAACTCGGCACGCTGGAGGTGGCGGACCAGGTGTTCCGCGACCTGGCGCTCAGGGCGTCGCAGGACGTGCCCGGGGTGGCGAGCGTGGGGCGCGCGCGGGGCCTGTTCCGGCGCCGCTGGGCGGCCGAGGGGGTGCAGGTCGAGCGCGGAGGGGGCGAGGTCGCCTTCTCCATCCACCTCTCGGTCCGCTACGAGGTGTGCATTCCGGACATGGTGGACGAGTTGCGCAAGCGCCTGACCGAGGTGGTCGAGGCCACCACGGGCCACAAGGTGCGGACCATCAACGTCACGGTCGAGCACATCCTGCCGCCCGAGGCCGGCGAGGCACGCCCGAAGCCTTCGGGGGGGCCGCCGGCGCTGCCCAAGGCGCCCGAGGGCACCGAGACGGACTAAATGGCTTTGAGCGATTCGGCGGCGCCCTCAGAGGGGACAGGACTGCCTAAAGGCAGGACTCCGAACCAGGAGGGCGGCTCGTTGGGAGTCCTGCCTTCAGGCAGTCTTCGGCCCAATGAGCCGAATCGCTGAAAGCTCTCTAGGCTCCGTTGGGGATTCTCGTAGCGGGACGCTCGCGGCTACATCTGGACGGCTCTTCGGGATGATCGTTCTCGCCATCGAGACATCGAGCCGGCTGGGGAGCGTGGCCCTGTGGCGCGACGGGGAGACGCTTGGGGAGCGGACTCTCGCGCAGGGGGAGGACCACGGCTCGCTGCTGTTCGTGGAATTGCGGCGCCTTCACGCCGACGTGGGCATCGAGCCGGCCGCGGTGGGCCTGATCGCCGTGAGCCAGGGGCCGGGGTCATACACCGGCCTGCGCATCGGCATCGCGGCGGCGCGGACGGCGGCCTACGCGCTGGGCAAGCCCCTGCTCGGGGTGCCGAGCCTGGACGTGTTGGCCGCGAACGCGCCTGCCGACGCCATCCACGTGGCCACGGTGCTGGATGCGAAGCGGGGCGAGGTGTACGCCTGCCTCTATGCGCGGCGTGGGACTGGCTCGATTTCGGATTCCAATCCGCAATCTGCAATCGGCAATCCGCAATGGGTGCGGCAGATGCCGTACCGCGTCGTCCGCCCCGAGGCGCTGGAGCTGCCGGGGCCTTGCGTGGTGCTGGGCGACGGGACGGAGCGCTGTCCGGCGGCGTTCGCCCGGCCCGGCGTCGTTGTGGCGGAGAGGGGCGCCTGGCGTCCCCGCGCGGCGGCAGTGGCGCAGCTCGCGGCCGAGCGCTACAATGCGGGCGAGCGGCAGGAACTCCACGCACTCGCGCCTCTCTATCTGCGGCGGCCCGAGGCCGAGGACGTGTGGGAGCGGAGACATGGCCGGTCCGACAAGTGAGCCTGCGCAAGGCGGCGCGCGCCGCACGTGGCTCTGGCTGGGCGTTTGCCTGGCCGTGGGGCTGGCGGCGCGCCTGGCGGCCGTCGCCATCCCGCACGTGGCAGGTGGGCTGACGGTCTCGGGCTGGCCGGTGTCGCGCTGGGTGGAGCAGCCGCTGTTCCCGGACTCGCTCGAGTACACGGGGATGGCGAGCAACATCCGCCAGGGCTATGGCTTCCGCACCCCCAATGGTTGCCTGATCGGCAGGATGCCCGGCTACCCCGTGCTCCTGGCCGCCTTGCAGGCGGTGTTCGGGGAGAGCCTGGTCGTGCCGCGGGTGGCCGATGCCCTCCTGGGCACCGCGTTGATCGCGCTGGTGTTCCTTCTCGCGCGCGAGGTCTATGGGCCGCGCGAGGGCGTGGTGGCGGCGGCCATCACTGGCATCTACCCTTTCCTTGTGGCGCAGGCGCTCCTCGTGCTCTCGGAGACGCTCTTCGCAGTGTTCCTTGTCGCCGGCTGCTGGCTCCTGGCGAAGGCGTACGGAGACGCGAATGTGAAGTGGGCCGCGCTGGGGGGCTTGGTCTTCGCCCTGGCCACGCTCACGCGTGGCTCGTTCCTGGCGGTGCCGCTTCTGGCCGCGGTGGCCTGGGTGGCGGCGCGGCGCCTGGAGCGGTGGGCGGTGCTGGGCGCGCTGGCAATGGTTGGGGTGTTTGCGGCCGCAATGGCGCCTTGGGTGGCGCGGAACTGGCAGGCGAGCGGCGGCCACCTCGTGCTCACCACTCTCCAGGTGGGGCCGTCGCTCTACGAGGGGCTGAACCCGCGGGCGGACGGCGGGCCGATGATGGACACGCTTCGCGGGGAGCTGGACGGGCCTGCCGTGGCTGGGCTGAGCGAGTACGAGCGCGACCAGCACTGGCGGCGCGAGGCATTCCGGTTCGCCCAGGAGAACCCTGGCCGCACGCTGGCGCTGGCTGCGATCAAGCTGGGCCGCTTCTGGAACGTGGTGCCGAACCTCGAGCAGTTCCGCGGTCCGCTGGCCTGCGCGGCCGTGGGGGTTCCGTATGCAGTTGTGATGCTCCTGGCCATCGCGGGCCTCGTGCGGCCAGGGCGGCGCGCAGAGGCCGCCTTGATTCTCCTCCTGCCGGTGGTGTATTATTGCCTGGTGCACATGGTCTTCGTGGGCTCGGTGCGCTACCGCGAGGCCCTGATGCCCCTTCTGATCGTGGTGGCCGGCCGCGGGGCCACAACACTCTGGGATTGGGTGCGGCGTGGACGAGGCAGAGCTGACGGTGATCGTGCCGGTGTACAACGAGGAGGCGACGGTGACGCGCCTCCTGGAGCGTGTGCTGGCGGCGCCTCCGGCAGCGAAGCAAGTGGTGGTGGTGGATGACGGGTCGCGGGACGGCTCGCGCGCGGCGCTCGAGCGCTTCGCGCAGAGGCACCCCGAGGTGGAATTGGCCTTCCACGAGGTGAACCAGGGGAAAGGGGCGGCCATCCACACGGGCATCGCCCACGCGCGCGGGGCCTACACGATCATCCAGGACGCCGACCTGGAGTACGACCCCCGCGACTTCGCGAAGCTGCTGGCCGTGGCCAGGGAGCGGGGCGCGCGCGTGGTCTACGGCTCGCGCATCCTGGGCGGCCAGCCCTTCTCCTATCGCAGCTTCTACTGGGGCGGGCGGCTGGTGAGCCTGGTGGCCAGCCTGCTCTACTGGCGGCGGATCACGGACGAGCCGACCTGTTACAAGCTGTTTGACACGGCGCTGCTGAAGAGCCTGCCGCTGCGCGAGAAGCGGTTCGGCTTCTGCCCCGAGGCCACGGCGCTCGTGTGCCGGCGCGGCGAGCGCATCGTCGAGGTGCCCATCCGCTACGCCCCCCGCTCGGTGAAGGAGGGGAAGAAGATTCGCTGGACCGATGGCCTCGAGGCCATCTGGATTCTCCTGAAGCACAGGTTCAAGAGGCGCGGATGATCCGCCGATACCACAGATACCGGGTCGTGCGGCGCTGGCGCGTGGCGCTGGCGCTCCTGGCGTGCGTGGCCTTCCACGTCGTCTTCCTCGCGCGGTTCCTCCTCTCCCCCGAGCAGTTCCGCGCCCGCACCCGCCTCCTGCTCCAGCAGCAGTTCGGGGGGGACGTGCAGCTCGGCGAGGCCGCCTACGAGTTCCCCGCCGGCTTCCGCCTCAAAGACCTGTGTGTCTCCCGCCCGGCCGAGAGGGGCGGGGGGGAGATGTTCCGCACGAAGGCCCTGTCGGTGGACCTGGGCCTCCTCGCGCTCCTGCGCGGCAAGGTGGCGGTCGAGGAGCTGGTGCTCGAGGAGCCGGAGGCGCACCTGACCCGTGGCGACCTGGCGGCAATGCAGCGCCCCGAGGCCAAGGGACCCGGCCCGGCGCTGGGCCGCATCGTGGTCCGGGGCGGCCGAATCGTGCTGGGCAAGGGCCTGCTCTTCGAGGACAGCCCCGAGCGGGAGCTGACCGACATCCGAGTCCAGCTCACCGAGGAGCGGCGCTTCAGCCCCGGCTACAACTTCGAGGGCGAGGCCAACTCGGCTCTTTGGGGCCTCTGCGAGCTGGAGGGCAAGCTCGACCTCGGCGGCCGGTACCTCAAGGCGAGCGCCAACGCCCGCAGCATCCCCATCGGCGCACGACTCCGCGAGAGCATCCCCGCCCAGTACGCCAGCTACGCCAAGGCCCTCGACGCCTATGCCCTCGACGGGCAGGTGGACCTCAAGCTCGAGACGGAACTGAGCTGGGCCGACAAGGGCTCGATGGCCCTCGCGGTCGCGGTGGACCTGCGCGACTGCTCCGCCGCCTGGGAGCGGTTCCCACTCCGAGTCACCGACATCCGCGGCCGCATCACCTTCGACGGCACGAACATCTACTACCAGGGCCTCACCGGCCGCGCCGGGCCGACCACCGTCACACTCTCCGGCCAGAGCACGAAGGAGAAGGTGGAGATACACCTCGTGGGGCCGGGTCGGCCGCTCGACCGCGAGCTCTACGAGGCGGCCCCGCCCAACGCCGTGACCAAGACGCCCAACCTCAAGGGGCTGTGGGACCGCTGCGGCATCGAGGGCGGCTTCATCAGCATAGACCACCGGTCCACCTACTGGCGCGCCGAGCGGCGCTTCGAGGCCACCATCCGCAGCGAGGTGCGCGACGTCCGAGCCACCTACAAGCCCTTCCCATATCCCCTCGAAGGGGTCGCTGGCTCGGTCCGATGGGAGAACGGCGTCTCCCACATCGAGTCGCTCCGCGGCCGCCGCGGCCCCGCGCGCGTGCATATCCGGGGGCAGATCACCGACGCCGGGGTGCCCGACCTCACGATAGAGGCGTCCGACGTGCCCTTCGATGCCACGCTCTATCAGGCCCTCCCGCCGGAGCGGAAGAAGACCTATGACCTGCTTCGGCCCGAGGGCACCGCCGCCGTCCACTGCACCGTCACCAGCCCCAAGGGCGACCCGAAGGAGTACCAGTACCGCTTCGTCATCCGCCCCGAGGGCGCGGCGTTCCAGCACCAGAGCTTCCCGCACAAGGTGACGGACGTGCGCGGCGACATCCTGGTGGACGAGGCGGGCACGGTGTCGTTCCGCGACCTTCGCGGGCGCCTGGGAGCCATTCCGCTTCAGTTCTTCGGCACCGTGCGGCCCGGCGAGAAGGGGCCGGTGCAGGACATCACGGTCGTCGCGCCTGAGGTCGAGCTCACCCCCTCCGTCAGGCCCTACCTGCCCAAGGAGTGGGCCACGGTCTACGACGAGCTCGACCCCCGGGGCAAGGTGAGCTTCACCTGGCGAATGACCACCGACCCGGCCACGGGGGCCTCTCGCCACTCCAGCGAGGTCACGTGTCTCCAGGACTGCTCGGTCCAGCACAAGCTCTTCCCCGTGCGGGTGACGAACCTCATCGGCCGGTTCACCGTGGACGAGACGGGTCGGACGACGTTCACAGGCATGAAGGGACGGGTCGGCCATGCCCCCGTTGAGGCTCTCGTGGGCCAGTGCGGGCCGGAGGGGATGGGCACCCTGCGCCTCACGCTGCGGGCCAGCGGGCTTGACCTCGATGACGAGATTCGCAAAGCGGTGCCCGAGGCCTGGCGCACGGTCTGGGACGAGGTGCGCCCCGCGGGCGAGGCCGTGGTCGAATACCAGCTCACCGGCAACCCCGCCAAGCCCGACCAGCCTGGCCAGCGCGTCACCATCGAGCCGTCCAACGGCTCCTTCTGTTACCACAAGCTTCCAATTCCTGTTACCGAGGTGACGCGCGGCAAGGTGGTCTTCGACCAGGATGGCAACACCACGATCAGCAACATCCAGGGCAAGGTGCGCGGCAAGGCGGTCGTGCTCGGGGGCAAGGTGGTGATGGGCTCCGATGGTGGAGTGCTGAACATTGACGTGACGGCGGACGAGCTGGACCTGGACGCTGAGCTTCGGCGCGCGCTTCCGCCCGACTGGCAGAAGATATGGGACGACCTTCGCCCCGCGGGCAAGATTGCGGCGACTGCCTCGGGGGCCATCCACACCCGCAAGGGCGACTGGCAGCGCTTCCGCCTCGACGCCACGCTCAAGGGCTGCGAGGCCACGTGGACCGGCCTCCCCGTCCGCGTGACCGGCCTGCGCGGGCGATTCGACTACGAGGAGGGCGTGGTCAACCTGACCGACGTGGCGGGCGAGAGCGCCCTGGCAGATACGGTGCGCCTCAACGGCCGCATCGCCAGGATGGGCTCCGGCTCCGACCGCCTCCAGGTTACTATCCAGAACCTGCGCCTCGTGCCCGACCTGTTCTCCGCTCTGCCCGCCGAGGTGAAGAAGGGCCTGGAGGCGGCGGAACTGAAGGGGACGGCGGACCTGGTGGAACTGACGCTGTCCAACTCCGGCAAGCCGGACGGCGTGACCCAGTGCTTCGGCCTCGTGCGCTTGCGCGATGCCTCGTTCCGTCACACGGAGCAGCCGGTCGAGCAGGTGAGCGGCAACCTCCGGATTGACAAGGGAGTGCTCCATGCCGACGGCACGCAGACGCTCGAGGGGGGGCTGGACCTGCGGAAGCTGGTCGCCCGCAAGTTCGTCCTCACCGACCTCAAGAGCGCGCTCACCTACACCCGCACCCGCGGAGTCCGCCCCTCCGGGGCGGAAGCCACTGTCCGCGTCGGAGACGCGGACTCCGGTGCCCGCGAGGGCAAGGACAAGCCGCTCCAATCGAAGCTCGCGCTCAACGACCTGGCCGCCAGCTTCTACGGCGGCAGCCTCAACGGGAAGCTCGCGCTGGACCTCGACACCGGGGCATTCGCCAGTTGGCTTGCCCTGACCAACGCCGACTTCAAGACCTTCTGCCGCGAGGCCCTCGGCTCCGACGACCCGGCCACGGGCAAGCTCACGGTGCGTGTCGAGTTCCCGCCGGGGCAGTTCAAGGGAGAGAAAAACCTGATCGGCGATGGCGGCGCCTGGGTCGAGCAAGGGGACCTGGGGCAGTTGCCACTCGCAGCGTCGCTCCTCAACGCCCTCAGCCTCCGCTCGCCCCTCGACCGCTCGATCACTCGCGCCGAGGTCAAGTTCGGGATGACCAAGGACCACTTGGTCATCAAGGAGGCCAGTCTCGAGGGACAGAGGCGCATCCTGACCGGGTTTGGCACGGCGGGCTACGATGGCGCTCTGAACCTGCGCCTCGTCAGCCCCAAGCCCGCGGGGAGGGGGCTCTGGGACCTGGTTGAGGTCCCACTCAATCTCTTGCGGGAGCAGCTCGTGCAGGTGGACGTTCGGGGCACGATCTCGAAGCCCGACGTGCAGATTCTGGCGGTGCCGCCGGTGACGCAGCTCGTGGACCAGTTCGCCGTGACCCTCGGCCTCTGGCGCAAGCGCCAGCCGCCGAAGCCCGAGGCCCCGCCGCCGAGTCCGGCGCCGCCCGAGCCGGCACCGAAGCAGCCCTGAGCCTTGCTGGGACGCCCCATGCCTGAATCCGAGCCGCAACCCGCCTCCCTGTCCCACAAGCCGGACCCGCGTGGCACGGCTGGCTTGCCAGCCGTGTCTTCGCCACCCAGCCAAGAGCACACGGCTGGGCAAGCCAGCCGTGCCACACTCGGCCGCCGGCGTTCCGGGTGGGTCACTGTCGCCCTCGTGGCGGCCATTGTTGCCGCGGGGGGCGGCCTGCGCTTCTGCGCCATCGGGCGTAAGAGCCTGTGGCTCGACGAGGCGGCCACGATGAACGCGGTGGACGCCAGGCTGCCCCAGGTGTTCAGCGGCGTGTACACGTACGACGCGCATCCGCCGCTCTACTACCTGGCCCTCCACACGTGGATGTCTTTCGCGAATAACTCGCGGAGCGGCGCCTGGGCGCGGGCGTTCTCCGCCGCCGTGGGGGTGGCCACACTCGTCGTCTTCTACTTCCTGGCGAGGGCGCTCCTGCCGCGCAACGCCGCGCTGGTTGCAGCGGGCCTCCTCGCGGCCTCGGCCTACCACGTCTACTTCGCCCAGGAGGCCCGCCTGTACGCGCTCGCCGCGTTCTTCGTCGTCGTCTCCTGGTGCTGCCTGGCCCACCTTGTGGCGGCGGGTGCCCATTGCCGGCAATGGGCGCGGCGGCATCGCCTGCCGCTCTGGCTCGGGCTGGCGCTGGCCAACACGGCGGCACTCTACACATTCTACTACACGGCCTTCTCCATCCTGGCCCAGGGTGTGGCTCTCCTCGTGCTATGGAAGCGAGCCGGACGCAAGATGGTGCTCGATTGGGCTCTATGGCAGTCGGTGCCGCTGTGCACCTTCGCGCTCTGGGTGCCCGTGGTCCTGGAGCGGATAAGGATGCTGAGCCAGTTCGCGCCGCCGGCAGGCCAGACCATTCTGAGCGGGAACGGCCTGTCCGACACGGCTGCCCAGTTCACCTGGGGGTTCCTGGCCGACCTTCTGCCAAGCCATGGATTGCCGGTGCGCGCCGTGGCGGCTCTCGTGGGGCTGCTCGTGGTGGCCCTGGCGTTCCTGGGGCTTCGCCGCGAGCGCGCAGGCGCCGTGATGGCCCTCACGTGGCTGCTCGCCCCCGTGGCCTTCCTCGCGGCGCTGCCGATGCGGGGCCACATCTACGAGCCGAAGCACCTCTTCTTCGCTTCACCCGCGCTCGCCCTGGCAGCGGGGGTAGTGTGGAGCGCCGCTCGCACCGGGCTGAGGCCCCTGGCGGCGGTGCTCCTCGCCGGCATTCTCGCCGGCAATGCTGTCTCGCTGGCGTACTACTATCGTCCCGGGATGGAGAAGGAGAACTGGCGCGGCGCCGTCGCGGAGTTCGCCCGGCGCGTGGAGCCAATGGACATGGTGACGTGCACCCCGCCGCAGGACGTGCGGGCGTTCCGGCACTACTACCCGAAGGAGGGAGAGCAG
>Ga0194113_10008760_pt1 | contig 12373 bp, 10 predicted proteins | sample TA2MahC200mmetaG_FD_146193 | JGI IMG/M metagenome (GOLD analysis project Ga0194113, IMG submission 146193) | Freshwater microbial communities from Lake Tanganyika, Tanzania - TA2015017 Mahale Deep Cast 200m | ecosystem: Environmental > Aquatic > Freshwater > Lake | place: Tanzania: Lake...
CAGTGACTGCGCTTCGCCTATCGCCAGCTTGCACAGGTCTATCATATGGACAGGCTTTATACCTCTTTTGGCAACCTTATCAGCCAGAGAATCCCAACAAGCCGGGCAGTTAAACACGCAATACTCAGCTCCAAATTTCACCATGTCGTCTATGTTCCTCTTCTGCACATCATCCGCCAACGCTGGGCCTTTTGCCATCCGGAAAATCTCAGCACAACACAGGCCATTCTCTTTATCATATTCCCGTTCCAGCCTTTCAACCCCGATTAGCCCGAATATATCATCCACAAAATGGTCTGTCTCTGGAACAAGTCGAGCCGAGCAATTCCGCTGGTAGGCCGCCTTAATATTCAACGGCTTTACCAGCTTCTTAAGTTCTTTAAGTTTGCCATATAAATACTCGAAGTAATGAATTGGCTTGAACGGCAGCTCAATGCCGTAAGCCGGCGCCAGAGAAGTGAAGGTGCCATAACATTCGTCGTGAAGACATATAAGTTCTTTGATTCCTTGTTTCTTAATATTTTCCACAATCTTTGGAAGCCTGTCTTTTATCACCGATGCCCTTGCATAGTGAAGATAAACAGCGTTACAGAAGAACTCCTGACCGAAAATCACCGACCAGGCAATACCGTCAAAAAGCTTCCCTTTAACCAGAGTATTGAATTGCGGTAAAAAGCAGAACGATAATGCCTTCTCTTCAACTTTACCCACCATGAACCTGCCCACCGGTTGGCATTGGTTAATCCACATGGTGATGATGGGCCTGGGTGCTGGCAAAATCCCCTTCTCCTCCTGCCGCTCGACGATTAAGTAGAACGGATGGTTTCCGAAGGGACAGTACTCCTCGCAGGCATAACATGTGGTGCAGGCCTCCAGCACAAAGGAATCCTCACCGTTGATTACCTTCTGCCATTCCTCTTTCGCCTTCTTTTTGTCCAAGTCAATATACTGGCACTTAACCAGGCAACTAATAGCTTTGCAGTCGGCGCATTTTGCTTTATCGAACTTCAATTCGGGCATCTCAATATCCTCCCTCCAATATCGTATTATCCGCCAAACATACGCCTGCGTCAATAGTACCTGGGCAGCTAGAGTATTTTCCCTTTCCTTGCGAATAGGGATGTGCGAAACTATTTTTGAAGCCAAAGTCACACACCTAGGCTTGCTTCCCGATAGTTTTTACCCCAATTAAGGCAGTTGCGAAACGTCTGACTTTGAATCTGACAGTTCTGACAAACGATCTGACAAGGGGCTTGGGCGATGAGGGGTAGTACATACACTTGACAGCTATTCCTTTCGTGTGCTACCTTCTGGCTAGCGGACTCAGGAGTGTAGGAGGGAGACAAATGGCACAAAAGGAACGTCAGGATATTATCAAGAGGCTTGAGGGCTTGAGAAGTTCTCGAACTATAACACTCGTAACAGGGGATCGAGCTGTGGCACCCACTGCCATTGCTGATGACTGTCTAAGACCTTTGTACGACCATTTGTTGAGTGCAGCAAAGGAGGGGAAACCCAAGAAGATAGACCTCGTTTTATACACGAGGGGTGGATTCGTGGAGACGCCTTGGAAGATAGTCACGAAAATACGTCAGTTCTGCCAGCAGTTCACCGTCATGATTCCATATCGGGCACACAGTGCTGGAACCATGATTGCTATAGGAGCAGACACCATTCTGATGTCGCCCATGAGCGAGCTGGGGCCCATTGACCCCTTTCTTCAGATACGCCCGGAGGGCGGGAAGCCCGTGCCTTTTCTCATCCCAGACCTTGGAGTCGAGGACGTGGCTGCCTACATAAGTTTCCTGAAAGAAAGGGCGGGCATTACTGACCAAAATGCCTTGACCAATAATGTGAAAGCCTTAGCCGAGCACGTTACCCCGACTTTGCTCGGCAGAGTAGAACGTATCTATTCACATATCCGTGTCGTGGCGCGCAAGCTATTGGCCTTGTGTAAGCCCCCGTTAGCTGAGGCTACTATCTCGACCATTGTTGAGGCCCTAACAGAGAAAATGTATGCTCATGGCCATGGGATTAGTATCGACGAGGCTCGGTTGATCGGGCTACGGGTAGAAGCTATGCCGCCAGATGTGGAAAAGGCTGTGTGGGATCTTTATCTTGACTATGAGAACGCCCTGGGTCTGAATGCCAATCCGGACCCATATTCATATTTCCCAGATGATGTGGCAAACGTTTATGAAGAAACCGGAGCTTTAGGGGTGCTCATGGAATCAGCAGGGCTTGCTCATGCCTTTCAGGGGACTATACGAATTGAACGCGTTCGCAAGATGCCACCTCAGCTGAACATTAACCTTAACTTTCCACTCAACTTGCCTGCGTCGGTTCAACCGCAGACGTTGCCCCAACAGGTACAGGCGATTGTGCAGCAAATACTCCAGCAAGCAGCACAGCAACTCCAAGGCATGATACAAGCGGAAATAGCCCGGCAGGCTCCTACAGAGGCGATGAGGGCAAGATGGGTGGGAGGAACGTGGCAACAACTACAGTAGCAGGCCTCAACTCAGATCAAGCACTGGTGCTCCATATACTCACAGGACCCCTGAGTGCTCCAGTATGATCAGGTAATTCGTATGGCCAAGCCAGCTTCTCTTCCAGTTCCCTGACCTCATCACTCTCTTCGGTGAGAGGCGTGAGCTGGAAGTTAAAAGTCCCAAAAGGCGGAAAATCCACTTTCACTGAGATTTCTATCTGCATACTCCCCCCCTCGTTGCTGTCACTCTACTCAGAGAGTAAATTATAAGCATATATGTAGACTCTTGTCAATCCCTCTGAACTAGTCATCCTCCAATAACCAATAACATTATACCATCACCAGTGTTTGAGTTTCCAATATAACCGTGTCAAGACTATTGGCGACGACCACCGTTTGGTAAGGATGCTGCTTTGGCTTGAACCACCATCATAACAAGCTAGACTTACTTGGCGATTAGTGTGACGACCAGAGATTCCAGGCTGCGTCTCGCTCTGCAACCCAAAATGAATAGTCCTCCCCACTTTGATAACGACCTAAATCGCGTGCGAGTGTGAAGAAACCCGGACCCGGTATTCTTGTATCTTGACGGACTGCAATTGCTGAGAGCATTGGATGTCCCTGCTGAACCTCAGAAATAGAAACTGCCCCAAGCACCGAGAAAATTTGCCGACACTTTCCATAATCTTTATTCCAGTCTAAACCAACCACACCAGCTAGCTCCTTATATGTAATTAGGCTCTTTCTCTGTGCTACCTCTTTAAGCTCTTCGTAGATAGCCTTGTGCACTTCAAACCTCCTTTCCGCATCATCATTCTGGCCGCCTATATTGCATTATAGCATATCGTGGCATTTGCATGGCCCTACTTGCGAAGGAGAGGAGGATAAAGGGGGTGAGGTTGAAATCAATATATAAACGTTTTCCTTTCGTTTTCGTTCTACTATAATAGACACCAGGTAAACTGAGGTTAGCCTGGTGTTAAATGAAGAATATTTAGTACAGCAGGCGGTAAATGGCGACCAAGCAGCCTTTACTGAGTTATATGACAGGAATTTTGACAGGATATATCGTTATGTTTATGTCAAGGTCAGAAATCAAGCTGAGGCGGAGGACTTGACCCAGGATGTATTTATGAGAGCTCTGGAAGCAATCGGCTCCTACAAATGGCGGGATTTACCATTTGCCGCCTGGCTATTCAGGATTGCGCATAACAGGATAATCGACCATGTAAGGAAAGTGTCAAAGGAAAAAAGAGCCAGTCTGGATGAAGCACATGCAGTTAGTACGGAGGACCCGGTGCATATTGCGGAGCAGCACTCTGAAGCACAACATCTGAAGGCGGCACTGGAACGACTGCCTGAGGCTCAGCGAGAGGTGGCCACACTCCGCTTTATCGCCCAATTGTCCATTGCCGAGGTTGCCAAAATGCTGGGCAAAAGCGAGGGAACAGTAAAGGCTTTGCAGTTCAATGCTACGGCATCGCTGAGAAAGACCTTTTCCGGAGAATGGTATGGCTAGAGAACTAGAAGATATATTCAACGAGTGTTACGAGCGAATACTCCAAGGCGAGAGCTTCGATAGTTGCCTTGCCAGGTATCCACAATACGCAGCTAAGCTTGAGCCACTGCTCAGGACAGCCTTTGGCTTCACCTCGAGAGCTTCAACTCTCCAGCCTCGTCCTGCTTTTAAACACTGGTTGCGGGTTCGGCTTCAGGAGGCACAACTCCATCCCAGGCAACAAGAGCAACCACAAAGGCCTGGCTTCTTTAGCTGGCAGCGAGCCTGGGCAGTGGCTTTGACTGCCATACTTGTTTTCCTGCTTACCGGCGGTGGCACTGTAGCTGCCGCCTCAGATGCTCTGCCCGACCAACCTCTCTACCCTGTGAAGCTGGCCACAGAGCAGGTGAAATTAGCTTTTGCTTTCTCCGACACCAGCAAAGCAGAACTTTATGCCCAGCTAGCTAAGACCAGAGCTGTGGAAATAGAAACTATGATTAGCCAGGGAAAGACCCAACAGGCCGCCATTACTGCCGAGCGACTGGCGAACCGCCTTGAGCAGGCTAGTTACACAATCGAGAAGATAGAGACCACCAGAGCCGGAGCTGTACCTTCCATGCTCGCTCCAGAGAAAACGGCCCCGTCGCCGGCACCATCTGTGGCCACCACCGAGGATGCGGCCAAGGCTGAAAAGACCGAACAGGTCAAGGAATCACTAGAAGAAAGCACTTCAAGAAGCTTGACAGCACTGCAAAATGTCTTAGAGCAGGCACCACCAGAAGCTAAACCTGCTTTACAACAAGCTATCGACAGAATATCAGAGAAAGCTCCTAAGAAGCCCAAACAAGAGCCAGGCATTCAGGAAGATGATAAGGACAAGGATAAAGACCAGAGAAAAACCGATGAAGGCCGGGAGAAAGATAACAATAAAGGCAAGGGGAATGATGAGACCAAGCCAACCCCGACCAAGCCCGAGCAAAGCGAGTCTTCCCCTCAGAATGGGGGCAAAACCAGAGACGAAGCTGCACCTTCCACGGTTACGCCTGAGCAAGGTCGGCCTTCCTCCATCAGTGATAACAACACCAAGAACAAAGCTAACCCCGTCCCGTCTGAGCCTGATAAGCATCAGCCCTCTACCCAAAACCATTCGAAATTCGAGAAATAAACGCTAGTAGATAATTAGCAAATGCTCAACCGTCATTCTGAGCCTTTCATTAGCCACTCTGAGACTTTAATCAGTCATTCTGAGACCTTCGCTTGTCATTCTGAGCCCGATTTATCCCGACTTATCGGGATTTATCGGGAGAAGAATCTCACGCTGCTCAGGGTAAACCCTGGACGGGAATCCTTGGTGTCTTTAACACTGTCAAGAGATTCTTCGGTCACTCTGCTCCATCAGATGACACAAGATAAACCAAGGAGGTCGAGATGAAAGTCAGCAAAACGCTTACCGCAGCCCTTATAATCGTGGCCATAGTCGCTAGCGGTTGTGCAGTACAGCCAGCACCTACCCCTGTCATGCCGTCATTCACCATCCCTCCAGCCAGTGAATTGTCAAATCCCAAGCTAGCTATGGCTTCGGCTTACAAAACTACTTCTTTCAGCTTTACCCCAAAAAGCCCAGCGTATTCCCTGCCCCTGGACCTGAATCAAGTAGCCAACTCAAAGCAGATACAGGGTGAGTTCAACCTGAACCCTGCACAGGAAGTCCTGCTAAATAAGAACGGTTTCGTGGTTATCCCGTGGAGCGGCGATGATATAGTACAGCCATACAAGAACCTGAAGAACAGTGATGTCCCTATCTTCGTCACCACCGACACCCTCCTCCACCTGTATCACATTCAGTTAAACGAGATTCTCAAACGAATTGAAGAAGAGGAGTTCTACAACCAGCTTATCGACATGAGCCAGGCAATGCTGAAAAGAGCCGAATCCGATTACCAGGCTTTCACCCAGCCAATGCTGAAAGAAGCCGCCAGGAGAAACGTTGCCTACTTCGTTGTAGCTCTGAGTTTGCTCGGAATACCCTCCAAAAAGATAGACTTCTCCATTCCGAGCTATGTTAAGAAAGAAGTCAGCCAGGAAATCGCCAACATCGAGGCCCACCAAGGCTTTAAGCCCAGCGCCATCTTCAACTCACCGGATTCCCAGAACCCCTATGAGGAGGACTACTCCCAGTACGTGCCCCGGGGACATTATACCCGCAGCGACATCTTGAAGAGTTACTTCAAGGCGATGATGTGGTACGGCAGGATGGCCTTTTTACTTAAGGGAGGCAGTGATGCCTTGATTTCCGAGGAGGATGCCGAAGTCGCTACCATTCAGGCGTCTCTCATTTCCGCCGAGCTGCCCAGTGTCCAAGTCGGCGATAATACCGTCAAAGATATCTGGGGCAGAATCTACTCCGTCACCTCGTTTTTCGTCGGCACCGCCGATGACCTGACGCCATACGAATACTTGACCGCCCTGGAGAAGGTCTTCGGCCGGGAATTCGCCCCCAACCAGCTTGCTGCTGAAAACAAGATGCTCGAGTTGACTGCCGAGCTGGCTCAGATGAGAAATCCAGAAATCTACGGCGGCTCGGGAATTTGTCTTATAGACCCTCCTGTGACCAAAAAGCAGCTCCACGAATGTCTGGCCAAGACCAAAGGGATGAGGCTTATGGGACAGAGGTTCGTCCCCGATTCCTATATGTTCCAGAACCTGGTGACGCCGGCGGTCGGTATGTATGTCGGCAAGAGCAATCCTTTCACCATGAAGATGACCCAACTTGGCCCAGCCAGATGTTTCCCCAGAGGCCTTGATGTCATGGCCGTCCTCGGCTCGGACAGGGCCTATGAGATACTGAAACAAGAAGGAGATACCGAATATCAGGGTAAGGACACCAGCTATGATGCTCAGCTCAAGCAGCTCAGAGATGAGTTCGCCGCCTTCAATGAAGATGACTGGCAGCGCAACCTGTACTGGGCATGGCTCTATGCCCTGAAATCGTTGCTCGATAAATTTGGCAAAGGCTATCCCGCATTCATGCAGACCGAAGCCTGGCAGGATAAAGAACTCAACACAGCTCTAGCCTCCTGGGCTGAACTCAGGCATGACACCATACTCTACGCCAAGCAGAGCTACACCCCTCGTTTGTCATCGGCACCACCACCGCCGAAGCCGCTGCTGGGCTACATCGAGCCCGTGCCCGATTTCTATGCCCGTATGCTCGACCTTACCCGAATGACCAGGCAGGGACTATCTCAGCTCGGAGCTTTGAGCCAGGAAGAGGACCGTCGTCTTAGCAGCTTGGAGGTTGTGTTGGATAAGTCGCTCCGCATTGCCATCAGCGAGCTTGAAGGTAAGGAGCTAACCGACGACGATTATGACTTCATCAGGGACTTCGGCAACAGCCTTGAGAATATAATCTGCGGCGTTGAAGCCGAAGGCAAGGAGACGACTATTGTGGCCGACGTCCACACCGATACCAATACGCCAGAACAGGTTCTTGAAGAGGGAGTGGGCTATGTTGACCTCATACTTATAGCTTACAAAGTCCCTGACGGCAGAATTATCATCGGCGCCGGTCCAACATTAAGCTATTACGAGTTCAAGCAGCCCATCAACAACCGCCTCACCGACGAGGCTTGGAAAGAGATGCTTAAGTCAGGCAAGTCACCACCACGACCTGCCTGGGCAAGCAGCTTTTACCAACCATAACCTGGGCACAACCCTGCAACCCCACCAAATCCCAAACAGTATCAAAATCCAAGCTAGCCAAATTCGAAACATCCCGGGGCTCCCCAAAATGTCATTGCGAGGCGAAGCCGAAGCAATCTCGGTGGAGAAGTGGTGGTGAGACATGACTAGACGTCTCGATTCACTTATGTTTGTGGTTTTGGATTTGTTTAGAGATTAGAAATTCGAAATTAGGTTTTTTTACTAGCAAGACATATAGCCGCGGGGCTTTGGTTTCGCTCAACCTCCTGCTCCACCGAGCATAAACCTTTTCCTCATTTCTTCGTTATTAACTAGCGACAGGACGGAATTCTGCACAGAAAACCATTCTGTCAGAAAGCAATACAAAAAGGAGGTTCAAGAATATGAAAAAATGGAGCATGCTATTGATGATAGCCCTCGTTGCACTAATCATACCTGCATCTACGGCTATGGTCAACGCCCAGGGGGAACTCAGCATCAGCAAAGAGGCAGACAAAACCTCAGCCTCTGTGGGTGAAACAATCACCTACACTTATACCATTACCAACGAAACCGACAATGTCACTATCAGTAATATCATCCTGAAAGATGATAAGCTGGGGACAATCTCGCTGAATGGGAATGACAACATAACGCTTGCCGCCGGCGATAATGTGACGGCTACCGCTACCTACACAGTGAAAGAAAACGACCTTCCAGGCCCACTGGTCAATACCGCTACCGTTTCAGGCACCGACCCTGATGGTGATACCATTACCGATGATGCCTCATTTGAAGTTAAACTAACATATAACAAGCGCCTTTTGACCAAGGCTACAATACTCAGGCTCAGCGGAGTACCAGGCAAAGGCATTTTGGATGCGCCGGGATTACAGAAGTTGTTTAATCCAAAATCCCAGGCTGCTGAACATGCTGGCAAGAAGGACAAGGATAAGGAAAAAGAACAGCTCAGGATAAGGCAGATGACGGAGAACCAGGGCGCTGCTACAGGACAGCTCAAGATAAGACAGAGGGTAGAGAACCAGCCTTAATCAAAATCAACAAACGTTCGATTACTATCCAGCCCCCCAGCCTCAGGGCGACCTTTCAAAGGTCGCCCTATTTCATTCTGCCCACCGATATCACATACAGCGGGACTTCATCTGGAGACATGCCAATGATTTTGGCCACTGCAGCATCCTCAAAGGCACCAATGGTCACCACACCCAGGTCCAGAGCAGTCGCTTGAAGACAGATATTCTGGGCAGCATGACCAACCTCGATGTGGACGTACCTTTCGCCTCTGGAGCCATACTTTGCTGTCGTCCGCTTGTAGACAGCAGCAATAACAATATCTATGGCCGCATCGGCCACGGAACTCTGGCCCAAGGATGCCAAAGCCAGACTCTTCCGCACATCTCCTTCTTTGAGAAGGCTCAACTTATTCTGCCTGGGGTCGTACCTATAGACACCTGGTGCCAGGTTCTCGACATTTCCCACCGCTACATACAGCTCAAGGGGGTACAGCGCGCCAGCCGAAGGTGCAGTTCGGCCACCCCATGCCACGGTTATCCCCTGTCCTGCCCAGAGCAGCTTCATCACCTCTTCCTGCATTAGAGGAGCGTCAGTATAATTTCTGATTGACCGCCGCTGTCGCAACAACTCCTCCAGAGAGGCAGGTTTCACTGTGGCGATTTCAGCTCTAAGCCTGTTCAGCTCAGCGTTGGCCGTGTCCAGTTCAGCCCTTAGCGAATTACACTCACTGTCTGAAACAGGCGCGCAGGCGGCCATACCAAACAGAAGCACAGCTATAAGCATAAGCATCATCGTGGAAACAGATTTATTCTTTGACATCATGACCCACCTCCTTCTGCCCAGAAGGGAAGAATTGCTCCAAGCCCACTACTCGACAGCGCACTACTTCTTAAACGCTCCCACGGTCTCCAGGTACTCCTTGTATTCCACCATTTTAACCAGAACCTTGGCGGCTTGTTTCCCAGAAGGGTAGGCATAGTGTGAGCCCTGGAGACGAGGCTGGTCTTGCTCAAAAAATGTGGTGGTAAGCACCGGCTTCTTGCAGTCTTCCACCCATTGCTCGGCTAATGCCACTAAAAAACGAGTGATCGCTTCATGAGTAGTGGGTGGGTTTTGAATTCCCATCTCCGCCAGGGCGGCAGAGCCGGGTGGCAGAAATGCGCTGATGAGCATCGGTGCATTAAGCCTTCCAGAGGCAATAGCAGAGGCAACCAAATGCGTCAGTTCATCAACTTCTTCTTCATTGTAAAGGCCCATAATCACAGAAACACCGGCAACGACAGGACGTATTGCTTTGCCAATCTCTGCAGTATCTTTCAAACTGACCGCCCTGGTAAATGATATGGCAAGCTCACGGAACTGTTCCCTTGAGGGAACCCACGAGGCAACTCCTTCCGCGTAGCCGGTGTCTGCGGAGAGGAATAGCGAAGCGAAAATGGAAAAGCCACCAAACCCCATAAAAATCAGCGAATCGACCTCATCCACTCTCAACAGCTTCACTGGAGCCGTGAGAAAGGTAATGAAGTTCCTATCTCCAGCGGGGTCAACAGGGTTGCCATGACTCCACCGCGGGGGAAAAACCTTATCAAGAGCGGTAATAACTTTGTCAGGCAACTTGACCACGTTGAGTCCTTCTGTGGCACAAGCCTCGGCACACAGAACGCCGTAGCTTCCGCCAGGGGTCAGGATGGCAACGTTTCTACCTCTGGGGAGCGGCTGGGTGATAAATCCGATGGCGATATCCAGTAACTCCTCTGGACTCTCAACCCGCGTCACCCCGATGCTTTTGAACGCTGCCTCATAAGCCTCATCAGAGCCCGCCAGCGCACCGGAATGAGACACTATCGCCTTAGCACCGGCCTCCGTTTTGCCCGGCTTCAGGACAATGACCGGTTTCTTCGGTGTCACTTTCTTCACCTTCTCCAAGAAACGCCCACCATCAACCAGACCCTCTATGTATGCCAGAATGACCTTTACCTGCGGGTCATCACCGAAATACTCGATGTAGTCCTCAATCTGTATATCCGCAGCGCAGCCACAACTTACATAGCGATGAAAACCTACTCCTCGCATGTACCCGGATGTGACGACGGCACCACCAACGTTTCCCCCTTGTGATACAAAGGCCAAGGGCCCATCTTTAACCGGCAATGGAAACATAAATGCCCTCAATTCAGATGAGGCACTCCAAAAGCCCATGCAGTTAGGACCGATGAAACGAATACCGCCTTTTCTGGCAATCCGCAACACCTCGTCCTGCAGCTTCTTTCCCTCTTCTCCAGTCTCGGCAAAGCCGGCGGTAATAATGACACCGGCCTTAACCCCCTTGGCCACACAGTCCTCCATCACCTCGGCGACGTTAGGTGCCGGTATAACGAAGACAGCCAAATCAACCGGGCCCGGTATATCGGTTACTCTAACATACGCCTTATGGCCCAGGACTTCGCTTTCCTTGTTGTTCACCGGGTAAACTGGCCCGCGAAAACCATCCAGCGCACTGGTGAACGTGGAGTATCCCCACTTGTTCCAGTTATTTGTTGCCCCGATTACGGCAACAGATTTGGGATTAAACAACGGTTCCAACTCTTCAACTATAGATCGGCCCATTTACTGCCCCCTCTGTAGCATTCAGCAATGTAACACAAAGGATAGCAGAATGCTTCAGTCCATTCAACAGAGATTGTTTAGCCACGCTTCTCCGTCATTGCGAACTCTCCCTTTCATGTCATTGCAAGCCCTGTGCCTTTTGTCATCCTGAGCAAAGCGAAGGATCTCATCGTTGTCCGCCACCCATCGAGATTGCCACAATCAGCTCACTAATGTAAACTTTAGAGGCGTTAGTTCGTTTTGTTATGTAGTGCGAGGCTTTATCCCGACCAGTCGGGATAAAGCCTCGCCTGGTAGCTTCACAAGGAGGCACAAAGTGAATAAACTGATTAAAATCGCGATACCTATACTTCTAATTCTGATTCTGGTTTTGACTGCTGGCTGCGCTGCCAAACAAGCAACAGTTCCACCACCAGAACCACCAGCATCATCTGGGGTGGTTAAGGAGTACATTTACGGCGGTGAATCCCGCGCTGTTCCCGAGGAATCTAACCAGGCAGAAACAGACCGCAGGCTGGTGAAGACCGGCTACTTACTAATGGTCTTATAATAGTCTGGAAATATTCACCTCAATATGGTATTGTTGGAGAATGAGAAATAATGATGCGCGACGGCTTACACATGGCGAACTCACGGAGCTGCGGAAACGAGGAGTATCCGCAGTTCAGGACGGACAACCGGCAACGCTGGTGGCGAAGGTGCTTGGAGTGCAGAGGTCGACCCTGTTCGGCTGGTTTGCTCTTTATCGCCGAGGGGGATGGGACGCCCTGGATGCTCGCAAGCGTGGTGGTCGCCCACCCAAACTGACAGCCAAGATGATGGAATGGATTTATGAAACTGTGACGATGAAAGACCCACGACAACTGAAGTTTCCCTTTGCGCTGTGGACGAGTCTCATGGTAGCTGAATTGATCCGACGCCAGTTCAACATTCATCTCAGCAAAGCATCGGTATGTCGACTGATGAATCAACTTGGCCTCAGCCCTCAGAAGCCACTCTGGCGTGCTTTTCAGAAAAATGCTGAACGTGTTGCGATATGGATCAAAGAGGAATATCCGCAG
>Ga0194113_10008770_pt1 | contig 12363 bp, 9 predicted proteins | sample TA2MahC200mmetaG_FD_146193 | JGI IMG/M metagenome (GOLD analysis project Ga0194113, IMG submission 146193) | Freshwater microbial communities from Lake Tanganyika, Tanzania - TA2015017 Mahale Deep Cast 200m | ecosystem: Environmental > Aquatic > Freshwater > Lake | place: Tanzania: Lake...
CGGCCGACCTGCACCCGGCCGACCACAACCCGGCCGACCGGCGGATCTCGGACGACGAATGGATGGGCTACGCCAAGCACTGGCGTCATGGCGTGGCCTGGGGTGACCCCGGGGCGGGCGTCGTGCCGATCGGGCACCTCACCCGGGCCGGGTTTCTGTGGCGCTCCGGGGGAGCCTACCAGTCCGATCCGTCGCAGGGCCTGCCGATGGGTTGGATGGAGGCCGAGGCGACCCGTCCCGGTACCGCCGACCGGATCGACGGCCTGCCGGGCGCGGTGGGCCCAGCGGCGACGACGCCGGGTCCCAACGGCACGCCCGGGCGGTTGACCGACTCCTACCTGCTGCTCGACGTGCGGCCCATGGAGGCATCCCGGGTGAGCCTCGTCGTCCATGTCGGTCCCGCGGAGAACACGCGCTGCCACGCCCTCGAGGTCCGCCTCGGTCCCGGGGCGTCCGTCGCGGCCGCCTCCGACGAGGGCCGGTGGGACGCCCAGTCGGGCATCCTGCGCTGGGGCCCCTTCCCCGACGACCGGATCCGCACCCTCAAGGCCGAGGTCACCGTCCGGGATCCCGCCTTGATCGCAGGCCTCGGTTCGTTCGACGGCCAGAACCGACGGGCGGGTGGCCTGACGCCCCAGGTGGCCGCGCCCGGTATGACGATCTCCCGCCCAAGGCTGACCGCCCTGGAGACCACGCCCCAGGGGAATGCCAAGCTGGTGGTGGTGGGTGGCGAGGCTGGTATGGTCATGGATCTCGAAGTCTCGGAGGACATGACCACCTGGCGTCGGATTGGCCGGGTCCAGATGAATGGCCAGTCGATGCTGCAGGTGGATACCGACGCGGCCTCCTCGACCCGGCGCTTCTACCGCGTCGTGCCCCGCAGCCCCTGAACCGGGGTCCCCTCGACCAAGGTCCGTGAACCGGGGCCGGTGAACCCAAGGGCCCCGGCCTCGGAGGCATCCCACAGCCCCAGGGGCCCCGCCGGACATCGGCGGGTGCGAAGTCCGTCAGGGACGCTGGTCGCGCGGTTGGTATCCCCGGTGCCAGGTCAGGCTCCAGAGGCGGTCCAGCAGCACGGCCTCCACGTGGCCGTCGACCATGACGAAGTTGACCGCCCCCGGCAGCTTCGCCCCGGCCGTCACGGGCACCGTGCCACGGAAGAACGACCCGTGCCTCGAGATGCAGAAGCGCTGCATCATCGCCTCATTGCCGCCGGATGCGAGGTTTCGCGCCGCCCGGTCGGTGGCCAGCGGCCATGAGTCGGCCCAGTTGCTGTCGCCGAAGATGGGCGTGGTGACCGGGACCTCGTAGCTGCTCTCCCTCGCGAAGGCCTTGGTGGCATCGATGGCTCCCTCGCCCTCCGGCGAATACTGCCAGCCGTTCATGCCGTAGCTGCTCTCGAAGCCGGTGTTCCACTGGACCGGGGTGCGGACCGGGCCGTACCAGGCAAGGGTCGCCGTGCCCATGGCCTCGCCGGTCTGGTTGCGGTTGGCCGGGACCGGGGCCGTCGGGCAAATGCGGATCTTGTCCGAGGGCACGTTGTTGGTCCGCAGCACCGCCATCCAGAACTTCGCCGGCGTGTAGGCCACCGGGAAGGTCTTGCCCGTGTCGTTGAGGTACATGAAGAACCCCAGGCCCATCTGCTTGAGGTTGTTCAGGCACACCACCGACGCACCGCGCTGCTTGGCCCGGCTGAGCGCCGGCAGGAGCATGCCCGCCAGGATGGCGATGATGGCGATGACCACCAGGAGTTCGATGAGGGTGAAGCCTCGGCGGCCGGAGACGGCGCGGGGTGATTCGGTTGGCGGACAGGGATTCAAGGGAGGGGAGGGTTGGAGTGGGTGGAACTCTCCGCGGATCGGGTCAACGCGGGGACCCGGCAATGCAGAAGAGGTGCTCGTCGCCCCGCAGGATCAGGCGGCCGGCGGCCGGCACCGGGCTGGCGATGATCCGCTCGCCCATGGGATTCTCGGACAGCAGGCGGAACTCCCGGCCCACCCGGGCGGCGAACACCACGCCGTCCTCACGGGCCGCATACAGGACCCCGCCGGCCACCACCGGCGAGGCGTAGTATGGGGCGCTGGCCTTGGGAAAGGCGGCCGTCCAGTGGATCGTTCCGGTGGCCGGGTCCACGCAGGCCACCTCGCCGCGATGCCGCAGCAGGTAGGCCCGGCCGCCCGAGACGGCCGGGGCGGTCACGAACACGCCCACATCGTGGCGTTCCCAGACCTTCCTCGGGGCGGCGGCACCCTCGGCGCCCGCAAGCTTCAAGCCGTACAGGTTGGCCTGTCCCGGGCGGTCGTCGCGACCCACCGGCAGGAGCACCATGTCCCCCTCGACCACCGGCGAGGCGATGGCGGGCCAGTTGGCCGTCCCGGCGGGATTGAACCCATCGGCCGTCCAGAGCACCCGGCCATCCTCCAGGTCGTGGCTGGTGACATGATCCGCGCCCCAGACCAGCACCGACGGACGGCCGGAGGACCCGACCAGGAGCGGAGTGGCGTAGCCGTTGTTGTTCTCGGCCGGTGCCTTGGAACGCCGTTCCACCTTCCAGCGGAGGCCGCCGGTCCTGCGATCGAAGGCGGCCACCCACGACTCGCCGTCATGCAGGCGGGTGATCACGACCAGGTCCCCGGCGATCAGCGGCGAGGCCCCGCTGTCCCAGTAGAGCTTCTCGGGTCCGAAGCGTTCGGTGAGCTGATGCTTCCAGAGCACCCGGCCCTCCAGGTCCACGGCGGCGAAATGCCCGCTGCGGAACTGTGCGTACACGGCCTTGCCGTCGGTGGCCGGCGAGGCGTTGCAGCTGGAGGCCAGCGTTCGGTGGCGCGGGCCGGAGAGGGGTCCGAGCGGGGTCTCCCAGAGCTTGCGCCCCTGGAGGTCGTAGGCCAGGAACGCATCCTGGCCACCCGAGGGCGACGTCAGGAAGATGCGCCCGCCGCTGACCACGGGGGTCGAGGTGCCCTTGCCGGGAAGCGCCACCTTCCACGCGACGGCCTGGGCCGACCAGCGTTCCGGATACCCCTCGCCATCCACCGAACCCGTGGCCGACGCCCCGCGCCAGGCCGGCCAGTCGCCCGGCGATGCCGCCAGCAGGGATCCGCCAGCGAGGCAGCCGGCGACGAGCGGGGCGGCCCAGGCGGGGATTCGGGTCGGGGTCGGTGAGGCACGTCGGAACCCGGGGATCATGGAAGAAAACTACGGCCAATCGTGGCCACGAAGCGAGCCCGGATATCGGATTGCCGGAAGAGGCGTCGTTCGTCCCGCCGAAGGCGACCGGGACTCCGGGTCGAGGGCCTCGGCGCCGAAAACGGGGACCCCTCCGGGGTTTCCAGCGCTCAGTCCACGACCCCGGATGCGGGGCGACGCGCCAGTCCCATCAGTCGCAGGCTGCCGAAATTGTCCCGCTGCGTGCGGGTATGCCGGCGGCCAGCCCACCATTGCTCATGGCGGAACCCGCCGAAATTGCCCGCGCCATCGGCCGGCAGGTCGAGATCGCCCACCGCCAGATTCAGGCCCACGACCACCTCGCCAGAATCCGGCGAATAGCACCGCCCGGGAGCCACCTCGAGACAGGGGTCGAAGCGCACCGACCACTCGACGGTGTAGCCCCGGCCATCGGCGCGCCGTCGCACGACCGCGCGCTGGTCACCGGCGTCGATCCACCGGCGATAGGTCTCCCACGCGGCGGGCGACGACCTGGGCTCACCCTCCATCAACCCTCCCACGCCGATGCCGCCGAGACGCGACTTGGTCGCGTTGCACACCATCTGCCAGGAGCCTCCATCGCCATCGACCCCCGAGGGGTCCCGCCGACGATTTCGCGCGTCGACGAGCACCTCGAGGCCGTCGCCGAACCATGGGAACCCCTCGCGACTGAACTCGTGGGCGCGCGGGTTCTCCGGGGGGAGCCATCGCGGGGTCGCCACGCCATAAAGGACATCGTCGGTGACCTCGAAGGCGAAATGGAGCCAGAGCCGGTCATGCTGGACCCGGATCCGCACGGCGAGGTCGGCCGGGTCGCGCACCGGCGAGAACTCGGGCACCCAGTCGACGACGCCGACGATCTCGGTGGCCCCAGACCATTCGCCCGGCGCGATCACCCCGTCGAGCACCGGACTGGGAGCAAACCAGGACCTGGCTTCGGGGCAAGGCGATGGGCTGGATCCCGCCGGGGCGACCTCGCCATGCCGGACCGGTTCCGATGACGCCGACGATGACGGCGATGACGGGCCGCCCGGACCGTGGCTGCGGGGAACGCACGCGGTTCCGGCGAGGAGGAGGATCATCGCACACGCCAAGATCCCGCGGCCGGATCGTCGCGGGGTTGATGGTGAGGTCGATTGAGTCATGGGACCAACGTCAGGCACCTGGCAAGACGGAGGCACCCACCCGAGGGGTCTGGCCCGGGAGTCCGAGGCCATCCCCCCGGGAGATCAACGGGCCGTCTGAAGGCGCTCGTACTGGGCGACCGCGGCCTTGGCCCGGGCGTCGCCATTCTGCGCCATGGCGTAGATCTCCTGCATCACCGAGGCGATGCTGTCCTGCAGGGCCATGCGCTGCTCGGGCGACATCGCCGGCTGGGCGCGCAGCAACTGCAGGCGGTTGACGGCATCCTCCATCTTGCCAGCCTTGAGGTCGGCGACGGCCTGCTTCACCTGGGCGGCGGGCGCCGGTCCGGGCGGGGCATCGCCCTCGGCCGGAGCCGCCGGGGCCTTCTCGAGTTCGGCGGCCGACTTCTCGAGGGCGGCGGCGGGATCCTCCTTCGTGCAGGCCACGGCCAACGAGACGAGGAGCACGAGGGAAAGGAGGGCGCGGGGATTTGGAATCATCGGGACAAGGTTCTTCGGTTCAAGGGGGCCATGGGCCCGGTGTCAACGACCGTTGGGGGTGGCGGGGTTGCACCAGAGGCGATTCTTGCCCGGGATGTTGCCCTCGGCGTAGAACATCCGGGTCTTGAGGTACTCGGTGTGACCATCCACCACGCCGACGGTCGTGCCTTGGGTATGCAACCGGGTGATGCCCTCGGACGGCCCGCTGGATCCGTCATTGAAGTCGCCCGGGTTCGTCTCAAGACCCTGCCACAGGATGATGGCGTTCGGGTCGAACTGGGAGGACTTGTACGAGCCCGGCGAAATCCCGCCGAAGCCGCAGACCGCGCCATTCATGAGGTAGCTCGACATCTTCTGGGAGCGCTGGCGCCACGCCGGCTTGTTGGTTCGATCGGCCGGGCAACGGAAGACCGCCGGGCTACCGATGTAGGCATAGAGCAGGCCCGTCTCATACGCCCTGGCCTGGTTGGTGCTCCAGCGCGCCGTGGTGATGTCGGGCGGGGAACCCAGCGAGGCGTCGTAGAGCCATCCCTTGCGAAGCCATGGGGAATTCCAGTTCGGCTCCGGCAGGAAATCCTGCGAGTCGCCAATGTACATGTGGGAGGCCAGGGTGATCTGCTTGACGTTGTTCTGGCACTGGATGGTGATGGCCTTCTCCTTGGCCTTGGCCAGGGCCGGCAGGAGCATGCCTGCCAGGATCGCGATGATGGCGATGACCACCAGCAACTCGATGAGGGTGAAGGCGGCAGCACGCCGGTCGAAGCCGCGCTGGGTGGGGTGATTCATGGGATTGGAAGGGTGTCCGCGGGTCCTCGGTAGCTGGCAGGTCGCCGCAGGCACTCCGGGGTTGGTTTGCCTATTCGATCCGGAGCGCCGAATCCGTCAAGGATTTCCTGTCGGAAGACACGGCCGTGCCGCCGGGGTGAGGGCCAGACTCGATGATGGTCCCGTCAAGTGCTCCGGATCGCGGCTTTGGCAAGACCCCCGGGATGCCCCGGGAGGCGTCGAGCTGCGGGTCCGGCGCCCTTGCCTTCCCGGGAGCCGGCCGGTTCCCAGGAAGGCCGAACGGCATCGACACCCGGGGGTGTCTCGGCGGCGACCCGTCGGGCTCACGGGCTTCCGAAGGGCAACCACCAGGCCCCCGAGACACCGCGGGCCACCCAGACGCCCGAACGGACCGGCGCGCACAGGTTGGCGCCTGTGAGCCACAGGCTGCACGGGCGCTCCCCGCGGGCGAGCACCGCGAGCGGTGCCGAAGGGTCGGCTCCGACCAGCACCAGCGACCCGTCGCCTTCCCCGAGCAGCAGGCCGTCGAAGGCGAAGAACTGCGTGACCGAAGCCCCCAGCTTGAAGGCCGGCGCCACGGTCACCAGGGCTCCGGACGCATCGAGCGCCCAGGTCTCTAGCGCCGCCCCCGAGGCGACCGTCACGGCGATCCGGCCATCGGGCAGCACCGCGAGCGGACGAGCCCCCAGCTCCGGCAGTTCCCGCTCGGCGATGCGACGGGCCGCGATGCCGTCATACCCGAGCGACTGGAGGGCCACCGACGTCAACCCCTTGGCGTCGCTGGTCTCGACCCGGCAGTGGATCACCGCGCCGCCGTGGGTCACGCCCTGGAGCTGACCAGGCAGCGGCACCGGATCCCGAAGCACCGGCTCCGACGCATCGGCCGCATCGAGCACCCGCAGCGAATGGTCGGTCACCCAGCTTCCCTGCATCTCCCACCAGGGCAGATCGTTGGTCGCCGGCGGCTTGTTGGTGGCGGCCGGGACCCAGCGGTAGCGTGCCACCGAAGCGAACACCTTGCCCCCGCGGACCGACAACGGGCTCAGCGAACCGCCATCACCCACCGGATACTCGCCCACGAACACCGGGGCCTCGCGGCGGGTCACATCGACGGCCAGCCAGCGCGTGTCGCCCCAGCCGAACCAAACCCCGCGGCCGGGGGTGACCAGCGCGTCGCCGCCGATCATCGCCCCGCCCCGCATCCAGATCGGCCAGAAAGATCCCGACTCCGGCGCCCAGACCAGGGACCGGGGGGTCGGCCAATGGGCGGCATAACGTCCCCATCCGGCGGCCGACACCCGGGTCGGGACCGACCGTCCCACCAACTCGAGCCGATCCCCCGCGACCGAGACCACCTGCATCAGGGTCTCGCCCGGCAGCTTGGTCCACACCTCGTTGGTGGTGCCGGGGTTCTGGATCTTCGAGGTGTCCGGCCCGCGATGGAGCAGGTACAGCAGGCCATCCCGAAGGTCGGCTCCCACCACCGGGAGATTCGTCAGCGTCAGCGAGGCGAGGGTCGCATCGGGATCGGACACCGGACTGATCCGCAACCTGGGCGCGCCCTGGGCCTGGAGGGCCATGTCCCAGGTCCCGTTGGAGACCTGCACCAGCCGGTCGCCGAGGACGAAGAGTTGGTCGACCGCCTCGGAGAGCCCGAGCACGGCCTGCACCTGGGGGCGATCCCGGTCGGCCACCGTGGCCGAGACGAGCTCACCGCCCGAAAGGCTCAGCACATGGTCTTCCCGCAACACCGCCCGACGGGCCGCCGAAGCATGGTCGATGGTGCCCCGGAGCTTGAGCGACTCCTGGGTGAACTCGAGCAACTGCACCCCTTGGAACCAACCGTTGGTGCCCTGACGCCCGTGCCAGGGGAGCAGCACCAGACCGGCCTCCGGGAACACCTTGAAGGCCTTCTCATCGGCATTGGCCTCGCTCCAGGACCACCCGTCACCGAGAAACACCTTGGCCGCCAGCCTCGGAGACTCGGCCTTCGAGACGTCGAACAACGAGACCGCCGCCCTGCCCTCCTCCACGCCCATGGCGATCAACCGGTCGCCCATGGGCTCGATGTAGGTGGACCATCCAGGCACCTCCAGCTCGCCGCGGATGGCGGGCCTCGCAGGGTCGGACAGGTCCACGATCCAAAGCGGGTCCACGCGCCGGAAGGTCACCACGTAGGCGCGGTCGCCGTCGTACCGCGTGGCGAAGACCGACTCGTTGGTGACGAGGTTCAGCCGGGCCAACCGCACGGGCTTCAGGGGGTCCCGGAGCGAAAAGGTCTCGAGGGCGACCACGGACGGATCGACCGCGCCGCTCGAGCGCCAGCGGGCGTCGATCTGCGAGACCACGGTGACCACGTCGCCGGAGACGCCGAACTTGAACTTGTCGGCGATGCGGCCGGCGGTTGGGAAGCCTCCGGCGGGCCGGATGGTGCCGGACGGATCGGTGAGGTCGAAGACGTTCACCCGGTAGGTCGGCGGGAGGTACTCCTTGGGGTTGGCCGGGTCGACCGTGCCGCCGGGATCCTGCGTCGTCGCCACGAAGAGGTGCCGGTCGGTGGCGTGGATGGCCTGGGCCACCGCCTTGGATGCGACGACCGAACGGATGGCCGGCCTGGCCGGCTCGGCCAGGTCGACGGCGCTGACCCAGGTGAGCGACTCGGAGACGCTGGCGCCCTGCGGCTCCGCGGCCGAGACCGGGCGGTTGGTCCAGCCCTGGCTGGCGACCACCAGTACGTTGCCGACCAGCCGGCTTTCGACCGGATAGCCCGGGAGGGACACGGTGGCCGACGCGCGCGGACCGGTCGGGGAGGATTGCACGAGGACGACCTCCGTGGCGTCCCAGCGGCACTCGGGCTGGGTCAACAGCGCCAGCCAATCGCCGGCATGATCCTTGGCCGGCAGCACGTAGAGCTGCTCGCCCCGGGCGATGAGCGGCAGGAGGCCGCGGAGCACCGGGCTGCCCGGGCGGGTGACATCGATGACCTGCAACCCCCGCTGCTGGTTGAAGAAGTAGAGGGTGTTGCCGGCGAACTTCCAGATGTCGGACTCCTGGACCGTGTTGGCGGCGACCGACGTCCGGTCGGCGAGGTTGAGTCCCGGTGCCGAGACCTCGGGCACCGGCGCACCGCCGCCGCCCGACGACGAGGGTTGGGAGGGACTGACCTGTGGAGCGACCTTGTCGCTGCCCTGGAAGAACCCGGCCGGCACGCCAAGCGACTGGACGTCGTCGGTCACGACGCGCAGGACCTCGGTGGCCTCGACGGCGGCAACGGTCATCGTGACCTCACCGGGATCGTTGGTGGGATTGAGCACCGCGCGCGGTTTCCACGTGCCGCCGCCGAGGCGCGCGCGCGATTCGAGGGTGATGCGCCGCACGCCGGAGGGCACCTGGACGGTGACCACCAGATTGGTGTGCACGGAGCGGATGCCGGAGATGCGCGCCGAGGTCGAACCCGGGTTGGACGACTGCGCGAGGACCGGCTGGACGGGCTGGACGGCCACCAGGCCCGCGACCGCGGCCACGAGCGCCGCCAGCGAGGAACGGAGTGTTTTCATGGGATGCATGGAGTGGAGTGGATCGTTGGAAGGGATGGTTGGACGGGATCGTTGAAACGAATGGCGGAGACGTCCTTGGGGCAGCGGGGGATCGTTCGCAGGCGGGTTCATGGCTTCCCGAGACCGGGCAACACCGGGTTGATCCCGGGAGTCTGCGGGCTTCCGACCACCGGGCCGGTGGGCTGGAACGATCCGCCGACCGGCTCGAGGGACATGAAGAGCCCATCGACCGAACCGCGCTCGAAGGTCACGACCGACACCGGGCTGCCCGACGGGGTGAGCACTCCAAGACTGGAGACCGTGCCGTCGGCACCGCGGTTCCACAACTGGTACTGGCCGCCGGGCGGGGCCGTTGGAACGGCGACCGCGTGGATGCCGGAATCCGGGGCGCTGAACACGATGGGAGCCGGCGGGTTGACGGGCGGTTGGGCGGTGAAGGCCACCCGGCCCGCCGACGGGTCTGCCATGGCCACCGAGGCCAGACCGGGCCCGGAGCCGGCGACGGCACCCGAGACTGCGGCACTGTTTAGGCCGCTGTTTAGGCCGGCCGCCGGGCCACCCACCGAGGCCACGGCCGATTCGGGTGACCCCGGCTGGGCGGGCACGAGGGCGACCTTGCCGGCGGCGAGCAGGCCCGATCCCGGCGGCGGATTGGCCGCACCGGCCTGACGGAAACTGGCCACCTCGGGCAAGGATCCCGTCCCGGTCGGACCGCCGAGCACCGCAGCCATGCGCTCGCCCGCCAACCGCGCCAGGGATTCGGCCAGGCTGTTGGTCCGACCCACGCCATCGGGTCCCGCCGCGGGGATCAGGGCCGCGACACCCGGCTGGCCGAGCGGAAACACATGGAGGCGGCTCACTCCCGAGGGAATCAGGCTCCATTGCTGCACCTGCTGGCTCAGCTCGGCGACCTGCGCGGTGAGGCCTCGCACCTTCCCCTGAAGCGCGGCGTTCTCGGCCACCAAGGCCTCGTCACGGTCGCCCGTCGACGGTGCGTCGGCATCCGGCGAAGGCGCCGGCCTGCCCGGTCCGGATCCCAGCGGGTTCTGGCCCGGCGGAACCAACTCGTCGGCGGCCGGCAATACGACGCCCGCCGAGCCGGAGCGGTCGGCGGTTGACGGGGCGCCGGGGAAGGCCGGCGAGGACCCGGTCATTCGTCGAACCTGGGCCGTCCAACCACCGCCGGGGTTCGACAACGACTGCAGGAACGCTCCAAGGGCGAGACAGGCGGCCATGGCAGCCAACCGGGGCATCCAACGGCGCAGGGACTCCGGGAACATCAGCACCTGGGCGCCATCCATGCGCGTGCGCTCGAGGATCTTGCCCCATAACCGGGCGGGCGCGGCCGGCGCCGGCTCGGCGAAGACCTCCGCCTCGAGAGCCGACTGGAATCCGTGGACCAGGCCGCGCAGGTCGGCATCCCGACGGAGCCGTTGCTCGAAGGCCTGCCGTTCGGCGGCGTCGAGAAGGTCCAGGATGTACAGGCTCGCCTGCTCCTCGGAGGCGGTCTGGGCGCTGGGATTGGGGTCAGTCATGTCGGGTCTGGAGTCGGAGGCGCAGGGCGATCATCCCGCGCCGGATTCGGGCCTTGATGGTGCCGAGGGGCTCTCCGGTGGTCCGGGCGATCTCCTCCTGGGTGCATCCGCGATAGAAAGCCAGTTCGATGGCCCGGCGCTGGGCCTCGGGCAGCGACCCGAGGGCATTGCCGAGGCGGTGGTGCCGGTCGTCGGGATCGGCCCCGAACGATGTGGTGTCGGGATCCGCTGCGGGGGAATCGGACGCCTCGGCCGAGCGCAGGCGATCCATGCCGGCCGCGCGTCGGGAACGTTGCCGCAGGCGGTCGAGGGCCAGGCCTCGGGCGATCATCATCATCCAGCCGAGCGGGCTCGCCTTGGCCGCATCGTATCGCCCTGCCCTGCGCCAGATGGCGACCAAGGCATCCTGAAGGATCTCCTCGGCATCCGGCGCATCGCCGAGGATCCGCTGGATGAATCGCAGGAGGGCCCCGCCGCGCCGCCGATAAAGCTCCGCCAGGGCTCCCGCCTGCCCATCGGCCACCTCGGCGATCAGACGGGCATCCTCGCCGGCATCGAGGCCATCCATCGGGCCCGGGCGCAGCGTGGCCCAGCCCGGGAACGGGAGGGTCGTCTGCGGTTTGGGGCGGGGTTGCACGGGGCGCACCTGAGTTTCAACCATGCTATCCGCCATGGCCGGCGAATTGGATGCAGGATTTCGTCCGGATCCTCTTTCAGGGATCCTCCCCTCGCAGCGTCAGGCGGCTGCCCCTTGCCCGGCCGGTCCGGGTCCCTCGTGGGAGCCGGGATGGGCTCCAGGTGGTTTGGCGTGGGGATCGCCGCCATCACGACCACCGACAGGTGAGGCCGCCAGCGATGGACGGCGGAGAAAACGCCGGAGCACCCGGGGCAGCACCTCGGGCAGGTCCTCGGCGATCAAGCCCGGGCCCGCGAGGCGGCCGCACTCGAAATGCCAGCGCACCGCGGTTCCGGCGGCGGACGAGGGCGACATCCCGCGAGCCATCAGACCGGCGCAAAAACCCGCCAACACATCACCCGACCCGGCGGTGGCGAGCCAACCGGCCGAACCGTCCGCAGGGGCCTCGATCCGTTCGGGCGCCCCATCCGCCGGAGCGCTCCAGGAAACCGGCCCCTTCAGCAACACGGTGCATCCCGCACGACGTGCGGCCGTCCGTGCGGCCTCGCCTCGGAGGGGTTCTGGCGTCCTCTCTCCTGACGCAGTTCCCGTTCGACGGGGAGCAGATCCGGAAACAACCGTCGACCCCCCCCCTTCGTGCGGAGTGAGCAGGCACCTTTTGTGGAGCAGTAGGACAACCCTCGCGCCGGATCCCCTGCGAAGGCCGTCAGCGCATCGGCATCCAGAACCGTTGCGCCCCCCATTCCAGCGCCACCGGCAGCAAATCCTCCGCCCGATCGACTCCCAGCCCCCGGCCCCAGGCACAGCGCATTTACCCGCGGATCGGAAAGGAATCCTGCCAGATCCGATGGCGAGGCCACCACCGAAACCATCACCGCATCCAACCGGGCCACGTTCTCCGGCAGTGCCGCCCCAGGACACCCCACCGTCACCAACCCCGCCCCCACCCAACATACCCGCTTAATATATGGTGACAGGTTCAATGTAGTTCAATTTGGTTGACTGAGGGTGGGTGGGTG
>Ga0194113_10008771_pt1 | contig 12362 bp, 13 predicted proteins | sample TA2MahC200mmetaG_FD_146193 | JGI IMG/M metagenome (GOLD analysis project Ga0194113, IMG submission 146193) | Freshwater microbial communities from Lake Tanganyika, Tanzania - TA2015017 Mahale Deep Cast 200m | ecosystem: Environmental > Aquatic > Freshwater > Lake | place: Tanzania: Lake...
TCGACGGAGGCGGCCGCCTCCATCACCGCGAGCCCCTGCTCCATATTGTTGATGTTGAACGCCGGAACGCCGTAGTCGTGCTCGGCGGCGTGATCGAGCAGTTGCCGCAGGGTGATCAGTGCCATCGTCGCGTCCTCTATTCCTGCTTTGGCCGGCCCCGCGCCCGCGCCGTGCCTGACGGGTCGGAGGGGCGATCGTCTTACCCGATTGCCGGCCTCTGCATGAGCCGGCGCCTGTTGCGGATTTATCACGTCCAGTCAAAATCCGCGCAACTTTATGATCGTCGATGGTTTCTAAATGAGCGGGGCGCTCAAAAAGTCTTTTTTCGCTGCTGTTTGTGATCCGTTTGATGGGGAGCTGATTTCATAAATCCGCAGCGACATCTCAAGGAAATGGTTGCTGCATTGAGAGGCCACGACATGAAAAAGTCTATTTTGGCGACGGCCGCGCTCGCCGTTTCGGCCGGAACGGCGCTGGCCGCTGACCTCCCGTCCAGGAAGGCGCCGCCGCCGGTCTATGTTCCGCCGCCTGTCATCTGGACCGGCTTCTATGTCGGCCTCAATGCCGGCTATGCTTTCTCCAACAATAACAATCAATTGGTTACGTCGGCGCCGCTGCTGCCCGGCGCCGGCATCTTCACCTGGGCGTTGAGCGCGAACGCCGTTCTGCCCGCCCAAAACAATGGATTCATCGGCGGCGGGCAGGCGGGCTACAATTGGCAATTCGCGCGCAATTTCCTCGTCGGCGTCGAGGCTGACATTCAAGGCGTCGCTGCCGGCGGCGGCTCCAGGACGGCTTTGACAGGCGTGCCCTTCGCGGCCACGGTTTTCTTCACTGCCTATGATGCACGCCGGAATCTTGACTATCTCGGAACCGTTCGCGGCAGGCTGGGCTTCCTCTTCACGCCGACGCTATTGGTCTATGGCACTGGCGGTCTCGCCTATGGCGGGATTCGGAACGACCTCGGCCTCTTTCAGTTTTCAACGACCGCCCCCTTCGGCGTCGGCGCGAGCAGCTATAGCGACACGCGCGTCGGCTGGACCGCAGGCGGCGGCTTCGAATGGATGTTCTGGCCGAACTGGAGCGCGAAAGTCGAGTATCTCTATTACGATCTCGGCCGCGTGACGAATGCGTTCGCCTTGATCCGGGTTCCGCCGGGAATCGGCCTCTACGGCGCGACGCAGTCGGCCGATCGGTTCAACGGCAATATCGTGCGCGCGGGGGTGAATTATCACTTCAACTGGGGCGCCCCGCCGATCCTTGCGTCCTACTGACGGTCCACGGCCAATCCTCCTTTGACGGGAGGGAGCCTCGCCAGTTTTCGGCGAGGCTCGTCGCCGGCGTGCGCTGTCGCCTTTCGCTATTTGGATGCGGTTTCCAGATTTGCTCTGGCGGCCGCCGCCACAGCCTCGGGCGTTATCCCGAAATGCTTGTAAAGCTCCGTGGCGGGCCCGCTCGCGCCGAAGCCATTCATACCGATGAAGGCGCCGCGTTCGCCGATCCAGCGGTCCCAGCCCAGCCGGGCCGCGGCCTCGACGGCGACTCGCGGCGCGCTGCCCAGAACCTCGGCGCGATAGGCGTCGGACTGAGATTCGAACAGCTCCCAGCAGGGCATGGACACCACCGCGGCCTTTATTCCTTGCGCGCTTAGAATGTCGCCCGCAGCCAGGGCGATTTCAACTTCCGATCCCGTGGCGAGCAGCGTGACGTCGCGCTTGCCCGCCGCTTCACGCAACACATAGGCGCCTTTGGCGGAGAGGTTTTCGCTGACGTGCCGATCGAGAGTCGGCAAATTCTGCCGCGACAGGCTCAAGATGGAGGGCGTATGGCGGCTGGCGAGCGCCAGCTCCCAGCATTCCGCCGTCTCGATCGCGTCAGCCGGGCGGAAGACGTTGAGATTCGGCATGGCGCGCAGCGCCGCCAGATGTTCGATCGGCTGATGCGTCGGCCCGTCTTCGCCAAGCCCGATCGAATCATGAGTGAGCACATAGATGACTCGCTGGCCCATGAGCGCCGAGAGGCGGATGGCGGCGCGCGCGTAGTCGGAAAAAACCAGGAAAGTTCCGCCATAGGGAACGAAACCGCCATGGAGCGCGATCCCGTTCATCGCCGCCGCCATGCCGAATTCGCGCACGCCGTAATGGATGTAGCGACCGCTAAAATCGTCCGGCGCGACCTCGCCCATGCCCTTGGTGATGGTGAAGTTCGAATGCGTCAGATCGGCCGAGCCGCCGATGGTGGCCTCAGTCGCGGCATTGATGACGCCGAGCGTCATTTCGGACGATTTGCGCGTGGCGACCTTCGGCTTCTCGGCGGCGAGCGCCGCGCGGAACGCGGCGAGCGGTTTCGCCACCTCCGCCTCGACATCGCCTTTCATAAAGGCGTCGAAGGCGGCGCCCTTCGGCGACGCGGCGCGTCGCGCCTCCCAGGCTTCGCGCGCCTTTGCGCCGCGCCGTCCCGCCGCGCGCCAGGCGTCTAGAACGTCGCCCGGCAATTCGAAAGGCGCATGCGGCCAGGACAACGCCTCGCGCGCCGCGTCGACCTCGGCGGCGCCGAGCGGCGAGCCGTGGCAGCTTTCCTTGCCCTGCTTGGTCGGCGCGCCATAGCCGATGAGGGTGCGGCAGCCGATCAGCGAGGGCCGCGGATCGGCCTGCGCGGCGGCGATCGCCTGCGCGACCGCCTCGGGATCATGGCCGTCGATATGGGCGACATGCCAGCCGGCGGCGGCGAAGCGCGCGATCTGATTCGTCGAGGTCGCAAGGCTCGTCGGCCCGTCGATCGAAATTGAATTATCATCCCAGAACAGGATGAGTCTTGAGAGCTTCAAATGTCCCGCGAGGTCGATCGCCTCATGGCTAACGCCCTCCATCAGGCAGCCATCGCCGGCGAGGACATAAGTGAAATGGTCGACCAGATCGTCGCCGAAGCGCGTCGCCGCCAGACGCTCGGCGATCGCCATTCCGACGGCGGTCGCAAGTCCCTGGCCAAGCGGACCAGTCGTCGTTTCGACGCCGGCGGCGTGGCCATATTCGGGATGCCCTGCCGTCGGCGAACCGAGCTGGCGAAAATTTTCGAGCTCTTTTCGGCCCATTCCCGGATAGCCGAGGAGATAGAGCAGCGCATAGAGCAGCATCGACCCATGGCCGGCCGAGAGCACGAAACGGTCGCGGTCCGGCCAGTCCGGCGAACTGGCGTCGAATTTCATGAAACGCTGGAACAGCACGGTGGCGACATCAGCCATGCCCATCGGCATGCCGGGGTGGCCGGATTTGGCCTTTTCGACCGCGTCCATCGCCAAGGCGCGAATGGCGTTGGCGCCGCGCCGCGGATCATAAGTCGCGCCCGCCGCCGAAGCGTCCGGGGCGGCGGTCAATAGAGTGTCGTTCACGTCACGCCTTTCCTGCGTCTGACCAGTTCGAGAATCCTCGGCGTGAGGATCAGTTGCATCGCGAGATCGAGCTTGTTGCCAGGGATGACGATCGAATTGGCGCGCGACATCCAGCTTCCCGCGATCATCGCCACAAGATAGGGGAAGTCCACCCCCCGCGGATCACGAAAGCGAATGACCACGATCGATTCGTCCGGCGTCGGAATCGAGCGGGCGACAAAGGGATTCGACGTGTCGACCGTCGCCGCGCGCTGGAAATTTATGTCGGTCTCTGAGAATTGGGGACAGATATAATAGACATAGTCGTGCATGCGCCGAAGAATCGTTTCGGTGACGGCCTCGGTCGTATAGCCGCGCGAATGTCGGTCGCGATGCAGCTTCTGCGTCCATTCGAGATTGATGACCGGGACGACGCCGATCTTGAGATCGGCGTAGCGCGCGACGTTGACCTCGTCGGTGACGACGGCCCCGTGCAGTCCTTCGTAAAAGAGCACGTCGGTATTGGCTGGCAACTCGTGCCATACCGTGAAGGTTCCCGGGGCGACGCCGAGGACCGCCGCCTCATTCTCGTCATGGGCATAATGGCGATAGCGGCCGGAGCCGGTCTCGCCATATTCGCGAAACAGGGTCTCGAGCACGGGCAGTAGATTGGCTTCGGGCCCAAAATGGCTGAAATTGGGCTTGCCGGCCTCATGCGCCTCGGCCAGTTTCGCCTTCATCTCCGCACGGTCGTAGCGATGAAAGCTGTCGCCTTCGACATAAGCGACTTCGATGCGCTCGCGGCGAAAAATCTGCTCGAACGTCGCCTTGACCGAACTCGTGCCGGCGCCCGACGAGCCGGTGATGGAGATGATCGGATGTCTGACCGACATTGGCGCTGACCGGAAAGCTTCGAGCAAGCGAACCCTCAGCCCGCGGCGTTGGCCGCCGATCGGTGGGGCTCAGCCGGCTTCTCGCATGGCGGACGCGCAAAGGAAAGGCTTCAGCGCTCGTTCGATTGCCGGGTTGGAGAGGCCGCCGACGCCGATTCCGGTTGCGCCGGCGCGGCGCAGGCTCGGCTTGGCGGCCGCTGGCGTCGCTTGGCCGCGCCGCCTTGACTTGCGCAGGGACGGCAACCTATATCGCACAATCTTCCAGACCGCTCAGGCGGCTCGGGGCGGAGTAGCTCAGTCGGCTAGAGCAGAGGAATCATAATCCTTGTGTCGGGGGTTCGAGTCCCTCCTCCGCTACCATCTTACCCTACACTCCACGGACCCGGTTGGGGTAGGCTTGCTCGCCGAGCAGCGCTGTCAAGCGGCCAGATATCTCAACCTGAACGCCGCCGGCGCGGGCGCCATCCCGGAACACGGTCACTGTCTCGACCAAGTCCCGGATGGCCTCCGCACACTCCGTATCGCCGTCTCTGATTCCGCCTGCCAAGGCGGCTTGAAGACGTGTCAGCTGCTCCTCGTAGCGGGCGAGCATGGCTGGATGCAGGGCGACGACCTCGGTGGTCGGCGCTGATTCCGCGAGTTCGGCGGTGACCTTTTTGCGTTCGCCGTCCAAACGCGTCGACTTGGGACCAAGAACGGCCGGGTCTCCCTGACCCTTCGCGATGGCGTCGACCAGACGGTCAATCGCACGGTTAAGTTCGCCGAGCCGTCGCTCGAGCCGCAGACGCTTGCGATCCGCTTCGGCGGCAAGCCGTTTGCGTTCGGCGTGATAAGTTCGAACGTATTCGGCGATGACTTCGGGGTGGCGGAGTTCGGCGGTCAGTCCACCAAGTACAGCTGCCTCAACGGTGTCGAGATAGAAGGTCTTCGGCTCAGGGCAGATTCCACTCTCAGTCGCGGCCGAGCACCGGATGCGAATGCGTCCAGATGGGTCCTTACCGTTGCTCGCCATTCCGGCGCCGCATGCCCCGCATTTCAACAACCCTGACAGGATATGACGTGGCCGACGTTGCTGATTTGGATGCGTGACGCTGCGCGCTTTCTTTCGCTTCTGGACGCCTTCAAAGAGCTCTCGGCTGACAATTGCTAGGTCAGGAACATCGGTCGCTTGCCAGTCAGTCTCGGCGTTTGGGCGAGAGATTCGCTTTCCGGTGTCCGGATCCTTCACCATGCGGACCTTGTTCCAAACGAGCTGGCCCGCGTAAAGTTCGTTGTTCAGAATCCCATTTCCGCGCTGCATGTTACCGTTGATCGTAGAAGCGTTCCACGCCCTACCACGAGGTGGCGTAATGCGTTCCGCATTTAGATCGTGAGCTATGTCGCGCGGCGTGCGTCCATCGACATAGTCGCGAAAAATTCGACGCACGACTTCGGCTTCGGCCTCGACGATTGAGCGCTTCCCTGGATCGCCGGCCACGGGCTCATAACCATAGGTGAGACCACCGGCATTGAGGCCTTTGCCGACGCGTCCCGCCTGCCCTCTTCGCACCTTGTGCGCATTGTCCTCGCGGTAGAGCTGTCCAACCAAGCCGCGAAGGCCAACCAAAACGGTGTTGACGACGCCCTCATGAACCGCGCGAATTTCGATACCCAAGAACGACAGACGCTTGTGGATGCCGGCGAGGTCTTCCATGTCGCGAGAGAGACGGTCAAGCGCTTCGACGACAATCACTTCGAACGAGCGTTCGCGCGCTTTGTCCATGAGCGCGAGCAAACCATCGCGGCCGAGGATTGATCCGCCAGAGCGTGCGCGATCATCGAAGACCGCGACAACATCGAGGGTCTCGCGCTCGGCGTACTTTCGGCAAAGACAGACCTGATCTTCGATCGATCGTTCATCCTGAAGATCGGTCGAGAAGCGGGCGTAGATCGCGGCACGTTTCATTTTCTTGGGCCTTGTCAGCGCATTCGCGCGCATGATCGTCGCGCGCGGCTTGGCGAGCAAGGACGCGCGCAAGGCGAAGAATCGCGCTATCCGGTTCGACTTGCAAGGCCTGTCTTTCTGATTGATTCGCGCAAATTTGCTGAAGATGCGGATGAGGAAAATTTAGCCGCGAATCCTTGTCCCCCGCAGGACATGATCGCTTGCTCGCGCTGCTCCTAAGGGCGGCAACAGCGCCACGGGCTCTCTTCGGCCGCGAGATCCTTCCGGCGTTGTCCATAATCTGATCATGGTTGCGCAACCCCGTTGTTGAAAGTCGATCGCGCTGCGTGTCGAAGAAAAGGATATCCTCTCGCGCAAATCGGATGCCGGCGGTTCCAATTTGTCTGTAAGACTCAGAGAGATGGTAACGGGGAGATAGAAGAAAACTGGGGAGCGCTACCGCCATTCCCCCGACGAAGTGTGGCTTTGTTTTCCGTTGAACTTCCTCTCAACAGGGGCTCTGAGCTTCCGAGGCTTGCTCTCACAACGGCGTTGCCGGTTAGTCCCTAAAGGGTTGCCGGCACCTCGACTCTTCCCGCTTTCTTGAACGACAGCTTGAACGTCGCGCCGCCCCCGGGCGTTTCTTCCACTTAGATGCGGCCGCCGTGGGCGTCCATGATCTCCTTCGCGATCGCGAGACCAAGTCCCGCACCGGGCGTAGAGTCGGACTTTCGCCAAAACGGCTCGAAAATGCGTTCGCGATCTTCTGCGGCTACGCCCGCGCCGTGATCAATCACCGACGCCGTCGCTCCTTCGACGCTCACTTCCACGACGCCATTTTCCGGCTCGGCTCGCAGCGCATTGTCGACCAGATTGACGATTATGCATTCGATCGCCTGGGGGTTGCCTTGTACGACGACTTTCCTGCCGCCAGGGAGAAAGGCGCGTCTATAGTTTCAACGCCAGTTACGCCTTCGATTCGGGCGCCTTCAAAGGCCTGGAGCTCGGCGTCAGCTATTATTACGCCAGCCGCCTCGAGGCGACGCTGCCCAATACCTATGGCTTTACGCTGGCGCCCCAGCAGATGCTCGGCGCGTCGCTCGCCTACAGCTTCAACGACAATCTCAGATTCGAACTCAACGCCGCAAATCTCACCAACCAATCCAACTGGACGTCAAACGGCGCCGTCTATCACGGCGAACCAAGGACCGTCGCCGCAAGCCTCTCGTATAAATATTGACGCAACGCTATGGCTCGACATTCGAATCCCCCGCGGCGCATCCGCCAACCGAGTGAAACATCGGGTCGATCGACACGAGAGAACAAGGCGATTGATTTCGTCTCGATTTCGCAGGCGCTTCTCGTCGCCGACCATGCAAGCGTCAGTCACGCCGCCCGGGCGCTTGGGGTGCGCCAATCCGCTGTCAGTCGTCGCGTTCAGGCGCTCGAAGATGAACTCGGAGTTTCCCTCTTCGAACGACAGTTGAATGGCGTCCGACTGACGGTCGCCGGCAAGCGATTCTTCGATCGGACGCGGGCCGCGTTCGCCGAAATCGATCGTGCGGTGGCGAACGCTTTGGCGGCAGGACGCGGCGCGGAGGGCATGATCCGCGTCGGAGTTCTCCCTTCCACTATCAACGGTCGCCTGAGCAAGCTGCTGTACGATTATCGGGCGGCGCATCCCGCCGTCGCCATGGAATTCTACGAAGGTCCGGCTCCGGATCAGATCGCGCGAATTATGGAGCGTCGTCTCGACGTCGCTTTTCTGGTCGATGGAACGCCAACGCCTGGCTGCGATATCGAAAGATATTGGAATGCCGGCGTGTGCGTCGCCTTGCCTGACCAACATCCGCTCACGGGTTGCGACATCGTCGATTGGGACTTGCTGAAGGACGAGCATTTTATTCTGGGCCGCGAGGCGATTGACGCGGGGCTGGACAGAATTGCAGCCGATCGCATTGGGGGGTTCGGCGGCCGGATGTCGCTCGAAACCCATGACATTTCACAAGATGCCGCGATGAAATTCGTTGGGATGGGATTTGGCCTCGGTCTTGTGAACGATTCAAATGTTTCGATTTGCTATCCCGGCGTCGCTTTTCGACAGCTCCCGCGCGACGACAGCCAACTCGGCTTTTGCGCCGTCTGGCTGCCGGGCAACGACAATCCGGCGTTGCGTCGCTTTCTCAGCCTTGCGCGGAGGATGGCGAAGAAAGGCTGAAGGGCGATTTTGGCGGCGTCGGCGCGGCGGGCTTCTTCGTGGAATTGCGGGATTGCGCAAAGCCTCGATCGCTCGCGATAAATTTTTCAACCATTGGCGCAATAAGCTTTGCCGGGTCGACGGACTTGCCCGTTTCCTTGGAGAGAATCTCCGCGTAGGCGACCAGATTTCGATGAAGCGCGGCTGACAGCGTGACGGTGAGCTTCACCGGTTTGTCGTCATTGATCCCGGCGAGTTTCAGTTTGCTCATGGGTCGTCTCGCTTCTCGGCGATTGCCGTATGCTCGTGGTATGGCGCGAGCACAAGATCGCGCGTGATGATGACGCGCACGGGAAAACCCGGCCTGATGGTCAGCGTCGGCTGAATATTGAGATTGCGTCCGACGATTTGTTGGCCGGTTTGATTGAGGCTCTGGGCGCCGCCGCGGCGCAGGGCCTGGATGAGCGCGTTTTCATTGCCTGTCGTTCCGAGCTGGGTTCCGACGCCGAGAATGGTGGAGAGCGCGGCGGCGCCGGCGAGGCGCAGCCAATGATGATCGAGTTCATCTTCGAGGCCGGAGTAGCCACCGGCGTCGGCGCCTGGCTGACGCTCCAGCACGATCGATTGGCCATTGGGAAGAATGAGCCGGTTCCAAACGAGAAACACGGCGCCGCGAGCCTCTCTCGCGATCTCTACCCGTCGCGGAAATCTGAACCGAACTCTCACTCTGTCGATAAAGACCGGCATGCTTATGCACTGCAGCAATTCCTAAAGGAAGGCCTTGAACTTCAACGATTGAAGACCCAAGAGGGGTCCGTCGTCGGCGGCAAGCTTGACGTGTTCGTTGAGGACGCGGTTCTGGTTGAAAGCAAGTTCCACGACCTCGCGAAGCATCCAGAACGCATTGCGAACGCCGCCGGGATGCAGGGACGTCGCTATGCGATCGCGCTGAATTCGCAACTCGTTTTCGTCATTGCCGCCTACAAATCGGCCGCGGGCCGCTTTCCTGACAAGTGGCAAACGGTGGAAGTTATAGAAATCTGCGCGTCAGACCCAAATCGCGCGGAGATCCGCTTCACGCTTCCATATGTCGCGGTTCTCCCTTCGTCGGAAAAAGCAAAATAGGTTGGCGCGCGTGATAACCTGCAAGAGAGTCGCTCGACCCCGGTGATTTCTCCCGATTCTCCGGCCTCCTCCAGCCTTTCGGTGCGCTTTTTGAAAGTGGTCGATGTCGCGCAGAGGCAAAGCGAATTGAGGTTCGCGATGAAGAAAGCACAATCGCATCGATCGATGGTCCGACGGTCGCAAGGCGCGCTCGCCGCGCGCATGCGCCACGCCAAGCGGGCCGTTCCGACAACCGACAACCCGCTTCGCTCCGGAGGCCTGTCATGAGCGCGTTTCTCAATCACATCGCCTTCGGCTGGTATCCCTATCTCTGCCTGACTGTATTCCTGCTTGGCAGTCTCCTGCGCTTTGACCGCGAGCAATATACGTGGAAGACCGGATCGAGCCAGCTGCTGCGTCGCCGTCAGCTCATCTGGGGCTCGAATCTGTTCCATATCGGCATTCTGATTATCTTCGTTGGTCATTTCGTCGGGCTGCTGACGCCGATCTGGATGTTCGACATGATCGGCGTGACACACAGCTTCAAGCAAGGCCTGGCGATCGTTGTCGGCGGCGGCGCTGGTCTCGTGATGCTCGTCGGGATTTCGTTACTGACGCATCGCCGCTTGACGGACCCGCGTATTCGCAAAAACTCGTCTTTCGGCGACATCGCCGTCTTGATACTGCTCCTGGCGCAACTGCTTCTCGGTCTCGCGACGATCCCCGTTTCGTTGAACCATATGGACGGCGGCGAAATGTTGAAGTTCATGAGCTGGGCGCAGGGGATCGTGACGCTCCAGCCGGGCGTGTCGGACCTCGTCGCCGACGCTAGTTCCGTCTTCAAGGCGCATCTCCTGCTCGGGATGACGATCTTTCTCGTCTTTCCCTTCACGCGCCTCGTGCACGCTTGGAGTGCGCCGGTCTGGTACCTTGGACGACGCGGCTATCAGATCGTGCGCACCAACCGAATCGGCGCGCGGGCACCCACAACGCAACCGGCGGAGTGAACGGCATGAGTTGCGCCAGCGTTGCAGCCGCGATCGAGTCTTGGGTCAATGTCGTTAGCGTGAATGGCGTCGTCATTTCGCGCGAGGCAATCGCGCGCGAGACGCAGCATCATCCCGCCGCTACGCCCGCCGAGGCTTGGCGCCAGTCGGCGACGGCGCTGGTCATTCGTCAGCTTCTTCTCGACGAGGCGCTGCGGCTGGGCCTTGAGCCGGCGCCTGTCGCCGACTCGGAAGGCCGGAAAGAAACGAACGAGGAAGCGCTGGCGCGCCAGCTCGTTGAGGCGCGAGTAAAAACGCCGATGCCGGACGAAGCCTCGTGCCGCCGCTACTACGAGCAGAACCGGAAACGGATCCGCTCGGCTGATCTCTTCGAGGCGGACCATATATTGTTCGCGGCGGCGCCGTCCAACGCGGCCGCCCGCGAAAGCGCTAAATGCGACGCCGAGGCGACGATCGCCATGCTTCATGCGGAGCCGCATCGCTTCGGCGATCTGGCGAAGGCGCATTCGGCCTGCCCGTCAGGTCAGCATGGCGGCGATCTCGGGCAGATCACCCGCGGCGCGACGACGGCGGAATTCGACAAGGCTCTGGCGACGCTGGCGCCGGGCGAGACGACCGCGGCGCCCGTCGAGACCCGCTTTGGCTTTCATGTCATTCGACTGCGCCAGCGCATCGAGGGCCGCGAACTTCCGTTCGAAGCGGTCCATCAACGCATCGTCGATTATCTTGCCGAATCCGTCGAGCGGCGCGCGCTCGCCCAATATGTGTCAATCCTCGCGGGAGCGGCGAACATCACCGGAATCGAATTCGGCGCCTGCGAAACGCAACTCAATCGGAAGGGTTAACCGAACGCGAGCGCCCATCGGGCGATCGGAGCCCGGGCGCTCCGCGTCAACGCGTCAGCAAATAGATCAGCACGAGTTTGCTCGCCGCCAGGACGAGCGCCAGAAGGCCACTGGATTGCGTTCGAGCAAGGGGCGTGGACGGCCAAGCGCATAAGAAGGGTTTGGCCGGCGCAAGTCCTCCACCAAGGCCGAAAGCGCCGCGGTGCGCTTCGACGGCTCGCGATGCACGGCTTTCTCCAGCGCCGCGCCGACCCACGGCGGAATCGAATCGTCGAGCGCGACCGCCGGGACATAGCGCCGTCGGCTGACGTCGCGACGGTTCGCGAAATGGCGGCCGTACGGCAGTTTTCCCGTCAGCAATTCATAGGCGAGGGCGCTGAGCGAACAGATGTCGGAGAGGTTCCGTCGGCTTATCGCCAAGATGACGTTCCGGTGCAGTCAGGATTTGCGGCAGCCCCTCGGCCAAAACGCGCGCCTTCGATTTCAAGCAGGCGCGCCTTCGCGCTCGTGCCGCCATGAGCGGAAAATCCGCCGATTTTTCCGCCGGCGGCCAAGATGCGATGACAGGGTATGATGATCGCGATCGGATTTCTCGACAGAGCGTGTCCAACCGCGCGCGCGGCGCCTGGCGATCCGACGCCACGGGCAATCTCGCCGTAGGTCGCGACGGCGCCCCAGCCAATTGCGCGGGTCCCATCATAGACGGCCTTGTGAAACGGGCTGCAGGCGCGAAGGTCCAGCCGCAGGGTCGAGAAATCGACCTTCTCGCCGCGGAAATATCGCTCAAGGTCCGAGATCGCTTGCGCAATCGGCGAAGGCAAGGCGCCTGACCACCGATCAGCCTTCGCCATGCGTCGCGTCAAAGCTGCGTCGTCCCGTTCCGGCAATTGGAAACACGTCACGCCCTCTTCGCTCCATGCAATGCCGCAGGGACCGATAGCGGTTCGGAAAATATGAAAGCGCTGCATGACCGATTCCCGGCTCCGAGACGGGCTACGGGGGGGGGGGCGGCGCGGACCTAGGAA
>Ga0194113_10008775_pt1 | contig 12359 bp, 11 predicted proteins | sample TA2MahC200mmetaG_FD_146193 | JGI IMG/M metagenome (GOLD analysis project Ga0194113, IMG submission 146193) | Freshwater microbial communities from Lake Tanganyika, Tanzania - TA2015017 Mahale Deep Cast 200m | ecosystem: Environmental > Aquatic > Freshwater > Lake | place: Tanzania: Lake...
TTCACTGCAGGCCAGCGCAGCATGGTCAACAACTCCCTGACGCGCTCGTGATGTCGAAAACGGCCTGCGTCCAACCCCAATTGTCCTTCCATAAACGTTTCAAAGTCGCCGATGAAGTCAGCGGCATCGGCATCTGCCATACTCGTTTTCCAATTATCTCCATCGAATAAATCTGAATATCGTTGGTCGGGGGTCAGCAGTTTTACATGATCCGCGCTCAACTGCACGCTGCCCATTCCCAAGGGTTTACCCATGCCCAATTTGTGGCGGTATTCACTGGTTTCCGCACCTGGCAATACAATAGACCACAACACAGATCCTAACTCTGGCGGGGTCAGGTCTTCAAAACGCACTTGAAAAGAGAATTTCACCCCAGGGCGCAAGGGCTTGATGCGTGCATTTTGTTCCTCATTGGGTTGGTTTTCAACCAGATCTGTTTTCTCTAGCTGCTCGATGCCATCCGACTTCTGTTTGCCCTGGTGCCAGAACCATTTATGACCTCGTAGTGTTGGTTTCGGCTTTTGTCGGTAGTTCTTTAACTCTGTTCGTCGCTGAATATTGGGATCGGTTTGAACCAAGTAATGAGCGTAGGCAGTTGGTTTGGGTGAGGATAGTATCTTTGTCCAAAAAGCTGGTTCTTGGGGATCAAGCCAGATGGATTCTTCAGGTGTTTCTTTCAGTGTGGCGTCCGAGACGAAAACACGGCCTGCCGCCGTCCATTTTTTATTTTTTTCACCATTCGGGTGAGGTTTGTCCACAAAGCCAAAGATTGCTTCAGCCATATCCAGCGCACTGGAAGGTTTATGATTTTCTGACAAAAGCTCAATAGGTGACTCACCAAACGGCAGACGAAACAACTGTGCCCGTCCCATAAATTCTATATTACCGGCGCTATCTTCTATGTAGAAAACCGGCTCACCATCACGTACACCACCTTTTTTTCGACGACAGCCTGATGTTGGCTTATCAAGTGGAAAGGCTTTCTCTTGCCATTCGCTAATTTGATCATCGTCTTCCAGGCGTTGCACGATTGTGTCAATCTTTGGGTCGTCCAATATCTTGGGTTTAGCGTTCCGCAAGAAAACAAACTCTAGCTTCTTGTGCATCATATTACCAGTTATGACAAGAACACCTGATTGCCACCCCGAAACCTTAGATGCAGAAATTTGATTAACTTTGCAAAACCGAAGATACAAATCTGGATGCCGCGGTCTTCCTCCAGGCCTTGATGGGGGTGGTTCCGGAAAGGGATGATTTTCTATTGGCCCCACGTTTGCCCACACTTCCATCCCTTGATACGCCCAATCAGGAAACTCTCTCTGACCGATCCAGTTGTATAAATTGCTCGCTCCTAAATCTCTGGCCAACACGTTATGCTCTACTCGAGCCATCTCACAACATTCAATTTGATATCCTGAGGCACCACTCTGTAACAAGCCCGCCTTGACTTTCACTCCGTAAACACGGGCAGTCGGTGACAATGATCCAGATGGAAATGTTCCCAAATCAGTTACAAAGCGGTTTTGATATGCCTTATCCCGTATGTCCCGGAAAAATAACTGCTTGTCCACAACCGGCTGCAACTTGCTAAAGGTAATTATTTCTACCAGGGTACGCAACATACCGCGCAAACTGCTGCCAGGGATCACTGGGCTTTCCGGGTCACCATGGTTAAAAAACTGCACATCCTCGCCTTTGTCACCAGCGATGTAGAGCGGGGATTCGGTGCGAAGCGTACATTCAATTATCCCGGATCTCCGGTCATCGTGAAACACATTCCGGGCTGGCAATTCTCCACCCAACACAACAGTTTCATTAAGGGCAATGAAGTTGTAAGGGGCTTGCGCTTCATGTTCAGCGCTTGGATTTACATGTTTGTCCATCTTTGTTCTCTCCAGATTCAGTATCCCATTGTTTACTCTAAATCCACCAGGCGGCTGTATTTCACGTACACCGCGCCAGCCTCGTCATAGTCCAGGTAATGCCGCACTTTCAACTTCAGGGAGTGGCGGCCTGTCAGAGGTTTGGGCGGGGCGTGGCGGATGCCCTGGCCAATCTCTTCGGCCAGATAAAAACCGCCTAAGCTTTCTTGTTTGTCAACATTCGTACCCCACAGGATGTAGTCTTCATCGAAGGCTTCGATTTCTTCGCCCGCACCATCGGTGATTTCCCGGCTGTGCCAGCCTTGATCTGTTTTCCACAAATACCATTCGGCATTTTCGCCAAATAGGCGCGCTTCCCACAAGGTTTTTGAGCGGAGTTGGGGAGAGATTTCGGGGAAGGCTTTCTCGTTTGATGACAGGGACAACGCTTTGTTTTTGTCGATCATCCCCCAAATCAGGCCATCGTCGGCGTAGGCCAGCAAATATTGGTAGACCCCGGTTTGGGCCTGTTGTTCAATGGCCTCAACCGGATTCCCTTTTGCTTCTCCGGGGTGGGGCGGGGTGTATCGGATCGTTTTAATTTGCCGGTTCATGGTGCGCCTCCTTCTTGACTGCCTGCGCGAAACTTTCCAGCTTTTCACGCGGGCCTTCGATGTTAAGTTTTTCTGCCTGGGTGGTTTCGTCTACTCCGGCTGAGGTGATCTTCCATTGGCCGCGTTCTTCGGGGTCAGGGCTGTGGAATTCAAGCGTGGCTTCGATCCCTTTCAACCGCCCGCGCCCCACGCTGGCCTCGCCGCCCAGGGGCAGATCGCCGGTCCACAAATCTTTGAGTACGTGCAGAAGCAGGCCAACGTGGTCAGGCTTCGGGTTGCGCAGTTCGATCTCGATGCAGATTTCACTGTTCGGCCCCCCGAAAACCGGCTGCTGCTCGAACAACGCGCCTGGGAAAGTGCCGCCGGTGAAGCGGTCAATCTTGATGCGGGTTTGCACCAGATCATTCCGTCCTTTGACTTCGCGCTCGTAAAAAATAGCTTTGCTGGCTTTTACCTTGCCGCGTTTTGCCTGCGTTTCGACATCGCCACCGAAGATCGTTTCTATGAATGTTTCAGCATCGGCGGGGCGCACCGTTTTGGCAATCCGCAAGGCGCGGGCGCGCACTGCCCCCGCCAGGCTGGTGCCTGAGAGGATGGATTTATCTTTCCCTTTCCGTTTCGAGGTCAGATGTTTCATATCCGGCGCGTTGGGGTCTGTGCTGCCGGAGCGAATCAGCAGGGAGGTTTCCAGCCGGAAACGGGCGTTCAAGGTAAATCGCCTGCGTTTGTCGTTCTCGGGGGGCAAAATAACGCCTAGCAAATCAGCTGCCGGTTTCCCGGCCTGCTTTTCGCCAGAACCGCCCTTGAGCCAGGCGATCAACCCTTGCGGGGTCTTCAGATCGAGGATCTCGATTTGCCAGTCTTTGACTTCACATTCACCAAAGCCGCGCCGTTTGCGCGCCCCCAGGCCGATTTCGCCGCGCTCGAAGCCGGTGAGGGCCACAGCCAGGGCTTGTTTGAGTCTGGTTTGCGTACTTTCACTCTCCGGCAAAGCCAGTTCGATGCGGATGGGAAATTGGGTTCCGGCTTCGAGTAGTTCCATATCGAAAAGCTGGCCGCCTTTATCTTCCATTTTGGCGGTGCGGGTGACAGGGTTGATAGAAACACCGGGGCGGAATTCGGTCTTGAGCGTCTCGGCGCAAGCATCGTCAATGATCAGGTAACTTTCGATGCTTTTACCATCGCGTTGCTCCTCTTTCTCGATGACTTCCCCAAAGAGCAATTGTGCTAGAGAATTGTCATCATTCGGGCCGGGTTTTTCGTAGCCTAAATCCCATTCCCGCAAATAAGCCCGCATGGCTCCGGCGATCGACGCGCCGGGCAGCAAGGGTTTCCCATCTTGTGGATCGCGCAAGATGGGCATATCGGTGAGCGGATCGGCTTTGCCACCCCCGCCAAAACGGGCCGGGGTCAGCAGGGTGAGCGTGCCCGTGACCACGATGCGCTGGACGATGCCGCGGGTTTGCAGCCAGCGGGGTTTGGCTCTGTTTTCGGTTTCAGGAGTCGGTTGGGTCATCGGTTATCCCTCCGGTTTTGTTTCATTTGGCCATTGATCACGGCTTCGATCAGGCGCAGGGTGTATTCGGACTTGAGCGCGTCGGTTGGCCCGGCTGTTTGTCCGGCAACTTCGGGATGGCGTTTGATGCTAAACGAATTCAAAGCATCTTTTTGGCGCAGGCGTTCCTCCAGCCAGGTCAACAAACGCCCTGCATCCTCACGCTCATTTTTCTTTACCCTTGCCCTCCGGTATTGCTCTGCTGCCGTTGATTTCATATTTTTCAAAAACGCTGTGACGCGCTTTGTATCTTGCCCCCCGGCATTAATCACCTCTCGCAGCACGCTGCGCAGACGGCCAAGCTGGTGGTTGTTGATGTTGCCAGTAATTTTGTATTTATGCGCTTCTTCGGAAATATGCGCATCCAGGCGTTTGCGGAGGATGCGATCGGCCATCTCTTGCGCCAGTTTCTGGCTGGCATCGGACAGCTTCTTGGGTTTCGACAGTTTGGGCGGAGTTGGTTTTTCAAGGCGGATTTCGCGCTGCTCCTGCCAGTTGACGGCGATGCGCCCAAAGCCCTCCACACGGCGGTCGCCGATCCCACTTTCTAACAGCCCCGTCAATTCATCGGGGGAGAGCAGGGCAGAATCATAGACGAAGACACTGCCCATCTCCAGCGCGGGCAATTGGGGCAGGGGCAGGCCCCATTTACGATTGAAGCCGCCCACCAGGGTTGGTTTGATGAAGCGTTGGTTCGACTTGAATGTTTCTTGGTCTTTTCCCAAACGCTCCGCCAGCCATCCGTCCAGATTGTGGGTGGGCTGGCCGTTGGCATCTCGAAGCAATACGTCGCTGAGCAGGGTGATGATGGTCTTGCCCTCCGGTTTGTTTATTGCGGCTTCATGCCAGTCATCTTTTGGGGCTTCGATATTTCCCACTTGCACCCGGCCATAGCGCGCCGAGCGGGAGCGGCCCAGGTACAGGATGGGGTTTTGTTCGAGTAATTTTTTGAGGTCGCCGCGGTCTATTTCGTTTTGGGTCAGGATGACGGCGGTGAAGGTCTGGCCGCGTGCCAGGGCCTGATATTGGAAAACATCGTTCTCTTTGGTAACAATGCCACGGGCTTGCCCGCCAATGTGGGTAGCGAGTTCCTCCTGTGGTTTAAAAACGGGCAAGGTGCTTTGGGCAATATCGAATGAACAGAAAGGCTGTTTTATGGCTTCATCGAAGGTGTCGTCAAAGGTAAGAGCAAAATCGCAAGCCGCAAGTTCCGTGATATTTTCGTCAAAATACTCTCCCTTTTTCTTGCGCCAGCTTGCGGGTGTCGGCAGAGAACGCTGTTTGCCAATCACGGGGTAGGCATTGAGGTAAATAACCTGATCGCTGAAAAACAGGCGCACGGCGGTTTCATCTTCCAGGAGGTCATCTTTGTCAGAGTGGTACCGCCCGATGAGCGCGCCGCGCAGCGTGTTGCCGGGGATGTAGGGCAGGGTCTGGCTGCTGTTTTCTTCGCCGTTGCCAACGCCGGTGAGCAGCACCGGCCCTTCCAGGGTGAGGGGAATGAGTAAGGCTTTCATTGGGCGGCCTCCTGTTGGATCGCATTCTCGAAAAGTTGGAACCATGCGGCTGTGTGATCGGTATACCGGCGTTCCGGATCAACAAATTCTTCTGGCTTCAGGGAGCGATCTGTCAATGTGAACCTGATTTCCCCTTTTCCGCGGTTGCGGCCTAATCCAGCGCGCTTGACGCCTTTCAGGCAAGCGGCAAACAAGGCTTTTTCGTCATGTTCGGGGTTTTCTGCAAAGTGCACCGGCGCGTACAGGGTCAGGCCCGAAACCAGCACCCGAATGGCGCGCAGGGTCTGGTCGTTGGGCGCGCCAAACTCGTTCATCGCCGTCTGGCGGCGGAGGTCGGTGAGGGATTCGATGATTTCTTGCCGGGAGACCGAAGGTTTTGCTTTTGCTTGCTTATACGCCAGGGCTGCCTTCAAATCGGGGGCAACCGCGCCATCGCCGAAATACAGTTCCCCTTCCGCATCGAGCATTTCACCATGGACACCAAACAACTTGTGCGCAGCTTTCGCCCAGCGATCTTCAGCAGTTTGATTCAAGGCGGACAGGATTTCGCTGCACGCGGTGGTCAGCAGCCCTTTGATGGCGCGCCCGCTCAGGGTGGGCAGGCCGAGGTCATCATGCTGGATTTCGCTGTCCACCAGCCCAGCAATACCTGCGCCCATACTGAAAGCGGTATCGCTCAACAATTCGATTTCTAAAGTGTAATCATGCATTGGGAATCTCCTCCTTTCCATCATTGGGGTAAATCAACCAGTCATCGGCATCGAGGGCGTCGAAGTACACACAACGCCCGCTATACCAGCCAGTTTGCATATAGTCGGTTTGTCCTGCAATAACAGCGGGCAAATTCTCATGCATCCTTGTAAAATCTCGCGCTGCCCCTTCTCCCTGCCGCAGGACTTCACGCAGTTCTTTGAGTTTGCTGCGCCGCCCTTGCCACTCACTGTCCATGCGAAACGCCTTGACTTGCGCCACAAAAACATCCCAGGTGCGCCAGCTTGTTTCCTCCGCACTTACGTCATCGGCCCGGTTGACAAGGAGCGGGCGCAGGAGCATATCTCCCTCATCCACCTGGTACTCCCGTTGATGAATATCATCCCAATCCAGCGTCAGGCCAGAAGTGCTGATATGCCAGTGAATGAGCGAAGCGCGTTTTTTAGGGTCGTATTTTTGGGCTTGTCTCTTGGCTTCTTTAGCTAACTGTTCAGCCAAATCATAGGCGCGGGCAAAGGGGTAGTTGTGATGGACGATGGCGACTCCCGCACAGGCATAGAGTTTCCCATCTGGGAGGTCCGGTTGAGCATGAAAAGCTTGCAGGAATTTGACGGCCAGGGCAATCCCCAAACGCCCTTCACAGACGAAAGTGATATCGTCGCCGCCGAAGACGATGGGGCGGATGGGGAGATAAGTAACATTATCATCTTCATCTTCCCGGTAACGAATGTTGTCCCGCTTCCACAAATCTTTTAATATGTATTCACCAGTTTCTTTATCCAATCGAATAGCTTCGCGCAGCCAACTGGTCACCACTTCCATCGCTTTCAATCCTGAATGATTAATGGCATTGGAAAGCTCGCGCCATGTTTTTACTCTTTCACGATTGTCCGAAATGTTTGTGAGAATTCTATTGATGCGTTTGCCCATTTCGTTGCCGTCAGCATGGACAACAGCGATATACCGGGAACGACCTTTTTTGCCCCCCAGTTTTTCCAAGTCATCAGGATAGGCAAAGGGTTGCTTAGGTGGGAGCAGTTGTCCAAGGCGGGTTTTGGCAGCCTCCACTGTAGCTTTTTTTCGTTTCACTTGGGCTTCGGCAGAGACCAAAATCTTCGGCAGCGGTCGATCAGGTAGTTTGCGCATCTCTTCTACCGCGGGCAGGCCGGTGAAGACACATTCAGTCGTCACTGCCAGCCCCGGCAGCATTTGGGCAACGGCACGGCCTTCTTTGCGGGCGGGCATTACTTTGGTTTGCAGTTCTTCCCAGGCTTCTTTCAAGCCGTTTTCCCGATCCCAGTCTACATCAACGTGCCCAACAGCAACTTCCAATCCGGGCGCGTTCAACAAAAGGTGGCGGGTATAGCGCCGGGCGAAGTCCACTGCCTCCGGTCGGGAGACGAACAAGATTGCCACGTTCCCACCGCCCATGAAGATAACCTCGGCTTTCAGGCCATCTCTGTCTATGGTTTTTTCGTTGAGCCTAGGTTGATAGGTTTCACCATTGCCAACATTGTGGGGTGTGGGCAGGTTTTCGATCATCCAATGGTGCGTGGCCTGTTCTACCAGCAGCGATGCGCCTAAGTTCTGGCGCAATTCGTTGGCGTTGAACAGGTAGCCCTGCACGCGGCGGATGTCTATGAGAGTGAAGGTATAGGTTGTCATTGAACCTCCTTGCTGGTTATTTTAGCCAATCTCGCAAATAGTCTCGAAAAGCATCACTGTCATCAAGATGTTCACGGTCGAATACTTTCCCGTTCAAATGCAGGTCACTGTGCAATTCGTTTTCCATTGTTGTGGCATTCACATAAGGAGAAAGCGTCACGAGGGCAACTTTCGCTTGCTCACCGCCCAATTGTTGGGCACGAATATATCCTTCAAATAGCTTCCACTTATTTTCTTTTTCTCTTCCTCCTGTTGTAATTGTGATGTAAAACAAGCGATACCCCTGCATCACTAAGACATCGCTCTCGAAATTCTTCTCCCCGCCAAAAATCTCGGACTCGAAACCTAGCACATAGTCGGTGATGCCACACTCGTTTCGGATTTGCAGTAGTTGATCCAACACGTAATGTTCCAGCCAATAATTTTTGTTAATCCAGTTTTTTAAATCCGTTTCTGTCTGCCCTGTTTCTATCGATAGCGCAGGTATCTTCGCTCGCATTTCGTCAAAAACGGCGTGATTGTCAGAAATACGCGCGTTTTTTAACTTTTCACAAAGGTCAGGGCGGAATGGAACACGATGAGGTTTATATTTTTCTCCAAGTGGGCGATTTATAAAAGCGTTTTCGGGATAATCATCCCAGCGCGCTTTGTCCACTGTTTTTTCGGGTTTGCCATGTAAAAAAATCAACTGCCATAGCATGAGCGGCTCATCGAGCGCAGAACTGCAATACTGAAATCCCTTCCCCTCTTGTTGGATCACCATCTCCAACGAATCCGCATCCAGATAACTGAACACCCCTTGCCCCGCTCGGCACGACTCCGCTAAAGCGCGTTCCATCGCACGATAAGCGTGCGCCGCCATTACTTTTTTCCCGCCCGTGTAATGCAAGCCCCAACTTCCTGGTTTGGTTTTCACCTGCTTGTACACTTGCGTGAAAATATCATCCGGATCAGCCGCTCTGACAGGGAGATAATGTTCTTGATCAGATGGTTTTTTGCCCAGCAGTTCCAATAACCGTTGCGGGATGCCCATTATTTTGACTTCATCGGTGATGACCAGATGGAGTTTTGTGCCCGTTTCCGGGTTATCCAGCAGCCGCGCGGCCACGTAATTGGGCAAGGGGTTCGTGCCCACGAGGAGCATCAAATTCTTGGTTTTATGGTCATTAGCGATTAGATTCATTCATATTTCTCCGGCATCATGATACCTTGAATCAACGTTCCCTCCATCCCCACCCCCTCCGAAATAATTCCCAACAACTCAGGATACATAGCACGCTTTCTCATACTACAATTCTCCAATCCCCGAAAGAAAGGGCTTGAACTTGCGGCGCAGGAAGTGAATATCCAGCTTCGCATTCGTATCCCAGGTTTTGCGGCACTCTTGCAGGATGCCGGTCTTATGATCATCGAGTGTGGTGATGGCGATGTTCAGCTTATCAGCAGCCCGCTGCCGGTCCAGGCCACTGGCAATCACCCGCAAAGCATCCTGCTGGCGGCGGGTGATCGATTCCCAAACCTGCTGGCAGCAATTCCATTCGGTTTCGTCGAGTAAACTGGGGTATGCCGCCCGTATATCCTGAGGCGAAAACCCCAGCAGTGTCTTGATACCGGGAAAAACCGTCCCCCAGGGCACCAGCGGAACTTCGATCAGGTGTACGCCTGAGTCTGGAGGCACGTGCATCAGGGCGCCTTCATAAGCCTGCTCGACCACATCCTCGGGCGTGTGCAAATGCCAGACCCGGTCTGCAGAATCGAACAGTAACATCCCGACAGAGAATGCTAACAATGCCATGATTCGCCGCCCGCCTGTCAGACTGAGGTGGATACGCTGCCCCTGAGATTTGAGATCGGCAAAGATTTGATAGAATGTTTTCCAGACAGCATCGACCTCTTGCGGAGTACGCGCATCCGAAAGCCGGTCGTCCATCAAGTAGATAGGGACGCTCCGCAGGTGGCAGGCGTCGTCGTCATACCGATCACCGATGAACTCTCCCATCAGAAGCCGGTAAGCCTGTGAGTAGCGAGGCGAGGAAGCCAGGTAAACGATCACGACCTGGTCGATCACCTCGCACCGGCTTCGCAACAAGTCCAGCGTAAAGGTAACAATTTGGGGTTGTCCCCCCAGGGTAGCCACAAGGGTGCTCGAAGATTTCATAAGCGTCTCGAAAGGTTAGATCACATGCGTACGAATTTACTGCCTGCCATCCTCATCGCCGGGCCGCCTCACAGTGGAAAATCGGTACTGGCATTTCTACTTACCCAAAAACTCCGAGAAATGGGTATCTCCCATTACCTGTTGAGAGCGGCGCCCGATGGAGAGGGAAACTGGTTTCATATTGGCAAGAGCCACCAGGTGCGATCATTGCGCCAAAAGCATAAAGGAGATTACTCCACTGAATTTGTCGGCCTGGTCCGCACGATCGTCGAAAAACGACATTTGCCGTTATTAGTGGACATTGGGGGGCGTCCACAGGGAGATCAATTCAGCATCCTGAGGGCCTGCACTCATTCGATCTTGCTGTATCGAACCGAGGAGGATCGGGTTACCTGGGAATCCTATCTGTCGGGTATGGATTTGTTACCCATTGCTGAGTTGCGATCTGAACTCTATGGTACCGACACGATTTCCGAAATTCATCCCATTCTCCAGGGCGTGATCACCCGACTCGATCGTCAGGATGCCCAAATGGGTTCCTCTTTCGGCGCGCTGCTAGATCGTACCGCGGGCATCTGTCATTACACAGAAACCGAGTTGGAGAAGATCCATGCCCGGCAGGCTCCCTATCCGGTTTTATTCGAGCGTCAACTTGCAGAAAAGATCGATGTGCTTCGGGAAGGAAAACGCCTGGTTTGGAAGCCGGAAGACCTGGCAAAGCTCCCTGGATTGGTTCAGGCGAATTCGCCACGCGCAATCTATGGTCCCGGCCCTGTCTGGCTGGCAGGGATGCTGGCCGGACACCTTTCGACCGCGCCAATGTCCATTTTCGATGCCCGCTTTGGCTGGCTGGAGCTTCCAGAGGTTTATTTCAGCGAGGATGCAAATGTGAAAGTACAGATAAACGATTGGTTGGAACAGGATGCTCAGTGCGTAAGCATTAGACTGCCAGAAGTCGAAATCGAACCTGATAAGATTTGTTTGCCACCGATAAAAGGAAAAAACGGGTTGGTTTTGAGTGGTGTGTTGCCCCGTTGGTTTTTTGCCGCCCTGGCGAGAGCGTTCATGAAGGACCGGGCCTGGATTGGCATAGATGAGCCAGCAAAAGAAAGAGTCGTTGTCATTTCCAGCAACTACCCTTCCAAAAACATCGGCGATGCGATCCCCAGATCACAAGCATTGTTTTTCTCTACCCTTGAGTGAATATACCTGTGTCGATTAGCCGTTGATACCCATTACTTTGGTAATAGTATAGCATATATTTCAAGCTGGTTTGATATTTTCGGGATGAATTTCGACCAACTCACTGTTCAATTCGTACCCATACAAGTCGCTGAACAGACAGCAGATCTGTTCCAATGGCATCTACCGATGTTCAGTCACTTCCAACTTCGGCTCCGGTACGTTGAACACCTGACGCCGACTCACGACCTCATGCAGTTCTGCCGCCAGGTTGCCTGGGACGACGATCAGACAGCGCTGCAGGTCGCCGCGCAGCATGAGTTCCTTGATGAACAGGCTGGCCATGATCGTTTTTCCAGCGCCGGGATCGTCAGCTAGGAGAAACCGCAGCGGCTGTCGAGGCAGCATTTCGCCATATACAGCCGTGATCTGATGCGGTAATGGTTCCGCCAGGGAAAGAGGCACCGCCATCCAGGGGTCGAACGAGAATCTGGAGATTGGCTTCGCTATCTCGGAACAGTAATTCGCCGTGGTCTCTCCCGCCAATGTCACGGTAGGTGACTTCGATCACATCCAAGCCGCGCCACTTGACATTGAGAACCGCTACCGGGCTGGAGGGATCGATCCCTTTGACTTGAGCGTTGAGTTTCAGGTCTTCCAGCCTCGCCATTCGATTACTTGTCTTCTCTGGCGTTCAGCGACTTGCCTGAAGGAATCGCGCTCCTGTGCGCGCCGGCTGCCACCAACTTCTCGACTTGATACTCCGACTTCCCCCCGGCTTCCTCGAATTTTGAGATTACTTGATAAGCAGCATGGATTGCATTAACTTTTTGTTTCTTGCTCAAGATGGGATCAGCCAGTGTGGAAATGACGGCGATTGCCAGCATCCAACGCAGGAGTTGATCGAAGGCTTCTTTGTTGAACCACAGGATGCCCTGGTAGCGGTTGACCCGCAGCAGACGTTGGACATCGTCATCGCGCAGCCAGGTTTGCAGGATTTGGGCGGCCTGGTCTGGGCCGGCGGGGAATGTTCGATGCCAACCCTGGTGGGCAACCATCACTTTGACTCCGGTGACGGCTTCTTGAGCGGCTTCT
>Ga0194113_10008779_pt1 | contig 12355 bp, 9 predicted proteins | sample TA2MahC200mmetaG_FD_146193 | JGI IMG/M metagenome (GOLD analysis project Ga0194113, IMG submission 146193) | Freshwater microbial communities from Lake Tanganyika, Tanzania - TA2015017 Mahale Deep Cast 200m | ecosystem: Environmental > Aquatic > Freshwater > Lake | place: Tanzania: Lake...
CACCGTCCCGAAGGTTCGAACATGTTTTTCGAGGAAACCTTCGGGACGTTCCCCCTTCTTTTTGAGATGATACGTAACTGCTCAGCCATCGAACGGATTAGCCCGAAAAAAGGGTGTGCGAACGCAAAGCGGCTGCGCCCCCTTCGCACACCCTTTTTTCGGGAACTTCCCCGTTTGGCTGAGTAGTTACGATGATACAAGCTATACTTCTCCGATAAGTTTAGCTTCTGGAGTGCCAAGCAGTGAACAATGTTCGATAACAGGAGGCAGACATGAATATCGGCAAAGTGCTCTCACGGGCCTGGGAGATCATCTGGAAGCACAAAGTGCTCTGGATATTCGGCATCTTGGCCAGTTGCGGCCAGGGGGGCGGCGGGGGAGGAGGCGGAAACACCGGTTTTCGTTTTTCGGAAGATGAGCTTAATGTACCCCCGCAAGTAGAGCGATTCTTCTTCGGCCTCGAGCGCTTTTTCCAACAGGTCGAGGTCTGGCAAATCGTCGCTTTCGTCGTCATTCTGATGCTCATCTTCCTGGCGCTTTGGTTCATCATGCTTGCGTTGAGCACGATCGGTCGCCTGGGGCTGATTCAAGGGACGGCGCAGGTCGAAAGTAGGGTCGAGAAACTCAACTTCACGGAACTGTTCAACGAAGGCAAGCCCTTCTTCTGGCGGGTCTTGGGGTTGAATGTTCTGGTTGGATTAGCGATTTTCATCCTGGTGATGGCATTGGTGCTGCCTGCGGTTGGGATCACCGCCCTGACCTTCGACGTTGGACTCTTTTGCCTCATCCCACTGATCTGTCTGTTGATCCCTGTGAGCTGGGGAATCACCATCCTCCTGGAGCAGGTCAACATCGCCATCGTCTTGGAAGATTTGAACATCATCTCAGGCATCCAGCGCGGTTGGGAAGTCTTCAAGGAGAATCTGGTCAACATCCTCGTGATGGGCTTGATCCTGGGGATCGGCGGAGGGATCGTTGGCGTCATTATTGCGCTCCCCTTGTTCTTCCTGGTCTTCCCAGCGGTCTTCGGCGGCATCCTGGGAAGCGTTACCGATTCGACCGCGCCGATTGGCAGCGGGCTTGCCGTAGCAGGTCTATGCTTCGTTGTGTATTTGCCCATTCTAATTGTGCTGGGCGGCATTCTGCGCGCCTATATCCAATCCGCCTGGACGCTGACCTATATGAAACTGACGCAAATTCCACAGGATGAATCCGAGGGGCCAAAGCCAATCTCATTGACAACTGAGTAAATGTCTAACGAAGCTTCGCCTGAAAAAATTAAAACAGTCCGTTCAATCCGTGTTGATCCGTGTCCGGAATCTTGCTCTGTTTATATAGAGTTTGCTCTCTCAAGGAGTTCGAAGCTCGGACGTAGTTGTGCTAGAATTTAACTATGCTCAAACACACTAGCAGGGTTATCCTGCTCTGCCTTTTGCTGTCTCTTGTCTCTCTGCCAGTGGGAGCGCAAGAGGCAGCCTGGGCAAAGCTATCTCCCCCGAACACAGATCAATTTCCGCTCATCACGACCTACCTGAATGTATATGATGCTGAAGGAAATTTTGTGCATGATCTGAAACCGTCAGATGTCAGCATCATAGAGAACCAACGCACGATCCCCGTCAGTGAAATCAAAGAACTACACACGGGAGCACAGTTCGTCGTTGCGATCAACATCGGGCCGGCTTATGCCATCAAAGACAGCCTGGGCGCGACTCGCTTCGAACACATCCAACAAGCCTTGATCTCCTGGATCGATGCCTTTGGCCTCGAAAGCAGAGATGATCTCAGCATAGTGACCAACGATGGAGTAGAAGGCCTACACTTCGATCGTCCAGCGGCCTTGCTCTCCGAATTTCGAGCTTATGAGCCTGACATAGATACGGCGATTCCCAATCTGGATGTGCTGGCGAGCGCCATCTCGACGGCCGCTGACCGGGCAACCCAGTTCTATGCGGGGCGCGGGGTGCTGCTGATCACTCCCTTACCGGGCGAGGATAGTTTGGCAGCCTTGCCGAGCCTGGAATCGATCGCTCGACAAGCTAACGTGCGCGTCTACATCTGGATGATCTCCTCCCGGGCATATTTCGACAGCATGGGGGTAAACCTGTTGGCGGAGTTCGCGGCTCGAACGGGGGGCCAGTTGTTCCTATACTCGGGGGAAGAAACTTTGCCCGCGGTGGATCCGTATGTAGACCAATTACGCTATCTTTACTACCTGGCATACCAGTCGCAAATCTCAAGCGGTGAAGTACATCAAGTCGCTGCGCATATCAGCTCCCCGGGTCTGGAAATCACCAGCGAACCCGTCGAGATCGAATTGCAGGTTCAGCCGCCCAATCCGATATTCGTCGCCCCGCCGCTGGAGATCATCCGCGAAGAACAACCAAACCCTGATGACTCCTCTGCCGAAAGCGCCGAATTTACGCCAGGCGAACAGCTTATCGAAATCCTGATCGAATTCCCCGACAACCTTTCGCGCGCCCTCGAGCGCACAACGCTCTATGTGGACGGTAAGATCGTCGCCGAAAACACCTCGCCGCCTTTCGACCGATTCGCCTGGTCGCTGGAGGAGTTCGTCAACGATGGCTCCTATTTGATCCAGGTGGAAGCCGTGGACGAGTTGGGGTTGGTCGGCGCAAGCATCGAGCACCAGGTCAATATTGCCATTCGGCGCGCGCCGTTCGACTTTCTGAATCTATTCGAACGAAATGTCCCCGCCCTCATTGGAATCGGCGCAGCGATCACGGTCAGTGTTGCGCTTCTGGCGTTGATCCTCGGGGGCAAGATACAGCCAAAAACGACCGGCCAACTCAGCAGGAGAAAGCCCAGCCAGCGCGCAGAAAAGCCCAAACCCGTCGCCAGGCCTCTCCCCCCAAAACCGCAACCCACCCGCGAACGACTTTCCCATTGGATAGACCGGTTTTCCTGGCCTGCCAGGCGTCCCGAACACACCGTAGAAGAAGCCTATCTGGAGATCCTCCCTGCCAGGAATGGGAATGGGCATCAGGAAGAACGCATCCCCATCACCCAGGGCGAAATGACCTTTGGTAACGACCCTACGCTTGCTACGATAGAATTTCATGATCCTTCTTTGGAGGCGCTTCATGCCCGCCTGCGCAAGGATGAGAATGGCGATTTCATCATATCGGATGAAGGTTCGATAGCTGGAACCTGGGTGAACTATACGCCGGTTCCGCCGAATGGGGTCAGGCTCGACCATGGAGATACCATCCACATTGGAAGGATCGGATTGCGTTTTGCCTACAACGATATCCAGAAAATCCCCAAACCGAGAATTACTTCCCAGGAGTCATCGTGATCCCAAAAGCGCGCGCCCATATCAATGTCACAGCAATCACCCATGAGGGGATGAGCGGCAAAAACAACGAAGACCGCTACGGCGTTTCGGCGTACACACTCAGTGAAACCGACCCAACGCCGGCTTTATTTGCCATCGTTGCAGATGGCATCGGCGGTCATCAGGCAGGGGAAATCGCCGCTGAGTTAGCCGTCGAAACGATCAGCCATGCGGTTGCCGCCAGCGACGCCAGCGATCCGTTGGTCACCCTAAAGGATGCCATCTCCCAGGCTGGTCGGGCTGTGCACAAGCAATCCAAATCCGATCTGGCGCAACATGGCATGGGTTCCACTTGTGTGTGCGCCTGGATCATTGGGGATAAGATATATACGGCCTCGGTTGGCGATTCTCGGATTTACCTGTTGCGCGGGGGGAAGATCAGACAAATCTCGACCGACCACACCTGGGTGCAGGAGGCCATTCAATATGGCATCATCACGCCAGACCAGGCGCAAGGGCATCCTCAATCTCACATCATCCGCCGGTATCTGGGATCGGAAAAGCCAGCCGAGGCGGATTTCCGCTTGCGGCTGGATTCCGAGGAGACCGACGAACAGGCCGCCGCCAACCAGGGCATGACGCTGTTACCAGACGATCAACTCATCCTATGCAGCGACGGCCTGACCGACCTGGTCGAGGATGGGGAGATCCAAACCGCCATCGAAGAAAGCGGGGTCGAGGCCGGGCTTCAGAGATTAGTTGACCTGGCCAACCAGCGCGGCGGGCACGATAATATCACCATCGTGGTTCTCCAAGTCCCTGACGAAAAGCGCCAGCCAGATCAGAAAAAGCGATCTTCTGCCAAAGCTGTGTGGGGGGTTGGCGTGATCGCGGCTATTCTTGCTCTGATCATCGTGGTTGTGATTGGTTTTTTTGCCTGGCGGTTTACCCGCCCTGAGGTAACCAGTGCGCCCACCTCGCAGCCAGCTCCCCCGGCGATCATCGAAACCAGCCTGCCCCCCGCCGATATCGTCACAGAGACCCCGGCGATCCTTCCGCCGACTCAAGCGCCCCCTCCACAGGCAACATACACGGTCTGGCCTACCAATACGCCGAGTCCCTAAGTGTGCTCGCAAAAGTTGTCATAGGAATTTCCGAAAAAGGGGTGTGGGGCGTGCGAAGCACGCCCCACACCCCTTTTTCGGGTGATACCCTGACAAGTCTAGCGTGCACACATCCCTAAAGGTCAAGGCAACAGAGCATAATACACCCGATTCCCAACCGCCAGGAACACCTGATGATTGGGACCAACCGCGAAGGCCGTCGCCTCCCCTTCCGGCAGCGCTGATCGAGATTGGTACTGGCGCTGATAAACCAGTTGCATGCTGAAATGATAGATGGAACGTCCCCCTGAATCCAACATGTAGATGGACGGATCGGGCGGAGGCGCAAATTGGATCTCACGGAAGACGGCGCCTGCGATCGTGGGGCTTTCCACATATCCATCGCGAGGATCCTGGTACATGGCAGGGTCAGTGAAACTATCTCCCTCGACATAGCTGGTCATCAGATGCCCATCTGCATAAAGCAGATACAATTTTCCACCACTGACCGTCAGGTCTACCACATCCTTCATCGAAGGAACCTGGTCGCCGAAGAAGAAATTTGGGCGATCTCGAAATTCGTTTTCCCCATCATAAATCCAGACCGAACTCGTCAGCGGATCGAGCAGGTACAAATCGCCGCTATCCAATGCGAAGGCCTGCGGCGTGCCCCAATTCGAATCAGGAGGCGCCATGGGATACGAGAGCTGATCGCCGCCGGGGATGCAATCCACCAGGTTGCCATTGCCATCCATTCCGATGACCGTTGCGCCCTGCGGATAACCAGGAGGCAGCACCTCGATATCTACCAGTGGGCCGACAATGAGCGGCCCTGGCGCCGGCCCGCAGGAGAATTCGGTATCCAATTCGAATCCGTTTCCGGTGAAGACCGCCCGGTACACAACTCCCTCCGGCCTATCGAGCATATATATGTCGTTTTCTATCGTAACAACGATGCGGGTGATCTTCACATTCGAGGGCAATGGATCAACGAGAGCCGGTTGGTAACTGAGGCGCACTACCTTATCCAAAGTATCCAAAGCAACTGCGGCAGCATCACGCAAGGCCTGAGTATCTTCTGTCGTTTGATAGCCCTCAGCCAGATCCAGGTATTGCAAAGTGGCCTGCCAGGCGATGCGCTGTTCGTTGACATGTTCGAATTGCAGAGCTTGCTGGGCGGCGCGTTGAGCTTCGAGAAGATATCCCTCGTAATATCTTCCACGGCCGGTTTGGAAATACACTACCGCAGCCACAGCCACGACAACCAATGGAACAGCTACTGCCATGAACGCCATCGTCGAACCCGGCAGGGCTACCAAATTCTCCTCAGGCAACATGCGTTCGATCAGAGTCCGGGCGGCCTGAGCGGCCTGCCGGAGCGCAGAACCGATCTCGCGCCCAAGCGCCCGCAATCGCGGGCTGATCGCCGATGACCATGCCTGGCGAAGGCTGTCTTTCCGATGTTCTTTTATGATTTCACGCCTGGGGGCAGGAGATGCGGGTTCGATGGGTGAAGGTTGAGGCCTCTTTATGAGAGAGACTTCCACGCCCGAAACCTCGGCCACGCTGGATATGGGGGCCGCAGCAGGAGGGGACGAGGGTTGGGGAATGTGGGTCAGGTTGTCAACCTGACCTACGCCGTGCGGAGGAATATCTCTCCGGGGTTGCGTCTCCTCGACCCCCGCCTCGCGTTGTTCATGGGGAAGCTTCGGGGTAATGAGCTGCAAATTCCCTTTGCCCTTCTTGGTCAGCAACAACACGGCATCCAAATCGCCGGCTGCGCGCCGAATCAGGCGGCGATACAGATCGCCAAGGGAAAGGCCATGCATGTTGCGCAGCGTGGTCGTATTCCAGGTCATGGGCGGGTTCGGAGAAATCAGCAACACATCGCCGGGATCGAGTTCCGCCTGGTGGAAATGAAGCGTCGTCGCCCGGCTGAGGCCCAATCCGCGGCCGGCATCCGAAGGATCATAGAATTGTTGCGTGCTTTCGTTTTTGATCAAATAAGCATGGGATGAGCCGCTTTGCAGCAGGTAGAGATGACTATCTCGCGCCACGCCAAGGGCCAGGACGCCGATAGCCTGCCGTCCACGGTTGACGGAATTCAGGTTGCGTTTCAGCAATAACTCGTTCAGCTCTTCTGCCACCGAGCGCATGGCCGCGGTGGATGAGCCTGAGGATTTGTAATAGGTTTCCGCCATCTGGGCCAGCAGTTTGTCCAATTCTTTTGGCGATAAGGGTAAATTCCCTTCCAAAGACAGATAAATGAAGAGACGATCAGAAGTCCGTCCCCGGGCAGCCCTTCGGGGAGGATTGGCAATATACAAACCTGGCAGCTTCGGGCGGTCTTTACCGGCATGCCGAACCAGGGGAAGTAAGACCAAATCAAGGGATGTCGCCATATCTCAACACCCTAGAACCTGCGCTACGTTCGTCATCACTACCATTATACTGGTAAAATGGTATTCGATGTGTTCACTGAAAAAACTCACGCATGAGAGGGCGGGGTGGCATATATGGGGGTGCGTGCTGCACACGCACCCCCATATATGCCACCCCCTATTCTCTATTCGTTGTTTTTTCAGTGGACTCAGGTTATTGATGGCGAAAATGGGGGGACGGCCGAAGGTCTGGGGGATATTGGAAAACGCCATGCAATTTAGAATACTACGCACACTGCCCGAATTAGAAAATATCGCTGACGAGTGGAACCGCTTGCTGGAGAAAAGCGCGGTCAACGTGCCATTTCTGCGCCACGAGTACCTGGTCACCTGGTGGAAATCATTAGGCGGCGGAGAATGGCAGAGCGGGGAATTGTACATTGTTACCGCCTGGAACGATGTGGGTGAACTGATCGGCGTTGCGCCGTTGTTCCTCACCCAAAACCTGTCCGGCGGGCCGGCGCTGATGCTGATCGGGAGCATCGAGATCTCCGATTATTTGGATTTGATCGCCCTCGAGGATGAATTGCCCGCTTTTGCGGAGGGCCTGCTGGAACATCTGACCGGGCCGGAAGCGCCTCCCTGGGAGGTCTTAGACTGGTACAACATTCTGGAGGACTCGCCCACCTTGCCGGCCTTAGAGGCTGGCGCGCGAAAATTGGGTTTGACCTGCACCCTGGAGCGACTCCAACCCGCTCCCCGCATCGCCCTTGCCGGCGATTGGGAAACCTACCTGACGGGCCTCGATGGCAAACAGCGCCGCGAGATCCGCCGCAAGATGCGCCGGGCGGAGGGCTTCTACGCTCCGGTGAACTGGTACATCGTCGAAGATGAAGGGACGCTCGATGACGAAATTGATGCCCTGCTCGATCTGATGGCTTACGACCCCCAGAAAGAAGCCTTTCTCTCCGCGGCCATGAGTTCACAACTGCGCGCCTCGCTGCATAGCGCATTTCAAGCCGGCTGGCTGCAATTGGCCTTCATCACCATCGGAAACGAGAAGGCCGCCGCCTATCTCAACTTCGACTACGCCAATCAGATCTGGGTTTACAATTCCGGGATCAATTTCAAGTTTCAGGAACTCTCCCCAGGCTGGGTCCTGCTGGCGCATCTGATCCAATGGGCAATCGAACACGGCCGCGAGCACTTCGATATGATGCGCGGCGACGAAGTCTATAAATACCATTTCGGGGGTGTTGATCGCTTCGTCATGCGGGCGCAGATAACACGATAAGCCGAAAAAAGATCAGGGTGCGGCATACGCTGCACCCTGATCTTTTTTCGGGCAACCTACAAAACCACATTCATGTCCAGCCCGCGCGCCGCGGCGCGTTGGCGGAGCCAATCGCCCTCCGTGATCGGGACGGGCAGCACCTCTTCCTCGGGTCTGCGGACCAACGCCAGGGCCCCGTCCGGGCAGGTCGGGACGCAAACGCCGCAGCCCACACAACTCGTCTGGTTGATCTCGACCAACAGGGCATCCCCGGCCATCGAAAGCGCATCGAATTGACAATAATCAACGCAGATCTCACAGCCCTGGCATAACTCCTCGTCCACTGTATTGACGAAGGCCGAGCGCGCCACCACGTTGGCAATGCCCATTTCCGCCATCCCCCGCAGGATGCCGCAAGAACAGGTGCAGCAGTTGCAAATGTAGAACATATCCTCCTGTGAATTGCTCACCGAATGTACCAGCCCGGCGTCGGCGGCCTCTTTCAGCTTTGTCATGGCTTCCTCTCGCGTCAGGGTCTGGATGAACGAGACATGATCGAACGCTCCAGGACGCCTGCTGAAGACCATGCAGTTATCTCGCGGGTGATTGCAGGGATCGTTGATCAGAGCCTTCTGTTTTCGGCAGATGCAATCCTGCACGCCCCAGGCGCTGGCGCCGGCCACGATATCGGCCGCGCTCTCGAAGGGGCGGATTTCCATGCCGGTCTTCACCGTCTCTTCCACCGGGATCACGCGGTGAACCGAGGGCGCGGCAGCCAATATGTTCTTGAACGCCTGCCGGTAATAATCCTCGAAGAGTTGGGCCAGTTCGCCATCCATGCGGCTGATCTGATATTCATAGATGCCGACGACGAAAGGCAGCAGGCCGTATCCCACCCCGCCTTCCGCCTTGCCGGCTGCAATCAGCCCCTTACGGGCCATCGCCTTGAGTTGGGTTTTCAAGGCCTCCACGTCGCCGCCGAGGCGTTCGGCAAGCTGCTCGGGGGTTTCCTTCGTCAGGCGCAATCGAGAAGCCAGAGCAGCTTCTTCCGGCAGGAAGATCTTTTCCAAAAGGCGCAGCTCCGCGCCATCCTCCGTGGGAGGGAACCCGTTGGGTAGCGCATCGAGTCGCTGTGCCAGGCGTTGATAGGGATTGTCGTTCATTGTTGTTCACCTCACAGGTCTAGGGAATCCCGGGCCGCCCAGGCGAACCTGCTCCGGACGATCCGTCCATACGCCGGGGATTTTCGCGCCGCATTGCGGGCACTTTCCTTCGGCGGTCAGATGATAAGCGCGGATCACGTAGCCGTAGCGCTCGATCAAACGCGCCCGGCAGTGATGGCAATAAGTATGTTCGTATTCGGGGAAACTCCCCGGCAGATTTCCAGTGTAGACATAGCGCAAACCAGCTTCCTGGCCGATCTCCGCCGCCTGCAGCAGAGTCCGGGCCGGGGTGCGCGGCGCATCGGTCATCTGATAATCCGGGTGGAAAGCCGAAACATGCCACGGCATGTCGGGGGAGACAGAGGCCACGAAACGGGCTGTATCCATCAACTCCTCGGTCGAGTCATTGAAGCCGGGGACGACTAGCGTCACGACCTCCACCCACAACCCCAGGTCGTGCGCCCGCTGGATGCTATCCAACACGTGCTGCAAGACGCCGCCCAGCCGCCTGTATTGTCTATCCTGCATGGTCTTCAAGTCAATCTTGTAGCCTGTCAGATAGGGCCGCAGGTACTCCAACACTTCGGGCGTGGCGTTGCCATTGGAGACATACACACATTTCATCCCGGCGGCCTGCGCCAGTTCGAAAATCGAGACTGCCCACTCCGAGGTGATTAGCGGTTCGTTGTAGGTCGAGGCGACCACCGACGCGCCCCCGCGCACGCCATACGCGACGACCTCTTCCGGGGTGATCCGCCGGATATACCGTCCCGACGACTCCGAGGCCGGGTCACGAAGAGTTTGCGAGCTGAGCCAGTTTTGGCAGAACATGCAGTGGAAATCGCAACCCAGCATCCCAAAGCTGAGCGCGTCCTCCCCCGAAAGCAGGTGATAATAGGGCTTCTTCTCGATCGGATCAACCTGCAGGCCGGCTACGTATCCCCAGGGCGCCATCAGCTCCCCGCCCTGATTGAAGCGCACCTTGCAGATTCCACGCCGCCCCGCGCGGATCAGGCAGCGATGCCCGCAGGCGTAACAGCGCACCGCATCGTCCGCCAGACGCTCATAGAGTTCCCCCCGCCGCGTCATCGCATCCAATTGATCGGCAACCGTGACCATACATCCATTATAATCGCAATTATGCTCAGTGTCGTGATCCAGGCTGGCGGCCGATCCAATCGCATGGGTCAGGATAAGGCTTTGACGCCTTTCCTGGGACGCCCGTTGATCGAGCGCGTCCTGGCGAGGGTGACCCCCATCGCCGATGAAGTGGTGATCGTTGCCAACCACCCAGGAGGGTACCGTTATTTGGGGATTCCCCTGTTCCCAGACGTGATCCCTGAGCGCGGCCCCCTCGGGGGATTGTACACCGCCCTGAAAGTGGCTGCCAACCCAAAGGTCGCCGTGGTCGCCTGCGACATGCCCTTCGTCTCTGCAGAAATCCTGATCGCAGCGCGAGACATCCTGGATCGAACCGACGCCGACGCGGTCATCCCCCAAACCGGGCGCGGATTAGAACCCCTGCATGCCGTCTATCGGCGCGAGGCCTGCCTGCCAGCCGTCGAGGCCGCCATTCGAGCCGGCCAGTGGCGGATGACCGACTGGCATGACGATGCGAACATCTGCTATCTATCCGAAGACATCCTCCGTCATCACGACCCCGCCGGATACGCCTTCATGAATCTCAACACCCCCGAAGAATTCCGGCAGGCGGAGGAGGCGGCGAGGGAATGGGGAGGATGGGGTAGGGGGTAGGCAATCTGGAGCAGGTGTGTGATTAATGGATGGGAAGCGGATGCGAAAAGTGTCAATCGTCCAATGGGCTCTTGACGGCCATTCCTCCGCGTTGAAGGACGTGGGTATAGACCATGGTGGTGCGGAGGTCCTTGTGACCGAGGAGTTCCTGGATGGTGCGAATGTCATACCCATTCTGGAGGAGGTGGGTGGCGAAGGAGTGGCGGAAGGTGTGGCAACTGACGCGTTTCTGAATGCCGGCTTTGCGGGCAGCCGCTTTGACAGCGCGCTGCAAACCGGAGGCATCCAGGTGGTGACGACGCTCTTTTCCGCTGCGAGGATCGAGCGAGCGTCTGGGAGCGGGAAAGAGGTATTGCCAGATCAGTTCACGAGCAGCGTTGGGGTATTTTATTTCGAGGGCGTCGGGGAGGTAGACTTCGCCGAAACCGGCCTCCAGGTCCTCTTCGTGGAGAAGCCGGGCGCGCTCGATCTGACGGCGGAGGTCGGGGATGACGGCATCGGGCATGGGGGTGACGCGGTCCTTTTCCCCTTTGCTATCGCGGACAGTGATGGTCTTGTATTCGAAATCAATATCCTGGATGCGCAGGCGGAGGCAATCCATGAGGCGCAGGCCGGAGCCGTAGAGAAGTTGGGCCATGAGTTTATGCGCGCCAGTGAGCAGGTTGATGACGCGCAGGACTTCATCGCGGGTCAGAACAGTGGGGAGGCGTTCGGGGCGTTTGGCGCTGGAGAGAAGGATGGGTTCGATCTCCTGGTGGAGGACTTCACGGTAGAGGAAGAGGATGGCGCTGAGAGCCTGATTTTGGGTGGAGGCGGCAACGTTCCGTTGAGTTGCGAGGTAGGTAAGGAAGGCTCGGATTTCGGGGGCGCCCATCTCTGCCGGGTGGCGTTTGTCATGGAAGAGGATGTAGCGTTTGGCCCAATCCAGGTAGGCTTCTTCGGTGCGGTAGGAGTAATGTTTGAGGCGAATGACATCGCGCACACGTTCGACAAGCTCAGTGCAGGTCTGGTCGAGTATTTTTTTTGCCATAGGCGCTTGACTTTTCTGGGGAGGTCTGTATAATGGTATGCAGTGGTCGGTATGTTCTGCAATTTAGATTGAGGAGTACATGAATTATAACTGCTTTGGGCATTTCCTGTCCATAAGCAGTTATGTTGAGATTGTCAACCGAGTTATTAGTTAGCCCCTTCCTTTTGGCAATGTCAAATTTAACAATTCTTGCGGGGTATAATCCGAAGTGGAGATAACATCATGCACCCTTTTGAAAAAGTTTTAAGTGTTTGCTCTCCGTTCGCTCATTTTGTGAGCGGTTATAAAGATTCCGATACCCCTATATATGGCACGAAACTCAAGCCCATGCCCATATATGGCGGTATTACCT
>Ga0194113_10008786_pt1 | contig 12352 bp, 9 predicted proteins | sample TA2MahC200mmetaG_FD_146193 | JGI IMG/M metagenome (GOLD analysis project Ga0194113, IMG submission 146193) | Freshwater microbial communities from Lake Tanganyika, Tanzania - TA2015017 Mahale Deep Cast 200m | ecosystem: Environmental > Aquatic > Freshwater > Lake | place: Tanzania: Lake...
CACGCGGGTGACAAGTGGTACGCATCGCACCTGCCCGATGCCGTCGCCCTGCCCCGCTCAACCGAGTCGGTTGCCCAGGTGCTTGCCTTTGCCCATCGCCATGGGATTCCGGTGACCGCCCGTGGGGCCGGTCATGGCTATGTCGGAGGCTGCGTGCCCGTCCGCGGGGGCATCGCGCTCTGTGTGGCCCGGATGAATCGGATCCTTGAGATCTCGCGTGAGGACTTCGTCGCCGTGGTCCAGCCGGGGGTCGTCACCGCGGACCTGCAGTCGGCCGTCGAGAAGAAGGGACTGTACTACCCACCCGACCCGGCCAGCCGGGAGCACTGCAGCCTCGGGGGGAACATCGCCACCAACGCCGGGGGCCCGCGCTGTCTCAAATATGGGGTGACCCGCGACTATGTCATGGGACTGGAGGTCGTGCAGGCGGATGGAGTCCGGGTGCGTCTGGGAGGCAGGACCCACAAGAACAAGACTGGCTTCGATCTGCACCGGCTGTTCGTGGGCAGCGAGGGACTGCTCGGTGTGGTCACCGAAGCCACGCTGAAGCTGCTGCCCAAGCCGCCCTACAGGGCCTGCATCGGCGTCGGATTCGCGTCCATGAAGGAGGCCATCGGGGCCATCCAGAACCTGTTCGCCGAGGGCTTCCATCCCAGTGCCCTCGAGCTGGCCGACGGGTTCACGCTGCGGGCGGCGGAGAAGCGGACCGGGTCACGGCTGATCGCAGGATGCGATGCGCACCTGATCGTGGAACTCGATGGTCATGCCGCGAGTGTCCGACACGAGATCACGGCACTGGAACGCCTCCTGCGCCGGTGGCGACCGAGGACATTGAAGCGGGGCCTCGGGGATGCGGGCTGCGAGAGGTTCTGGGGGCTTCGACGGGAGTTCAGCTACTCGCTGCGCGACACCGGGCTCACCAAGCTCAACGAGGATGTCGTGGTACCACGTGGGAGGCTGGGGGCGTTGTTTCGTCTGACCGCCTCGCTCCAGAGGCGGCACCGGCTGCCGCTGGCCTGCTTCGGTCACGCCGGCGACGGGAACATCCACGTCAACGTGATGCTGGATGAACGGGATCCGGACCAGCGTCGGCGCAGCGAGGCGTGTCTCGACGACCTGTTTCGCGGAATCCTCGACCTCGGCGGGGCGATCACGGGGGAACACGGGATCGGACTGGCCAAGCTTCCCTGGTGGCCCGACGCCGCAGCACCCGGAGTGCGAAGTCTCCACGAGAGGATCAAGAAGGCCCTCGACCCGGAAGGCATCCTCAACCCAGGCAAGTTCGCGGCCTAGACCGAACCCTCGGACCGAGGCGCATCCCATCCCCCCTCAGAAATTGATGCCGATGGTCGTCGAGGCCTGGAGGTCATTGTTAGCCGTGCCCGGCGCGGGTTGCGAGAGGTAGGTGTCGATGACGTTGAGGTTCAGCGTCAGAGGCTTGAACAAGGCGACGGAAAGCGTGAGCCCGAACCGGATCTGATAGTTCGTGAAATCGTCAAACCCGGGGGTGAAGCCCAGCTGCTGGGTGATCCGGACATCCTTGCCGATCTGCGCCGTGAGGTTCTCGCCGAAGCGTGCCGCGACGTCGGCACGATCCTGTGCCGTCAGATAGTCGAATACCTGATACTGGGCACCCAGCTCGGCCGCCAGGACGGTCTTGGATCGGTCGATCACCCTGTAGCCCATGCCCGCACCCGCGAGGTACTCGAGGTTGATGCGCCGGATCTCGTCGTATCCGGCCGCGCCCTGTCCGTACGAATACACATGCTTCTGGGCGGACCAGGCGAGGTCGGTCTTGAACGTGCCGTACATCCGGTTCGCATTCACGGCGTCATTCACTATGCCGTAGCTGAGGGCGTAGTTGAGCAGCGTCGTGGTCCGGCCCCACTTCTTGACGACGTTGGCGTTGGCGTAGGTGGACTGCAAGTTGGCGGTGCCGACCCCGAAATTGGCACCGATCTGGACGTTTCCGTGCCAGTTGGTCCAGAGCCCGTGGGCCCAGTTGGGAAGCCACAGCAGCGAGCTGACGGCCACCGCGTTGGTCGAGGGATCGACGGTTGGCGGGGCGTTGGTCACCGCGCCGGTGGCCTTGGGCAGAGGTGCGACGGCCACGGGCGGGTTTGTGGCTGTGGGGATTGCGGACGGAACCGCAGGAGGTTGGCCGGGACTCGCGAGGTCACGGAGCGGGAATTCCTCGATCCTTTCGATCTGGTCCCGCTGGAGCGTGACCCGTCCGGTCGCCGGGGTCCGGATGACGATGCGTCGGGAGTTCTCGGAGAGGAGTTCGCCGGTCAGCCGGTCCCCATTCCTGAGGAAAACCACCTTCGTTCCGGCCAGGACAGGGCCGACAGGGACCAAGAGGAGCACAAGGCCGAGCCAAAGGAGCACCCCGCAGACGCGGGCGAGTCGTTCAACGGGGCTCCTGGACCTTCTGGACATCGTTGGTGGGGGATTTCTTCGGTTCCGAAGGCGCCGACTCAACGTCCTTTGTCACCTCGTAGACCGCCGAATTCATCGAGGTCGACACCTCCTTCGCGGCAGGCAGCTCTCCTGGAAACGGCCTTCGGACCGCTCCAAAGACGCGGATCTCGCCATCCTCATTCACCCGCAGTTGGGCGCGTCCGGACCCGTCGTTGAACATCATCTGACGGGTCTCGATCGTCCCGTCGGGAACGATCACGTGGTACAGGTAGTGGCTGGCATCGGTCCGGTGCAGGATGTGGAAGCGGGTCTGCCGATCGACAATCCACTCCGGGCGGTCGAACGAGACCGAGTTGCCGAGTGGCAGCACCTTGATCGTATGAGCCTCGGATGGATCGGTGATCCGGACATAGAGCTGGGACTTCTTCTGGAAGCTGGCGCGCTGGACGATGAACTTGCGCCGCTCGACCGTGCCATCGGGAGCCTTCCAACCCACCTCACGGCCCTCGTTCATCCGGGCTCCGGAGATGATTTCGACGGCCTTCGGGGCTGACGAGGCCTGTTCCCCGCCCGGCAACAGCACCGTCGCGGTGACGCGATAGGCCCCCGGGGTGGAGAGTCGGAAGAGCGGGGTGAGGTTGAAGGTCAGCTTGCCTCGCGTGGCCTGCTGGAGCGTGAACTCACCGCTCTCGGGCGGATCCGACAGCCTCTCGACGACTCCTCCGGAGATCCGCTCGACGGTGAACTGGAGCCATCGCGGCTCCTTGCCGAGCGTGAGCGGGCCTCCCGTGAAATTGGAGATCCGTACCCCCAGATCGATGTCCTCCGCAGGGAGGAAGGTCTCACGCGCCAGTGTCAGGTCGACATCCACCTGGGCCGACACCCATCCCGAACAGAGCACGGCCGAAGCGACGGCGACGAGGCGTATCATCCCCTGGACTCTAGGGGGCCAGGATTCCAGATCAAGCCGGGGTCCCGTCGATCAGGCCGACCACCTCATCGGCCACGAGCCGCGGAGCGATTCCGACGAGACACGCGATGGGATCCCGCCACCGGCAACGGCTCTTCATGCAGGGGGAACAGGGAACCTCGTGCCGCAGGATCCGGTGGCGCGGGCCGTAGGGTCCGGTCCGCGACGGCTGCGTCGGTCCGAAAAGCCCCACCACGGGCCGGCCGAGCGCCGCCGCGATGTGCATGGGACCCGTGTCGTTGGTCACCAGGACGCGAACCCGGCGCATCACCTCGACGAGTTCCTGGAGATCGAGCTGCCCGGTGAGATCCAGGACCCCTGTCCTGCCCTCTCCCGCCAGGGCGGCCCCCATCGGTCGGTCGCCGGCGCCTCCAAGGATGAGGATCTGCTTTCGTGGCAGCCGGCCACGGAGCAGGTCGATGAGCTGCCGGAAGTGGTCCAGGGGCCACCGCTTGTTGTCCCACCGCGCCCCCGGCTGCAGTGCGATGCAGTCGGGATCGATCGCCGGGATCCGACACCGAAGCAGGCGGAAGACATCGGGTCTCGGTGGAAGCCATTCGAAACCGCCGTCGACGGGAATGCCTAGTGCACGGAGGACGTCGAGGTACCAGTCGACGGCATGGGTCGTGAACCCCGTCCGGGGAACGGCCTGGTCGTAGACCGCAGGTGCCCCCTCGCGACGGTCGTCCAGTCCGATCGTGAACCCACCACAGGCGTACCAGGACACGAAGGCGCTGCGGGCGAGCGCCTGCAGATCGATGACCCAGTCGTAGCGCTCGGACCGGAGGGCGTTGAGGTGGGTGACGAGCCGCGGAAGGCCCGACAGCCGACCTAGACGTTTCCTGTCGAACGGGATCACCCGGGCGATGTCCGGATCGCCCTCCAGCAGCGGCACCAGCTCGCGGTTGAGCCACCAGTGGATCTCAGCTCCGGGACGCGCCCGGCGCAGCAGACGGGCCACGGGCAGCGCCTGCACCACGTCGCCCAAGGAGCTGGGCTTGAGGATGAGGACCTTCATCGCGGACACCCTGCCACGGCAAACACGGATCCGAGGCCCGGGGTCCTATCGACCCACCGCCAGACGATCGGCAAGACGATCGGGCAAACCCGCGGCGCGGATCTTCCTCTGGGCCTCGTCGATGGGGTAGTCCAGTCGCCGCAGCTCGACCTGCTGCTGCGGGATGTCGTAGACCACGTAGGCCGCCTTGGGGTTGCCGTCGCGGGGCTGGCCCACGCTGCCGACGTTGACGAAGTACTTCTTCCCTGCCTCGACCCGGAACTTGGAGTAGGTCCCTCCCCGCACCCCGGTGTCGCGTATGAAGGCGACCGGAACGTGGGTGTGTCCGAAGAAGCACAGCTGGGTGTGCTGGTAGGTGAAGCTGGCCGCCGCCTCGAGTTTCTCGAAGACATAGCCCCACCGCTGGGGAACATCGAGGGTGGCGTGGACGATGGAGAAATTGGCGACCAGCCGCTGGTACTTCAGCTCGCGGAGCCACTTCCGGTCCTCATCAGTCAGCTGCGCCCTGGACCAGTTCACCGCCTCCGCTGCGGCGTCGTTGAAGCCCTCCGGGTCTTCATCGAGCCCGATGTACTCGTCGTGGTTGCCCTTCACCGTCGGGATGTTCATCCCTCGGACGATGTCGAGGCACTCCTTGGGGTTGGCCCCGTAGCCCACGACATCGCCCAGGCAGACGACATGGGTGCATTTCTGCTGCTTGATGTCCTCGAGAACCACCTTGAAGGCCTCCAGGTTGGCATGGATGTCGGCTATGATGGCGTACTTCATCGGCATCAGGACGTGATCACGAATCCGCGGAGATCCCCGCGGGCATCGGACCAGGCCACTTCCTCGTTGCGAATAAAACCCCGCAGGCCGCTGTCACGGATCGCCTCGCGGAACCCGGCGAGTTCCGACTCCTCGCCCTCGGCGACGAGTTCGACCCGGCCGTCCGGAAGGTTGCGGACAGTGCCGGCGACCTCAAACCCGGCGGCCACACGGTGGGTCTGGTATCGGAACCCCACCCCCTGAACGCGGCCGGAATAATGGATCATCATGCGACGTCGGTGCATCGGACTGGACGGTATCCCGCACTCAAAACGCTCTGACGAACCTTTGACCACGGACCAGCCCAGGACTTAGCCATATCTGTGCCAGCCGAGGCAAGGTTTTGTTCCTCAACGGGAAGCGGTTGGAAGGCTTGGAAACAGGCATCCGAGGAGATCGCGAATCCCTCTGCAATCGATCGGGCCATGGACCCCTCCCTGCCCGGCAGAGGCACCCGATCCTGGCTTCCAGGAGGGGCACCCAGCCGAACGCGTTGTTGTTTACCATTTGACACGCCCCCTGACGATCCCCGACAACACGTGTCTATTGGCGCGTTCGTCTATCGGCTAGGACACGGCCCTCTCAAGGCTGAAAGACGGGTTCGATTCCCGTACGCGCTACCACTCCTCTTCCACCCGATTCTCCCCGGTTCCGTTTCAATCTTCGGAGACTCCCTGATGGGATACACCCCCGACAGATGCGGGGTCCCTCGAAGGTCTCCACGTCACAGCTTCCAGTAGGCGGGCAGATCCGGGATTGTCTCCGTCCGAATCTCCAGCACGGCACAACGGTCCGCACGCGACAGCCGCGCCCACTCGGGCGAGTCGTCCTGGCCGGTGAGGATCGCCCAGAGCCTGTTGTAGATCTGGGACTTGAGTTCGACGGGCAACGCCCGGAAGGCTTCCGACTGGATCAGGTAGCTGCAGGGATACCGGAACATCCGCTCCTTCAGGTCGAACTCCCGCAACGACCGTCCCTTGGAATCCCTCACTCCCTCGTTTTGGAAGGCTCCAAGGAACTCCGAACTCCCGAAAACCGGTGCCGTCAGAGGTGTCTCCTCGGTGAACAGGAGGTAGAGGAGGAACGCCTCAAGCGGGCTCTTGATGTAGTTGCAATGACCGTAGGCCTTGAGCTGGATCGTCGCCTCGTACTGGAGCCGGGTCAGGAAGTTGTGCAGGTTGGCCTGATGCTCCATCACCATCAGCGCGACAATGTCGCTCGTGCCCTTCGGATACCGGCCGACGTCAAATGGCGATGGGATGTCGGTGAGGGTGGTCTTGTTGCCGACGAAGTTGGGTTCCTTCAGCTGCCAGGCATGGTCCCCGGATCCGACCAGATTGCCCGATGGGTCTGGGATCCGTGCTGCCCCGTGACAAACCACCCTCCCCAGCGCTCCGCCAGGGGCGTCCGATGGGTGATCACCTCGCTAGACGTTCTCCACGGCCCCCCCGAGTCCCGACCGCCATGGTGCCCGTGACGGAATTGTAGGAATGCCCCCACTGCTGGACGCCGGCCTGCCCGGTGTAGGCGTTGAATCCCGCCTCGGTGTGCGTGACACCGAACCAGTTGCCCCAGTTGTGGTAGACGTTGCCGGTCGTGGCCGCCCAGCCGCCCGGGCCCCAGGCCGTCACGCCACCGTAGCGGTTGGCCATCCATCCCGCAAAGGCACCCCAGTAGGGCACCGGCGGAGGGACCGCCCAATAGGCGAAGGGGGCACTCCACGCCCAGCCCGAGGCAAACCCAAAGCCCCACCCTCCCCACGGGGTCCAGGCCAGGTTCGCGTCATACCCATAGGTCACCGGTGCCGGGACATAGAACCCACCGATGTAGGGGTCATAGAGGTAGCCCGTGCCGTACACCACCGTGCCACCATCGCCGAGGATCGTTCCGTAGTAGCCCGGGGTGTAGCCGACCCAGACGAAATCGCCGGAGGTCTGATAGATCCGGACGTAGGTCACCCAGTGCAGCGGCGAGGAGATCGGAATGGTGTAGATCGCCGGAGGGACCGACTTGGCCACCATCCAGGGACCGGAGGACTCCGCCGCGGTGAACCAGATCCCGTTCTAGACCGTGTACCAAGATCCGGGTCCGGTCCTGATCACCGACAGGACGCAGTTGAAGGCCTGGTTCAACGAGGTGCCCTCGATGGGGATCAGCTTGGGATCCCCTCCATCAAAGACCGGGGTCGGATCCATGCGCACCGAGGGGGCATCGACCCGGGTCATCTGGGCGATGCCATTGGCGATCACCGCCTCCTGCGCCTGGGTCGTCCCCGAGACGGAGGCCAGGACGTTCTCCTTGGGGCTGTTGAGGGGTATCCGGGCGAAATCCCTGGGGAGTCCGGTGCTCGCCACAAAGGTCCAGGAGCCCGACAGCGCCGGGGATGTGAACCAGCGTCCCGAGGTGAGCACGTAGTAGGCCTGGGTCGGCAGGTACTGGAACACATGCGACACCGTGTTGGTGGCGTGCGTCAGCTGGGTCCCATCGAGGGGCGCCCATTGAGGAACGCCGGCGAACACCACGAGGGAGGTGGGCTGCGTCGCGACCACGATGTCCGGAATCGGCGTCGTCTTGAGCGAGGGCAGCGTGCCGGTCCTCAAATCCTTGCGACCCGTCAGCAGGTCCACGGACTTGGAGGCGGTGACCGCCGTTCCAACGGAGGTGACGGAGGATGGGACGAAGGTCGCCCGAGTCCAGGGACCCTTGAGATCGGTCGCCTTGAGGTAGCCGTCCCAGAGGTGGAGGTACAGCTGTCCCCCGGTGCGCACGATGAGAACCGAGGTGTTGACGAGCCGTTCGGCACCCGCGCCGGCGGTGGCCTGGAAGACCGGAGTGCCCTGGACCTGGATGAGCACGGACGGCTTCTGGGCGAAGAGGAATGTCGGCGCCGTGTTTCGGACAGGCTGGGTCACCCCAGTGTTCTGGGCGTTCAGGATCGCGAGGTCGGCCTCGAGGCGGTCCAGCGGGAGCGTGGTCGCCACCGTCAGGAGCCAGGAGCCGAGGGCCGAGGAGTAGGTGGCCGACTGGGTCGGGTCCGCCGGGAAATCGACCGCCGTCACCGAAAGGTCATCGAGGGTCACGACCCGCATCACCTTGTCGGTGGTGGTCATCGCGGAGAAGGACGCGGTGCCGTAGTACGGTTCCGGAGCCCCCACGGGCTGTGTGGCGACAACGGCCTGGGCGGTGAGCCGGACCTGGTCCCAGGACCGCATCTGGGGCTGGTAGACGGTGTAGGTCACCCCCCGAGGTGAAGCTGCGGGGCCATCCCAGGTCGGCGATGACCGGCACCGCCGAACCGGCAGGCTTCGAGGCACATGAGGTCAGGATCGCCGAGGTGGCAAGACCGACGATCAGCAGGAGGTTCTTCAGGGAAATCAGGCGACGGGCGCTCATCGGGAATCGCTGCCCGAAGGCCCATACCCGATCCACCGAAAATCCTGCGACGTTCCGGTCGGCCCGCGCCGGGCCTTAGGACAGGATGCGCCGCCCCTCGTCGAGGAAGATGCCCTTGAACATCATGTCCAGCGCCTGCGGGTTGCTCGCCTTTGCCAACGCCTCTTCCTCGGTGATCTTGCGGGTCTTCACCATGTCATAGAGCGCCTGGTTGAAGTTCTGCATCCCGTCGTCACGTCCGGTCTCGATCGCGGCCCCGAGCTTCTCCAGCCGGTTCTCCTCCAGCATCTTCCGGACGGTCGGGGAGTTGATCAGGATCTCGAGCGCCGGGGTGACGCCACCCGACACCGTGGTGATCATGCGCTGGCAGATGACGGCCTTCAGGGTGCCGGCCAGCTGACGACGGACCTGTTCGCGTTCCTCCGGACGGAAGAAGTCGAGGATGCGGCCGACCGACTGGGAGGCGTTCTGGGTGTGGAGGGTGGAGAGGACCAGATGTCCGGTGTCGGCCGCCTGCATCGCCGCGGTGAAGCTGACGGCGTCGCGCATCTCGCCGACCATGATGATGTCGGGATCCTGCCGGAGCACGTGCTTCAGACCATCCTGGAAGCTCTGGGTGTCGAGGCCGATCTCGCGCTGCTCGATGACCGACTGGTTGTCCTCGAACACGAATTCGATCGGATCCTCGAGGGTGATGATGTGCTTCTTGAAGGTCGCATTGATGTACTCGAGCATCGCCGCCAGCGTGGTCGACTTGCCGGAGCCGGTGGTCCCGGCGACGAGCACGATGCCGCGGGAGGACGAGGCGACATCCTTCAGGATGGGCAGGAGCCCCAGCTCGTCGAAGCTGGGCACTTGGGTCTTCACATAGCGCATCGCCAGCGCATAGGAACCCTTCTGCTGGAAGACGTTGGTCCGGAATCGGCCCACTCCCGGCTCGAGGTAGCTGAAGTCGACCTCCCGGTCCTCCTCGAGCTTCTTGCGGGCATGCGGTGGCACCATCTTTGTGACGACTGCCTGCATCCATTCATCCGTCGGAATGGGCGCCTCAATGGCGACCAGCTGCCGGTTGATCCGCAGCACGAACGGCGCCCCCACCTTCACGTGCACATCCGAGGCCCCGCCTTCGACAGCGGCCTTGAGCACGCCCCGCATCAACTCCATGTGTTCCATAATCGGTCCCGCAGTCTAGCAGGTCCGAGGCCGGGCGGAACGAGATTTCCCCGGACACCACGGAGTCCCTCCCCTCGATGTCGCTTCGACGGGGGACGGTTTTCGACGAAATAAATCTCGCGCCGTCGCGTCCCAGTTTTCAACGTGCCCGGATCCATCATGTCCAGCCTCGAGCGCATCGTCACCGTTGAGTGGCGCCACCAGATCCACTTCACGCAGAAGGTGTTCGATCGCGGCAACGAGCTCCTCATTCGCGTCCTTCGGGGACAGCCGATCCCGCGACCGGACCACCGGGCCAAGGTGCTTCTGGTCATCGATGAATCCCTGGCGACAGCCCGTCCGGACATGGTCCAGGCCATCGAGGAGTATTTCAGGATCCACCGGCATGGGATCGACCTCGTCTGCCCTCCGGTCCTGATGGTCGGCGGGGAATCGGTGAAGAACGCCTACTTCAGGGTGTCCGAGGTGCATGCCCTGATCGATCGACACCACATCGACCGACATGGCTACGTTGTCGCCGTCGGCGGCGGGGCGATCCTCGACATGGTCGGCCTCGCCGCCGCGACAGCCCACCGGGGTGTCCGCCACATCCGGATTCCGACCACGACCCTGGCCCAGGCCGACTCCGGGGTTGGCGTGAAGAACGGGATCAATGCGTTCGGGAAGAAGAACTTCATTGGCAGCTTCGCCCCACCCTTCGCCGTCATCAACGACTTCGACCTCCTGGCCTCCCTCGGTCCTCGCGACAAACGCTCGGGATTTGTCGAGGCCGTCAAGGTGGCCTGCATCCGGGACGCCGAGTTCTTCGGCTGGCTGGAACAACAGGCCCCTGCCTTGGCCCGGTTCGAGTCCGGCCCCATGAAGCGGCTGATCCACCGGAGCGCCGAGCTGCACGTCGACCACATCGTCAACGGCGGGGATCCGTTCGAGATGGGCAGCGCCCGGCCCCTCGACTTCGGGCATTGGGCGGCCCACAAACTCGAGCAGCTTTCGGAATACCGGCTGCGCCATGGTGAGGCGGTCGCGGTCGGCATCGCGCTCGATGTCCTCTACGCCCGGCTCCGCGGATTCCTTGCGGCCTCCGACGCTGAGCGGATCCTGGTCCTGCTGGAGACCCTGGGCTTCGACCTCTTCACCCAAGAACTCCTCCAGGAAGACGACTCCGGTCAGCTCAAGGTCCTGGTCGGACTGGAGGAATTCCGGGAGCACCTCGGCGGGGAACTCTGCATCACGCTGCTGCGCTCCATCGGCGAGGGATTCGAGGTCCACGACATGGAGCCCCCCCTGGTGCTCCGCGCCATCGCCGAGCTGCGGACCCGACACGGCCAGCGCTCCGGAACCGTGGTGCGCGTCGGAACCTGAGGGACAGGACCGCTGGGCCGCCTCACGGCCCCCCTCAACGAACGATCCAACCCCCACCGAGAACCCGGTCGCCGTCGTAGAACACACAGGCCTGTCCCGGGGTGACCGCCCGGGCGGGGTCCATCAGTCGCACGGACGCACGCCCTCCCGCCTCCTGGACGAATTCCGCGTCCGCCCCCGGATGGTTGTAGCGGATCTTCGCCGTGCAGCTCACGGGGCCCTCGGTCCCCGCGAGGAGTCCGGGTGCGATCCAGTTGCAGTTCGATACCTCGAACCGGTCGCGCCCCAGCTGGTGTTCCTCGCCCACCACAACCCGGTTCCGTTCCGCGTCGAGTTCAACGACGTACAGCGGACGAGGCGACGAAATGCCCAACCCGCGACGCTGGCCGATGGTATAGAACTCGATGCCGTCGTGTTCCCCAAGCTTGCGCCCCTCCGGGTCGACAATGTCCCCGCGGTGGACCGACGCCAGATGGGACTCCCTCAGGAACTTTCCGTAGTCCTTGTCCGGCACGAAGCAAATCTCCATCGACTCCTCCTTGTCCGCCGTCCGGAGATCGCAGCTGCGGGCGACATCCCGGGTCTCGGACTTGGTCCGCTCGCCCAGAGGAAAGAGGGACCGAGCAAGCTGGTCCTGGCGCAGGCTGAAGAGGAAGTAGCTCTGATCCTTGCGAAGATCGCGTCCCCGGAAGAGCTGGACATGGCCCGTCATCGGATCCTTCTCGAGGCGGGCAAAATGTCCGGTGGCGATGCGATCGCAGCCGAGCTGGTCCGCCCGGTCCAGCAGCACCCCGAACTTGAGGTGCTGGTTGCACATGACGCACGGGTTCGGGGTGCGGCCGGCGCGGTACTCGTCGGCGAAATACTGGATGACCTTCTTCTGGAAGAGATCCGACTCGTCGACGAGGTAGTACGGGATGCCCAGCTGGGCACAGACGCTCCGGGCGTCCATGACCGCCTGGGGACCACAGCATTTGTCCTCGGCGCGGTTGACGCAGTCCTGGGGCCAGAGCTTGAGGGTGACCCCGACGACCGCATGTCCCTGTTCCTTGAGCAACGCGGCCGTGGCGGAGGAGTCCACCCCCCCGCTCATCCCCACCAGAATCCGCGCCGGTCGATCCCGCTGCACGCGCCAGACGATGCCGGAACCCGGGACATGATGGAATCGGGAACCCCAGGACAAACGCCGCAGACAAAACGCCCGAGGC
>Ga0194113_10008790_pt1 | contig 12348 bp, 13 predicted proteins | sample TA2MahC200mmetaG_FD_146193 | JGI IMG/M metagenome (GOLD analysis project Ga0194113, IMG submission 146193) | Freshwater microbial communities from Lake Tanganyika, Tanzania - TA2015017 Mahale Deep Cast 200m | ecosystem: Environmental > Aquatic > Freshwater > Lake | place: Tanzania: Lake...
TGCACCTGAACAAAAATTGAAGATAATCAAGGCACTTCAGGATAAAGGGCAGTTTGTTGCCATGACAGGAGATGGTGTGAATGATGCACCTGCGCTGAAAAGGGCAGATATAGGTGTGGCTATGGGAATTACAGGAACAGATGTCTCGAAAGAGGCATCACATATGATATTGCTTGACGATAATTTTGCAACAATTGTTAAAGCAGTAAAAGAAGGCAGGAAAATATATGATAATATAAGAAAGTTTGTTAAGTACCTCCTCACCACAAATTCAGGTGAGATATGGACACTCTTTCTTGCACCATTAGTTGGCCTTCCCATACCGCTGCTCCCAATCCATATACTCTGGATAAACCTTATGACTGATGGTCTCCCTGCCCTTGCCCTTTCAGTTGAACCTGCAGAAGGTGAAGTTATGAGCAGACCTCCGAGACATCCAAAAGAGGGTATATTTGCGCATGGACTCGGGCTCCATGCCATATGGGTTGGACTTTTAATGGGCGGTATCGTCCTGTTTGTACAGGCATGGTCAATTAAAACCGGACATGCCCATTGGCAGACAATGGTATTTACCGTCTTATGCCTTACCCAGCTTGGGCATGTCCTTGCTATCAGATCAGAAAAGGAATCACTATTTAAGATAGGGTTATTTTCTAATAAACCATTGCTTGGTGCTGTAATGCTGAGTTTTATATTTCAGATGGCAACAATATATATCCCGTTTTTAAACCCAATATTTAAGACAGAACCTTTGACTTTTAGTGAATTGATGTTTACACTTATTCTTTCATCTATAATCTTCTTTGCTGTAGAGATAGAAAAATTATTTGGGAGAAAAGGATGGTTAAAATATTAAGAAATGAACAGAGGTCATTGCGAGCACCCAAAGGGTGCGTGGCAATCTCGTATCAAAAGGCGAGATTGCTTCGTTTTACTCGCAATGACAACCAGTATTTCTTGATTTTGGTCCTATTTTTTCTCGTTATTATTTACCCCTTTGCATCCCATGCAGCTATTCTCCTTGACCGTGTAATAGCAGTCGTAAACAAAGAAGTCATAACGTGGAGTGAGCTGTATAAAATGATGGAATTTGAGGCAACCGATCAGGTAAAGGTACTAAAGGAAGAAGAACGCAGAAAGATATTCAAAGATAATGAGGGAGTCTTTCTTGAAAGATTAATTGATATAAGGCTCCATGTACAGGAGGCTAAAAGACTCGGGCTCGATGCCAGCTCAGAGGACGTTACAGAGGCTGTAGAAAATGTAAAAAAGAAGTATTCCATGACGCAGGCTGATTTTGTCACCTCTCTTCAGAAAGAGGGCTTAACCTTTGATGAATATAAAAAAAGGCTTTCTGAACAGATTACGATCAGTAAGATTGTCGGCCATGAAATCAAAAACAAGGTTGTCGTCTCTGATGATGATATAAAAAAATATATTGATGCAAACAAGGATATATTCAGTGGTGGAGAAGCATATAAGCTCAAACAGATATTTTTTAAAAGACCCGAAAATGAAGCAAACAGAAAAACGACTGAGGAGAGGGCTTTGTTCATTATCGAGAAATTGAAGGCAGGCGAGGATTTCTCGGCACTTGCTAAGGAATATTCTGAAGATCCTTCAGGAAGAAATGGTGGTGAGCTTGGTATTATCAAAAAAGATCTCATGGCAAAGGAATTCATTGAGGTGGTTACTACGATGAGGGCAGGAGATTTCAGTATGCCATTCTGGACTGAGAACGGGCTTCATATTATAAAGCTTGATGCCAAAATCTCTGAACACAATAGAGATGACGTAAAAGAGGATATAAGGAAACAATTAACTGAGGAGCAGTTTTCAGAAAGGTATAAAAGCTGGATAAAAGGCTTAAGAGAGAAGGCTTATATCGAGGTAAAGTTATAAACTTTAGCCTGGATTATTCTTAAACTATGTTTTTAAGGATAGAAGTCTGTGGCTTCGTTTGAGTCAACTGGACTGCTGCTTTTTCACAGAAGTCGACACCCCAGGGTATGCTGATCGTGCTGCGGAGTACAACCAGAAATTTTTGCTATGCATATCATTTATCCCTTGTGTGAGACATTCTCCCTGGAGTAAGGGCGATTGTCAAATAATATGGGAATGTCCCTGAGTCTCTCTACAAATCCCCCCCCTTTTACGTCATTTTCTAATTCATTTTCCACTTTTTTTAATCAGTTCTGAAAGATTATCTCTGGCTAGTTTATAATCTGGCTTGAGAACCAGTGCCTTAAGATAAGCCTCTTTTGCCTCTTCATATCTTCCTTCAAGGGTATAAGCATAGCCGAGGTTGTTATAGACACGTGCCTTCTGAGGTGATTTGCGTGCTGTATCCTTCCATAAGGCAATCTCATCCCTGTATATGTAATTACGTGTAGCAGTAAAGCAGCCAAGTATTACAAGGAGAATTATTGTCACAGCCTGAATAATTCTCTGTCTTGCTTTTACTGCAGATTGAAATTTTACAATCCCTATGCTCACAACTAAAGAAATACCCCACCGTAATTCCGGGGACACCATACTTAATTCTTGACTTAACTCTCCAAGACATATTTTTTATTTCCATTGTTCTATTTGGCATATGGACTATCTATGCAGTTCACCGATTGAAGGCCGATGTCAGAACCGCTGATGAATCCACCCTCCGCCTTGCCCTGAAGATCATCAGGGCAGTGAGTAGATAGCATATTTCAGTGTTAGCTATAGTTTACACCTTTATGGTAAAATTCAATATAACAGGGAGGAAAAATGAGAGCTACAGTCAGAAAAAATGGGGTTCTTATTCCGAAGGATTTTTTTAAAGGGGTTAAAGAAGTAGAGATCCATAAAGAAGACAAGTCAATAAAAGTGGTTCCTGTACAACCTAATGATCCGATTCTCAAATTAGGGACACGTCCTGTTCTCTGCGGCGCAAAAGACGCTTCAAAAAATCACGATAAATATCTGTAAGGTGCCTTTTGTGGATAGTATCTTTCTCGATACGGGTTACATCTTTTGAAACCGCAATCGAACCCACCCTATGTCTTCCCCTGAAGGTCATCAGGGCAGTAAGCAGAGAGACCCTTTATCCTTCTCTTCCTTCTCTTACCAACCATTCTGATAAATGTGATAGAATAAAAGCAAAACAAAGGAGGCCATTATGCCTAAAACAATAGAAGCTGTATATGAAGATGGGGTATTTAAACCTCTTAAAAAAATACGGCTGAATGAACACCAGAAAGTTGAATTGAATATTGTCACTGCAGATGAAATAGATGATATAACAAAATCTGCGTTTGGTATCATTGGAATCGGTAAAAGTACATTCAAGGATACAGCTTATCACCATGATGAATATTTGTATGGTAAGAAACGGCAATTTCTTAAAAAACGCAGATGAATTTATTTATTGATACGGGTGCCTGGGTTGCAATTGCTGACAGAAATGACCAATATGCAACCGACGCAAGTGAGCTTTATAAAACCCTGATTTTTAAAAGAGACCAATTAATCACCTCTGACCTTGTTCTGGTCGAAACATATAATCTTCTGTCCCAAACTATCGGCAGTAAAGATACAATAAGCTTCGGTAATAAGTTGAAGTTGATTCCATTCCTTAAAATTGTACCTATAATTGTAAGTGACTGGGAGAAGGCATGGAAAATCCTCGAAAAATATAACGACAAAAACTTCTCTTTTACTGACTGTACAAGCTTTGCTTTAATGGAGAGATTAAAAATCAGGACTGCATTTAGTTTCGATGCCCATTTTACTCAGTACGGCTTTACTCGTATTCCTTGATTCTTAGACAATCTCCTCTATCATCTCTTTACAAAAGAGGGGAAATATTTTATCAAAACTACAGAAGAGTGCACTCTTCGGCTTGCCCTGAAGGTCATTATTGCAGTTAACAGATAACCTTCCTCCTTCCTTCTTCCCAACCATTCTGATAAATGTGATAGAATAGAGTAAAAGTGGCTTGTTAAATGCTTATTTTATTGTCGTTTATGGAATACTTATCTTGATAAAGGAAGAGATGTTTATAAAATGGAATATGTACTAAAAAGAAAATCGGAAAGCAAGAAAAGATACACTGGAAATTCAAAACATCCGGGGAAAAAGCCTGTCAAACTTAAAGTATCGAGAACGCACAAGCCAGAGGACATTGGTCTTGAGGAGTGGCAGCGGATTCTAAGAAAACAATACGGTGAACAGCAAAGTTTTAAATTTGACAATATAGGTAATCATCCCATCTTCTCTGAATTTAAACTCATCAATCCCGATTCGGGAAAGACTTATAAAATAGCCATTCGTGGAGACAAGCCCGGGGATAACTATTGCTCCTGCCCCGATTATAACATCAATAATCTTGGGACATGCAAGCATATTGAGTTTATCCTGTCCAGATTAATGAAGAAAAGGGGAGCTACAAAGGCATTCAAAGAGGGATATATTCCGCCTTATTCCGAGATATATTTGAGTTATGGAGTTAAGCGTGAGGTCAGATTTAAGGCAGGGGAAGACGCTCCTCCTGAACTGCTTTCTCTGGTGGACAAATACTTTGATTCACACGGAATACTCAAAGAGGAGCATATTCTTAATTTCCATAAATTCCTCAACAGTATACCGCAAAAAAATGGACATGAAGTACGTTGTTATGATGATGTAATGGCTTATATTGCCGAACATCAGGACGCCGAACACCGGCGAAACATCGTCAGGTCTCAGATTAAAGAAGGGATTAACAGCGCAATTTTTAAAAACATTTTGAGAACCAAATTATACCCTTATCAGCGGGAAGGGGCGTTGTTTGCAGTGAATGCAGGGCGATGCCTTATCAGCGATGATATGGGTCTGGGAAAGACAATCCAGGCACTTGTGGCAGCAGAGTTAATGGCTAAATTATTCAATATACAGAAGGTTTTGATTGTGTCCCCAACCTCTTTGAAATACCAGTGGCGGGCAGAAATCGAAAAATTCAGTGGCAGGTCGGTAGATGTACTTGAGGGGCTCAACCATCAGAGGAAACAGCTTTACATGAATGGCTCTTTTTACAAACTTGTCAATTATGAACTGGTCCCCAGAGATATAGATATGATAAGGGAGTGGATCCCTGACCTGATAATCCTTGACGAGGCGCAGAGGATTAAAAACTGGAAAACTCGAACTGCACAGTATGTAAAGCAACTGGAATCAATCTTTGCCATTGTGCTAACAGGAACTCCTATAGAAAACAGGATCGAAGAATTGCATTCCATAATGGAATTTATAGACAGGCGACATCTTGGACCTTTATACCGTTTTATCCATACTCACAGGATTGTTGATGAAGGTGGCAAGGTGATTGGATACAGGAACCTGCAATCTGTCAGAGATTCCTTGAAGAATGTCATGATACGGAGGAAGAAGGGAGATGTGCTCCAACAGCTTCCAGAGCGGATGGATAAAAACTTTTTTGTCTCCATGACTAAAGAACAAAGGATTATACATGATGAAAATTATGATATTGTGGTTAAACTGGTAGCCAAGTGGAGACGATATAAATTCCTGTGTGAAGCTGATCAGCGGCGGCTGCAAATCGCCTTGAATTATATGCGAATGGCTGCTGATAACACCTACCTTGTTGATAAGAAAACAATTCATGGCCCTAAGATTGAGGAATTAGAAGTAATTCTCAAAGAGATAGCTGTCGAGGGCGGAGAAAAGATGGTCATCTTCAGCCAGTGGCTGAGGATGACAGAGTTAGTAGAGCATATCCTTCAGAGGAATAATATCAGATATGTCCACTTAAATGGGAGTATCCCTTCAAAACAGAGAAAGGGTTTGATGTCAGAGTTTAAGGAAAACCCGGCGTGTAAAGTCTTTCTATCCACAGACGCAGGCGGAGTTGGATTGAACCTGCAAAGCGGCACAGTTGTGATTAATATGGACATCCCCTGGAACCCTGCTGTTCTCGAACAACGTATTGGTCGTGTACATAGGCTCGGTCAACGCAAGACGGTTCGTGTTATAAACTTTGTTACTGCATCTTCCATCGAGGAGAGAATCCTCGATCTTCTTAAGTTTAAAAAATCATTATTTGCAGGAGCACTGGATAATGACGGAGAAGATGTTGTAATGGTTGGCGAGTCTCAACTCAAAAGATTTATACAATCAGTAGAATCAGTAACAGAAAATCTGGAAAAATCAGACCCCATACTGGAGAGGCAGCAGGAAATAGAAGATGAACTGTATAAAAAGGCTGACCAGAAGGAACTAACTGCAGAAAAAGAAGATATGTCAAAAGCTGAAGAAGACAGGGACGGGGAAGGTCTGGTTTATCTGAATAACCTCCTCAACAGAGGTGCTCAACTCTTAATGAATCTCGGTAGACTCATTGAGCATTCTGATCAACCCCTTGAAAAACATCTCGATACTATGATCGGCAGAGATGAAAAAACAGGACAAACCTATTTAAAAATACCACTCCCCAATACAGAGACTATAAAAACTATCTTTTCATCCTTAGGTAACTTAATATCGGATACAATGCAGAATTTAGGGCGTTGACTATACTTGATGCCTGAAAATAAAGAAACAATACTATCGGCGATTGCAGGGATCAAATTACATTTAGAGAAAATAGATAAGAAACGAGAACAATTACTCAAAGACTTAGAGAGTTTACAATATAAACTTCATTCAATTGAACGCCTTAATACACTAATAACCATTTCACTACCAACCGTTAATGCCCAATCGACAATGGAAGAAAAGATATCATTATTTCGCACTTTATTTAAAGGAAGAGAAGATGTTTACCCACGATTATGGATAAGCAAAAAGACTGGGGCTAAAGGATATAGCCCAGTTTGTAAAAATGAATGGATAACCAGTATTTGTAAAAAGCCTGCGGTAAAGTGCAGTAATTGTGAAAATCGTATGTTTTCTCAGTTGACTGATGATGTAATCAAAAAACATCTAAATTGGAACATAACTATTGGTGTTTATCCTTTGCTTCAGGATGAAACCTGTTATTTCCTTGCTATTGATTTTGACAAAGAGACATGGCAGGATGACGTGAAAGCCTTTATGGAGACCTGCAAACAGAAGGGTATTTCTGCATTTCTTGAGCGTTCTCGTTCGGGTAATGGAGGACATGTCTGGATATTCTTTGCAGAACCAGTATCAGCAGGTCTCGCCAGACAAATGGGAACATTTTTAATAACTGAGACTATGAATCAACGACATCAACTCGATATGAAAAGTTATGATCGTCTTTTCCCGAATCAGGATACTTTGCCAAAAGGTGGATTCGGAAACCTTATAGCACTTCCCCTACAAAAGATTCCGATAGAAAACGGTAATAGTGTTTTCATAGATGAAAATTTCATCCCTTATGCAGACCAATGGGTATATTTATCAAGTGTGAAAAGGATGACACTTAATGAAATTCAATTATTTATGGATAAAGTAACAAAAACAGAAGATATTTTGGGAATATGTACAGGTCAAACTGACGAAGATATCAAGCCATGGGAAAAGACTTTTTCCTATAAAAAAACCTTTGAAAAACTTTCATGTAAATTGCCGGAAAAAGTGAGCATTGTGCTGGCGAACCGACTTTACATAAAAAAAGAAGGCCTGCCGTCACAACTCTTAACCCAGATTAAAAGGCTTTCTGCCTTTCAGAACCCAGAATTTTACAAAAAACAAAGTATGCGATTTTCTACTGCTATGACACCAAGGATAATCTGTTGTGCAGAATATATAAAAGATTATCTCGCAATACCCAGAGGCTGTCTTGATGATATCAAAAGCCTTCTATCAGAAAATAAAATATTACTTGAAATTCAAGACAAACGATTTGACGGTAACTATTGCAATTTCAATTTTAAAGGCGAACTTACAGAAGATCAGGATGAGGTATTTAATAAATTATTTAAACATGAAATTGGCACTTTTGTTGCTCCTCCTGGTATTGGTAAGACTATAATAGGAATCTGTCTTATAGCTGCAAGAAAAATCAATACACTTGTTCTTGTTCATCGCAAACCACTTCTTGAGCAATGGCGCACACAGATAGCTTCCTTCCTCGAGATACCTATTAAAGAGATAGGCCAGATTGGAGGAGGTAAGAATAAAGCAACCAATGTTATTGACGTCGCAATGCTTCAAAGCTTAGACAAACAGGGCGAAGTGGACATGAGGATTAAGAACTATGGACATATAATCGTTGATGAATGTCACCATATTTCGGCTGTTTCTTTTGAACGTGTTATGATGGAAGCTAATGCCAGATACATCATTGGGTTAACCGCTACCCCTTATAGACGTGACGGTCACCAGCCGATTATTATCATGCAATGTGGACCTATACGTTACAAAATAAGACCTCAAACTACTAATAAATCTCCCTTTAGTCAAAAGCTTATCACAAGATTTACAAATTTCTCTTGCCCATGGTCTGATGAGGACACAATTAATAGCATATGGCCATTGCTGATAGCTGATGAAGAAAGAAATCAGATGATATGTAATGATATTATGGAGAACCTTCAAGAAAAACGCTCACCAATTATACTTACAGAAAGGAAGGAGCATCTTGAAATACTCAGACAGAAACTTCAGGATTCTGTCAGGCATCTCGTTATATTACAAGGTGGGATGAAATCTGGCATCAGAAAAGAAATGATTGCCAAGCTTACTAATGTTCCTGATGATGAGGGACGTCTAATTCTTGCAACAGGATCCTATATTGGTGAAGGTTTTGATGACCCTCGTCTCGATACACTTTTTTTGGCTATGCCGTTTTCATTCAAAGGAAAGATGGTTCAGTATGCCGGTAGACTTCATCGCCATTATAAGGGGAAGTCTGAAGTAAGGATTTATGATTATGTTGATAACAACATGTCTGTACTACAGCGTATGTATAAAAGAAGGCTTAAGGCATACAAAGCATTAGGGTATGTGGAAATGCAGACAAAATGATTATTCTGAGCATATAGAAAAACTTCATGCAAACTCCGTAATCTCCTTATCTGCAAGACATGCTGCATCTCTTAAAATTTAGATATGAAGATCTCGTCTTTAACAAATGGTATTTGGGTTGAAAAGGTAGTGAAACCTCTTCCCCACAGAAGGTATAATTATTTACAGCTATAAGAGAGAAGAAATTTATTAACAACCTGCATGACAGGTAAGGTTGACAACTTTATACCCTTGCGGGATAATTAAACATGATAAATTTTGAAAAATTGGCTGGGAAGTATAAAAACATGGAGGGAATTTTGTGGGGAATAAGGAATTTACAAAAAAACTAACTCCAGATGGTGATGATAGATTAAGGATAAAAATAGATATCGAAAAGGGAAAGGTAACAGATATAGTTGTTCAGTTTGAGTCGAAAATAAAGGATAAATGGTATCCCATCGTAAGATATGATTGTTCTCACGGATTTTTTCATCGGGATGTATTAACACCGACAGGAGAAAAGACGAAACAACCGATTCCTATACAAAATCTTAAGGATGCTTTAACATATGCAGAGCAGGATATTAAGGATAGATGGGAATGGTATAAAGAAAAATTTAAGAAGGTGATGAAATAATGACAAAAAAAGAATATGCAGACAGAAATATAGGAATAACGTTTGATTTTATAAGATATTTGGTAGATCATCCAGAGGTTATAGATACTATACCAGATGGCTCTGAACTTGACTTTATAGATAAAGACATGCCTTACAAAGTAAAAGCAAGGTGCAAGAGGGGAAAAGTCGCAAGGTATAAAGTAGAGCACATATTTGAGCCTATTAAGGGGTAATTTTTCTAAAACGAGTTCTTTTGAGGTAGATATGTCTGGATAATGTACATACAAAACTAAAAATGGATATATCACTAATCAGGGCAAGTTAGTAAATTTTTAAAAGGAGGCTGTCATGAAGAAGGTAAGTTTCATATTAATAGCATTTATAGAACTATTTCTTTTCTCAGCTGTCTCTATAGCAGGGATGAAAGAAGTCAACAAAGCTAAAGAGTTCATGAAAGCTCGTATGTTTCCGCAAGCCATTGCAATTTTAGAAAAAGAAATTAAAAATAATCCCACCAATGCAGAAGCTCATTTCCAGCTTGGCATATGCTATGCATTACAAAGTGACTATAGCGGAGCTGATGACAGATTTGCCAGTGCAGTGAGTATTAACCCTGATAAGTATGGGTATATTGTGTCAGAAGAGTATGTAAAAGCAGGAAATCTTTTTTTAGGAGTAGGCCAGCTTGATAGAGCTGATAACGCTTTTAACAAGGCCTTGCAGTACAATCCTAAACTAATTAGCACCATTGGCGAAGAATATAAAAATGCTGGTAGTGCGTATTTAAACATCGGCCAGATTGAAGAAGCGGATAGATTATTCAGCCGTGCGCTTCAATGCAAGCCAGCTTTGGGCGAGAAAATTGCCGAAGAATATCTGAAAGCCGGACAGAATTATTTAGCTTGGCAACCGGAAACAGCGGAAAAAGTTTTCTCTGCAACTGTGGCATTTAATTCAGCACTTAGTGAAAAGATCTGCGATATCTATTTCGAAAAAGGCAAAGCCGGAGCAAATGAAGTTGATTTCGGTTTTTTGGAGAAAGCCAAAAAATATTGCAACCGGCATGATAAGGAGATTGCCATGATAATGGTTGAGAGACTTCCCGAAAAGGTTAGGTTAATTAATCTCAAGCCAAATGAGATATTAGATATTGCCTCGGTAAAAAAGGCACAAGAATGGAGGTACTTATTTTTTAGTAACGTTTTTAGTCATCGGGTTGATATCGGGGATAATAGTAATAGTTGGAATGTTGTTGACAATAATCTACCTTGGTATGCACAGGCAGCGGGCATGTTACAAATTAAAGCAAGTGATGAAGCCGTTACTATTATTATTTATATTCCCTAAAGACAAGAAGGTGTAGAGTATTATAACATACTCTACCCCTTTTTATTTTTTTAGTATATAATAAAATAAGATAATCAATTTAATAATTAATAATAAAAATTATGTTTTATAAAATAATTACTCCAATTTTTATACAAGTCACTTGCTTTTTAGTCATATTTATCGTTTTGCCAGTAGGAATAGTTTCTGCTACATGCCCTCCGGATTGTTCTAAAACAACCCAAAATCCTCCACCACCTGAACCCGTCTGTCTCCCCAACCCCCTAAATCCAAGTGATGACAAATGTGGTGTAACAACAAATGAGCCCACTCCGCAAACGCTCATCGGTAAAGTCATTAATGCCGTGCTTGGCATTGTCGGGTCTTTGGCGCTCCTTATGTTTATTTACGGCGGGTTTACTTGGATGCTCGCCGGCGGCAACCAAGAAGCAGTGACTAAGTACACAAATTCATAAATACGATGACGTATTATATTGACAATAAATAAAAGATTATGGTATTTTTCTTCCAAAGGAAGGAGGGAAAATGCCAAGAAAAAGTCCCTATACAATATTATTAACTCAAGAAGAAAAGAAAAAGCTGGAAGAGATTGCACGAAGATATACGTCACCGTATTATAATATTATTAGAGCTAAAATTACTCTGTATGCTGCACAAGGTATGGAGAATAAGGATATTGGCTTAAAACTTAATTTACCACGACAAATTATAAGTAAATGGAGAAAACGATTCTATGAGAGACGACTTAACGGTCTTGAGGATGAAGAAAGAAAAGGACGTCCTCCAATTTTTTCCCCCTCACGTAGCAGTAGAAATAAAAGCACTTGCCTGTGAATTGCCTTCACAATTTGGTGTACCGTTGTCTCGATTTACCAGCCGTGATATCGCACAATTGGCAAGTGAGCGAGGAATTGTTGCTAAAATAAGTGGCGCTACAGTTTGGCGGTGGTTAAACGAAGATGCTATCAAGCCATGGCAATACCGAAGTTGGATTTTTCCACGTGATCCAGATTTTCAAGAAAAAGCTGGTCGTGTTCTGGATCTTTATCATGGAATGTGGGAAGGCCATGTTCTGGGTAGAGACGAATACGTAATCAGCACAGATGAAAAAACCAGTATTCAAGCAAGAAATAGGAAACACATTACGGTTCCCCCCAACCCTGGCCAAAGCATACGTGTAGAGCATGAATATAAACGAGAGGGTGCATGAGTAATTCAATTCCGGGGACACAATACTTAATTCTTGCTTTAATTCTCCAAGACATGTTTATTATTTGGTATATGGACTATCTGTATAGTTCACTGATTGGATGTTATCGCCCCCAATATTTATATAAGAACGGAAGCATAATCATCAAAAATGTCTTATCCTGCTACAATGAGCATTATAAAATATCGATGATGAAAAAGCTCACCAATACGCTATCCCAGTAAAG
>Ga0194113_10008794_pt1 | contig 12345 bp, 7 predicted proteins | sample TA2MahC200mmetaG_FD_146193 | JGI IMG/M metagenome (GOLD analysis project Ga0194113, IMG submission 146193) | Freshwater microbial communities from Lake Tanganyika, Tanzania - TA2015017 Mahale Deep Cast 200m | ecosystem: Environmental > Aquatic > Freshwater > Lake | place: Tanzania: Lake...
ACTTCGTCGCTGACCGATCCAGCCTCATCAGATTCGCCATCCGCTGCTTCACGGTCAGCCGGGGCAGCACGCGCGACTTGTCGAAGTCAATCACGAACGCCTCCGCTGCGCCGTCAGGCCGAAACCGGACGAGGATGTTCTTCAGTTGCAGGTCCGCGTGCAGGATGCACGCCCTGTGCATTGCCGCCACAGCCGCCGCAGCCGCCCGAATCCCCGCCCGCGTCCGCGCCACGCCCATGCAGGGTGGGCTGTGCCCACCCACCTCCCCTTCAAGCGAACCGCTCAGGAAAGCGATCAGGTCCGTCGTGTCCGGAATGTACCGCGAGATCAGATTCGCCCGGTAGAACGGCCCAAACCACTTCGTCACCACAGCGGCCAGCGCCTCCGCCGTCGGCACGCCACCCAGCCGCGCGGCCTCCGCCACCACCAACTCCCGCACGGGCCGTCTCGTGCCCAGCAACACATCACCCGCCACCTTCCTCCACAGCCCGCCATGCGCATAGTGACGAATCACCACCTGCTCGCCCTCTGCCCGCATCGGCACGACCGCAACGAACCCTCGCCCCATCAAGGCCGTCGCTTGGCTCGTCTCCGCCTCTGGCGGCTCTCCCTTAAGAATGCCCTTGGGCAATCCCGCCACCGGCTCGGAAAGGCCGTCTTTCACCAGCAGCGTCCCCGACGGCGCTGAAACAGTCAAGAAGCCTGCGGGCAGTCCTCTCATCCACCTAGACCTCGTGACGATCACGACGACACGCCGGTTAACCGCCAAGACGCCAAGAACGCCAAGAAAAGCTGACGGCCAGTCCCCCCTTGCCTGTTTCGCCCACGATCTCAAGCTGCCGAATCACGGCAGACTGGCGCATCACATCTTGGAGGAAGGACTCCCTGGAGACCCCTTTCACAAAGTCCTGCACAAGCCGGGCGGCCTGAAGGATGTCCATCAGGTAGGTCACATCAGGATGCATAGAGCACCTCAGCGGACTGAAGAATCGCCTGGCGGCGGATGGGGTTGCGGCTTCGCTCTATGCCGCGGCGACTCACCAGGTCCACAGGACGACCGAGAATCGCCTTGAGTTCGTCCTGCATTTCCACGTGGTCCAGGAGACTCCAAGGCGCACCCGACTCAAAGGTCACCAGCACATCAATGTCGCTCTCTGGGCGGAAGTCGTCGCGCAGCGCGGAGCCGAAGAGAGCGAATTCCGTGATCCTCCAGCGGCGGCAGAAGTCAACGATCTTCTCCCGGTCTATGGCAATCCGTGGGCGCATGGTTAGTTTCTCACGATTTCGTGCGCAATGAGCATTGGAAGCCGTTTGGCTCTGGGAAGGTCACTGTCCAGCGACAGAGCCACGTCACCTCTTCGAAACCGGCGCGCGGTCATATATCTCCATCTCAGGCCGTTCCCAGTCTTCGGCGAACCCGGCCATTCGGGACCTCATCTCCGCAGCCTCTGCCTCCGTCATGCCCCGGGCGCGAAGGTCAACGGATCCGCGGATGATCGGGGGCATGGAACGTGACGTTGCGTTTCCCGTTCAATGTCCCTGTCCATGCAGTTCAGCAGACCGCCTATGGCGAAACCGAGTCTGAACTTCTCCAGCCGACCAATCCCCTGATCCGAGTGATGAGCTTCTCGGCGGCCGTCAGGGATTCTCTTATCTCCTCCTCTGTCAGATTGGAGGCCACGAAGAAGGGATACCGTTCCTCGATATAGTAGTCGGTGATTCTCTGGCAAGCCCCTCTGAACTGCTCAAGAAAGGAATCGTGGGCAACCGCTTCGTTCAGAAGCGGCTCCAGTTCATGGATGCGGCGAAGCTGCCATCCCTTGGAGAGGAGGTAGCCCTTCAGGTACTTCTCAACGGCCTGCTGGATGTTGAATCCTGCGCCGTCCAGATCGCGCAACTGAAAGAGGTTCCTGGCTCGCACCAGCTCCTTGTCCCCGATTTGGAACCAATCCGCTGGGTAGCGAGACTCCTCACGCTGCATACAACACCTCGCCCTTTTCCATGATCTGGCGGAGCACTTGGTCGCCAATCTCAAGGCGGGTCTGGACTTCGGCAGGGGTTAAGACGATAGGGTCAAAGGGGACCAATCGCTTGGGGTCGGACACGATCCTCCTCACGGCCACCCGCCTGTCTATGGGCCTCTCCTTCGTATCCTTGATGATCAGGAGGTCAATGTCGCTATCCCTGTCGGGGGTGCCGTAGGCATAGGAGCCAAAAAGTATGACTCTGGCAGGCCTGTATTCCCTCTTGACCTTCTCAACGATGTCTAGGATGAGCTTTCTGGCCTCTACATCGCTCGTCATGGCTTCGGCTCCACAATCACCACGGCTGTCCCCCTGAGGCTGGACGGCCCGCTGGCTATCGCGTTACGTCGGCTGCATTCTACCCGCCAGGGGACGCTTGTCAAGGGACGGCACTTCCTCCCCTGTCGCGCAGCCGGGGGCAGTGGCAAGCCACTGCACTCCACAACCCAGAATCCTGGCTTCCTGCATTCCTTATGGTTCTGGCCGTTCTTGGCGTCCTTGGCGTCTTGGCGGTGGAATGCGTTCGCCGTCACCGCAGATATGCCTGCTCGACCTTGAGCAGCGCGGCCACGATGTCGCGGACTTCCTCGTCGCCGCAGTTCTCGTGGATGGAGAGGTTGAAGTGGGTGTCGGTGGAGGCGACCGCGTTGGGGCAGGGGAACGCGCGGTTCGGGTCGCCCTTGTAAAGCGGGCAGGTCCAGGGGCAGCCGCTCGTGCCGTAGGTGTTGCGCTCAATCCACCACTTGGCTTCGGATGGGATGTGGCGGTAGGTGGCGAACGCGGGGATGCCTTCGGCCGCGACGGCCGCGGCGAAGCGGCTCTTGTCCACCGTGAGCTTCGCGGCGTCCACGTGGATGCGCATGAACCAGTACGCGGATTGCGCGCCGGGCGGCGTCCAGCCGAGCGAAAGGGCTTTCGAGCCTTGAAGGCCCTTGCGGATGCCCTCGGCGGCCTTTTGGCGGCGGGCGACGATGCCGGGCAGCTTGCGGAGTTGGACGCGGCCGATGGTCGCGGACAGCTCGTTGGAGTTCAGGTTGAGGCCCATGACGACGTTCGACTTGGAGTCGGTGTTGAAGGGCTTGCCCCGATCGGCGAACCGCTTGGCCTTCCAGTAGAGTTCCTCGTTGCGGGTGAACACGACTCCGCCCTGCGCGCCGGTGGCGTGGTGCTTGCCGGACATGGTCGAGAACGCGCCGAGGTGGCCGATGCCGCCGACGAGCTGGCCCTTGTAGCGCGTGCCGTGGGACTGGGCGCAGTCCTCGACGACGTAGAGGTTGTGCTTGCGCGCGATGTCCATGATGGGGTCCATGTCGGCCGGCTCGCCGGTGATGTGGGCGACGAGGATGGCGCGGGTGCGCGGGGAGAGCACGTCGAGAATCTGCTGGGGGCCCATGTTGTAGGAGTTGGGCGCGGCATCGGCGATGACGGGCACGAGGTTGAGCATGGGCACGGGCATGACGCCGCCGGGGTCGGTGATGGGCGGGACGATGACCTCGCTGCCGCAGTCGAGCTGGAGCGCGCCGAGCGCGACGAAGATGCTGGACGTGCCGGAGTTGACGCCATCGGCGAATCCGCCGCCCATGAACGAGGAGAACTCCTTCTCGTACGCCGCTTCTTCAGGGCCGTTGTAGCCGAAGGCGCCGCCGGCCTTGATGCACGTGTCGAATAGGGCGATCGCAGCATGCTTCTCTTCCTCGCCGAACAAGCGTCGGGGCGGGAAAGGCTTTGTGCGGACTTTGGGGCCGCCGTCTATGGCCAACATGGATGGTGACTCCTATGAATGGGGGCGTAGTGCGTAACGGAATGACGAATGACGAAATACCCAATGGCGAAAGAAGCCCGAATTCCTAAGTCCGAATCCGTAGCTCAAGTCGCCAGACTTCACGCCTCGTCCTGCCGCGGTGAGTCGGGGGCAGAATTCTGGCGATTCTGCTACGTAGCGCATTCGTCATTCGGCATTCGACATTCGTCATTGGCCGTCTCAGCGCAAAGACGAAGAAACCCGTTTTCTGCGAGAAAACGGGTTTCTGGTCGCTGTCAGAACACGATCTGTGAGATGGAGGTGGCGATGAGCTTGATGGAGACCGCGGTCATGCCGATGAGGGAGGAGCCGCAGGCGTAGCCGGCGAGGAGGATGGGCGCGTAGGCGCCCCAGCGCTTCTCGCCGAACTTGGGCCGGAAGTAGTAGCGGCCGAGCATGGCGCCGGTGAAGAGGAGGATCGTGTGGTGGGGCCAGCTCAGGATGCCGTTAACCGAGCCGTAGAACAGAAGCACGGGCGCGCCGAGCGCGGTGATGAGCGAGTAGAGCACGCTGCCCACGCCGAGGCCGACGAGGATGTAGCGCCAGTTGATGATGCGCAGGAAGTAGGCGCTCGCCTCGCCGATGACGCCGATGTTGTCGAGATAGACTTCGCTGTCCGCGGCGGGCGGGCTGGACGGCTCGATCTCGATGGCCGAGACGGACTCCAGGTTGATCGCGCCCGCGCCGGTCTTGATCTCGCTCATCGGCACGTAATGCACGTGCGCGTCGGTCTCGCGCGGCGGAATCTGCCGGCGGAACTCGAACTCGTCGTTCTCCGAAGCCTTCTTGGGCGCCTGGAATTGAAGCCCGATCGTATTCTTGCCTGGTTTGAGCGTGAAGTCCCGATTCCACTTGGCCGAGGCGGAGTCCACGAGGCGCAGGCGAATCGGCAGGTCGTTCGCCGTCGCGTTGAACACGTCGAACTGCACCCAGCGCCACTTGGTCCAGTCGCGCTGCACAAAACCCAGGAACTGCACGGCGGAGGCCTGGCCCTTGGGGAACTTGACCTTCAGGGCGTAGTTCGTGTCGCGCGTGGCATGGTCGGGCGAGCGGTCCGCCTCCGCGGTCCCCGTCCACTTCTCGGTGACCTCGCCCTCGAAATCGTAGAGCGAGACCCGGTCGGGGATGGTGCACTTGATCATGATGCTCTGCATGGTGGCGTGGAACGGCCACATCCTCTGGACGTAGGGATACGCGGAGGACGGGATGGGGCCAAGGCGCCAGACCATGGACCAGAAGATGAACGAGCAGATAAGGATGACGAAGAAGGTGAGGATGTTCATGTGCACGACGCTGACGAACTTGGTGCGGGTCATCTCAAGCTGCTTGAACATCTGCGCGCCGCCGCCAAAGTCGGACATGGGGATGGGGGCGAACCAGATGCCCGCGCCCTTGTAGCCGGAGAGGATGAACGAGCCTTCGCGCAGGTACGGGATGCCGACGCCCCCGGTCTGGCCCGTGATGCCGATCATCATGGCCGTGATGAGCGAAAGGAGCGGGCTCCAGATGAAGCCGAAGAGCGCGCAAATCCACGTGGGGAAGTCAGGCACCAGGAGATGCACAATCCAGATGAAGCAGGCGGTGCAGATGGCCCACAACAGGAGCGCGAGCCATATCGGGCAATGGCCGCGGCCTGGGGGCAGCTTCTCAGGCGGGGTCGAGGCCGCGCCCTCGTCGCCCCAGCCCTTGAGCGAGCGGCCCGTGAGCGCCTTCCCGGCCAGCCAGACGCCGATCGCGGCCACGACCAGAATCTTGCCGATGCTGAAGCTCATCCAGAAGTCAATCGAGTTGCAGACGCTCGTCGGGATGGTCGTCATGCCCGGCGCCCAACTGGTCAGGATGCCGTACTTGAACAGGAGCGGGTTGACGATGAACGTGGTGAGCATGGACGAGACGAAGGTGCCGACCACGATCCAGAAGGGGAGCACGAACCCCGCGAGCAGTTCGCCGAGGTTGGTGTTGAGTCCGAGCGCCGTGGCCGGCAGGATGGCCTTGACGCTGGGCGTGAAGTCAATGAAGGGGATGGGCAGGATGGTGACGGTGTCGGTGAGGAACACGCCGGAAAGCGTGGGGACGACCGTATAGATGAGTCCGAACATCGCGCCGAGGAAGGAACCGATGCTGAAGACCTGCCAACGCCAGCCTTCCTTCTTGGCGGAGGTCTCGGCGAGCGCGGTGGCGCCGAAGGCGTACACGCGAGCCATGGGGAAGGTGAGCCGCTGGAGGTCGTTGGTGACGACATACATCACATAGCCCATGGCGAGGCCGCAGACGCGGCCCAGGATGCCCCCGACGACGATGAGCAGGATGGGCGTCAGCCAGTCGCTGTGCCAGAAGGTGCGGTCGGCGATGGCGGACGACTTGATGCTGGGGCAGAGCCAGCCGGGGATGTACTCGCGGAGCCCGTAGGCCTGGGGCGAGGAGACGAGGTACTGGTCCCAAATCTTGGCGCCGAAGGGGCCGCCAAAGAGCGCGTGGCCCGCGGACCCGGCCGTCACCAGCCCGCCCGCGATCCAGTAGATGATGATGATCTCTTGCGTGCGCAGCCGGACGAACGAGCGCTTGGCGATCTCGATGAAGAGGATGATCGTCACCCATTCCGCGCCGCCGGCGATGTTCTGGCCGTTGACGAGCCCGAGGTAGATGGCCCCGGGGATCATGACGAATCCCACGAACAGCGCGGCCCACAGGGTGCTCCAGTTGAAGCCCGATTCAAACGGCGCGTCCTCGGGCATGACCTGGAAGCTTTCCTCGTGTTTGACCTTTGTTTCCTCAGGCATCTGATTTCCTCTTGATCAGGGTTCAGGGCTCAGGACGGCCAATGACGAATGTCGAATGACGAATGACGAAAGAATGTCGAAGCCCAAATTACGAATACGGATTGCCCAACGAATTCAGGGCGGCAACGAATAACGAACCGAACGACGACAATCCCGCTCTGCGGGACAGAAGCACAAAGACGCCAAGACGGTGAGAAGCAACCGCCCCCTCTGCGTCCCGCTGTGCGGGATTGCGTCTTGGCAGCTTGGCGTTAAGTCCGTTCAATTCGCTGTCGCCCTGAATTCGTTGGGCCTCGGTTCCTAGACTCGGTAGCTACGGCCCATTCGGATTTCGTCATTAGGGCTTCTTTCGTCATTGGGTATTTCGTCATTCGTCATTTCCGGGCGCATCACGGCATACGCACTACGCAATACGGACTACGCGGCCGTCAGCGAGAACTGCGTCATCCCGGTGGTTCGGTAGTTGAGCTTCTCGCCGGGCGGGATGGTGCGCCAGACGAGGAAGCGCTTGCGGAGCACGTTCAGGAAGCCGCGGTTGATGCGACGCCAGCTCGCCACGTCGCCGCTCACCCGCTGCAGGTTCACCTCGATGCGATACACGTTGTGCTCGCCCGTCGGAATGGCGTCGAGCCGAACGTCCTGGCTGATGCCGAGGTCGTAGGGCGCGAGCCACGTCTTCATGGTGATGATGTAGCGGATGAGGCCGTTGTCGCGTTGAGAGGCCAGCTTGACGCCTTCGGCCACGAACCCGCCCGTGGACCCTTCGCCGTAGGACTCGAACACGCGGGCGAGGTAGGCATACATGCCCACGATCTCGGCGCCGGCGACCGTGAACGGGAAGTCGAAGATCCACTGATCGCCCTTCGGCTCGGGAAACTTCCACTTCCGCGTCACGTCGGGCACGGCCATGCCCGCCGCCTTCTTCGCGGGATAGAGCGTCGAAAGGAACACGGTCGCCATGACGACGAGCGTGGACGAAATGGCCGAGAGGGACGAGTAGTTCAGATTCACGCCTTTGAGCAGCTCGAGGTTGGACAGTTGCAGGTTGAGCACCTGGCCCACGAGATAGCCCATCACCGCGCCGACCGTGGCGAACACGGACGACTCGGCGAGGAAGAGGGACGCGATGTGGCTGGGCGCGAGGCCGACCGAGCTGTAGATGCCGATCTCGCGGAATCGCTCATAGACCGAGCCCATCATCGTGTTGAGCACGATGAGCGCGGCGATGAGGATGGGGATGAAGAGGTGGCCCAGGCCGCCGAGCGCGGTCGAGCCAATCGAGCTGTACACCGTCACCTGGTCGCCCTCTCCCACGAACACGGTGAGCGCGACGCGGGACATGAAGTTCTCGATCTCCTTGGTGAACTTCGGCGTCTTGAAGCCCGTGATGGCCACGGACCGCAGCGTGCCGCCGATGTCCATGAGGTACTCGTGCGGCAGGATCATCACGTTCGTGGACTCCAGGTGCACGAACGACTCCAGCGGCTCGGACGCCTGGAGATCGGGGTCCTCACGGATGCCCGCGCTCATGCGCTGGCCTTCGACGACCGTGTCCACGGGCGTCAGCTTCTCGTCGTCCAGGCAGCGCGCTCGGTTGAACCGCTCGGAGTCCAGGATGCCGATGACCTCGAAGTCCGAGCCCAACATGCGAATCTTGGCCTTCTCCGTGCCGAGGTCATCGGCCGTGAGGTCTATGAGCGCGGCCATGTCGTTCGGCAGGATGCAGACCTTGAGGTCGCCGGGCTGGAGCCAGCGGCTCTTCTCGCCGATGAGGTACTGGTCGAGGTGCGATGCGATGCTCTCCTGCGGCGTCATGCCGAGGAACGCGTTCGCGTAGCTGATCTTGCCGTTGGCCGGGCAGGTGAACGCGAGGTATTGGCGCTCCTCGCGCATCCGGGCCATGAACCACGAGCGCGGGACGAGCGTGGCCTTGTCCTTGAACGCGCTCTGGAGGTAGCGGAGCACGGAAGTCTGAAGGCCTTTCCAGTTGCGGTCGCGGACGAGTACGCCCTGATACGGCGGCTTGTTCTCGCGCGGCAGTTTGTAATACTTCAGCGACGTGGTCACGGAGGTGAACGAGAGCACGGTGAAGGTGAGCAGGATGAGCGTGATGGCCGTGAGCGACGTGCGCACCTTGCGTTTGCGCAGGTTGGAGATGCCGAGGGTGACTGCGGCGAAGGTGGCGCTCAATCGGCCCACGTCCACCTCATGGATGCCCGCGGCCGCGCGCTTGATCTTCTGCACCTCCTCGTTGAACTTCGACAACACCATGAACAGCACGATGCCGCTCAACGCGAAGATGACGAACGCCAGGAAGATGATGTACGGCGAGCTGCTCAGCTTGAACGCCGGGTGGACAAAGTGCAGGACGAGGAACACGAGGAAGAACACGAGGAAGAAGGCGATAAGCCGCTTCCGAATGTCCGCGAACCCGAAGACCAGCCGCTCGACGAAGAACGAGAACGGCAGCAGGAGGATGAAGTAGAAGACGATGCCCTTGACGGTGTCGTTGGCGGTGGACTTGACGTCAGGATAGCCGCGCGCTTCCAAGCCCCAGGCCTCGCGGGCGGCGGCCATGAACTTGTCGTAGCGCCTGGCGTCCCAATGCGCCTTGGCGTCCTCCAGGGCCGCGCGGGCGCGGTCGTGCAAGCCCTCGATGCGTTTGTTCTCCACGCCGTACTTCGCCAGCTCCTTCATTCGCACGTCGTCCACCACCCACATGTCCTTCGTACCCACGTAGGACGGGCAGAAAATGACGCCGGTCTCGATGGGATAGCCCTTGCCGCGCGACTCGGCCTTCACCCTCTCCGTGACCTCGCTCTTGTCAATCGGCTTGTCGAGGTAGCGGTCTGGCGAATTCGTGAGCAGGTACTTGACGCCGATGAGGCTGGTGGACATGAGGATTTTGACGCGGGTGCCGGGCCGGGCGTAGAACACGGCCACCTCGGTCGTCTTGCCCTCGCGCTGGCTCTGGAATTGCACCTGGTCCGTGCCCCACCAGATGGGCGTGGCGTCGTTCTCGCCCAGGATGCTGGCGTAGTCGAGCGCGGACAGGTAGCGCGAGTCCACCGTGTCGAACACGCTGAGCGCGCGGCACGGGAACAGCACCTGAAGCATGTCCGTCTCCCACCAGCCGTAGGGCGACAGGATGGGATAGGTCTTCTCGCCTTCCTGGCCGCGGTCGGCGGCGAACACGATGCGGCCCTCGTCGTCGAGCTTGTAGGCCATGGCCCACAATCCCCACGGATGACGGCGGATGCGGTGCTTGAACTGGCCCTTGAAATTCCCGAAGCTGACGTCAATGTTCTCGTGGCGCGATTCGCCCTGCTGGCTGCGCAGCACGATCTCCTTCACGATCCCGTGCTCCCAGCTCAGGTTCAGGTCTTCTTTCTTCTCGCCGATGCGGTTGTCCACCTGGATGGCGAGGACGAACACGAACCAGAAAGCCCAGACGACCACGTCAATGGTCACGAGAATCCAGAGGATGTAGCGCAGGGCCTTCGGCATCTGGCTGACGCCAAAGAGCAGCGCAAGGAGCAGGATGAGCGGGATGCCGCAGGCGAGCGAGCAGGGGATGAACGAGTCAGGCCCGTAAATCTCGCGCGCCATGTTGATGTCCGCGACCCAGCGCCCTTCCTTGACGTCTTCCAGCCGAAGCGGATACGCGAACGTGCCGTAACGCGTCTCGACGACGACCTTGTGCTCGGTCACGTCCTTGAGCGCCCGGTTCCAAACCGCGACGTGGATGCGCTTGGCGTCGGAGGTGATGGGCGTGACGCGGAAGCCCTTCTGCTCGTCGCCGGCGTGCGGATCATCCTCGCAGGTCATCGAGGTCATGAGCGTGCGGACAGCGGACCGGCTACGTTCGGCGGACAGTTGGTAGGTCACCAGCGCGCCGCCAATCGAGGCCTTGGGCACGAAGTGGTTCACCTTCCGATCGAACCACACGATGTTGCCCTTCAGATTGTGCCCGCGGTCCTTCATCTCCAGCTTGGAGTCGGGGAAGAACTTCTCGTCCCGACCCGCCTTGGCGAACAGCGCGGCCAGGGTGCGAATCTGCGTCGTGAGGTTCGTCACGTTCGCGTTCGCCACCGTGTCCAGCGGCGTGTCCATCCACACGCGCGTGTCGTGCGCCGTGGCCATGCCCATGCCGAAATGGCCCACAAACGTGACCACCTCGTGGTCCAGGCCGAGCGGCGTGTGCATGTAGTGCCGCCACGACCGCTTCGACGGCGTCACCGCGTTCAGATACTTCCTCGATTCCAAGTAGTCCACGTGCTTCGACTTCTTCTTCGCCGCCATATCGGGCTCGACGGGGAACGCGGCCTCGTCGTTGTCCTGGTACTCGAGGAACTTCTTGGCGAAGGGCGCGATGGCGTTCTGCTTGTAGTTGTCCGTGCCCCACCACCAGTTCTGGTACGTGCCCTCGGCGAACGCAGCCACTTGGTCGTTGTGCGTGCTGAGGTCGAGCGCGACGAGCAGCCGGAAGTCGCGCTTCTCCGCCTCGTACGCCTTCTCCAACTCGCCGGGGTCTTTGATCGCCCCGAGCTTGTCGGACGAGAAGAGCACCTCGATCTTGTCCTTCACCGCCATGCGGGCGAGGTAGTACTTGCTCTTGCGCGCGTGGCGATACACGAAGTCCGACATGCCGCGCAAGCCCTCAAAGTGCCCGGACGTGGCCAGGAACACAAAGGAGGCCTTGGGCGGATACTCATGCTTGAGGACTCGGGCCACCTCGAGCAGCGCGGTGATGCCCGAAGCGCTGTCCGCGCCCGGCGCCAGGCTCGGCACGACCGACATGGAGTCGTAGTACGCCGAGACCACGATGATGTTGTCCTTCCAGCGCTTCGGCTTGTCGCCCGGCACGGGCATCTTCTCGTCCGAGCCTTCGAGCAGCGCATACACGTTCCACGTCTCCGCGTCCACCCAATCCATTCGGGCGTTGAGCGTGACGCGGCGGTTCTTCTTGGCGAGCGGCAGCAACCTCTGCGCTTCGGACTTGTTGATCCAGAAGCGCGGCACGTCCGCGGGCACTTCCATGAACTTGTCATACGCCTGGCCCATGGTAATGCCGCCGTTGTCGAAGAAGATGATGGCCTGCGCGCCCAGCATCCGCGCGTTTACGTAGTTGTCCGCGCTGTCGAAGTCCAGCAGCACGATGCTCCCCATGATCTCCTGGCCGGTGAAGTCAATGAACTCGCCCTTGCCGCCGTACACGAGGTGGCCCGTGAGGCCATCCTTCGGCAGCGTGCTCGTCTGCACCTTGTTCGGCCACAGGCAGTAGAGCGGCATGGTGGCCTCGGGCTGGCCGGACTCGCCCAGGAGCGTCAGCTTGTTCTCGCCGCGCTGCACCGGCACAGGCACTCGGAACGTTTCCGTCACGGGCTTGTAGCCCAGCCGCTTGAACTCGCTGACGATGTGGTCGTACGCCTTGCGATTTCCCGGATAGCCGGGGATGCGCGATTCAAACGACTCGAACCTGGCGAGTCCCGCCCTGCTGCGTTCGTCCGAGAGCGTGGCCAGCGCGTCGAGCAGCTCCTGGTCCACGGGCGTCTCCGGGCTTTTCACCACGGCCTGAAGCGCCTTCTGGCCGCCGCTGAACGCGTACAAGGCGAGTTGCTTCGCCGACGCTACGTCCACCGCCTCGTCAAACTGCACGTCCACCGTCGCGCCCGTCTCATCCACGGCCGTGTTCTGCGTCACGCTCACCAGTTGCGGCTTGGTCGTGTCGCCCCGCACC
>Ga0194113_10008797_pt1 | contig 12344 bp, 13 predicted proteins | sample TA2MahC200mmetaG_FD_146193 | JGI IMG/M metagenome (GOLD analysis project Ga0194113, IMG submission 146193) | Freshwater microbial communities from Lake Tanganyika, Tanzania - TA2015017 Mahale Deep Cast 200m | ecosystem: Environmental > Aquatic > Freshwater > Lake | place: Tanzania: Lake...
CGCCCTCGCCCGAGAAGGCGGCGATGCGGCTCAACGCCTCCAGTACGCCGGACGTGCCCCAGGAATTCTCTAGCACCCGGTAGAGGGCCAGGCTGTGCCGGTACAATCGCTGCGCGTCCTCATGATCCAGCTCAGCGGCGAGGTTGCCCAGCCGCCATAGGACGAAGGCCCGTGCATGTTGAATCTCTTGCCCCGGACCCAGGACCCCTTCCGGGCCGGTCCAGGCCAGATCGTCCAGCAGATCAAGACTGTGGCGCAGCAGTTCTCCGGCTTGCTGGCGCCGGCCCAACCGGCCGCAGAAGACGCCCTGCCAGGCCAGCGCCCTGGCCAGCACCCGCTGCCGCTCGGCTGGTTCCTCTGCCAGCGAGACCGCCGACGGATCAGGAGGCTCTTGCCGGCGCCACACGCCCGCATCTGCGAGCCCTTCCACGACCCGTCTGCAGAGGCTCTCCCCCTCCTCGTACCGCCCCAGCCACTTGTAGAAATATACTGGTCGGACATTCGCCTGGTCCAGTTGCCCGACATGCCCCCGCGCCACCGACCAGTCCCAGGCCGCACGCAGGTTCCCGTTCTCCGCGCCCATCTCGGCCAGCGCCAGCTGATGCCTCGGACCCTGGAAATCCAACCACCGCTGCGCCACGGTGGCCGCGAAATGGGCGCTGTGCCGGTCGCAGGCAACTTGAGCAGCGCCAGGCGTTGCGGCGAGCTTTTCGCCGGCGTAATGCCGCAGCAGCTCGTGGATCGTGTACCGCCCCCCGGCCGCCCGTTGGAGCAGTGATTGGTCCATCAGCACCCGCAACTCCTGCAGCGCTGCGTCGGTTACCTGGTGTGCAGCCTCCAACGTGAAGCCGCCCCGAAAGACTGACAGACCGGCAAGCAGTTGGCGCTCTCGGTCTGCCAGCAGGCCCCACGAGCGATCAAAAACGGCCCGCATGCTGCGCTGTGGGAAGGGCAAATTTGGGCCGTCTGTCTGCAAAAGATCCAGCCCGCGGTCGAGCTCCCCTGCGAGCTCGGCGGTGATCTCGGCCGGGGTGAGCATCCCGGCCCAGCTCGCTGCCAGCAGGATGGCCAGCGGCAGACCTCCCACCAGGTGACAGAGACGGGCCACATCCAGCAGCTCGGCGTCCGTCAGCTCCAGCCCGGCCTGAATCTGACGCGCACGGGATACGAAGAGCTGGACGGCAGGGGAGGCGGCAAGCGCCTCGCGATCCTCGGGCAGCCGCTCGGAACAGGCCAATCCCTGGATGGGGAGGAGGGTCTCGCCCTCCACATCCAGCCGGGCGCGCGAGGTGGCCAGGATCTTGAGGCCAGGGATCGCGTGGAGGAGGTCAACCAGCAGGCCGGCGCCCGCCGTCAGATGCTCAAAACCGTCCATCACCAGCAGCACTTGCTTCCCATGCAGGTGGTCCACGACCTGCTGCTGAGAACGCTCTCCTTCGGTCAGGGGCAGATCCAGGGCTTGGGCGATGGCGGGCGCGATGGCCTTCACGGCCAGCAAGAAGCCCACAGGAACCACGTAGACGCCATCGAGGAAGCCGTCGGGTGACAGCATCTCCTCAGCCACCCTCACGGCCAGATGGGTCTTGCCGACGCCGCCGGGGCCGGTCAGGGTCAACAGCCGGCAGGACGGATCCTGCAGGCGCGCCCGGATCTCGGCTACTTCGGCTTCACGGCCAACCAGGGGGATCAGGGGAACATGCAGGCCAGGGCCAGGCGGCCTTACGGCGCGGGACGCATGCGACTCGGTCCCGCCTCGGATGCGTTCGTACAGGGCTGTGGTCTCCCCGTCCGGCTCGGCGTCCAATGCTTGCAGAGCCCGGCGGCAGGCGTCGTACTGGTGCAGCGCGGCCGCCCGCTCCCCGTCTCGGGCCAGCAGCAGCATCTTGTGGCGGTGCGCTGCCTCGTGCGCCGGCTCCAGCGCCAGCAGGCGGTCAATATAGGCCAGGGTCCGCTCGGGCTCCGCCCGGACCGCATGGTGGTTGACCAGGGCGTGGAGCGCCCGCAGCGCCAGGTTGCGCAGGAAATCGCCGAACCAGACGTTTGACCGCAGATTGAGGATGGACTGGTAGGCCTCGGCCGGGCTGGGCGTGTAGTTGTTGGTCAACATGATACCGGTGACCGCCAGGATCATCACCAGCATGGCCGACAGCCCGCCCAGGCCCCAGGTATAGGTCAGGCTCAGGCTGCGGGTGTTCACCTTGGTGGGGTGGAGATGGAGCACCAGGTTGTCCACCACCAGGCGCATCCGGCCACGGTCATCGCTCGGCAGGCCGGATGGCCCCAGGCTGGCGCGCACACGGCCCCCAAAAGTGCTCGGCTCGCCCTCTGTGATTGCTTGCTTCATGCCTCTCCCCTATGCGCACATCGGGGACGCCATCCGCCTCAGCTTCAGCGCGTCCCCGATGAATCTCCCGTTTGTAGTAACGACGTTAGTCGTTCGTGCTCAGCGACTGAAGTCGCTACTACCAGTCTACCCGCGGCGCCCGCCGCCGGCCCACAACGGCCGTCCCGCATCATCGCGGATGCTCACGGCCTCGCCGCTGGTCGCGTTGCTGATCTGGGCCGCCTCGAACGTGTCGCCCTCGTAGAAGCCGGTCAGCGTCACCTGATCGCCGGCCTGGGCCATGAACCCCTGCGAGACCGCGAAGCTCTACGGCCGGTTGTTGACCTCCAGCGTCGCGCCGTCGGCGGTCTGCACCACCAGGGCTGCCTCGTCCGCGTGCGCCACGACGCCTGATACCTCGACCCACTCACCCACGCCCGCCTGTCCTACGTTGGGGGCTGCGCTGTTCTGCCCGGCCGCCGGCGCTTCGCTGACCTGCCGGCCACGGCCGTAGCCGCCATTGCCGCCGCGCTGCCCGGCCGTCTGCCCGGCGCCGGGGACGACGCCCTGGCCGGCTGCCGGCGCTTCGTTAACCTGCCGGCTGCGGCCATACCCACCGCCGCGCTGCTCTGCGACCTGCCCGCCGCGGAGGACGTTACTCTGACCTGCGGCTGGGGCAATCTCACCCCGTCCGCCCCCGCCACCCGCCCCGCGACCACCCTGTGGGCCATTCGCCTGCGCTTGGGCCGAGCCTAAGCCAAGAAACCCGCCGCCCTGCGTGCTCGTGCGATTCACCGCGCCGACCACCAGAAGGGCGACCAACCCTGTCGCCAGGACCCCAAGAACGATCTTCTTAATCATCGTGACAGCCTCCTGCTGTTGTGTGCTGATTGGTTGATCCGGTCACCGCTCGGCGACCTTGACCAAAGGATAGCGCACGAATGTGAATCGGTATCGAAGGGTGTGTGAAGAAGTGGCGAAGATCGCGCAGGCAGGCCCGAGGCGGCCCGCCCCGCAACGCAGATCCTGGCCCGCGGCGACGGACTTCATGGGATCTTCACATTGGGTTCATCATACTCGCACAGTTGTGGCCTACACTTTGATGGCGTCGGGCAAGGCAGAGGCTATCTGTAACCTGGCGCAGAGAGCGGAATCGAATCTACCGTTGTTGAGAACCTGAGTATCATATCGGAGGAATACATGAAGCAGATCGGGAAGAAGAAGCGTCAGCCGCGTTGGCTGTTCATCGTGCTGCCGGTCGTGGCGATCGCATTGGCAGCCGGGGGTTGGTATTATTTCGGAGACCGCAAAACGACGGCCACCGCGCAGGCGGCTCCGACGCTCCAGACGGCGAAGGTGCGCACCGGCGATATCACCATCACCGCCAGCGGCAGCGGCAACCTGCTGCCTGCCAGCGAAACGGCGCTGGCCTTCCGTTCCAGCGGCGTGTTAGCTGAAGTCTTTGTAAAGGTCGGCGACAAAGTTGAAGCAGGCCAAGTCCTGGCGCGGCTGGACGACGCAGATGCACGCGCCCAGGTCGCGCAGGCCGAGGCTAACCTGCGGCTGGCCGAGCTCAAGTTGGCCGACCTGACCGCCGCGGCCGATCCGGCCGCCATCGCGGCCGCGCAGGCGAGCCTGGCCGCCGCCAAAGCCGATCTGACCAAGCTGACGACGCCTGCCACCACCGCCGAGCTGCTGGCCGCGCAAGAAAATCTCCGCAGCGCCCAGGAAGCGTTGGCGCTCCTTTTGGCCGGTCCCGATCCGAACAAGGTCGCCGCGGCCAAGGCTACGTTAACCCTGACCGAGATTAACGTGCGCGCAGCCCAGGCCGCCTATGACAAGGTCGCGCCCGTCACGACGCTGCGCGACGGCACCACGGTCGGCATCGGCCAGACCAAAGAAGCCGCGGATTTGTGGCAGGCCACGACCAACTACGAGAAGGCCAAGGCCGATTACGAAGCAGCGCTGGTCGGGCCTACCGCCGACGTCATCACCGCGGCGCGGGCCAAGGTGGCGGTCACTCAGGCGCAACTGGACGCAGCTAAGGCTCCGCCGGATGCCGATGCCCTGAAAGCTGCAGAAGCCAAAGTGACGCAGACTCAGGCGCAGTTGGATGCGCTGAAGGCGGGCGCGAGCGCCAATGCCATCGAATCTGCCCGACTCAGCGTAACCCTCGCCCGCTACAACCTGGAGAACGCCCAGCGGACGCTGAACAACACCCAGCTCCGCGCCCCGGTCGCCGGCGCCATCCTCTCGGTCGGAGCGGAAGTTGGCGAAACGGTCGGCGCCGCGCCGATCATCACGGTGGCCGACCTCTCCGCCTCACAGATGCGTTTCTGGGTGGAGGAAAGCGATCTGATGAGCGTGGCGCCGGGCAACCCGGTGGCGATCGTCTTCGACGCGCTGCCCGATCTGCCCTTCCCCGGCAAAGTGCTGCGCGTAGATCCGGCCCTGGTCACGGTAGATGGCGCGCCGGCCGTGCAGGCCTGGGCCAGCATTGATCTGTCCAAGCACCCGGTCAAGCTGCTCTCCGGCCTGACCGCCGAGGTGGAGATCATCGCGGGCGAGGCCAAGGGCGCGCTACTGGTGCCGGTGCAAGCGCTGCGTGAGCTGGCACCCGGCTCCTATGCGGTGTTCGTCGTGCAGGCCGACGGCCAATTGGAGATGCGGCCGGTGACGGTGGGGCTGCGCGATTTCGCCAACGCCCAGATCCTCAGCGGCCTGGCCAAGGGCGATGTGGTCAGCACGGGGACTGTAGCGACCAAGTGAGCGTGGGTAGGGTTAGCAACTGTGCGACAGTTGCCAACCCTTGGCAGGACAAGGGGCGATGATATGGAGTCGAATGAAAACGTCATCGAAATCCGTGGCATGACCCGGGTGTACGGCATGGAAGATGCCATGGTATACGCGCTGGCCGGCGTAGATTTGCAGGTAAAGCGCGGTGAGTTTGTGGCGATCATGGGGCCGTCCGGGTCGGGCAAGTCTACCCTGATGAACATCCTGGGTTGCCTGGATCGGCCGACGGACGGCGAATATCACCTGGATGGCGAAGATGTCAGCCAATTGGATCGCAACGACCTGGCGATCGTCCGCAACCTGAAGATCGGCTTTGTCTTCCAGTCGTACAATCTGCTGCCGCGGCTCAGCGCGGTGAAAAATGTGATGCTGCCGCTGCTCTACAATGTCGAAGAGCGCCTGACCGAAGATGAGCGTTACGAGCGGGCGGTGGCTGCGCTGGAGGCGGTAGGGTTGGGTGAACGGCTGCACCACCGACCCAACCAGATGTCGGGCGGTCAGCAGCAGCGCGTCGCGATTGCCCGCGCGCTGATCAACAAGCCGGCCATCATCCTGGCCGACGAGCCGACGGGGAACCTGGACACCAAATCGAGCGTGGAGATCATGGATCTGCTGCACACGCTGCACGCGGGCGGGGCCACCATCGTCATGGTGACGCACGAGCCGGACATCGCGAGCCACGCCCAGCGGGTGGTGTGCGTGCGCGATGGCAAGATTATCTCGGATGGCCGCGACGGCGCGGGCCATTGCCTGGAACGGGGAGGGCGTGATGACGCTTAGTGAGACCCTGCGGGTGGCCTGGGAAGGGCTGAAGCTCAACCGGGTGCGTTCTTTTCTGACGACATTGGGTGTGATCATCGGCGTGGCGTCAGTCATCATGATGTTGGCGGTCAGCGCGGGGGCCGAGGCGGCCATCGCCGATCAGATCAACGCCCTGGGCGCCAACCTGATCATCGTCAATCCCGTGCGCGGGGTGCCCGGCGCGGCGCAGACCCTCACCTACGATGACGCGGTGGCGATCAAAGAGGCGGTGCGCAACAGCGAAGGGGTGTCCGCCGAATTTCAGGTGGTGCAAGATACGAGCACCGCGCGCGCCAAACTGACCGGGATTACCGTCCTCGGCGTCACCGCCGACTTCCCGATCGTGCGCGATTATGCGGTCGGCGAAGGCCGGTTCTTCACCGATGACGAGAACGAGCGCAAGCTGAAGGTGGTCGTCCTGGGCTATGGCATTGCGCAGGACCTCTTCGGCGGCGACAGCCCCATCGGGCAGACGGTCACGGTGGGTTCGACCAAGCTGACGGTGGTGGGCGTGATGGCGGAGAAGGGCGTGGTGGCCGATGTAGATTACGACGGCCGGCTGTACATCCCGCTGCAACTGCTCTATCAAAAGTACAGCCCCTCCCGCATCGCGGCCGACCGGGTGCGCACGATCTACATCAAAGCCGAGAGCCAGGAGGCGATGACCAGCGTCATCAACCAGATCAAGGCGCTGCTGGTCCAACGCCACGATGTGGATCCGGCCAAGCCCGACTTCACGATTCAGACCCAGCAGGACATCATCACCACGCAGCAGGCCACGACCGAGGCGTTCCGTGATCTGCTGGCGTGGGTGGCGGCGATCTCGCTGCTGGTGGGCGGCATCGGCATCATGAACATCATGCTGGTGTCGGTGACGGAGCGGACGCGGGAGATCGGCCTGCGCCAGGCGTTGGGCGCGCGCCCGCGCGATGTGCTGCTGCAATTCCTGATCGAGGCGGTCACGCTCAGCCTGGTCGGCGGACTGGCGGGCGTCATCCTGGGCGTTGGCGGCGCGGAGCTGTTCGGCCGGCTGGGCGAGATGCAGACGCAGGTCGTCCCGGCCTCAGTCCCGCTGGCGTTCGGCGCAGCCGCAGCCGTGGGCATCTTCTTCGGTTATTATCCGGCCACGAAGGCCGCGCAGCTCGACCCGATCGTTGCGCTGCGGCATGAATAGGAGCCGTGTCTGTCATGCTGAGGCCCGTCGTTTGGGCCGAAGCATCTCGTCTACCGGCGCGAGACGCTTCGCCGGTAGCGCGTGACATCGAGATTGGGCTTGATCGACCCGCTCAGCGTGACATCTTGAAGGAAGTACGGTTGTAGTCATAGGACAAGGGGGAAACATGAAACGATTGATCTTGAGCATCAGCCTATTGACCCTGGCCGCCCTGCTGTTGGCGGCTTGCGGCGGCGCATCCGCGCCGCAAGCCGGCTCGGCGAGCGCCAGCGCCGCCGCCGGGACCAGCCTGGATATCAGCTATCCCAACGCGCTGCCTGTCCGCAACCAGCTCCTGCTGGGCACGTTGCGCCTGGACGAGAGCGCGCAGCCGCTGAGCGCGGCGCAGGCCGCGGCGCTGCTGCCCTTGTGGCAGGGCATCCGTGGCACGATGAACAGCGGCGCGGCGGCCCAGGCCGAAACCGACGCCCTGCTCAAGCAGATCGAAGCGGGTCTGAGCATCGAGCAACTGGCGGCCATCCGCGGCTGGAAGCTGACCCAGACCGATCTGCAAGCCTGGGCGAGCAGCCAGGGCATCGCCACGGCGAGCGGCAACGCACCGGGCAGCGGCGGCGGATCGGGCGTACCGGGCAGCGGTCAGACCCTCTCCGCTGAGGCGCGGGCCACGCGCCAGGCGGAACGCGGCGGCGCGGGCGAGAGCAGTGGCTTGAGCAAGGCGTTGGTGGATGCGGTGATCGCACACTTGGAATCAAAGAAAGCTAATTGAGGAACAAACCATGAAAACCTTGAAGACGTTGACGATCGTATTGAGTCTGGCCGTCCTGGTGGCGGCCTGTGGCGGCGCGGCGACGCCAGCGGCCCCAGCGGTAGGGACCAGCGCCGGCGGCCTGACGGAAGACTATGCCGATGCGCTGAGCGTGCGCAACCAGTTGGCCTACGGCACACTGCGCCTGGAAGGGACGGCGAATGCGGTCACGGCGGCGCAAGCCGCCAAGCTGTTGCCGTTGTGGCAGGCGCTCAAGACGTTGGCCGCCAGCTCGACCAGCGCGACCGAAGAAGTGACGGCGGTGCAGAATCAGATCAGCGCGGCCATGACCCCCGCACAGGTCAGCGCCATCGCGGGCCTGAAGCTGACCAACGCCATGCTCCAGGCGTACTACGTGGAAATCGGCGTGAGCGCGGCGAGCACACCGGAGCCGGGTGTGACCCCGCAGAGCAGCAGCCTGAAGGATCTGCCGCCGGAGCAGCGGGAAGCCGCCAAGGCGACCGCGCAGGCGCAAGGCACACCCACGGGCGGCGGCAGCGGCAGCTCCAGCGCCAAGAAGGACGCCCTGCTCGACAACGTGATTCAGTTGCTCACGAACCGAACCGCGGGGAAATAAACACCCACGAACCACCGGCATCATGGCGGCGCCGGAAGCCGGAGCTTCATTGACAAAGTGGGGCCGTCATCAGATCTTCACAATCGCGTTGTAGAGTGATAGGCAGGGCGGGCAAGTCTGGGCTCGGAGAATCCAAGAAAGGAGACATCAATGATCAAGAAACTGACGATGGTCGTAACAGTCGCAGTGATTGTCACCGTGCTCGGCCTGTTCATGGTGGGCACGGCTTTCGCTCAGGCGCCCACGCCGCCGGCGCAGAGCACCCCGCAGACGCCTTGGAGCCATGCCTGGAGTCGCGTGTGCGATGGGGCAGGCGTCGTCTCGGACGCCATCACGAAGCTGCTCGGCATGACACAGGAGCAGATCTACGCTGAACGCCAGGCAGGCAAGACGCTGGCTGACATCGCCAAGGATAAGGGCGTCACGGATCAGCAGTTGATTGATGCCATGCTGGCCGGCCGGCAGGAAGCGATCGCGCAAGCTGTGACAGACGGGCGCCTGACCCAGGCCCAGGCCGACTGGATGCTGGAGAAGATGACGGCGATGGCGCCCTTCCAGCTCACTAACCCCTTTACCCCCGGCGGTTTCGGGCATGGGGGCGCCGGGCACGGCGGCATGATGCGGGGCGGTATGCGCGGAGATGCGCAGGCCGCGCCCGACACGATGATGCGCGACGGCTGGCGCGGGCGCATACCGGCCGCACCCGACACGAAATAAGCAACTGATGCAGCCGCGGGCTGCCCGCTCGTAGCTGGTCAGATCGTTCGGACGACTCACGGGGGGAGGCAGAACCGATTATCTCCTCCCGTGACCGGAATCAGAAGGGAGGCGCAGGATGGGACGCATACCGCATGGGGTGTGGGACGCCGGTTGGCAGACGCCGAACTGGCCGGCGATTTTGCTGCTCGGCGTAGTAGGGCTGATCCTCGCGGCAGCCTTGATCGTTGCCCTCACGCGCAAGAAACCAGGAAGCATCTTGCCCCGCGTACCGTTCGTAGATGTCTTGGAGGAAGAACGGGAGACGATGATCACGGTCGAGCTGCCCGGCGTCGCCGAGGCGGAGATCAGCGTCGAACTGAACGACGATATGGTCACCGTCGAGACGACCGGCGCACGGAGATACATCAAGGATATCGTGCTGGAAGAGCCGGTGGATGGCGCCACCCTGCGCCGGGAGTATCGCGCCGGCCTGTTGACGCTGAGGCTCGCCCGGCCGGCGGCCTCCGCCCAACGCGGCGTGACCGGCTCAGTCTCACCAGCTGCCGTCTAACGAGCGGCCCGGCAGCAACCTGACAGCGCAGAAAAGGGGTGGCGATGGACAGCGCATTGCGTACTCGAGATGCAGTCACACGTCTCAGACGCGCTTGGGCAGCACGACTGCGTTGGCCTGCCAGTCCAGTGGCAAGCCAACGCACCGCGTTCCTTCATGTATCGGGGACGCCTGCACCGGCGACGCAACATGCCAGTGGCCATCGGGGCACGATCCTGCTGGCGCAGTTGGCGGACGCGCGCTGTGCCGCGCTGGCGGACGCCCTGACCGCGGCCGGCTACGATGTCCGGGTCGCACAGGGGTTGCCGGCGGCGATGGCCAGCCTGGCGCGCCGAGCTCCGGCGCTGGTGGTCGTCGACGGTCATGCGGACCAGGCTGCCTATCAGACCCTGCGCCGGGCGGGCACATTCCCGATCCTGGCGCTCATGGCCGAGCCGAACGACGAGCAGGTGCTGGCTGCCTTCACAGCCGGCGTCGATGACTGCCAGAAAAGCGGCATCAGCAAGGAGGAGCTTGTGGTGCGCATCGATAACTTGCTGCGGGTCGCCGGCCGCCCGCCAGCCGCAGGTGCTTCCCCGAACGCGGACAGCGCAGCCTAGGGGCCATCATGGAAGGCGTTATCCTGGTTGTGGACGACGATCACAAGACCGTGGATCTCGTGTCGCTTTACTTGACCCGCGATGGTTACACGGTGCTGCCGGCCTACGACGGCGAGCAGGCGTTGCTGGCCGCCCGGCGCCTGAAGCCCGACCTGATCATCCTGGACCTGATGCTGCCCGGGCTGGATGGCACGGCTGTCTGCCAGACGCTCAAGGGGGAATCCCAGACGCCGATCATCATGCTCACGGCGCGGCGCACCGACGATGACAAGCTGCTGGGGCTGGAAGTGGGCGCCGATGACTACGTGACCAAGCCCTTCAATGCCCGCGAGCTGCTGGCGCGGGTGCACGCCGTCCTGCGACGCATGGAGCCGGCCAGGATTCCCCCGCCGGAGCTGCAATTCGGCGGCTTGACGATCAATATGGTGCAGCACGAGGTGCGCATTCGCGGCCGGCTCGTCAGTTTGACCCCCGCCGAGTTCAACATTCTCGCCGCGCTGGCCCAGGAGGCGGGACGAGCCTTGACCCGTGATGAGCTATTGGAACGGGCCTTCGGCCTCGATTACGAGGGGTTCGACCGCACGGCCGACGTGCACATCATGCGCTTGCGCCGCAAGATCGAACCTGATCCGGCGCAGCCTCGCTACATCGTCACCGTGCCGGCCGTGGGCTACCGGCTTCGAGGGGCAGCATGCGCCATAGCCTGCGGGTCCGGCTGCTGCTGGCGGCCGTCCTGGTGATCGTCGCTGCGGTAAGCGTGAGCGCGCTGGTGGCGAGCCGGTGGACGAGCGGTGAGTTTCGGCGTTACGTCGCGCATGGCGGCGCGATGCGGCAGCACCGCTACGCGATGCTGCTCGGCAACGCCTACGCCCAGCACCACGGCTGGGAAGGCATCCAGGCGCAGGTCGAGCAGCTCGGGCAGATGGCTGGGGAGCGCGTCGTCTTGGCCGACGAGGCAGGCCAGATCGTCGCCGACTCGGAGCAAGCGCTGGTCGGCCAGAGCGTGGGCGCGGATTGGCCGGCGCCGGCCAATGTGATCTCGGTTGGCGGGACACGCGTCGGCAGCCTATACCTGTTTGCGGTCACCGCCCCCGCGACCGGCGAAAATGACTTCCTGGCGAACGTCAACCGGGCGCTGCTGGTCGGTGTCGCGGCCGGCGCGCTGGTCGCCCTGCTGCTCACCCTCATCCTGTTCAAGCGTCTGTTGCGGCCGGTCGCGCAGCTTACGGCGGCGGTCCAGCGCATGGAGGGGGGCGACCTGGCCGCGCGCGTCGAGGTGGTCTCGGAAGACGAGGTCGGCCGGCTGGCGCACGCCTTCAACGGGCTGGCCGCCAGCCTGGCGCGGCAGGAGCAGTTGCGCCGCAACATGGTCAATGACGTCGCCCACGAGCTGCTCACACCGCTGACCAACATCAGTGGCTACCTCGAAGCCGCCGAGGAGGGGCTGATCGCCCCCGCCGCCGCCTGGTCGCCAACCTAAGCGCGGAGACGCTGCTCCTGCGGCGGCTGGTGGATGACCCCCAGGAACTGGCGCTGGCCGAGGCGGGCCAGCTCAGGCTGCAACGCGAGGCCGTGGCGGTGGACGCGCTCATCGCGCAGGCGGTCGAGGCGCTCAGGCCGCAGACCGACGCCAAGGGGCTGGCGATCCGGGTCGAGCTGCCGGCCGATCTACCCCCCGTCGACGCCGATCCGGGACGCGTCGGCCAGGTGCTGCGCAACCTGCTCAACAACGCCATCATCCATACCCCGGCCGGCGGGACGATCACCCTCTCAGCCAGGCCCGACGCCGGTTTCGTTGCCGTCAGCGTGCGCGACACCGGGGTCGGGATCCCCTTTCAGGGGTAGGTTTTTAACCGGAGCCCCCTGTGGGCATCGTAGTCGGCCAAGGTTCGGGATAGAAACGGCCGAAGGGCAGGGCGGCGCCGGTAAGCGCTGCGGCCAGAATCACGAGCAGGCCGCGGCGGAAGCAACTGAGCAAGCGGGGTCGAGCCCGTTTCGT
>Ga0194113_10008799_pt1 | contig 12341 bp, 8 predicted proteins | sample TA2MahC200mmetaG_FD_146193 | JGI IMG/M metagenome (GOLD analysis project Ga0194113, IMG submission 146193) | Freshwater microbial communities from Lake Tanganyika, Tanzania - TA2015017 Mahale Deep Cast 200m | ecosystem: Environmental > Aquatic > Freshwater > Lake | place: Tanzania: Lake...
GGCCCCATCTTTTGAGGGCTCAACTCCGTCAACCTGTAAACCTTGTAGTGCCGAAAACATTTTTGAACCACTTAACATGCTGTTATCACAATACTATTTTTTTCTTGCTGTCGAAGATGAGTCAGATCGATGAATTTCTGGATAATGACGTTGTCCTTATCCTCCATTGTATAGATATCCGACTTTTGCCCGAATTTATAAAGTCTCTTTTGGGCCTCCTGCACCTTGGCCGCCATTCCCTGCAGCTGCTTATCCAGCCATTTTCTTACCAGGGAGAAAGACTCATTGCGGCGGTCAATGGACAGGTACATATATTCATCGGCAATGGCATTGACCACGTCTCGGGCCAGCGCTTTGTCGGGGGAATGATATGCCACTTCCACTAGAAACGTATTTCTGACTGGAGTGACGGCCAACCCTGCCAAAAGTGCCTCAACCATGGTGTTGAGAATCTCATTCTCATTTTTATCAGGATTCGCTTCCCGGATTGCCTTGAATTCGGGGGCCTCCTGCAGGTTCAAGGCCTGGATGACGCGTTGCGCCAGGGACCGACTCTTAAGGATCTTATATTGGGTAGTCTGAAACTTTTCCAGGGAATCCGCGTCGGTGAGCCTGCTCAACTTGTCTTCTACGCTCACCTGGGCAGCCGGATTATCTTGGGTGATCTGCAACATCGCGTTGGCACGATAGATTCTCGTCTGAAAGAAATTATAAATCCCTACCAACAGGACAATAGTAAGGCAGGTTCCAATGATCAACCATTTGCGTTTCACCAGAATATGAAGATATTCCCGCAAGGGATTCTCCATTAACATCTCCGAATCATAGCTCATAGACGGATGCGGAGATAGTAAGGGAGTAGCGCTTGGCGGCATTACCATTGGATGCTGGTCATGATTTGACATCGGTAAATCTCCAGATTGTTTTTATATTGTTGTAATGCAATTAAAAACCTGCAGCTCCCATGGAATATGACCCACTGGGTATGGGCAACAATGTTCTGATAACGTATACGGCTTTCTTTAATTCGCTTTCCCTGACCACCACTACGTCGCTGTCTTTAATGGGAAGATCGGGATCCGTCCTGGCAATGATGCGATTAAGATTCGTATCAATGCGGATAGGATTGCTCTGTTCATCAAAACGCATAATGGTGATATTATTGGTCCCCAATATGGGTTCGACCCCTCCAGCCAGCGCCACGGCCTGGGATACGGTCAGGTTTTCCCGGACCGCAATATTCCCGGGCTTTTTAACCCCTCCCAGGACATAGGCAGTACCGGCAAAGGGCACATGGATGACATCACCGTTGCGCACCGTGATGTTCAACTCCGGCGCCTGTCCACTAAGCAGACGGCGGACGTCGATAACCGTGGTTTCGGTTTTTGAGGCAAAAGGCTGAACTACCCCGGCCTTCGCCGTTTTGGTCAGGTCTGGGGCGTTTTGAGACCGGATAACATTGACGACATCACCGGATAGCGCGCCGGCTTTGTTCGAAAAGCCACCGGCCAGGGGCAACACCTCCAGCAGGGTGCGGGGTCCGATTATTTCATAGGATCCCGGTTTGTCCACCGCCCCGGTAATAGCTACCCTTTGATGGCGATATTCCTTGACCGTCACGGTAATTTGTGGATTTACCAGGTAATGGGCGTCATATAATTCTCCCAGGCGCCGTTCGATCTCCGACGGGGTCAAACCGGCCACCTTGACCACGCCCACCAGCGGCATGGTGATTTCCCCCTGCCCGTTGACCCTTGATATCCGGTTTAGTTTGTCCTGGCCAAAGATCACGATTTCCAACTGGTCTTCCGGCCCCACCTTATAGTCTCGATAGTTGACCAGCGAAGCCTTAGCGCCCTGAAGCATGAGCTGCTGCTGCAGCAATTCCCTCTTGGAGTCCCGGGCCTGCATCTCCGACACCGCCTGGGCAGTAAGGATTTGGCCGGATGAACCGCCACAGCCCCCCAAAAGAGCTAATCCTATGAACATTCGGGCAACCTTACTCCAGCCGGGGCTTCCCGCAAGTTGTCTGGACGCAAGCTTCCCCCCTTCCCTACCCTGGTTGCCGGAGGAAAACATTTTTATCAATTTCTTGGGCATTTTTTGCGCTCCCTCAAACCCCTTTTCGTCATTAATCAAGGCCCCGCATAGACCTGCAAGTAGCCTATGGGATTGCCGGCAGCATCAAATACCCGAAGCATCATGGTCTTAGCCGTGCCGGTAACGTCCCCAGCGACGGCGTTGCCGACTCCTATCCCGCCATCAGCGCAAAATTTCTTGTCGGTTCTGAGGTTGTAATTGCTGGGGTCCATATACAGGTTGGTGAATGTGGATGAGGTTCCCAGCCCCCAACTCATCCTGCCGTTGGTTTCAATCCGAAAAGCATCGTTGTGAGGGTATTGAGGCCGTTGAGAAGTTAAAACCGGGCTGGTGTCCTCAGTGCCATGAAACCGGAAAGCGTTGGATAGCCTGGCGGCTACGGTCGTAGCGGACTGTTGGTGCTGTCCTATAACACCGTGCGCCCCGGAATCGTAATCATGACCAGAACTAGTGTTATATCTATCCGACAAGAACATCAAACGCTGGTGGCACTCGGTGTAGTTGGCGGGGGCGGCTGCGGAAAGGAGCGCATGGCTTGCCGTCTCTTTGCCTTTATGAAAGGCCCATCCGGAGGACAGGGCGGCATCGGCTTCATGGGCGGCGTAAGCAGTCAGAAGACTGGTGGTTAGAGCAATTAACGATGTCATCCCGGTATGCCCTGTCCCGGCGGCGTCGGCAGTGACTATCGGGAAATTGACGTTGTCGATAGCCGTTGTATGCGCCGAAGCATTCGCGGCATGAGCGTTCATTTTGGCCTTGAGATCGTTGGCCAGCAGGATATCGCTAGCCAGACCCAGGACTACATCAGGGGTGCTGTCAATGACGGTATATTGCACATTGTTCAGGTTTCCGGCCAACAGATTTATGCCATCCTTAGGATGGCTGTTAAGTTTATTGTTTTTTAACAACAATTGGGCATAAACTGCAACAGTGCCGAGTTTAACTGCGTTAATCTCATACTTATTGGTGGCGGTTCGGTCAAACTGGTTTTCTTCGATTGTTACCGTTTGTGCATAATGTAAGTGAATACAATCTAATGCACCATCAATAATAGCTGTGCCGGGAATACTAAAACCGCAGTTGCGGACAATCAATGATGCCGTAGTATTGGTAGTTGATGCCTGGGCTTCCGGGTCCCAGCCGGTGCGAATTGATTGGGTGGGGGTGGCGCCGTTCCCGGCATTATTTTCAAACGAACAACCCTCAATGATTGATAGGCTGCCGCCATTAAGAGCAATCGGTATAGCTTGATGAGCAGTAATGAAAGCACCATAATAATAACCAGCAAACTCCGTGTCTCTTATTTGGAGTTGATAAATTTTGTCCGAGTAAACTCCAAAATAGCCGTTTGAGTTAATGGTGCAACTTGTTATCCTGGCCAGATTGCCGCCAAAAGTAGTAAGTGACGAGCCAAGTTTAATTCCACCCATGCGGTTAGCGTTTATTTGGCAGTTTTTAATTTCAACATTCTGATAGTAGGCGTAGGGGGCTTCTCCTTTTATGGTTTTGACTCCCATGCCGCCATGATTGGTAATATAAACCCGCTCCATCGAAAACTGATACGGGGCATAGATATGAACAGCATTGCCGCTGTATTGGCCAGCACCAAAATTACAGGTGCCATCAAGCCTCAGATCTTGTATCCTGACCCGGAAAGGTATCGGGTTGGCGTCTCGGGTGTTTTTGATATAGAACAGGTCAGCCCCATCAATCGACGTATTTACCAATTTAGGAAAGCCGCACGACGTCCCCGTGATGGTGACGGAGGACATGACGTTGATCGGCCCTTTGATATTGCCGCCTTGGGTGAACTTGATCGTACCGCCATAGTTTACATCGGTATGGAGAAGCGCATCAAAGGCAGCCTGGACCGCGGTGGCGTTTGCCGTATCGACGGCCGTGTCAGAAAACCCCCACCATTCCGGGTGGACTGCTTCCACTTTACCCTTACCGAAAATCACCTTGCCGGGGCCGGAAAAGACCTGGTGCGCCTCGTTTTTAAACGGGCCGTTAATGGTCAAGGTCTTGCCGGTGGAGACGGCCAAAACGGCGCCCCGGACAACCTCTAGGGAGACATTGGCAGGGATGGTCAGGTTGTCATCAAGACTCCAGGTAACCGTCCCTCCGGGAGTGTCCGGGCCCACCACCAGCTTACGGGGAGAAGTGTCAATCAGCGCCAGGGCGGCAACCAGGGCGGCCCGGCCGGGGACTCCATGATCCCGGGCCAAACGCGCCCCGCTGCCGAAGGGCCAGACGCCGGGGCGGGTCGTGTTGACCGCCGCCCCCAGGAGGCCGGAGGTGAGATTGGCGGTATTGACGGTCACCGTAGTGACCCCGCCCACATAAGAGGAGGCGCCCACGCTGTTTGGCACTATTGCGGTGCCCAGATCCAGCCAGAGGCGGCGGCCGGTGGAGAATTGCGAGGTAAAATTGCCCGGCGCCGTGAAATGGGTGCTGTCAATATAGGTGAGGGGCGCCTGGATCTGAATCCAGGAGCTCTCGCTGTCCAACAGGCTGGGAATGCTGTTGATCGCCGCTCCGATGGCGTCAAGGGCATTGTTAACTTTGGTGTGCCAGCTCTTCTCACCAAAAATCAGGTGGTGGGTGGATGAATCAAAGCCCATGGCCGTCATGCTGCCCAGGGCCAGGCCGACGGTTAGTATGCAGATGGTGATGGTTTTGAGTAATCTGGTCATGGCCAACTCCTTATAGTGACTCGATAAACGTTATCTCTAAATCGGATAAACCTTTAGCCCACTGACTCAAATCGGGAATATCTTGAAAGCGGCCATAGAGAGAAGTGAAATGCCGAGATGAAACCCCTTCGGGGATCGGATCAATGACCCAATCGCTACTTTTACCAACCTTCATGAGCATGAAATAAAATCTCCAGAACAAGTCCTCATCGCTGAAGCGCTCATTCCAGCCCAGATTCAGGCGGCGCCGAAACTCACGTTTGTCGGTCCAGGGCGTGCCGCCGGGATTATAGGTGATGGTACTGTCATCCTCGCCCCCTAAACCGAAGGGATAAGCCCAGTCGTACTTATACTCATCGAAATAGGTGAGAAAGATGCGGCCCACCTGGAGGTAACCATCGGGGTTGCCGGGGTCGCTGAAGGAGAGCTTCCACCAGCCTTTAGCCTCCAGGGGGATATTGAGGTAAATAATGCGCATGGGGTTGGGGGCATACCAGGCACGGTGGCAATCAAAAATGACCCCGCCGGCGCCCGGCGGTCCGCCGGCGCCGCCCTCACCGGCCCCGATGATGTCCGCCCAGGCATTATGGGTCTCCGACAGCAGCGGGGCGCTGAAATCATTGGTCGGGGCAGCCTGCAAGGTCACCGTAGCATGGCGGGTCAGATTATGATTGATAAGCACCAAGGCGGTTATCGCCGGCCGCACGTCTTCGGGATTGGTGGGAGTACCCAGGTCGGCAATGAGAAACTGATCATTCAAGCCGGTGGTGCGCCAGGGCCTTTGGCGCACAGGATCCTGAACATTCCGGGCCGGCAAGGTCGCCACCTCGGAGGAGGGCGTAAGGGCGGCCGTGTCGAAAAACCGATTATCCCAGATCGCCCGGAGCTTCTTTCTTGCCGCCATAGGTTATCGCCACAGGCTGAGGATCGCCTCAGAGGTTGTGAAGTTCAATTCGGCGCCATGAATTTCAAAAATCTGCCCCGTAGCGATGCCGAAACTGCTGCGCCGGACTTTGATTTTATCCCCCAAATTAAGGTGGAACGACTGGTGTTTAATTAAGACCGTCACCTTCGGATGTTTCACTTTTACGAGATCAAGCACCTTATTTGCCAGGGCCTGAGCGTCGGCCCGATGCACCAGACACGTGTCCAGGGGGCCTAAATCTGTAGCCCAGGGGTAATTTACCAAGACCGCTTCATCCCGGGCCGAGACCTGGCGAAACTCCCGCCGCAACCACTCAACCCGCTCCTGGCTGGGGGCGCCTTGGGGGTTTTTGTCGGCCTCGGGATTACGGTCATAGTGCAGATAGACCCGGCGGTAGAGATCATCATCGCCGTCAGCGCCCTCGGGAGACTGGAGAAATTCGACATCCGTCAATTCCAGGATCGGTTCGCCGGTCAACGGGGCAATTTCCGCCAGGAAAAAGCGGCCGTCATTTTTCACGGCATACAGGGCCGGGAGTCCCGTGAGCAATTGATCGGTAATGTCGGCCAGGGCCGTGGGGGAATCCACCATCAGCCCCGCCTCATACGGGAAGGCGACATTAAACGCGGCCAGGGCAGGCAGGTCAAAATCCGCCACCGCGTTCCATTTGCCCCAGAGTACCAATGCCGCCCGGATCATCTCGCCGATCAGGTGTGTATAGGCACCCAGAGCCGGGGAGATGAGACCCCGAACGTCCACCGTGATGTTGACGCCACTCCCCACCTCGGCCAGTAACAGAGTCGATCCCAGGATAAAACTCCATTCATCCCACCGGTAAAAATCCTGGCCGGCCTGGGTTAAAAACTGGATGGTCACCCCGTCCGCCAGGGGAATGGGAATTTCCTTGAAAGAGAAAGCCCACGTATCATTGACTATAAATGCTGGGGCGTAATAACTCCCCAATACTGACTGATCGCCGACCTCATAATCGTCAAGCCCCGCGGGATCGGTAAAGGCCACTCTATACCCCGGATAAATTTCCTGAGCGAAAGGGTGTGTAACACCGCTGCCGGAGTTTATGCCAATCTGCCAGTCAAAGGTGGCCGCCATACAAGGACCACTGAGCGTTATGATTATAAAAACGTCTTGCGGGTCCCCCTCAGTCACAGAACAGACACCGGTCGCGGCGCCAATCGGCGTCCACGTCCAGGTGGGTTCCATGTGGCCGGCGCCGGAAAAGGTGACGCTCAGCCCTCGGTTGAGGACTATGGGAGCGGCAGCGATGTTAATAGCAGAGGTGCTGCTGCCGGCATCACCGGCATCATAGTCGTTTACCCCCGGCACACCTGGAGCGGTGAACTGGATTGAATACCCCGGAAACAACTCAATGGGAGAGGTATTGGGAATCTGATTATTTGTATCCCAGGTAGCGCCCCCGTCCTGGCTCCACTTGAACCGGACGGCCCCGCCGACGTTGCCGCCGGTGGTGATTTCCACCCTGACCGAATCACCCGGATTATGGGCGGCTACCGACATAACCCCAGGAGCCGCAGCTATGGGCGTCCAGGTACAAACATCATCCGGTTTCCAGGTAACTCCTCCGTCATCAGACCAGATAAACTGCGGAGGGACTGGATCACCAATATCACCGGATCGGGTGACCTTAGCTTTGTAGGCCAGTTTGCAATCACCGGTATAAATCCCGGATACCGCCATGACTCCATGACTGACCGATGGGCTTTTAACCAGAGTGGTGCTGTCGTAGGCCAGTTTCCAGGTGAGGATGCCTTCCCCCCGCCAGTCCGCATCGCCGCCCAACTTCCACCTGTACGTGGCCAGCCCAACCTCAGGCCCGGAGGACCCTTGGCTGTTCAGGGCGGTGATGCTGTCGATCTGGATTATCCATTCAGCCCGGATCAAACTGCCGGTATAGGGGCCGAAGGTGTACATGCCAGCCGAGCCTTCGCCGTCCTTGCGGGCCGGGAAGACGTCTTTTGGAGCCCACCCGTGACTGATCGGGGCATTATCGCCGTTGACTGCATCCAAAGCATGGCAAACGTGGCAGGCCAGGGCATATTTCCAGGGATAAATACCCGGATTGGTGGTGGTAATCAGGATGGGCTTATAATTTTTGACCCGCCCTAAAATCGCCGGAACGGTCTGGTCCCAGCTCTCCTCTACCACCTGGACAGATTCAGGCAGTTCATAATCCGGGATGGTGATTTCCAAGCTCTTGGTTTTGTCGTAAATGGCCAGAGTTAATTTGTTATCAACCCAATTATATTGACCCACCCGTCCGGTAAAGACCTGCCTAAAGTCGCCATAGGCAAACCCTTCCCCGCCCATCAAAATAATGAGGGGCTGATCCCGCAGGTTCCAGGCCGGGGACAGGAGTTCCAGCCAGGTGACGCTGCTAAAGGCGTCCGGCCGGTAATTCGGTTCTATGTCCAGTTCCAGTTCGCCCCAGGTGGAGACATGATTGGGGCTCAGAATAGGGTTGGCCGGACTGGAGAGACGGGGCAATCCGATCTGCGTGCCCAGATAACAGCGCTCGTCTAAAATCACGGTATGGGTAGCGAAATACAGGGGCAGGAGGAAACCATCTGCGATGCGCATGGCGCTGGTTTCCACCAGGAATATCCTCACCGCATCGGATTTTTGGATCCACCGGTCAAAATCAATGGGCGGCATAGGCATCTCTACCGTCGCGCCGGAGCCGGAATCCGGATCTCGCCGCGCTTAATGCCCTGATTGGTGAGATCGAAGAACAGGGTCTTGTTTGCCTTCAGGATGGTGCGGCCGTCCGGGGTGACTACCGTAATGGGAATTTTGGCCACCAGGTGGGACGGCCCGCCCCCGCCCCCGCCCCCGCCCGGGGCGGCCACGGCCCGGAGCTTCTCTGGCCAGTCCGCGGGCAAAATCTTCTCATCCTTATGGACAAAAGCCAGGGTGTCATGAGGCACATCCCAGCCGCCCGCGGCTGAAGCCAAAGCCAGGACCCCGAATGAGGCGGCCATGGCCGCGGCAGCTGTGCCGACCATCGGAGCCAAGATCGTATTGAAAGGAAACGGCACGGCGGCCATGACCGAGGCCACGCCGGCGGCGCCAGCTATGGCCGCTTGGCTCCCGACACCGGACGCTGCTCTTTTCTTGTCCGCCCCCTCCCCAAAAATCAGCATCACCAACTGCGCAGCAATCCACTGAAGCACCATCTGTGCAATCATCTCCACAAACGAAGATAGGATAGATTGCCAGATATTTTTCAGAGCGTCCTTGAGCGTCACGGTGCCGGTAATGATCCCTTGGAGGCTCATAGTAAAGGCCCGGCTCACCGACTCCCAAACCTGGCCCCATTGCTCCTTTATGGCCTGGGTGATTCCAAAGTCCGCCTTTTTCATGTCCAGGGCGTGTTTCTTTTTAAGTAATTCCATGTCTTTTAGATGTTTTTGGTAGGCCCGTAGGTCACCCTTTTCTAAGTTTGCTTTATTCTGCGCCGCCTCCAAATCTTCTAAGTGTTGCTGTTGCTTTAATTTCTTATATTCTCTCAACTCCTGGACCCGGCTCATGACCCCCATTTTGGCCAGGTGGGCGATATTCTCCTGCTTCATTTCGATATCTAATTTGTTGAGCTGGTTTTCATGGTCTATCAGGTCCTTCTTGTGTTTAATCGCATCCTCGCCGGCCTTGATCTTGCTCTTGATGAGGTCAATTTCCGACTGCAACCTGAGCTTGTTTTGCTGCTGTTCCAGGGTAACGATCTTATGCTGCACCTCTTGATAATCCTTGGTGCCCACACTGGCGAGCAACAGTTTGCCCTTCCAATAATCGGCCTCAGCCTTGAGGCGCGCGGCCGCGCTGGCCAATTCCTGGGCTTTGAGGGCCTCCTTCTCCTCGGAGGTGGCGGCTTTGCCGGTGGCCAGTTTCTTGGCCCAGAAGGCCTTTTCCATCTGCAGGCTCTGGGACTGGAATTTAGCCTCAACCGCCTTGATTTGCTCCAGTTCTTGGACCCACTGCTGGACCCGGGAGGACCCGCCGGTGCCCTTGCCCGGTTCCTTGGGGTTAAAAAGGTCTCCGTCGCTTTTTGAGTCCTCTTTACCCTTACCCGCCCCGCCGGGAAACTTCGCAAATAGTTTCTCGATATTTCCCAAGGCATCTTCATATATTTTGGCGGTGTTCGCCATGGCCGCCTGAGTTATGGCCTGCACCCGGAGGTTGCCTCGTGCCCAGGCCTCGGTGATTTCCTTCCAAGATAAATGTGTGGCGGCAGTTAAAACGTCCAGCCATCCTTTCCACTCCGCCGTCAACCCCGCCCATTGCGCTGACAGCCGGTTAATTAAATCAGATGTACCGGCCCGGATTAACTCGAAAGTCAGCAGGATACTCTTCAGGGAGTTTCCGAAGGTGACCACCGCCTGTGGCCCCTCTTTGCTGAAATAACTTCCCAATGTAATTAAGACCGGGATAAGTTCTTCTCCAACTTTGTATTTTAAGGCGTCGGCCACCAGGCCAACGTCAGACATCCCCTCCTTGAACGCCTTAGACTTGGCAGCTGAAATGTCGTCCAGGGTCATGCCAAGGTCAGATAGGCGTTTTTTCATTGCTTCTGCAGCGTCTTCGGTCATTTTCATCAACCCGGGCAAATCGGAAACCGAACGGCCAAAGAGGCTAGTGGCCAGCATATTGCGCTCGGTACCCTCTTTCATCTCCTTGAGGCGGTTGATGGCATTGAACATAATCTCGTTCATGCTCAAGAGGTTGCCGCCGGCATCTCGAGTCACAACTTTATTGGCAACGAACGCCCCCTCATTAGCTTTAAGCTGCCGAGTCATGACGATCATGGCCCGGATAACGGTGTCGCCTTCAACCCCGAAACGCTTGAAAGTTTGCAGCAAGGCCTGGGCATCGCCGATATTCATTCCCATGACCACGCTAAATTTTTTTGCCTCCGAGTTCATCTGCACATAGGTGTCAACGGAACTCTTGAACAAGGCCCCCCCGGCCAGGATGGCGCCGATGCCCATTGCAAACTTACCCAAACTACCCAGAGAGGAGGATATGGCGGAGACGGAATTGGTGACGCTGCCCTGCATCTGCTTCATGCCGCCGGTGACGCTTTGGGCCATGCGATCGAAGGGCGTCTGCATACCCTGCACGCCCCGCGTGACCGTCTGTACGGCCTGGTCCATGCCGGTTTTGAGCTCGCCGGTGCTGGCCCCTACTCTTACGTCGATCCGGTCGTCAGACATTGTGGTTCCTGTTTTAGGCCATCAACCCGCCGAGGGCCTGCCAATCGGCGATGAATTCCTGCAAGGTGGCGGTTTCTCCCGGGCCGTCCGCCGGGGCCGGGCCGTCCGCGAGGCCGGCTAGGCCCGACATCAACCTCGCCATCTGGACGTGCGCCGGGGGATAGCGCCGCCAGTAGCTGCCCAGTTCCCGCAGCCGGGGGAAGGTCATGTACTCGTCGATATACTCATACGTCCAGCCCGTCGCGGTGATCAGGCCAGCGTAGAGTTCTCCCCAAGCGAGTCCATCTCCTCCACCGGCGCCGGTTCCCCCTGGAGCAGCCCGCTCAGGCCCATGATCGCCCTGATCAGCTTAGGGGCGTTGACCAGGTCCACCAGGTCTTCCAACTCATCCCGGGTGAGATCGGGATAATTACGGCTGACCGCCTCAAAGATCAGCGTCAGACAATCGTCCAGCATCTCTGTGGTAAGAGTGAGACCTAATGACGGGCCAACTGCCCCCATCCGTTCGATGATGGGCATGACCTTGCGGATACGCCGCCAATTCAGCGGCGGGACCACGAATTCTCGGTCGCCCAGTTTAATCTGCTCGCCGTCAAAGCGGGGTACAGTTTCGGTCATGCCCTAACTCCCCAGACTCAGCAGGCCCAGTGCATCGTCATCGTCCGCCTGAGCGCTAAAATCCATCTCCTGGATCGTGAAATCGCCCCGCTTGGTGGGCAGGGTGAGTTTGTCGCTGACACACCGGTTAAGGATGAGGGTCACTTTTTCACCGTCGAAGTTGCCGATCAGGATGGCCTTGAAGGTCGGCGTGGTGCCCGCCTCCGGGTTGACAATGGTGATGGTTTTCCCCACCAGGGTCGAGGTGTAGAGATAGTCGAACTTCAGCAGCTTGCCCTGGTCCGCGGCCGCATAGGTATAGGTCCCGGTGGCTTCAACCAGGGAGTATTCACCGGTGGCAGGGGCGCCGCTCACCCGCGTTAAAGGCTGCCCGTCCGTGGCCAAATTGTTCTTGCGGAAGACCACCCCCAGGTTGGTGTGGAAGGTGGCGCCGTTGGCCACGGTGATGGTGTAGGGGCCGGGGGTGGCGGGGATGGTGCCCGTCTCGCCCACCACGGGCACCACCTGGCCCGTGGCCGGGGTGGCTCCGAAAAACAGGCCGCCCATGAGGTCGGCGGACAACCGAGCCAGCTTAGCTTTGCAAGTGATCTTGCCTTCGGAGACGCCCACGGCGTCGGGAAAGACCTTCTGGCCGATGAGTTCCTTTTTGGTGAGTGCTACTTCAACGCCCACTTCCTGGAGGATTCCGAATTTAACCGGAGTGGGGACCAACACGCCGCGGCTGATGCCGTAAAGATTTCCGGCCCCGAAAATGAT
>Ga0194113_10008811_pt1 | contig 12333 bp, 10 predicted proteins | sample TA2MahC200mmetaG_FD_146193 | JGI IMG/M metagenome (GOLD analysis project Ga0194113, IMG submission 146193) | Freshwater microbial communities from Lake Tanganyika, Tanzania - TA2015017 Mahale Deep Cast 200m | ecosystem: Environmental > Aquatic > Freshwater > Lake | place: Tanzania: Lake...
AACGCGAAGCTACTCCGGTACGGTTTCTGCAAAGAGTTTCCCGAAGAGGCGGTTCAGGGGGGTGGCGACGTGGTTCTGGGAGAATGCGAGGGTCTGGCTTCGTGCGGACCCGGCGGTTCCATTCGGGAGTAAGATCTCCGGGAGGCCCTCACGTGCCCGGAAAGAAGCGTTCGAGGGAACCGGGCACAGGCGGTCGAGGCCGGAATCAGGAAAGCGAAGCTCGTCCGAGAGCCCCTCTCCGCTTGACCACTGCCCGCGCAGAGAGTTGAGCGTTGCCCCCCCGGTCCCGTTGAAGCTTAAGGCTTCTGTTCAGACGCATACCCCAATCGGCCCCAGGTTGCCTTTTGCAGTCTGGCCACATCATCCAGGCCAGCGTGAGTTGCCGGAGATTGCTCAGGCAGACGGCCCGCCGGCCCCGCTCCCGCGCGAGACGCAACGCGGGGAGGAAGATCGCCAGAAGTAGCGCCATGATGGCGATCACCACGAGCAACTCAATGAGGGTGAAGCCCGCCGGCCTGCCCTGCGGGTCCGCCTCGTGCCGCTCGAATGCATCGATCCACTTGGCCATCACGACTTCCACTCCGCTGGCATGTCCGTCCTGGTGGATTCGCCTGAGCCATCACCGTGTGCTGTATCCATCCTATGGGCGGCGATAGCCTTCTCTCGAAGCTGGAGACGCCCTTGGACCGCCGCGTCCTTCCTCTACCGGTGGACCGGCCGAAACGCAAGCCAAGGACAAAGAACCAGAAAAGGATGGCGGCAATAGATGACGGTCCGCAGTTGAACAGGACCTGATGCAAGGGGACGAAGCCTGCCTTGAATGGTTTCAAGTCAAACACTCTTCGGCCCCAACGCCTGCTTGCCGGACTGGCGGAGGAACCCAGAAAGATCGCCGGATTGGTGATAGTTCGCCCGGTTATCCTTGCAAATTCGGAATCAACTTCCTAAAATGCAAGGATGATCACGAGAAGCCTTGAGAATGAGATCGGTCTGTCGCTGCAACAGTTTCCGGCAGTCGGGATTATCGGGTCTCGGCAGGTGGGTAAGACCACGTTGGCTTTGATGATCGCCGAAGGCCACGTGGGTAAGACTGTGTATCTCGACTTGGAGCGGCCGTCCGATTTGGCCAAGTTGGGTGATGCCGAGCTCTACCTGCGCACCGTGGCCGATTCTTTCGTCATTATCGACGAGGTTCAACGCCGGCCCGACCTGTTCCCGGTGCTTCGATCTTTGATCGACGAGCAGCGGCGGCCGGGGCGGTTTTTGATCCTGGGCTCCGCGTCGCCGGCCCTGCTGCGGCAGTCCTCCGAGAGTCTGGCCGGCCGGATCGTGTATCACGAGTTGAAGCCATTCAATCTGCAGGAGGTCGGCGCTGGGCCGGAGAATATCAACCGGCTTTGGAACCGGGGCGGCTACCCCGAGAGCTTTCTGGCCCCGTCGGATGCGGCCTCGCTGAAGTGGCGCGAGGCTTTCATCCAGGCGTATCTGGAGCGGGATATCCCCAACCTCGGCCTGCACATACCGGGCGTCACGCTCCGGCGGTTCTGGCTGATGCTGGCCCATTGCCAGGGGCAGTTGTGGAACGCCAGCAAGATCGCGGGCAGCCTCGGGGTGGACGCCAAGACCGCCCGGCGGTACTTGGACGTGCTGGAAGACACCTTCATGGTCCGGCAACTCCCGCCTCTCGACGCCAACCTCAAGAAACGACTGGTGAAATCGCCCAAGATCTACCTGAGAGACACCGGCCTTCTGCACGCGCTGTTCGGCATTCAAAGTCACGAGCAGCTTCTGGGCCATCCGGCGGCCGGGGCTTCCTGGGAGGGTTGGTGCCTGGAAGGGGTCTTATCGGTCGTGCCAGCGAACACCGTGGCCTGCTTCTATCGGACGTCAGCAGGAGCGGAGATCGACCTGGTTCTGCAACCTGCCGGTGGCGCGCCCCGGGTCGCCGTCGAGGCCAAATTCTCGCTGGATCCGCGTCCGACCAGGGGCTTCTGGTCGGCGCTTGCCGACTTGCAGCCGGCCGGGAGTTTCGTGGTGTATCCGGGCACCGAGTTCTATCCGCTCGCCGAGAACGTCTGGGCTCTTCCGGCGGGTCAGTTGACCCGCCTGGCGGAAGCAGACTCGATGAACTCCGCCCTGTGACAGTGGGTATTGCGAATCGAGCAGGGGCGATGGCGGGGGTCTGAGAACGTGTGTGAAAACCGCCATCTGTCGTGTCGCGGACATCTTGTCCGCGTGTGTCGAGGGCCTCTGGCCCTCGAATCGAAGGCGCTCGCGCCTTCGACACGCGCGGGCGCTCGCGCCCGCGACACGTTTTCATACACGTTCTCAGAGAGTGTATGAGAACCCATCTCAGTCATGGGTGGCAGCGGCAAGCGGAGTCTTCGGAGCTTGCCGATGGCGGATTCCCCGTGCGCCGGACCATCGCCAAGGCCTACCGGCCTTGACGATGCCACCCTTTTCACACACCCTCTCGGGCCTTGCCGATGGCTTTCTCGCGTGCGGTCGAGGCACCGTCGCGGGCATCCGCCCTCGTCAAAGGCAGAGCCTTCGGTGAGGCTATCCTCGGCAACAAGACCAAGATGTGCAGGACAATGAGGCGTGCCGCCGCAGAATTCTGTTGCCGGCGGCGCGGAACTTCACTATCGTTTTCCCGGTTCCGATCCAGGTAGACATGGGTGGGTATTGGGGGTTCCGGAACAAGACGGACGGGGATTGTGTTCTCGGACAGATTGCGCCGACGTACCGCGCATCCCCGGTTCCCTGAGGGTGGATGGCCGAGGTTGGCCCTCCGCCGCACTTCATCCATCATCCCGGATCGATTCACAGGCCATCGCGCAAAGCAGGAAAGGGCTGTCGATGTTGACAAGAAGATGGGTCGTGGCGCTGGCGGCTGCCGTAATCATCATGGGTGTGCTGGGTCCGTCGGAAGCGGCATCGGCGCGGGAGCGGCTGGAGCTGGCCTTCGACCGGGTCCGCCGGGTTCAGGAGCATTACACGCACAAGATGATGGCCCGACAGGGCATCGTCGGCACCGCGGTCGGCCTGGACGAAAAAGGCGACCCCAGCGTTCTCGTTCTCCTGGAAAGCAAGCAGGTGTCCGACATTCCGAAGGACCTGGAGGGCGTCCCGGTCCAACCGATCATCACCGGCAAGATCTACGCTCTCACGATGTCGCGGCCGCCGGGACCCGAGCTCTCTGCCGTGCGGCATCTGACCCCTCCGGCCGCCCCGCTGGGTCTGACGGCCGAAGCCCTCAGCAGCAGCCAGATCCACCTGAGATGGATCGCCAACCGCGAGATCGACATGGATCGCTACGAGGTGTATCGCGCCGCCCGGTCTATCGGACCGTACGCCAGGATCGCCTCGGTTCCCCATGAGTCTTCGCCGGCCTACACGGACGGCGGTCTGAGGCCCGGTACGGCGTTCTACTACGTGGTGACCGCCGTGGATCGGGCCGCGAACCAGTCCCGCCGCTCCAATATCGCGGGAACCATCACGCCGCTTGAGACCCAGGAGGCCCCGATCGGGTCGCGACCCGCGCCGCTGGGCGTCTCGACCGGACACCCCCACACCACGGCGGGCACGATCGGCTGCCGCGTCTACAAGGAGGTCGCCGGAGTCCGCGAGTACTATGCGCTCAGCAACAACCACGTGTATGCCAATGAGGACGAGGCCACCCTCGGCGACAGCATATTGCAGCCCGGTCCCTATGACAACGGCCGCGACCCGCGCGACAGGATCGGGGTTCTCGCCGACTTCCAGGAGATCGTCTTCTCGAGGAATGCCGCCAATCAAATCGATGCCGCCCTCGCCCTATGCGCGCCCGAGACGCTCGGCAACAGCGCCCCCGGCGGCAGCTTCACGCCGAGCAGGACCCCCGCTGCCGCCACGGTCGGCCTGGCGGTCAAGAAGCACGGCCGAACGACGGGTCTGACGCATGGCTATGTGTATGCCGTCAACGCGTCGGTCGATGTTACCTACGACTCCGGCACCGCCCGTTTCGTCCGCCAGATCGTCATCACCCCGGCCACCTTCAGCGCCGGCGGCAATTCCGGCTCGCTGATCGTGACCGCGGACGGAAACCATCCCGTGGGTCTGCTGTTCACCGGCGGCGACACGTTCACCATCGCCAACCCCATCGACCTGGTCCTGAGCCGCTTCGGCGTGGCCATCGACGGGAAATAATTGCGGGGATTCCGTCGCACACGACGATCCGGGCGCCCCACCGGCCGGCCGAAGAGCCGCCGCGCGGAGGGTCGCTCCCGACGACGGGACCGGCCCTCCTCTTTTCCCAGTTTTTTTCTTGGCAAAGGCACGGATCTGTGCTACCCTTTCTTTGGTTGGTGTCCGCATACATCGATGCTGACAATATAGGGGAAATGCCGATACCATCGGAGCGGCGTCGTCGCTACAGATGAAGCCAAGGGCTCTTTTCCAGGGTCGTTCACACATTCTCGCGGAAGAATCCAGAAGAAAGGGGTGAAACATGTCAAGGCGAAAATGGATCCAAATGCTTGTCGTTACCGCAGTTACCGCGTGCCTGCTGCTCTTCTCCGGACTCTTATCGGCCCAAGGCAATAGCGAACAGGCCTTCGAGCGGGTCAGGGAGGTCCAGGAACGGAACACCGCCTGGCTGATGGCCCTGCCCGGGGTGGTGGGCACGGCCATCGGCGAGGACGAGAGCGCCCGGCCGATCGTCCTGCTTCTGCTGGAACATGGTGCCGTTGCCGGCATCCCGCCACAACTCGACGGCGTACTCGTGCGCCCTCTGGTCACCGGAAAGATCGTGGCGCTGCAAAAAGGCAAGCCCGGCGGCGGATCGGAGCCCAGTCCGACTTCGCGCTGGCCGCGACCCGTGCCGATCGGCGTTTCGACAGGGAATGCCAACGAGAACTCCGCCGGGACCATCGGCTGCCGCGTCAAGGACGGTTCCGGAAATCTCTATGCCCTGAGCAACAATCACGTCTACGCGCGCGAGAACAACGCCGCGAGCGGTGAAGAGGTTCTCCAGCCGGGGCGCTACGATGGTGGCAAGCCGGGTGAGGATCATCTGGGAAATCTGTCGGTGTACGTCCCCATCGTTTTCTCGACGAGCGCAGAGAATACCGTCGATGCCGCCATCGCTCTGACCACTGCGGACCTTCTGCGGACCAGCACGCCTGCCAATGGGTATGGCACCCCGAACTCCGGCACGACCGTCGCGTCCCTGAACCAGAAGGTTCAAAAGTATGGCCGCACCACGGGCCTGACCAAGGGAAGCATCAACGGTATCAATGCCACCGTCAATGTGGGCTATTCTTCGGGCACGGCCCGTTTCGTAAACCAGATCATCGTGTACTCGCGGACGTCGGCATTCATCAAGGCGGGCGATTCGGGCTCCCTGTTGGTGACGGATAACGCCAACAACTCGCCGGTTGGCCTGCTCTTTGCCGGCGACAGCAGCGGGAAATACGGCATCGCCAACCCCATCGTCCCGGTGCTGAATGCGTTCGGCGTGACCATCGACGGGAAATAGCCGGCGCGACACGCGACGCGGTGCCGGCCGACGGCGGGAATCGCGACCTGATGGATTTTGACGAACCAGAAACGCAGGAGGCTTTATCCCGGCGCGGCCGTAGTTTCTCTTCTTCGGGATACCGCCTGTTTTTCCCTGCGGGCTGGATAGAGGACCCGCCGCCATCCGGACGACCCGCGGTCAGATCCGCCGGCGCAGTCCCACGCTGAACCCAAAATCCGGAGCGCCGTCGGTCAATCCGAACTCCATCATGGCGTCCAGACGCAGGTCGGGCCGGAACTTGTACTGCCCCACCAGCAGGATCGAAAGCGGATCCTCGTTCCCGGGAAAGATGGCGGTGCGACCGTCGAGATAGCTGCTGAGGGTCGTCTTGGCGTCGAGCTCATACGCCAGCCCCAGGCTGTAGAGCCACCGGTTCCGCGCATCAAGACCCGCCGGGCGGCCGACCAACGTATAGCCCAACTCCGCCAGGGCCACCCAGGGACTGTCGCCCAAGCGCCACGCCAATTCGGTCAGGATCGTGAAATCGAACTCGCCGGTCCCGAGTCCCTTGTCTCTCGCGGCCGTGGGGAACTTGAGGCTCCCGACCAGATCGATGAACGGCAGCAGCCCCGCCTGCTCGACGGCATAGTACCGGCCCTTGAGGAGAATATCGCCCAGCCCCGAGCCGCCCCCGCCAGTCCCAGTCGCCTCCAGTTCGCCCCCCACGAACGTCACCCCCTCGGTCGGCATCTTCAGGTAGGGAATCGTCACCGTGAGATCCCCACGGGTGAAGTAGCGTTTCACCGTCAGGGCCGTGTAGTAGATCTCGCTGTCCTGCTCCTGGCCGTAGTCGCCCCGGAGGTAGGAGAAGGACCCGCCGCCTTCCCAAGAGTAAGTCGCGCCGGCGAACGACACGTCCGCCGACCCGATCAGTACGATGCCCATCCACAGCGCCAACGAAAGCCCATCTCTCATAGGTATTTCAGGCCAATCTGAACCAAGTCAGGAGCGCTATCGCTACGGACCTCTCCCTGGTCTCTCCGGCCTAGCCGGCCTCTCGGGCTTCTCAAGTCGCTCGGGCCTCTCAAGTCGCTCGGGCCGACCGGCGCGTTCCGGTCGAAACGGACGTTCCGGCTTCTCGCCCTTGAGCGCCAGGAGTCTGGCCTCTTCACTGATGCCTCTTTCGGATGGAGGTTCCACCCTCTCGTCCTTGAGCGCCCCGGCCGACGCCCGCAATTCCGCAACCCCGGCCGGCTTGCCCGGCGCCTCCTCTTTCAAGGCCTTCGCCGACTTCTCCAACTCGTCCACCCCTTCGGGTCGCGCGGGCCTGTCGTCCGCCCGACCCAGGCCGAAAAACCGCCCGAGACGCGCCAGGAAACCCGGCTTCTTCTGCTCGGCGGTGGTGGTCTGGACCCGCTGGCGGGCCTGTTGTCGTGCCGCGGAACCTTGTGCACCGGCCTGGGCCGCCTTCTCGTTGGCGACCAGCTCGCCGATCTTCAGATTGTTCTCGCTCGCGATCTCGCCAAAGCCTTTGCCCTCCGCCCGCGCGGCCAGCACCTGTGCCAGGGCTGCATCGAATTCCAGCGCCTCACTGTCGGCAGCCATCTGCTCTGCCAGGCGGATCGCGATCCGGATCTCGCCCCAGCCCATGCCCTCGGCTCGCATCGCCTCCAATTGCCCCTCCGGCAGTTCGACCCGCTCCACAAGATCGACGATATAGGCTGGCGGATGCGTCACCTCCGGGGCCGGAGGCTCCGGTGGCTGACCCAGTGCCAGTCCTGTCCCCACGTAGCACACGCCGGCAATCACCGCCAAAACCGCGTACGTCACCCCAATTTTCATCGCACCCATAGGACTGCTCCTTGCGAGAATGTTCAAAAACCCCTTTTCCAACGATCATCCCTGCGCGACCGGGGCCGACCACCTTGCGTCGACCCCCATCGCCTCCCTCACCATAATATAACACTCCCTCGTAAGAAGTCAAGCCAGAAAAAACTCGGCGGTCCTGCCGTCTCGTCGGCCTCTCGTTTTCCCCCATTTTCCCCAATTTTTCTCTTGCCAAAATCGTCCCCCTGTGGTACTCTACTATGCCTCGTTGCCAGCGACGTAGGCAAAATACCGATATCACCGAATCGGCACGGCTGATACAGGTGATATCACTGGCATTCTCGTTGCAGTCGTTCACAGACGCGCGTGAAGACAACCTGGAAAGGGGCGGAACATGTCAAGGCGAAGATTTCTCCAATCGTTGATGGTAGCGGTACTGACGGCCTGCATCCTCGGCCAGCCCGCCGTCCTGAACGCCCAGCCCGGCAACGGGGCGGAGCTGGTCCCGGTCCTGATCGGCTTTCGGGACACCCCGGGCGCCAGCCAACAGGCCCTGGTGCGTGCCTACGGCGGTGACATCAAGTACAGTTACTGGCTCGTGCCCGCCATCGCGGCCTCAATCCCGGCACAGGCCGTCCAAGCCCTCTCGGCCAATCCCTCCGTAGTCCTCATTGAGCCGGACATTGAGGTCTATGCCATCGGCGACCCAGATTATGCCGGAGAACTCAATAACACCTGGGGCGTGAAGCGCATTGGGGCCGGGGAAGTCCATACAAATGGAGGTTTCGGCGCTGGTGTGAAGGTCGCAGTCATCGACTCGGGCGTGGACGGTACCCACAGCGATCTGGTTGTCGCAGGTGGTTGGGATTTCGTCAACAAGGACGATGACCCCATGGACGACAATGGACATGGCACCCACGTGGCCGGTACCGTTGCGGCCGTACGAAATGGCATAGGTGTCGTGGGCGCTGCCCCCGAGGCGGAGATCTACGCCCTCAAGGTTCTCGGGGCGAACGGCAGCGGCAATTACAGTGATGTGATTGCCGCTCTCCAATGGTGCGTTGACAACGGAATAGAGGTAACCAACAACAGCTACGGAAGCTCCGGCGACCCTGGAACGTTGGTCAAGGCAGCATTTGACAATTCCTATGCTGCTGGTGTGCTCCATGTAGGCGCCGCCGGTAATTCCGGCAACCCTGCCGGCAAGGGCGACAACGTCATCTATCCGGCAAGGTGGGGATCGGTTATTGCTGTAGCAGCAACAGGGACAAACGATAAGCGAGCGAGTTGGTCCAGCACCGGTCCCGATGTCGAGCTTTCGGCCCCGGGCGTGAGCATCAATTCTACACTGAAGGGTGGCGGATACGGTACTATGAGCGGCACGTCGATGGCCTCGCCGCATGTCGCAGGTGCTGCGGCCCTCGTCTGGGCAACAGACCCTGCCTTGACTAATGACGCAGTGAGGCTTGCTCTGGCAAGTACAGCGCAAGACCTGGGCTCTGCTGGGCGGGACAACCTCTACGGCTATGGCCTCGTCCGCGCCGACTCGGCCGTGGCAGCGGTGACCCCGGTGGCCCCAGCCATAATCGTTACGGTAACTACGGACAAAGACTCTTATGTGATTGGCACAGCGACAGCCACGGTTGGCGTAATGGTGACCGATGAACACGGAGAGCCCATAGCCGGGCTTGATTCTTCCGCGTTCGAAGCTGAGCTTGATGGCACGTCTGTGGAAATAACGTTTGACCCGATGCTAGGAGAACCTGGATGCTATATTGGCTCGTTGGACATTACCGAACTTGCTGAAGGCCACCATACGATTCAAGTCACTGTGACTGACGGAGGGCTATCCGGGACTGATTCGTTTGTTTTCAGCATCGCGCCTGAGTTGGAGGCGGGTGTCATCGAGCTAACAGCTACCGCCTACAAGGTCAAAGGGTTGCAGAAGGTAGATCTTATCTGGACCGGCGCAACAGGAACGAATGTCTATCTGTACCGCAACGGCACAGAGTTCACAATCCCGAACACTGGTTCCTACACCGATAATATCGATAAGAAAGGTGGTGGATCCTATACCTATAAGATTGTCGACGAAACTAACACCAGTTCCAACGAGGTTACAGTGACGTTCTAGGCGGGTTGGAACGCGGGGTTTTCGGATATCTTTTGATTGATGCGGAGCAAGTTTTTCCCGTACGGTCGTGTGTATCGACGTACGCTGGTGACTTCGCAAGCACATTGAAGCAAGCCTATCGCCCGAGGGGCGGATGTTTCGGGTACGACTGGCAGGCGCCTCGCCTCTACGACCGGATCACCAGCTAGTGGCAGACCCATAGTATCGCAGCGTTGCGAGGCAGTTCTATGCCTGGCAGTGTGTGCCTGCAGAGAGAAACTGCGGCGATGGATCATCCGATGTCAAGACGCAGGCTGCGCATATGTGTCATTGTCGTAGGCGTTGCGGGCAGTTTGGGCTGTCGCCAAGAGCTCGCGGGATTGGAGCAGGCGAGACCTATGGCCGGCAGGACAATCGAGCAGGTTCAGGAAGCTTATACGGACCAGTGGATGGCGCTTCCCGGCGTCGTCGGCACGGCGATCGGCCGGTGCGAAGGCCGGCCGTGCATCCTGGTCTTCGCCGCCTCCGACGCCGAGCGCATCAAACAGAAGATTCCCTCCATGGTCGAGGGCTATCCGGTCGTCGTGCAATACACCGGCGAGTTTCGCGCGCTGGACGAATAGCCGTCGCACGTCCTGCGCAGCCGTGCCCATCGGCGGTGGCGGTGCCGTTCTGTTCCTTCCCCCGGAGCGAACTCTCCCGTCGGCGTCCGCAAGAACATGCCCACCCGTGCACGATGGACGCATTTGGCCTGAGCGCGGTTACTTCATAGGTTTTGCACAGGGGGCTGATGGCCGGTCCCCAACCACGGCCTGCCGTATGTGGGGCGCCATTGTTCCCTGTTTTGAAGGATTGTATGGCATTGGCGATAGAGACCATTGCGGTAACGACCGGCGTGCTGGCCGCCATTCGGTTCCTGCACGTGCATGGCCTTTCGAATCTTCAGTGGATTGCCATTCCGAGCATGCTGGTGGCGGGGGCACTGGTCCCGGCGTGGATTGCCAAACGGGACTTCCCGCGCATCGGTCTCGCTCTGGATCACACCAGTCTCGTGGCGGGGACCGTCGGATGGGTATGCCTTTGCGTCTTCCCGGCCGTCTTTTTCGGTCTGTGGGTGCTGACCCTGTTGAATCTGCCGCTGCCGCTGCCGCCGGTCATTCCGCCGCGCCAGGGGTGGCCGGCTTGGCTGCTCTACCAGTTCTTCTACGTGGCCGTCGCGGAAGAAATCTTCTTTCGCGGGTACGTGCAGGCCAACATCGCTCAATGGCTGCGCCGCCTCCCGCGCCTGCCCCGGTGTACTCCCTCCGGCATCGCGATGGTCGTCTCCGCCGCCTGCTTCGCGCTGGCGCACGTCATTGTGCAGAGTCAGATAACATCCCTTCTCACCTTCCTGCCGGGTCTGGTTCTCGCCTGGCTGTTCTTTCGGACAGGCTCGCTCTTGGCTCCCATTCTGTTTCACGGCCTGGCCAACGTCTCCTACGCCGTCATGGCCATGGCGCTGGTGTAGCACACCCCGACGTCGAATACGGCGCGGGAGAATCTCATAGCCCCATAAGAGGCAGGTTTCGGCATTGCCAACTATTTTTCTGGGCGAACCCGGACGTTCGGGCCGATAGACATCAAGTGCCGGGTGCCTTGCGACGATAGCAACACAAGGACCAAGGTATATGGGGTGGTCAATAGAATGGATGACAAACGCTTCGTGCGGCTCCTAGGGATAGCCAAAGCCGCTCTGGTTGCCATACTGGTTTACGTGGGTTTCGAGGTGGCGACGAACCGCCTGCCCCTGGACGCCATGTTCGATCCGGGCACCGCGCGCGGGGAACGGCCCGTGGGCGCGGAGCCGACCGCGTCGCCTCCCCCGCGTGAGATCTCGGATTACACCGCGATTGTCCGGCGCAACCTCTTCTCCGGCACCGATAGCACCGACAACACGCGGACGGACGAGACTCGTGTTCCGGCGCTCGAGTCGCCGGCCGCGGTGGAAGAGCTGGGTCTGCGGCTGGTCGGGACGATCGCCGGCGGCCCGCTGGCGTCGCGCGCAATCATTCAGAACACCACTACCACCAACAGCAGCGGCTCCTACCGGATCGGAGACGCGGTCGCTTCGGCCACCGTGGAGGCCATCCAGCGGGACGCTGTCGTCCTGCGGCATCAAGGCCGACCGGTCGTGCTGAGGTTATCCTCCGGCACAGCGGCCGGCGGCCCGTCAAAGGCTCCCCTGCCGGAGAACAGGAGCGGTCCGCGCCAGGCGCCGCGGCTCGGGGCCAAGGAGATCGGCAGGGATATCGACATGGCAACGCCGCCGCCCGGGCGCGCGGAATACGTTACGGAGGTCTTTCGCCGGGCCACGGTGGAGCCCTACGTGAAGGACGATCAGACCATCGGACTGAAGATCACCGGCCTGGACCAGTTCCCGATGGCTGGGGTGTTCGGTTTCAAGGACGGCGACATCGTGCAGACTGTCAACGGACAGCAGTTGACCAGCAAGCAGAAGGCCTTTCAGATCCTCATGAAGGCCAAGACCCAGCCGCGGGTGGATATTCAACTGCTGCGCGACGGCAAGAGCAAAGAACTGTCTTTCGATCTGTAGCAGAGACCCCAACGCGTTCTCGCGCCTTGGGCCAGGGGGCCAGGGCTTCCACCGGTAATTTATTGCCGGCCGGAACCCGGATTTTTCACAAAGAGGTACCTTGAAAGCAGAGCGATATTATATCCCGGGATCCCAGAGCAATAGCTCCCCATCCAGGATTCGAAACGGCCCCCGCCCGCGCGGAGGGGTTTCGGTCGTTGGGGTTTGGGAGGGGGCGCGGGGGATTTCGCGTTGGTCTTGTCTTGCCGCCGCGCGGGCGGTGCTGCTGCTGGTGCTGGTCAGTCCGGGCTTGGCGGCGGG
>Ga0194113_10008812_pt1 | contig 12333 bp, 9 predicted proteins | sample TA2MahC200mmetaG_FD_146193 | JGI IMG/M metagenome (GOLD analysis project Ga0194113, IMG submission 146193) | Freshwater microbial communities from Lake Tanganyika, Tanzania - TA2015017 Mahale Deep Cast 200m | ecosystem: Environmental > Aquatic > Freshwater > Lake | place: Tanzania: Lake...
TAATCAGTCTCGCCAGCTACAGACCCCCACGGCCTCGAGCCGTGGGTGAATCAGTCTCGCCAGCTACAGACCCCCACGGCCTCGAGCCGTGGGTGAATCAGTCTCGCCAGCTACAGCACACCGCCTCACCGTTCCCAGACCGCGTGCACGACGCCCACCACCCGTTCCTCGAACGCCGCTTCGCAATAGCACAAGTAGTAATCCCACATGCGATGAAAACGGTCGGAATAGCCGAGCTGCCGGATCCGGTCCAGGTTATCGCGGAAGCGGCCCCGCCACTCGCGCACGGTGCGAGCGTAGTGACGAGCGAAGTCCTCCAGTTGCACCAACCAGAGATCGGTTTGCCGAGCGACCGACTGCTGCATGGCCGTGATGGACGGGAGGCAGCCGCCGGGAAAGATGTACTTCTGAATGAAATCCACCGAACGCAGATACTGGTCGTAGCGGTTCTCGGGCATGACAATCGCCTGCAGCAGCATGCGCCCGTGGCGATTCAATAGCCGCCCACACTGCTGAAAGAATGTGTCGAAGTACCGGTGCCCGACAGCCTCGATCATTTCGATCGAGACCAACTTGTCGAACGTGCCGCACAAGTCCCGGTAGTCCCTGTCGAGCACGGTCACTCGATCCTGCAAGCCCGCCTGCTGAACGCGGCGAGTTGCCGTCTCGAACTGGTTTTGCGAAATCGTCGTCGTCGTCACGCGGCATCCGTAGTTCCGTGCCGCATGAAGCGCAAACCCGCCCCACCCCGTGCCGATCTCGACCACGTGATCCGACGGACGCAGCTCCAGCGCCCGGCAGATTCTGTCCAGCCGAGCGAGTTGAGCCTGTTCGAGACTCATCTCTTCACGCTCGAAAATGGCCGACGAGTACATCATCGTCGGGTCGAGAAACAGGCTGAAGAAATCGTCGCCAAGGTCGTAATGAGCCTCTATGTTCCTGCGGCTGCCTCGCTGAGTGTTCCGAGCGAGCCAGTGTCCGAATCGGGCGGCCAGCCGCGACCAGAACGTGCCCGTCGCGGAAACGGAAGGTCGCAGGTTGCGTGCAAGAACGCGAAACAGCGCGGTCAGATCGTCGCATTCCCACTCGCCGTCCAGATACGACTCGGCCGCCCCAAGTTCCCCGCCCAAAGCCACGCGACGGTAGAAGCGCCGGTCGTGCACCGTGATTGTCGCTGAGAGACAAGCACTGTCCTCGCAACCCGCCGATTCCTCGACCGGTCCGTCAACAAGCGTGATTCGACCGCCTTCAATCCCGTGCAGCCGGCGCAGCAGGCCTCGCCGAAAGAGACGCGTCAACAAACCGGAGCGATTCGCCGCGGTTACAGACGCATCGCGCGGCACAGATGCCGAATGGACTTCAGAGCGGACCGGTGATGGGGATGCGGCCAATTTCATGTCGAGTTGCCTCCCGAGACAGGCGACCGTTCGTCTGCCACCGGCACGCGCGCAGGGGCCGGATGGAGGCCCCAGACAAGCCCGCACCAGGACAACAACACCAGCAGGTACCAGGTGATGTCAATCTCCCACCAGCGAAACCCCTGACGCGTGGAACGCTGATAGTAGTGATGGTTGTTGTGCCAGCCCTCCCCGAATGTCAACAACGCCAGCACGAAGTTGTTGCGGCTGTCGTCAGCCGTCGCATAACGCCTGCTTCCAAACAGGTGTGCCACTGAGTTGATACAATAAGTGACGTGATAAACCAGCACCGTCGAAATCAGGAAGCCCCAGACGAACATCTGCCCACCGTTGGTGTGCCAGGCGGGTTGCAGCCTTCCGACAACTTCCCCGAACGCGAAAAGTGACACTGCCAGCAGAAGCGGAGGCAGCCAATCAAAGCGATCCAGAAATCGTAGTTCGGGGAACCGCAGCCAGTCTTTGACCACTCTTCGATCCGTCCGAAAGTTCTCGCGCGTGAAGAACCAGCCCATGTGACTCCACAGGAATCCGTACTGGCGCGGCGAATGCACATCCTCTGGCAGGTCCGCGTAGCGGTGATGATTCCGGTGATGAGCGGACCACCAGATCGGGCCGCGCTGGGCGGCCGCACAACCCACAAAGGCACCCAGTAACTGAAAAACGCGAGAGGTCTTGAACGACTTGTGCGAAAAATACCGGTGATAGAACGCCGTGAGCGCGAACACCCGCACGTAGGTCACCACAACCGCGGTGACAACCGCCGCAATACTCCATCCGGTCCAAACTACGGAAATGCACGCAATGTGCAAACCCGCGAAGGGAAGAACGCGGAGCCAGTTCACACGACCCCGGCTACTGTGTTCGGGGCGGTTGCCGAAACTGGGATCACTCGGCATGGCGTCTTGCGACGGGCCGTCTCCCTGATGCGAATTCGTGCTGTCGCTGGTCATATGCGGTCTCCGAAAACGATGGCTACCGGCCATTTTTCTGGAAAAATACGCGCACCCGAAACGGCCAGTTTGCCGGCGCCTGCTCCGACCAGATGGCACTCGAAAAGTGCTTTCCGGGTGTAACAGACCCTGGGGTGATTTCGCGCGATTGTTAGCCTGACGGTAGCCACCCATCTTAGATCTTTTCCACTGCAAGCCACAGCCAGCATAGTGGTTTGCCCGGCACCTCCTTCAGCTTCGCACTGCCGACCGCCCTGGATGCGAAAAACGGGCTCAAGACCCGCGGATGCGAGTCAGATCCGCTCGCTGAACTGCTGGCTCGAGTCGAACCGCCGGTGTCAACCGGCGGGTTCGCGGCACCGCTTTTTTCAACCGGGTTTTCGTATGAATCCGCAGTCACGGCCCCGCCATGCGTACATCGGACAGGATGCACACCAGGCTCACTTACCTGGTTTGCGGGGAAGCGGCCCCATATGGGTGATAATGCCCGCTCGCCTGCACGCCGACGCGACCTGCGGCAGACGGGCAGCCATGAATCCAAAGGACCGGTTTCGTCGAATTGTCATTGGGAGCGGCAATTGACGCCCTGGAAGACAAATACGGGGCTGCACGTGCCGCACGACTTCTTCTTTGCCCGTTCTTCTTTGCCCGAATCGGTTTAGGGGACAACACAAATGCGAAAGTCAATCATCTTCGGAACCACTTTGTTGACCGTGGCTGCATTTTTGGCGTGGCGAGCCCGAGGCGAGACGATTTCCGATCCGCGTCTTCCGAACCGGCAAAAAGCGGCCGAGTCACTGCGGCAAGCCGTGCGGGACGTCGGGCAGTCGCAGTGGACCACTGCTCAAATCGTCGAGCGATATCAATCCGCCCTGTCGGAGGCCAAGCGTTTGATCGGGGAGCAGTCGGACGCGGTCCGCCGATTGACAGAGGCGCTGAATGGCCTGCCCGAGGCGCCGGCAGACTCTGGACGGGAGGCTCGACGCCTGCGAGATACGGTCGAGGAGGTGGCGAAGGATCTGGCATTTGCGCCCTTGAAAGAGGCCGATTTGCCGGTGGGTTTTCCGTCGCCAACTCCCGTGGGCGAAGTCGAACTTAAGCAGTACCCAGCCTACCGTATGGCGATGTCGTCCTCAGGTGAGAACTCTGCCTTCTGGCAATTGTTCAACCACATCAAAAAGAACGACGTTGCCATGACCGCGCCCGTGGAAATGGCGTACGACTCGAATGAGGAGCAGCTGCGGTCGAAATCCATGGCGTTCCTGTACGGCCGGCCGGACATGGGGCAGATAGGACCGGATGGAAATGTTGAAGTCGTGGACGTGCCTGAACAGTGGGTGGTCAGCATCGGCGTGCGAGGTTCTCGAACAACGGAGAAGGTACTCGAGGCGAAGCAGCGGCTCGTTGCGTGGCTGGAAGGCAACACCTCCCAGTACCTTCCCGCCGGGGAACTGCGGGTGATGGGTTACAACAGTCCGTTCGTACCGCGCAATCGCAGCTACTTTGAAGTTCAGATTCCGGTCAGTGCGGCAGTCGCTTCTGAGCGGCGATTTGAACCGGGCGTTTCTCCATGAGATTCGGCAGGCGCGCAGCCTCTGTCAGCCGAACAGGCAGGGCAACCGGGCTACGCCGTAATTGAAAAGAGGAGCCTGCGGGCTCCTTTTTCGGTTTACGTCTTTAGTGCGCGTACCGCACTTTCAGTCGGCTGGCAGGTATTGCGAGAAGGCCGCAAGATCAGCGATACTCGAGTACCGCGGAAGCGACGATGATCTCCGTGCGCGGCCGAGCTGCCCGCACGGGGCTGGTGGAGGTGGGCGTCTTCGCGCTGTTTTTTTCGTGGCTGAACCATCAGGGAGCCCGCTCATGCCAATCCTGCAAGACACACGACGCATGCGTTGCATGGAGGTGTGGGGCGGCAACACGCGATCCATCGCACAGCTCGAGACGACGGGGCTCGACGTCTGGATCACCAGTCAGCCTGAGGGCGGGTCGCACACGGGCGGCGATGTCTATTATGTGTCTTCGTGCGCATCGGGGCGCATCACGCGTGTACTGCTGGCCGACGTGAGCGGACATGGTGAATTGGTGTCCGCCAGCGCCGTGCGGCTCAGGGACCTGATGCGTCGCAACGTGAATCGCATCAACCATCGCCGCTTCGTGTCCGCGATGAACGGCCAATTTGCCGAGGCCGGCGGCGGCCGTTTCGCTACCGCCATCGTCAGTTCCTTTTTCGCCCCGACCCGTTCGCTGGCGCTCTGCAACGCCGGACATCCGCCGCCGTTGATCTTCCGCGTAGCCGACTCGACCTGGAGCAAATTGGACCCGTCCCACGTGGCTTTTCGCGAATCCGGCACGCGGTTGGCCGACCTGCCTTTCGGCGTGGTTGCCGACACCGTGTACAACGAATACAGCACGCGTCTTGAAACGGGAGACTTGATCCTGAGCTACACGGACGCGTTTTCAGAGGCCGAGGCCGCGGACGGCACGATGCTGGGAGTCGAGGGATTCTTCTCAGTCGTTTGTTCGATCCCGACCTCCCCGATCACCGAGTTCCTCCCGCGACTCACGCAATCCCTCCAGACGCTTCACGCGGACAACCTGAGCCGGGACGATGCCACCATGCTCCTGCTCCGCGCGAACGGCAAACGCTCCTCAGCACGCGACAATGTGCTGGCACCTTTCCGCCTGCTGGGAAAAGTGGCCGACGCATCGCACATTGCCCAACCATCGCCGGCTCCACGTTCGCACGCGGCCAGTGACGTGACTACCACGCCTTGACGTGCCCTCGGTTTCGCGGAGCGGGATTCGCCAGAATTCCGACGGGCAGCGGAATCCTCGCGAATTCCGCTACGGAGTTGCTCCTAACGGGCCCTTCACGGCTGTTCGGGATCCCTCCGCCACGGCGGCCCGCACCGCCTCCAACACCTGAGCCGGATGGTCGCCGGCGCTCGAAACACGCTGCCGATGCTTGCGGACCTTTCCGTCAGGACCGATCCAGACCGTTGACCGGATCACGCCGGTGGTCTTCTTTCCGTACATCATCTTTTCGCCAAAAGCGCCGTACCTGGTCATGACCTTTTTGGCCGGGTCGCAGAGCAGCGTGAAGGGCAAGTCGTACTTGCAGCAGAACTTCCCGTGTGACTCCGCGCTGTCGGGCGAATCGCCCAAAATGACAACATTCTGTCTCTCAAATTCGGCGAACAAGTCGCGGAACGCTTGAGCTTCCTTGGTGCATCCCGGAGTGTCGTCCTTCGGGTAGAAGTAGACGACAACGTGCTTGCCGCGAAAGTCCTGCAGCGACACCGTCTCACCACGCGCGGCCAAGTCGACGGTCGCGGTTAATGCCTGTCCAGCGGGAGCGGACGGCATGGCCATCGGCTCGGACGTGGCAGCAGCCGCATATACCTCAAAAACTCCGTGGCAGACATACACATTCGCAACTGCCTGCGACCGAACCAGCTGTTCACACCTCAAGTGATTGAACCGTTTGCATTTCTGTCATCAAGCGGCATTGGGGGGGCCTAGATGCGTTCAGGCAGGCATACAGATTGCGCGACCGTTACGCGCGGAAACGCGTTTTTCCATAGGGTGGTTTGGCCCTTCTCTCTTGCGGGGATTGGATGGCCGCGTCCAAAACGCTAGCATGTTTTTAGTTTTCGTCGGCTCGAAAAACGGACTGAGATCTGGCCAAGAACTGGCCGGTGTGGTGTGTGCCCAAGTGCGATGCGGCGGTGTGCGTTGTCCAAATCGCGAGCCGTGCGCAGGGGCCGTTGAAGCAATCGTTCATTGACGCCTGGCCGCCGAAGGCGATCAGGCGACTGCGACGTCAATTCCGGGCGTGTTGTGACATCTGGTGGTCCTTGAAGATGTCCGGTATTCATAAAGGGTCGAGCGATGCACATCGAAGCAGGCGACGTAATTCGCGTGAATGTGTCGGCGTTTACGGGAGCACAGTGCGCCAGCTCGGAGGCTATCCCATGCGAGGTGATTGAAGCTGGCGAGCATCAGCTGCTCATTAGAACTCAGCTTCCGTACCGCGTCTTCGAAATGTGGATTGCCACTCAATGGGTTGAGGCTGCAGAGCAACTGTCCTTGGCAGGGGTCTGACATCCAGCTCGAACTGCGCGGCGCACATCTTCAGGCAGTTCGTTTCCATGCGTCGACCGGCCGATCGAATCTGGCATCGCCGTGCGCGGCAGTCACGGCGGTGCGGGGAACATCCTCCTCACTCAGTCGCGTCTGCACGTTGCGGTACTCCGTCACACCCTACCGCATCACGCACGTCATCACGCCGCTTCGCACCCCGAGTCTGGTTGCACCGACTGTAGCCGGCAGGAGAGTTCGTCTCCAATCTCCGTTCTGAGGCCACGTTGCGGTTGTCGGCGTCGGACCCTCATCTATAGTGCCATGGGCAGAACGACGAGCGGGGACTTCGGGCCGTGATTGACCCGATGCGAAAGGTCCCGAGCGCTGCGGCTCCGTTCCGACTCGGCGAGGCTCCTCAGCAGATGTGACATCAAGAAGGGGAAGGGTTGGTATCTTCGACGCGAGACACCTGACCGGAGAGGCTCCGATGGCTCCCGCAGAACCCATATCGGTCAACAAGTACGACACCGTGGTGCGACTGATGACCTCCGAACCCGACCTGCCGCACGAGGAAGTTGCCGAGCGGTGCCGGGTGGCTCTTGCGACCGTCACGCGGATCTGGGACGGGAAGATCTGCCGTCCTCCGGTGGTGGTCTTGGATCGGCTCGCGAAGCCCCGTCGTTGCCTGGAATGCGGAACGCTGTGCAGTGACTGGCCCTGCGTTTCCTGCGAGATGCGTCGCCTGCGTCACCGCAAGGACGGGCACAAAACGCCGCGGTTCCAGTACCGCCATCAGTCGAAATGACCTGCGTCAGGATGAGCCTTCGTGTGCCAACCCACGCGGCGTTCTTGGCAACCCGGATCCGCGTTGGGGCAAAGGCGCGCGGGCGCCGTCAGCTGGCCGCGTCAGGGAAAAGGCGAGCCGCCAGCGTCAGCTGGCCGGTTTGAGGCGGATACCAGATCCAACCGGGCGGGCTGACGCCCGCCGCTCGCTCGCTCGCTCGCCGCGTCAGGGTACTACTCCCCTTGGTGCCGGACGGCGTTTCGCACTAAGATGTGCGGAGGCTTTAGGTCTGCTCCTCATTCGGCAGGTTGTGGCAAATGGATTTGGCCCTTACTCCGAACAGCCGCCTCGCGGTCGTCGACGTGTCGGCCGAGCGGGCGGCAATCGCCGGTGATGCACCGGACGCCGGTGCGAGTCGGTACCTTGGCAGGGTTCGGAGAGCTTTCGCATCCAGCCAGGATGAGGGGCTCTTCGTCCTGGCGGCGGAAAAGACATCGGAGCCGCTCATGCCGGCAGTCGCGTTTTGGCGCGGTTTCGCCGAGCGTTACTTGCGGCAACTCTGCCACCTGCCCGCCAATGAAGACGGTCTCTGCGACCCCATCGCGCCACCAGACGACCTGGACACCGTGCTCTTGTCCGCACCGCTGATGTTAGGCGGAGAATATCTGACGACCGATGTGCTGCGCGAAACGTGGCAAGGTCTTGACGGGTGGGTGCGCCGCCAATCCGCGGAGGCCCCCGAGGGACTCAGCGGGTTCCTCCGACAGCGCGCCGCGGTCTGGCATCAGGTTGGGCGAGTCTGCTTCCATTTGGCCGAGAACCGCCGCGATCCCCATTATCCGTTCGCCTTCCTGGCCACGTACACGTCGGGCGTGGCGGCCTCGGCCGCCGTGCAGCATGAACCGCTCAGCCAGGCGCTCCAGCAGTATGCCGGAGCAAAGAACAAGAGGGCCCTGATCAAGCTGCTCTCGCCTGTCCACTTGGCGTCCCAACAGAGTTCGCTCATCAAGGAACTGTCCGAATCGGGTGATCTGTTTCAGCCGCTAGCATGGACACCGGAACAGGCGTACCGGTTCCTGCGGGAGGTCCCCGTATTCGAGGACAGCGGCGTCGTGGTGCGACTGCCAGATTGGTGGAAGAAACGTCCGCGTCCGCGCGTGAACGTCACGATCGGGGGCCGACGGCCGAGCAAGTTCGACGCCAAAGCAATGCTCGAGTTTCAGGTGCACGTGGCACTCGGTGATCAACCGCTCACCGAGGCCGAGTGGGCCGCGTTGATGGGGGCCAACGACGGCCTGGTTCTGCTCCGTGGCCAATGGGTGGAAGTCGACCGCGAGAAGTTGGCCGAGGCCTTGGACCATTGGGAGCGGGTGCGCGATTCGGCACCGGACGGCATGTCGTTCATCGAGGGCATGCGGTTGCTCGCCGGCGCCTCCCAAGACCTGACCGACGCCCTCCAGGGAACCGACCAGGAACACGAATGGTCGCATGTCGACGCCGGTCAATGGCTGGGCAAAATGCTGGCTGACCTGCGGAACCCCGACACGTTGAGACAGGCCCAACCGGGCAGCGACTTCAAGGCCACGCTGCGCGAGTACCAGAAGACGGGCACCAACTGGCTGTGGTTCCTGTCCGAACTCGGCTTGGGTGCCTGTCTCGCCGACGACATGGGGCTGGGCAAGACCATTCAAGTGCTCGCCCTGCTGACGGTGCTCAAGAACAAACGCGACGCCAAGCCGTCACTGCTCGTGCTCCCGGCTTCTCTGCTGGGAAATTGGAAGGCGGAGATCAACCGGTTCGCGCCCGAACTGCGCTCGCGGTTTCTGCATCCCTCCGAACTGTCGAAGGACGAAATGGCGCGTCTGGCGCGCGACTCCGGACCGAGTCTCGCGCAAGCCGATGTCGTCATCACAACCTACGGGATGCTGGCACGTCTGCCCCGGTTGCTGGACCGCGATTGGCGGCTGGTGGTGCTGGATGAGGCCCAAGCGATCAAGAACCCGGGAACAAAGCAGACCAAACTGGTCAAGCAATTGCGGGGCGAGGCGCGGATCGCGCTGACCGGCACGCCGATCGAGAACCAGTTGTCCGATCTCTGGTCGCTGTTCGATTTTCTCTGCCCGGGCCTGCTCGGATCGCAGGCACGGTTCAAGGAATTCGTGAAGCGATTGGAAGACCGGCGGGAGCAACGGTACGCTCCGCTCCGTGCGCTGATCCAGCCCTACATCCTCCGCCGGTTGAAGACCGACCGGCGCGTCATCTCCGACCTTCCCGACAAGACGGAGGTGCGCGCGTTTTGCGGGTTGACAAAGAAGCAAGTCGCCCTTTACACCAAGCTGGTCCACGAAATGACGCGATCTCTGGAAGAGACGGATGGCATCCAACGCAAGGGCATGGTGCTCGCCTACCTGATGCGTTTCAAACAACTCTGCAACCACCCGAGTCAATTGCTCGGCGACGGCCGGTTTCAGCCGGAACAGAGCGGCAAGTACCAGCGGTTGGCGGAGATTTGCGAGGAGATCGCATCCAGGCAGGAGAAGGTCTTGGTGTTCACGCAGTTTCGCGAAATGACACAGCCGCTGGCCGATCACCTGGCGACTCTGTTCGGCCGCTCCGGCCTTGTGCTACACGGAGGCACGGCGGTGAAGCACCGCGCGAGACTCGTCGAACAGTTCCAACGGGACGACGGACCGCCGTTTTTCGTGCTTTCGCTCAAAGCCGCCGGAACCGGCCTGAACTTGACGGCGGCCTCCCATGTGATTCATTTCGACCGCTGGTGGAATCCGGCGGTGGAGAATCAGGCCACGGACCGGGCGTTTCGCATCGGGCAACAACGAAACGTCCTCGTGCACAAATTCGTCTGCCGCGGGACCGTCGAGGAGAAGGTGGACGCGCTCATCGCGGAGAAGACGGAACTGGCCGCGGACCTGCTCGAAGGTGGCCCTGAAAAGATACTCACGGAATTGGACGATCAGGAGCTGATTCGACTCGTTTCACTCGACGTTTCAAAAGCTTGCGAATAGGAGCAACGCAATGAGCTGGGGATTCCAATGGAGACCGTACGTTTCAGTCGCCCAACGACGCGCCATTGCCGCGCGTGCGATGGCAGCCTTGAAGAATAAGGGCGTCGACATCCAGCCAGTGAAGCTCGAGGGTCGCACGATCGCCAGGACCTTCTGGGGGCAGGCCTGGTGCGACCATCTGGAGTCGTTCAGCGATTATGAAAACCGCCTGCCGCGCGGCCGCACCTACGTGCGAAACGGATCCGTTTGCCACTTGGCGATCAGCAAGGGGCTGATCGAGGCCAAAGTCAGCGGATCGGAAATCTACACGGTGCGGATTCGCATCAAAACGCTGCCCGCCAAGAAATGGGCGGACATCAAGCGGCAATGCGGCGGGCAGATCGGCTCCTTGCTCGAACTGCTCCAAGGCAAACTGTCCGACAGCGTCATGGAAGTCGTCACCAACAGGCAGAAGGGGCTGTTCCCGCTTCCCGGCGAGATCTCGCTTGACTGCAGCTGCCCCGACTGGGCGACAATGTGCAAACACGTGGCCGCCGTTCTGTACGGCATCGGCGCGCGGTTGGACCGGCAGCCCGAACTGCTGTTCACGCTGCGCGACGTGGATCACGAGGAATTGATCGCCGCCGACGCGGAACACGCTGTCGCGGCCGCCACGAAACGGGGGCGCTCGAAACGCCTCACACGCGAGAGTCTCTCCGACGTGTTCGGCATCGACTTGGCCGTCAACGCGTCCGCGCCATCCGACGCGAGCTCCGCCAAGCCTTCAACCGACGAAGCGCCACCAAGGCGCGCAACAAAGGCAAAAGTCGCCAAGCGCGCCGCGGCCGCGAAAACCGCCGGCAAGAAGGCGGCTCACCAAGAGAGAATCCAAGCGGCATTGCTCAGAGCGCGGAAAACTCGCGGATCAGCCGGCCCAACAGAAACTGCGGGCACAAAAAAAACTGCAGGCACGGCAAAGACCGCCGGCACCGCCAAAAAGAAACCCGGCCGACGGGCGACGTGATCCGCAACCACCCGACCGGAATAAGGCGTTGCCGCCGTCCCGTCCCTACAGCAGCCCTCGCGCGGGCGAAAGCCACTGCGCGCCTGGATCGGCCGTGACTGCACGGCGACGGAGCCGGTGCCACGGAGCTCGTGCCAGGCATTGGCAGAGCCCGTGGCACGGCCCCGGGCACGGAAGACACGCGCTAACGCTTCTTCAGCGTTACGCTGACTCCAGTTCCCTCTTTCAGCAGAATCAGCGTCTCCAGCTCCGGGTTCTTCGTGATGGCCTCGACAAATCGTTGATCGGCCTGTCGCGCGTTCATGTTGTGCGCGATCACCAGGCCACCGGGCCGAATCACTTTGGACAGCTTCTCGAGATAGTCGATGTAGCCCTCCTTGTCGGCGTCCAGGAACAGGATGTCGATCGGCTCCGTGTGCTGCTTCACCGTCTCGTGCGCGTCACCGAGAATGAGCGTAATCAGATCCTCAACGCCCGCCTTCTTGAAGTTCTGTTTCGCCACCTCCGCTCGACCTTCATCGATTTCGTGAGTGAACAGATGCCCGCCCGTCTTGCGCAGGGCCAGGGCGAACCAGACCGCCGACTCCCCGGTGGACGTGCCGATCTCGACCACGCGCTTCGCACCAATCGTCTCGGCCAGGATCCGCAGCAACCTGCCGTCATTGGTCGCGACATTGGCGAAACGGGGCCCCTCTCGCATGGCGTCGATTGCCGCGAGGATCGACTTCTCCTGATCGTCCTTGGCCAATGTGGGGCCTTCCAGCGCATCGGCAGTCAAGGCACCACCGGGCCCACCGCGGCCAGGACCGCCCCCGCCAGGCCCGCCCCCGCCAGGCCCGCCCCTGCCGGGCCCACCCGCGGCAGGACCAAATGGTGGCCGGCCGCCGGGTCCTTCCATGCCCGCTCCACCGCCAAACGGCATCGCGGCCCGCAGCTCCTCGCTCGTCAACCGACCGTCGCCTCCCGCGTCGAACTCCAGCAGCTTCTTGCTTGCGCCGGCAATCTCCTCAGCCGACAACACGCCGTCGCCGTCCGCGTCAAAGAGCCGGATCAACGGATTGAACCGCGG
>Ga0194113_10008813_pt1 | contig 12332 bp, 10 predicted proteins | sample TA2MahC200mmetaG_FD_146193 | JGI IMG/M metagenome (GOLD analysis project Ga0194113, IMG submission 146193) | Freshwater microbial communities from Lake Tanganyika, Tanzania - TA2015017 Mahale Deep Cast 200m | ecosystem: Environmental > Aquatic > Freshwater > Lake | place: Tanzania: Lake...
AAGACTTTTATAATATTTATCAAGCCATATTTCTTGTTTTGGCACTCCAAGCCCAATCATCAAAACATCAGCACAAGATCTATTTATTTCGTCAACAATGTAATCATGAGAGTTGGAAAATCCATCTATCTGTCCAACTGATTCAATTTTAGGATATTCAATTTTAAACCTACTTTTGACACTATCCAAGACATCTATAGTGTCTCCGTAAAGAAATAATTTCATTTTGTGTTTATGAAAATTTATTAATATATCATTAATAATATTTGTGCTAATTAATTTTTGAAATGATTTGATTCTTTTTCTTAACAAAACCTTCAATGTAAAAAATACACCCGATGAATCTGGATATGCAATGGTAGAGTAATTGGTAAATATATTTAGTTGATTTTTTCTCAAATAATTTAGTATTCTGAAATCACAATAAAGTAAATTCAACTTATCATTATTTGTTATCGCTTTCTCAACAATTGAAACTATTTGCTCATGACTATACAAAGGTAATTGAATATTACTCAATGTTATTTTATCAGTATCATTTTTCCATCAAGGGTTTCCATTGAGAGTTTATAAACTTATTCTGGGGTTACTCCATCTAGAATATTCGTGTTGAATGTATACATCGCCATTCACATCTTTTGCAATAAAAATCTTTATACATCAAATGGCCGTTATTATTCATGGATAAGGGAAAAAGATTCCATATGAGCCACAATCTACAAGCCCAATCATATTAATCCTAATGCTACTGCCATATGTGAAAATCCAGATCATTGCCAACAAATAAGTAAGCTTAGATAATAGAGATGAACTTTCGTGCAATGAATATTTTCCAGCAATATTAAAAACGCTTTCCGACTTTTTAAGCATTATTTTTTTGATAAAGCGTCTCTGTCTTTTATTCCCTTGTAAAATAATCTTATAATTTTGATGCTTTGAAAGAAAGGAAATGAGTGATTTAAAATATTCTTTCGGCCAATCTTTTTCAGTCAAACCAGCTAGAAAAGCGAATAAACTAAAAATAATCCAAGAGACATTTACTTTAATTATATTTTTGAAAAACAAGGATATCGATATTAATTATATATTACCTTATTAGTTTAAAACATGTTATAATTTAGTAAGTAAAAACTTGAGAAAAATTGGGTGCAATTAATTGTGTGGGAATAAAATTTTCTATTTGTCAAATTAATTTTAAGATTCTTGTCAAATATCTTGTAGGATATCAAAGCAAACCTGAAAGAAATATCACTACCATATTCCATTTCACAAGAAAAAAAATCCCCAAGTAGCAGTGGATAAGCATACTAGGTTTTTTGCTTGGTCTTCTTCTGAGGTGAAGATTTGGCTGCTAAATGGGGATAGAATATTTAATATTAATTATATTTTATCTTTTTTTTCTTCCTAATAAAATTTCTTGTATCTAAAATAAGTTTACTTTTCTTTGCAATCAATCCAACATTGAATTTATCATGATCGGTTATTAACAAAACCAAATCAAAAGAACCAATCTCAGATTCAAACCTATTTAAGTTAAGTGATTTCATCCCAAAATCATATTTTCTTGTTTTCGGTAGTTTAGGTACGTAAGGATCATAATAACCAACATTTGCTCCTTTCTCTTTTAATATCTCAATAATTTTTAACGCTGGTGATTCGCGCATGTCATCGATATTCTTCTTATAGCTTACACCCATAATGAGTATTTTAGAATTGCGAATTGAGATTTGAGATTTATTTAACACTTCAATCACTTTACTAACAACATAATAAGGTTGGTTAGTATTTATTTCACCAGCTAGTTCAATAAACCTTGTCGGAATATCATATTCTCGTGCTTTCCATGCAAGATAGAATGGATCAATAGGAATGCAGTGCCCCCCTAATCCTGGACCAGGATAAAATGCATGGAACCCAAATGGTTTTGTTTTAGCAGCTTCGATAACTTCCCAAACATCAATTCCCATTTTGTCAAAGATCATTTTAAGTTCATTTACAAGTGCAATATTTACGGAGCGATAAATATTTTCTAAAAGTTTAGCTGATTCAGCAACTTTACACGATGATACTTTAACTACCTGATTTACAATTTTACTATATAAAGCAGAAGATACATCTAAACAATTCTTTGTTATTCCACCTACAATCTTTGGTATATTCCCAGTATGATATTTCTTGTTCCCTGGGTCTTCTCTTTCAGGACTAAAGGACAAGAAAAAATCTTTACCAACTTCATATTTATTGCCATTTGATTTAGAGAATAATGGCAATAGGATTTCCTCTGTTGTACCTGGATATGTTGAGGATTCTAAAACAATAAGCTGTCCCTTCTGCAAGTATTTTGCAATTGTCTTACCTGAGCTCTTTACAAAAGAAATATCTGGTTCTCTATGCTCAGTTAAAGGAGTGGGGACACAAATGACGATAGCATTACAATGTTTTAATTTGGAGAAATCACTCGTTGCTTTAAATTTTTTACGTTCAACTTGCTTTTTGATTCTTGATGAAGGGATATGTTTTATGTAAGAGTTTCCTTTGTTCAGAATAGGAATTTTCTTTTTATCGATATCAAATCCGAATACTTTAAATCCTTTTTCAGCAAATCTAAGTGCTAAAGGTAGACCAACGTAACCCATCCCGATAACACCAATTACTGCTGTTTTACTACTTATTTGTTCGAGAAGATTTGATTTGTAGTCCATGTTTTTAGAGATCTGTGGTCAGTTATCTGTTATCGGTTTTATGTAATCAGGTGTTGTTCTGAAATCTGATTTCTTCATTCAGTACTATAAATTATTCATTATACATTATTAATTGCTTTTAAATACAGCTCCGCACTGTTAGTCACATAAACTGAAAAAAATAATTTTATGAAATTCAGCCCTCGAGAAGCAGCCAAACTTTAAATTCTAGAATTGGTTGAATAATTACGATAATAGTAATTCTAAATCTTTTGATATTTGAGAATATTTCAAAAAGTTTTTAATAAATCAATCAACTTTACTTATTAAATTTTAGAATAACTGAATCTTTCTCCCTTTCAGTTAAACCATCAGATTTTGTTGTTGATTTAAAAAGATCGAATACGCTTTTAACCTGATCATGATTTCCATTTTCATCAAATTCGACTTGAGTAGATTTTATTTTGTCTGTTTTTTGTTCGTCAGGAATATTCAGTGCTTGTTTAAGTAAGCTAATAATCTCTTCTCTTAAATCTTTAATCTGCTCTGAGTTTGGAGTTTTAGGTAAGTTTAATTGAGTTGATTGAGTTGATGAATCTTCTGCAATATTTTTTAGATTTGCAACCGGATCGATAACTGTTTCTTTTAGTGATGATTTCTTTACTTGTTTTTGATTTTTTTCTTTTTCTAATTCTTCGTCGATAAAATTGTTGTCAAATGCAAAAATTGCATCTGCAAATATTTTATCATTCTGGTTCTGAGCTTCAACAGCTTTCAAATCAAAATTGTAAACTTCAGCAAAATTTGGTTCTCCCTCCCATCGAGTTAGAGATGTAAGTCCGACTTGCTGAATTTTAAATCTAAACCGACTCGGATCTAAATCAAATCTAAGATGCCTTAAATCTTTTATAGCAAAAATTGGATCGAAATAAATCAATTCCATTTTGCCGTTGATATTAATAAAATATCCATACTTTGTAGAGTAGGCATCTAAACTATTAACATTGGTCAATAAACGATATATAATTAAGTTCTTTGCGGTTGGTTCTTTGACTATATTACAAACATCAAAATAACTAATCCGGTGAGGACGACGAATCTTTTCATTTTTATAAATTATCTTAAAACTCTCATTGAAGTTAAATAAATTTTGAGAGTAAATAAGAACGTCATTAGTTCTAAGGTCTAAGGTTTCAAGAAGCATATTTTAAAATGATTTCTAAATTGTGATTAAATATAAAATTATTTGAGCTTCTTTGCACTGAAATCACGCTCGATTCAAATTATTTAAGTATTAGCCCATCGAATAAGACCTAATTCAAACTGATTTATTAAAACATCATTCTTAGGAAGAATTCTTAATGTGAAACCGAATTGCCCGGTGTCCTTCAATTCAATTTCACATCGGTATAAATATTTTCCCGACTTAGATTTTTTAGGCAAATAAATCATTTTGACTTTTGTTCTACTTTCAGATGAACCATTATCTATCCTACCGAAATAGATTTGTACATCTACATCATCAGGAGTTAAATCTCCAAGTTCTACCTCAGCAATAATAGGAAACTTCTGCCCAACCTTAAGGCCACCGTTTTTATCTTCTTCCTCAACATTAATAACTTTTACTTTATTCCAATTTTCATACACTTTTGATTTCCATAATGAAAAATGTTTCCCCCTTTCACAATTGTTTTTCAATAATGTTTTTCTTTTTTCATAAGATGCAAAATAAAATTTCTCAGCATACTGTTGAACCATTCTATGCGTGTTGAAAAGTGGACCTAAAGTTTTCATAGAATTTTTCATCATCTGAATCCATTCTCGAGGTAGTTTGTCCTCACTTCTTTTATAAAATGTTGGAACGATTTCTTTTTCTAAAATTTCATAAATTAATCTTGCTTCAATTTCATCTTGATAATCAAGGTTGTCATATTCCTCACCATTACCAATTTTCCATCCAACATCATTTCGGTATGCTTCATCCCACCATCCATCCAAAACACTTAAGTTTAGACCACCATTAGCAATAACTTTCATTCCAGAGGTTCCGCTCGCTTCTAAAGGTCTTCGTGGATTATTAAGCCATATGTCACATCCTTCAACTAAATATCTTGCAATATTCATGTCATAATTTTCAAGAAAAACAATTTTCTTCTTTAAATGATGATCTTTAGTCATAGCAATTATTTCTTGAATCAACTTTTTCCCTTCTTCATCTTTTGGATGCGCTTTACCGGCAATAATAAATTGCACCGGATAAGATGAATGAAGCAGAAGACTTGAAAGTCTTTCAATATCTTGAAAAATCAATGTCGCTCTCTTGTAAGTAGCAAATCTTCTTGCAAATCCAATAGTTAAAGCTTGAGCATCTAAAACTTCCTTTGCTGCATTAAGTTCAATTGCTGATCCTCCTCTTTCGATAATTTGTTTACGCAGACGATTTCGAGCAAAGGCAACCAATCTTTCTCTTCTTCTTTCGTGAGTACGCCAAAGTTCTTCATCAGGTATTTCATCAATTCGCTCCCATACTTTTATATCTGATGGATTTCTCATAAACCGATCGCCAAGGTATCTATAGAGTAATTCTTGCATATCATTTGAAAGATGTGATAAAGTATGAGTGCCATTAGTAACGTAATCAATTGGTATCTCATCAAATGGAATATCTGCAAAGCCTGATTGCCACATTTTTTTGGATACTTTTCCATGTAATTTACTAACACCATTAACATATCCAGCCATATTCATGGCAAGATGTGCCATATTAAAATTACTTGGTGCTCGATCTTTTATAATTGTTCCGAGAGAATAAAATGCTTTATCACTTATTCCTAATTCATTTCGATAATAGTTAGCAAAATATTTTTCAACTAATTCATTTGGGAAAATATCGATCCCAGCTGGAACCGGTGTGTGAGTTGTGAATACATTGGAGTAAAAATTTATATCCTTAGCTTCATGAAAGTTGAGATCATGATTTTTCATCAAAGTTCGAATTCTTTCCAAAGATAAAAATGCCGAATGCCCTTCATTCATATGACAGACTAACGGCTGCATCCCAATTGAATGCAACACACGAATTCCTCCGATACCTAAAATTATTTCTTGCTGAATTCTTGTCTCAACATTTCCTCCATAGAGTGTTCGAGTAATTTTTCTATCTTCATCATTATTCTCAGGTAAGTTTGTATCAAGTAAATAAAGAGGGATTCTACCAATTTGAATTTTCCATACCTGAAAAAATACTTTTCTGCCCGGGAAATCTAAATCTAATTTTAATGGAGATTTATCTTCGATAGTTACTAAAGCCATTGGCTGATTATAAAAATCTGTGATCTCATAACGTTCTTGCTGCCATCCGTCATTTGTCAAATATTGTTGAAAATATCCTTCCTTATAGCACAATCCAACTCCGACCAACGGCAAGCCTAAATCACTTGCGGATTTCAAGTGATCACCAGAAAGCACTCCTAAACCACCAGAGTATATTTGAAGGCATTCTGTTAATCCAAACTCTGCAGAAAAATAGGCTATGATATTTTCTTTATCATACTTATGATTTTTTTGATACCAAGTCCTCTCTTCCAAATAAATATTTAATTGCACATAGACACGGTTCATATGAGAGAGAAAACTATCATCAAGCGCAGCTTCATTTAACTTTTCTTGGCTTATCTTTCCTAACATGAAGACTGGATTATGATGACTTTCTTCCCACAATTTACTATCAAGCCTTCGAAACAAATCAATTGCATCGTGATTCCAAGTCCAAAATAAATTGTAAGCAATTTCCCTAATTGGTTCTAATTTTTCAGGCAGTGCCGGTTCAACTGTAAATTGCCCGATGTAATTTATCATAGCTTTCTCCAATTATCACTCTTTAGATTTAGTAGTTAAATTTAACAATTTTCTAATTATGAAAAAGAGCCGAATTTAATTTAAATGGAACTAATTCATCATTTTTCAAATAAAAAGAGGTAAATAATATTCTAAATATAAAGTTTTACAGCCTTGATTAATTTATTAAATTAACCATCATTTTTCAGGAACAATATGGAATTTTTATTCAGTATTTTGATCGGAATAGTACTAGGGTCAATTCCTACTGCATACATTTTAATAAAAAAAATCAAAAACATTGATATTACAAAGAATGGCTCCGGTAATGTTGGAGCAATGAATTCATTAAGAGTAACTGGTTCAAAGCTGATTGCAGTTCTAACTTTTACTATTGATTTCTTAAAGGGATTTTTAGCAGTTTATTTAATAAGACTTTTGTTTGGTGAAAATTTTATGCTCGAAGCTATCGGATTATTTTCTGCAGTGGTCGGACATTGCTATTCGTTTTGGATTAATTTTAAAGGCGGACGAGGACTTGCGACTTCAGGAGGAGGTGCAGTTCTACTATCCCTTCCAACCTTAATAATCTGGGGAATTATCTGGATCATTGTTTATATCTATAAAAGGAATATTCATTTTGGAAATTTTATAGCATCAGCTATGACTTTAATAATTACTTTCACATCTTCAGAAATTTTAAATAAATATTCATTTGTACCAGCTCAAACAAATTTTGAATTCTCTTTTTTTGTATCGCTTATACTTCTCGTAATTTTATTTAAGCACTATGAACCGATTAAAGAATATCTAAAAATAAAAAAGGTTTAAGATGAACAGAATTAAAATAATTTCAATTACAGCTCTTTTAACTCTATTAGTTGCCTCAATTGCGTATGCATTGATATTTCATGTACCGAATAAATCTAATAATAATTATGGTACATTTGGCGGGGATACTAGTGTCAATGCCATCAACACCCAGAATAAGAAAAATATAAGTGATGATATTGCTTCTTCGAGGCAGACAATTATTACTCAAACTGTAAAAGAAGTAAGTCCGGCGGTTGTGGGTATTAATGTCACAGAAATCCGTCAATATAGAGACATCTGGTCAATGGATCCATTCTTCCGACAATTCTTCGGTGATCGGGTTTACAGTCAACCGATTAAAAGTTTAGGTTCTGGTGTGATAATATCTCAAGATGGTTATGTGCTTACAAATGACCATGTTGCTGGAAATGCAGTTGAAGCTATTGTGACAATGACTGATGGAACACAGCACGAAGCAAAAATAATTGGAAGCGATCCGGTTAGTGATATTTGTCTATTAAAAATTGAAGGAGATAATTTACCACATGTTAAATTCGGAAATTCAGATAATATTTTAATTGGAGAATGGGTCGTTGCTTTAGGTAATCCATTCGGGCTTTTCGACATTAACGATCAACCAACGGTAACAGTTGGTGTAATCTCTTCGAAAGGGATGAATCTTGGCGCACAGAATAACCGCTATTATGTTAATATGCTGCAGACAGATGCAGCCATTAATACCGGAAATTCAGGTGGCCCACTTGTAAATGCCTTTGGCGAATTAATCGGTTTAAATACCTTGATTTATACTGCCGGTTCAGCTGGAAATATTGGTGTTGGATTTGCTATTCCGATAAACAAAATAATACGAATATTAGATGAGTTAAGAGAGAATGGAAAAGTAGATCGTGATTTTTGGACTGGTCTAAGTGTTCAGACAATTGACCAAAATATAGCTAAAGCTTATAATCTTCAGAGTACTCGTGGAGTTATTGTTACACAAATTACAAGAAACTCTCCAGCTCATAAATCAGGATTAGAAGTTTACGATATAATCATAGCCGTTAATCAGTATAAGGTGAATAACGAAAATACGTTAATAGGAATTCTTCAAGAATTCAGAAATGGCGATGACTTAGTTCTTCAAATTATGCGCGATAACAAACAGATTACTAAAAAAATGAAATTAGAGAGAAGAAAATGATCGAGCGATATACCCGTCCTGAGATGGGCAAAATATGGAGCGAACAAAATAAATTCGAAACTTGGCTTAATGTAGAAATTCTTGCATGTGAAGCTCGACATAAACTCGGTGAAATTTCTTTTGAAGACTTAAATGAAATTAAAGCTAAGGCAAGATTTGATATTAAAAGAATTCTAGAAATTGAAGAGACAACTAAACATGATGTAATTGCATTTCTAACTTGTGTTGCTGAGTATGTCGGTTCCCCTTCCCGACATATTCATTACGGAATGACCTCATCAGATATTTTAGATACAGCACTCGCTGTTCAATTGAAATCATCCGGAGTAATTCTTCTTGATAATTTGAACCAACTTAAATCTTCATTGAGAAAAAGAGCAATTGAGCATAAAAATACAATTTGTGTTGGTCGAAGCCATGGTGTTCATGCAGAAGCATATTCGATGGGTTTGAAATTCGCCCTTTGGTTTGAAGAGGCTAAACGCAATATATCCCGATTAGAAAATGCAATTGAAAATATTAGTGTGGGAAAAATTTCTGGAGCAGTTGGAACTTTCGAACATTTATCCCCAAAAGTTGAAGAATATGTCTGCCAACAATTAGGATTAAAACCAGAGTTAGTTGCAACTCAAATTATTCAACGCGATCGGCATGCTCAATTTTTAACTTCAATTGCAATAATCGGAGCTTCTCTAGAAAAAATAGCTATTGAAATTCGTCACCTACAAAGGACTGAAGTATTAGAAGCAGAAGAATTTTTCTCAAAAGGACAAAAAGGCTCTTCGGCTATGCCTCACAAGAGAAATCCAATAGTCAGTGAACGGATAACCGGACTTGCTCGCTTGTTAAGAAGTAATGCTATTGCTGCTTTAGAAAATGTTGCACTTTGGCATGAAAGAGATATTTCTCATTCTTCTGTTGAAAGAGTAATTCTCCCAGACAATTGCATCATTTTAGATTATATGTTAGCTCTATCAATTAAGCTAGTTGATAATCTAATAATTTATCCAGAGAACATGATAAAAAACCTCGAACAAACTAGAGGATTGATTTTTTCACAGACTGTTTTGCTCAAACTCACAGAGAAAGGGATGACGAGAGAAAAAGCATATGCTTTTGTACAAGATTCTGCGATGAAAGTATGGGAAAATAAAGACAAAACTCTCAAACAAGAATTGCTTAATTCAAAAGTTGTTTTAAATTATTTAAGCGTAGAAGAAGTCGAAGAAATTTTTAATTATAACAAACTGCTTAAAAATATAGACTACATTTACAATAGATCTATCAATTTGTAAAAAAATTGAGCAGTTCGACCAAACTCACTTCTAATTCTCAAACTCAATGGTAAAGAAATCCTTCTTTTTGAAATGAAATCAGAGCTTATTGACAAAAATTCCAAATAATATTAAATTAGCACTCGTTAAAATTGAGTGCTAACTAATCATTCAAAAGGAGGTTATAAAATATGGCACAATTCAAAATCCAACCCTTACATGACCGAGTAGTTGTTAAACCAAATGAAGCTGAAGAGACAACAAAAGGTGGAATCATTCTTCCTGATACAGCAAAAGAAAAACCGATTGAAGGAAAAGTAGTTGCAATCGGCGAAGGCAGAGTATCTGATGATGGAAAAGTTACAAAACTTACTGTTAAGGTGGGTGATACTGTATTATACGGTAAATATTCTGGAACAGAAGTAAAAATTGATGGTGAAGATTACTTAATTATGCGCGAAAGCGACATCTACGGAATTGTAAAATAAGTTTGAACAAATAAAGGAGAATAATTATGGCAGCAAAAATAGTTGAATTTAGCAGTGAAGCAAGATCGGCACTAAAACAAGGTGTTGATAAACTTGCTAATGCAGTTAAAGTAACCTTAGGCCCGAAAGGACGAAATGTCGTTATCGATAAAAAATTTGGTGCTCCCACTGTCACGAAAGATGGTGTTACTGTAGCAAAAGAGATTGAACTTGAAAATCCAATTGAGAATATGGGTGCTCAAATGGTTCGCGAAGTTGCTTCTAAAACAAGTGATGTTGCTGGTGACGGAACAACTACTGCAACAGTTCTTGCTCAAGCAATTTATCGTGAAGGATTAAAAAATGTAACTGCCGGTGCAAATCCGATGGATTTGAAAAGAGGCGTTGATTTAGCAGTAACTAAAGTAGTTGAATATTTAAAATCTATCAGTAAAGAAGTTGGCGGAAGAGAAGAAATTGCGCAAGTAGGTTCCATTTCTGCTAACAATGATAAAACAATTGGAGAATTAATTGCAGACGCAATGGAAAAAGTTGGAAAAGATGGAGTTATAACAGTGGAAGAAAGTAAATCTGCAGAGACTAGTTTGGAAGTTGTAGAAGGAATGCAATTCGATCGCGGATATATCTCCCCATATTTCGTTACCAATTCTGAAACAATGGAAGCAAATTTGGAAGATCCATATATCTTGATTCATGATAAAAAAATCTCTGCAATGAAAGATCTTCTACCAGTGTTGGAAAAAATAGCTCAAGCTGGAAAATCACTTATAATAATTGCTGAAGACTTAGAAGGCGAAGCATTAGCTACTTTAGTTGTTAATAAATTACGCGGTACTTTAAAAGTATGTGCAGTTAAAGCTCCAGGTTTTGGTGATAGAAGAAAAGCAATGTTAGAAGATATTGCTATTTTAACAGCCGGTACAGTGATTTCAGAAGAGAGAGGATTCAAATTAGAAAATGCTACATTAGATTTCCTCGGAAGAGCTAAAAAAGTAAACATCGATAAAGATAACACAACAATCGTTGAAGGTGCTGGTAAAACTGATGACATCAAAAAGAGAATAAATGAAATTAAAGCTCAGATAGATAAAACCACTTCAGATTATGATAAAGAAAAACTTCAGGAAAGATTAGCAAAATTATCTGGCGGTGTTGCAGTATTAAAGATTGGAGCTGCTACTGAAATCGAAATGAAAGAGAAGAAAGCTCGCGTCGAAGATGCATTACATGCAACAAGAGCAGCAGTTGAAGAAGGAATTATTCCTGGCGGTGGTGTTGCACTTGTTAGAGCAATCGGATCAATTGAAAAACTGCAAGGAGAAAATATTGATCAAACTACCGGAGTAAAAATTGTTCAAAAATCTCTTGAAGAACCATTGAAGCAAATTGCTGCAAATGCTGGTCTTGAAGGTGCAGTTGTTTTAAATAAAGTCTTTGAAGGAAAAAATGATTTTGGATTCAATGCACAAACTGAAGTGTATGAAAACTTGCTCAAAGCTGGTGTTATTGACCCTACAAAAGTAGCTCGTACAGCACTTGAAAATGCTGCTTCAGTAGCTTCATTGTTAATTACAACTGAAGCTGTTGTTTACGAAAAGAAAGAAGAAGAAAAACCGATGCCTCCAATGCCACATGGTGGAATGGACGGAATGTATTAAAATAAAATTCATCTAAAGCTGATAGTTTTTTGAGTCGTCCTAAAAAAGGTTGACTGTTATTTATGCACCTCTCTGCGTAGCAGAGAGGTATTTTTTATTCCATTTTTTAATTTGTATTGATTCCTGCTGATGCATTTCTTTTGGTGTTAACATTGAACAACTTAAATGTGGTCGCTTAGTATTGTAGATCATTATTGATTGCTCAACATGCATTTTCACCTGCTCAAAACTATCAAACTTTTCGTCACAATAAAACTCATCCTTTAGTATTCCGTTAATTCTCTCTGCTACGGCATTATCATATGGACTTCCATCTTGTGTCATACTTATCCGGCAGTTGTTTTTCTTGAGTTCATCAACATAAAGCCTGCTGCAAT
>Ga0194113_10008816_pt1 | contig 12329 bp, 9 predicted proteins | sample TA2MahC200mmetaG_FD_146193 | JGI IMG/M metagenome (GOLD analysis project Ga0194113, IMG submission 146193) | Freshwater microbial communities from Lake Tanganyika, Tanzania - TA2015017 Mahale Deep Cast 200m | ecosystem: Environmental > Aquatic > Freshwater > Lake | place: Tanzania: Lake...
GCCAGCGTGGGCCGCCGTGCCGCGTACTGCTGGGCCGACCACTGCTCCACCTCGTCCATGATCCCCAACAGCGCCCCCGCCAGGGCCCGCACACCGGCAGCGCCTTCCCCCAGGATGACCTGCGCCGTCTCGACCGCACGGTCCTCGCGCGTCCTCACGTACTCATCGGGCATCAGCTCGGCCTGCTCGTCCAGCCGACGCACGATGTACTCGAGAGGCGTCTCGGCGCCCCCCATCTGGGCCTGCTGGGCCTTACGTTGCGCCTGGCGCGAGGCTGTCTCGATCCGGCGGGCCTGCTCGGCCGTCAAGACCCGCTGAATCTGCACCGCCGCATCCGCCGCCAGCGCCGCCCGCGAGTCCTCGCGCTGCGTTCGCTCCGTCGCGGCCTGGTCCAGCAGGGCCATGTCGGCGTCCATCGGCGCCATGCCTGCCAGCAGCGCGGCGATCAGCCTGTCCGCCGCCGGCTTCACCGTCTCGTACGCCGCGGCATCGGCCTTCTCGTCGGCCGCCGCCTGGTCGGCAACCCGCTCAACCACCGGCACGATCTTCTCGATCTGCGCCGTCGTGAGCTCCAGCCGGTTGACCAGCCCCAGCACGGTCACATCGCGGTACAGCTCGCTCGGGGAAGGACCCTCGGGTGGGGTGGTCGGCGGCGCCTCGTCCTGGGCGACCGCGACGCGTCCCACGCCCGAGGCAAGGGCGGCTACCACCAGGAGGACTGGCCCAGGTCTGCGATGGTTCATGCGCACCCTCCGCTTCGCGATCCCGCCTTGGCGGGGCCACGTATCTGGGCTCGACAGAGGGGATGGTATCACACGGAACCGGGAGCGGTCAATGCGCCACAATCCCCAACCGCGCGGGGAGGACCCTCGCCCTCTCCCGACGCATTCGCCTTGGCCGTCATCCTGACTCCTGGACTCCGCCTTGGGGGCCTGCATGACCGCCAAAGAGAACCTCCTGCGCGCCATCGCCTACGAGGAGCCCGCTTACGTCCCCCGCGGGAATGAGCCGGTGATGGCCGGGGTCGCATACGCCGGCAACTTCCGGATCGACTGCTGGACCGATGCGTGGGGGACGACGTGGGAGACCACGCGCCCCGACATGGTGCCCTTCCCGAAGGGTTACCCGCTGGCGGACCTGCGCCGGATCGACGAGTACCGGACGCCCGACCCGCACGCGCTGTTTGACGCGGACGAGTCGCTTCCCGCACAGATGGCCTCGATCCCGAACCGCGAGGAGCGGCTGGTCTTCGGCCAGCAGACCTACTTCCTCTTCGAGCGCGCCTGGGCGCTGACCGGCATGGAGACGTTCATGGCGGCGTTCTACGAGTACCCGGGCGAGCTGCGTGAGCTACTGCGCCGCATCACCGACTACAACCTCGCGATCTTCGAGCGCTACATCGAGTTGGGTGTGGATGGGGTCGGCTTCTCGGAGGATCTCGGCACGCAGCGGGCCCTGTCGATCTCACCGAAGTTCTTCCGCGAGTTCCTCAAGCCCGAGTACGCGCGCGCCTTCGCGCCGGTGAAGGCGGCGGGCAAGCTCATCAACTTCCACTCCTGCGGCTGCGTGCAGGACGTCGTCGAGGACCTCATCGACGTCGGCGTGGACATCCTCAACCCCGTCCAGGCGCGCGCCAATGACCTCGCGCTCGTGAAGCGCAAGGCCCACGGGAAGCTCGCGCTGCAGGGCGGCATCGATACGCAGCACGTCCTGATGCTCGGCACGCCGGAGACGGTGGAGGCGGAGGTCAAGCGCGTGCTGTTGATCCTCGCCCCCGGCGGCGGCTACATCATCGGCCCCGATCAGGGCATGCCCTTCCCACCCGAGAACATCGAGGCTCTCTGGCGCGCCGCCGAGAGGTGGGGCGTGTACTGAGGCACGGCTGAACCACGAAGACCACGAAGAAGGCACGAAGCGGCACGAAGACGACGCGGGGCTGAGGACGTGCTTCGCGTGTCTTTGTGCCTTCTTCGCGGTCTTCGTGTTTCAGCCGTTCAGTGCGCCCGCACCAGCTCCAGCATCTCACGGTCCAGCTTGTGCCCCCGGAAGTCCTCGTACTGCACGTCTTCCCGACCGCTGTCCAGGATGCCGAAGGAACCGCGGAAGTTCCACATCGCCCAGCCCCAGCCGGCCTCCGCCCAGAGCTCAAGCTGGTCCTTCATCCAGGCGAGGACGACGTGATGGGGCGTGTGGCTGAAGGCGCCCCACTCGCCGACGTGCACGCCGACGCCCTTGGCTTCGAGGGCCTGCCAGGGCTCGATCTGCTGGATGCGGAGGCGCTCGCGGTCCCAGAGGTCGCCGTCCAGGTCGAGCGGCCATGTGGGCTCGGCCCAGCCCTCGGAGCGCACCCAGGAAGCCTTGTAGTGGCTGATCTGCATCGGCTGGTAGCCGCGCGTGCTCTGCGCGACTCCGAGGCCCACGAGGCCGTGCACCGGCTGGTTCCCCCAGAGCATCCCGTCGGCGATGATGAGGCGGTCGGGGTCCTGCTCGCGGATGGCGCCGACCAGCCGCTCGCAGACGCGCACGTACACGTCCTCGGGGAGGGCGCCGGGCTCGTTCAGCAGGTCGAAGGTGACGCGCTCGTTCGGGATGCCCTTGTAGCGCTCGGCGAAGCGCGCCCAGTGGAAGGCGCACGCGTCGAGCGCCTCCTCGCTGGTCCAGAGGTCCAGCGGCTCGGCGGGCGGGTTCACGCAGTAGCCGGGCCCGCGATGGAAGTTGATGTTGACGTGGATGCCGTACTGCCGGCCGAACTCCACGCACTGGTCGATCTCGGCCAGCACGCGCTCGTCCATCCGCAGCCACTGCGCGGGATCGGGTTTGGACCAGCACCAGTAGCTCAGCGGCAGCCGGACGAAGTCGAAGCCCCACTCCGCCAGCCACTCGAAGTCCGACTCGACGAAGGGCGCGTTCATCCGGTCGGTGAACTTCTCCAGCAGGTTGAACCCGCGCCAACGCGGCAGCTTGCTGGCATCCATAGGGGCGGCTCCTTTCCAGGCAATGCGCCATTCGCGCCGTCGCCTCTGCCTCCCTTGCCGCCCAAGCCGCCAACCCGAGACTCGAGACCCGAGACCTGAGACGCCTTTGGAGGTTCACCATGCGACTAGCCGATGCCGGTTGGGTGTGGGAAGGCCAGGGGCTTGACCCCGGCGTCGATCCGTCGATCTTCGGGGTGGGTGAGGGGTGCGAGTACTTCGGCCTCTCGCGGGCCGTGTTCATGTTCCACCCGAACACACCCCTGGCGATGCGGAAGCTCGCGGGCTGCGATGAGGTCATCTGCGACATCGCGAAGTGGAAGTGGCGCCGCACGGACGACGGCGGCGCGGCGCACTGGATCGACGCCTCGGCGGAGTCGGTGCGCCGTGAGGCGGAGACGGTGAACGCCCTCGCCCGGGACTTCCCGAACGTCACCGGTGCGCTGCACGACGACATGCGGGGGCTTATCAAGCGCGAGGGCACGACGCCGGAGCAGTACGCGGGAGTCTACGAGGCGCTGAAGGCAGACCGGCCCGACCTGAAGCTCTGGGCGGTCGTCTACACGCACGAACTGGCGCCCGAGGAGTGGGCGGGCTTCGAGCCCTACATGGACGTGATCAACCTGTGGGTGTGGGAGGCCAAGAACCTACCGAACCTCGACGAGTACATCCCACGTTGCCGCGAGCTGTTCCCCGGCAAGCCGATCAACCTGGGCTGCTATCTCCGCGACTACCCGACGGTCGCCCCGCTGCCGATGGACCTGCTGAAGCTACAGTGGGAGACGCTGCTGAAGCATCTCGAAGCGGGCACCGTGCAGGGCTACTCGATCCTCGCCGCCGTCCTCATCGACGGGCAACAGGAGCAGGCGGAGTGGGTCCGGGGGTTCATCGAGGCGAACTCGTGAGGGTCGCCGTTCACTCATCACTTCGCACTTCTCACTTCGCGCTGCCGTCAGTCCTCTCCGACCTTCACCTCGAGCACCCTCAGCCGGGTGACGCCCCCCGGTGTCTCGATCTCGACCTCATCCCCCGCGCTCCTGCCCATGAGGCCGCTGCCGAGGGGCGATTCCACCGAGATCTTCCCGGCGCGGTAGTCCGCCTCGATTCCGGGGACGATGGTGTACTCGATCTCGTCCTCGTAGTCGAGGTCGAGCGCGCTCACGGCCGAGTACAGGCCGGCCACTTCCGCGTCGGTCTCGGCGCGCTCCACGATGACGGCGTTGGCGATCATCACCTCGACCTCGGCGATCTTGCCCTGGATGATCGCCTGGCGCTCCTTGCCGTCGGTCCAGTCCGCGTTCTCCGAGAGGTCGCCCAGCGACCGCGCGTGCTTGAGCTGCTCGGCGATCTGGGCGCGCTCAGCGCGGAACTTGCGTAGCTGGGCCTCCAGCCGCTCCTTGCCCTTCTCACTCATCGGGAATTGTCTCGGCATCTCGTCACCTGTTGTTGGCGGACAGGCAGGAATGTGGTTTGCCAAACCAGCGTAACGCTTGCTCATCATTGAGGCCCGCTCCAGACGTGGAGCATCCCTAGACGCGATGGGTGCGTGAGATGCCCGTTGACATCATCAACGGCACCAAAGGCGCTCATTTAGGATGTAGTGGGTGGTTTGGGGCAGCGGAGGCTGTTCCTCTGTCACATTCCCACCCATCGTAACGAGCGTTACGCATGCTGGCAATCAACAGGAATGCCTGTCCTCCTACGACGGTGCGGCGGCCGGTCACCTGTAGACACCATACGTCAAGCAGGACTGGAAGTAGGTGTGCATGTTCTCGGGGGGCGTGCCCTCGCGGAACGAGTCGGAGCTGCCGATGATGAAGCCGCCGCCGGGCTTCGCGATCTCCATGGCCTCGGCGACCGTGCGCTCGACGAGATCCGGCGTGCCGTGCTTCACCACCCAGAGCAGGTCTATGTACCCCTTGAGCGTGGTCTTCGCGCCGATGCGGGCTTTGGCGTCGCGGAGGTCGAAGTCGCCGACCGGCGGAGGGGTGCAGGTCTCCAGCACGTCCACGCCGCAGTCCGCGATCATCTCCATCGAGTTCGCCAGCTTGCCGTCGTCGTAGTAGTCTACGCGCGCCCCGTAGCTGTGGATGAGGCCCACCTGCGCGCGGATGTGCGGGACGAAGACCTCGCGGAAGATCGCCGGCGACCAGCCCGCCGACAGGCTGTTGTAGTAGTAGTTGGCGAAGATCCACTCCACCCCGCCCTCCAGCGCCGCGCGCGTCTCGGCCAGCGTGCGCTCCTGGAAGAGACCCAGCAGTTCATCGAGGAAGGGGCGGTTCACGTAGTAGTCCACCATCAGGTTCTCCATGCCGCGAGCGTCGCCCGCCTGATGGCATAGCTCACTCATCACATTGACCATCACCAGGCCGCGGTCGCCCAGCTCTTCCATGCGCGCGCGAACGTGGGAGTAGTCGCCCTTGATCTCCGGCAGGAGGTAGCGGAGCGCGGGCAGACCGTCGCGCCCCTTTACCAGGAACTCCGTCTTGATCGGGTTCGGGATCATCCCGTACTCGCGACCGGAGGGTGGGATCTTGGTGCGGTCCGAGAGCCGGCCGGCAGGGGTATGGAAGGCGCGCTCGACGACCTCGTACTCGCCTTCCTCGTAGCGCGTCTGCTCGACGCGGACCTCAGGGAGGTCGTAGTCATCGGGATAACCGATGAGGTAGTTCGGCGTGCGGGGGGAGAGGATCTCCATCGGGTCGATGGCAGGCGAGTACAGCTCCTCCAACCGGTGGCGGCGGTCGGGATCGAGCCACGCGAACTGGATGCGCGGGCAGATCGGCACGCGGTCAGGCTCCTGGTGACGGATGGTCGTCAGGAGGCGTTCCCTACCGGTCATTCGAGGACTCCTGCTTCAGCCACTCAAGCGGATAGCGCCCATACTCATAGAAGGCCGAGTAAAGGGCCTCGATGTTCTCGAACGGCACGTCGGGGCCGACCTCGCCATGGAGCAGGATGCCGCCGTTGAAGCGGCCGAAGGCGCGGATGGCCTCCTTCACGGCCTCGACGACCTGCTCGGGCGTGCCGAGTGGGATGACCCACTGCCGGTCGATGTCGGTGCGGACGCAGACGCGGCCGCCGCAGATCTCGCCGACGCGCTCGGTGCCCATGCAGGGGTGTTGCGGGTTGAGGACGGTGACGCCGATCTCGATGAGGTCGTCGATGATCTCCAGTATCCAGCCGTCCGTGTGGAACCACACGTGGACGCCCGCGTCTCGCGCGACCTCGAACATGCGCCGATAGCGGTGCTTGAAGAAGCGGCGCCAGTGGTCCGGGCGAATCAGCAGCCGGTCCTGCGAACCCCAGTCATCGCCGAACATGATGCAGTCCACGCCGGCCTTCACGTAACGCTCGATGGAGTACACGTTGTGCTCCACCATGCGGTCCGCCAGCTCATGCACGCCCTCGTTGTCCTCGGCGAGGTCGAGGTAGTAGTTCGACGGCCCGCGCAGATGCTGCATGTGCTGGAAGAACCCGCCACCCGAGGCGCTCACGAAGCGCTCCGGGTGGAGCTCCTTCACCTGTGCGGCGAAGTCGTCGAAGTGGCTGTCGGGCGGATGCGGCGGGAACGCGTACGTCTTCCACGCGTCCCAGTCGGGAATCGCGGGCCGGTAGACCTCGCCCGAGGTGTAGCCGCGCAGCCGCCGCCAGACCGTGCCCCAGCCGTCCTGCCACTCTACCACGTCGCTCACGCTCTCATCCTCCTTGGGCGGAGGGATGGTGTTGGCCCGGATGTTCTCGTTGCCGAAGTCGTCCGGGTACCTCTCCGCGAGGTCGAGGAGCTTCTGCCCGTGCCGCCAGATGGCGCCGGGGAAAACGTAGTGGTGGATCGGGCAGCGGTCGGGTCCGGTGAACTCGATGGCGGCCAGCAGGCGTTCGCGTGGGGTCATGTGGGCGCTCTCGGAAGGGCTTACAGGATGGACAGGATGGGACAGGATACGGCAACGGCTGTTTGAGTTCAATGCAGGGCGGCAAGGGTCCTGCTGCCGCGGCAGGGAACTCGCACGGCAGCGAACCCCTGCGGATGGGAGGCTTCACCGAAGATGATGACTCGCGTGATGACGGTGGCGTTGCTACTCGTCGTGATCGCGGCGTCCGTCGCTGCGCAGCCTGCGCTGCCGGTCGCAGGTCCGCCCGGGGCGAGCCCGACGCTGGGCCTGGCGCCGCCCGCGGGCGCGGTTGTGCTCTTCGACGGCAAGGACCTCGCCAAGTGGACCCGCATGGATGGCAACCCGGCCACGTGGAAGGTCGCCGATGGCGCGATGACGAGCGTCGGCGGCGACATCCGCTCCCAGGACACGTTCGGCGACGCGTATGTGCATCTGGAGTGGATGGAGCCCGACATGCCCGACGCTCAGGGCCAGGCGCGCGGCAACAGCGGCGTGGCGCTGCAGGGGAGGTACGAGGTGCAGGTGCTGGACTCGTTCGGGATCGACGTGCCGGGCAAGGGCGACTGCGGTGCGGTCTACGCGCAGTACGCCGCGCTCGTGAACGCCTGCCGCCCGCCGCTTGAGTGGCAGACTTACGACATCATCTTCCGCGCGCCGAGGTACGGAGCGGACAAGCAGCTCCTGGAGCACGCGCGTCTCACTGTCCTGCAGAACGGCATCGTGATCCAGAACAACGTGCAGGTCACCGGCCTGAACTACCCGCCGATGGACGCGGACCCTAGCACACCCGGGCCGCTGCTCCTGCAGGACCACGGCTGCCCCGTGCAGTACCGCAACGTGTGGTTCGTTCCCCTGCCGGAGAAGGGGTCGGAGGAGTACGAAGGCAAGAGGGCGGGGTAGCGGAGGACCGAGCAGGGGCAGACACATGGGTCTGCCCCTACAGCCACCGCCCCAAGGTGAAGGCGCAGGTTGGTGTGCCGTGTGTAGGGGCGGACCCACGTGTCCGCCCCAGAGCCTCAGCCGATCAGCTCCTGCTTGACGGGGTCAAAGAGCATGGCCTTCCTCTCGCGGTACGACCGGCAGCCCAGGTCGATGGCGACCTGGCACTTGTAGCCGGTCAGCGCATCGAGGTGGCATTTCTCGGTGCCGCGGATGGCGTTGATGAAGTTCACCATGTGGTCCGACCGCGGCTCGCGGGCGACGCTGATCTCCGGGCGCTTCTCGCGGTAGGGGCCCTGCGGGCGGATGACGAGACCCGGGCCCTCGAAGGTCATGGTGGCTTCCTCGCCGCGGATGATCTCGGGGATGCCGTTGTCGTTGGCGCCGGTGGCGTGCATGGCCATCGTGTGGCCCGGGGTGCTGTCCAGCACGTACTCGGAGATGGGGACTTGCTTGCCGTCGCGCTCGGCGGTGAGGGTCTTCTTGCCGGGCTCGAAGGTCTTCGGCGCGTTCTCCTCGGCGGGATAGTCCACGCAGACGTGGAAGTTGTCGGGGACCTCACGATCGCTCACCGCGCAGTTCGTCCCGGATGCCACGACGCGCGTCGGGAACTGCGGCCCGAGGGCGACGATCATGTGGCTGAGGGCGTGGTAGAGCAGATCGGTCGCGAGCCCGCCAGAGTAGTCCCAGTACTTGCGGAAGTTGCAGAAGCGGTCCAACTCGAAGGGGCGCTTGGGCGCGGGGCCGAGCCACAGGTCCCAGTCGAGGTTCTTCGTGGGATCGGCGCCCCAGTCCAGGCCGTAGTTCCAGTCGCCGCGGGGCACGTTGCGGAAGGCGCCGGTCTGGCTCCAGACCAGCTTCCCGAGCGCGCCCGCCTTGATCTGCTCCTGGGCCTTCCACCAGACGTCATCCGAGCAGCCTTGCGCGCCGACCTGGAACGCCAGCTTCGTGCGCTCGACGCACTGGTAGACCTCCTTGGCCTCCTCCCAGTGCAGCGTCATCGGCTTCTGGCAGTAGACGTGCAACCCCGCTTCGAGGCAGTCAATCGACTGCTTCGCGTGCCAGTGGTCGGGTGTCGCGATGACGACGGCGTCAACCTCCGCCTTCTCGATGAGTTGGCGGTAGTCGCGGTAGGCCGTGCCGCCGCACCGGTTCGCGTGGTGGTTCGCGCGGTTGTCAAACACGTCGCACACGGCGGTCAGCGCGATGTTGAGGTCCGGGTTCTTCGACATGTCAATGAGCTGGCCCACATGGCCGCCGCCCATGCCGCCGACACCGATCACAGCGAAGCGGATGCGGTCATTGGCGCCCAAGGCGCTTGCGGGCGCGGGCACACCGAGCACGCCCGCCCCCACAGCGGCGGCGCCGACCGCCGTAGCCTTGATGAAGTCACGCCGGGCGATTCTCTGATCGTTGCTCATCAACAACCCTCCATGGGCAGGTATCAGTCGCGTTGTGGTCCGTCGGCGGGTTCGCCTCCGACCGCCCACGTCCCTTCGCGGTCCTGCCGCTAAGTCAGTGGTAGATCGCGACGCGGGAGGCGACGAGCCCGCTGTTGTGGGTCCAGAGGCCGACGTAGCCGCCGGGGAGGGGGTTGGAGTCCTCCCAGCGGAAGACAGGACGGCCCTCCAGGTCAAGCTCGACGCGGCTGCCGAGGCGGGCGGCGCGGATGTGGAACCACTCCTGGTGGACCCCGAAGCCGGGGGGCACGCGGATGCTGGGCGCTTCCGCGACCACAACACCGTTGCGGACGAGCTGGGTCTTCACGCCGCCGTCGCCGCCGAGGATGAAGCTGTAGCCGCTGCGGGGGTTGCGCCGGTCGCCGCAGAGCACCGTGTTCAGGTCGCGACAGCGCTCGGTCTCGTCGCCGCCGGGCGCGTCCATCTTCACGGCGACGTAGTAGTCCACCGTTACGTCGCCCGCGACGGGGTGCTTGTTCCAGACCGCCGCGTCTTGTTCGCCCCAGCCCGCGAAGTAGGTCCAACGTGCGTCACAGGCCCAGCGAGCGGCGACCTCCCACGTCCCGGCCGAGGCCCACCAGTCCGTCGGCGCGGCGCCGAATACGTAGTCGCGCATGGTCGGCGAACTCACGTACACGGTCTGGGCCGGCACCGGCGGTCCATCGACCTCCAGGGCGACCTGCCGCAGCGTTCTTGCGCTGCGGGCCTCGTGGATGACGCTGTCTCCCCAGAGCACGCGCACCACGTCCCCCGCACGGACGAGCCGGAGGACCTGCCCGTTGCCGAGGGTCGCCGGCTTCTCGACCGGCTTCGCGCCGGGGAGGGTCAGCTCCACGGAGGCGGCGGTTGCGCCGGGCGTTGTGCGGACGGTGGCCGATAGCCACTCGGCCTCCGGGGATGACCCGGATGGCGACAGGATCAGCCGTCGGAAGGTCGGCTGGGTCTCGGGAGTCAGTTCGAGTGAGACGGAGACATCCTCGGGGAAGTCGCCCTGATGCCACAGCAGCGAGGGACGCGCCGCGTCCGCCTCCCATGAGGCGGCCGGGCTCGCCCACGTAAGGTAGTCCTCGGCGCCGAGGGTCGCCGGGACTTCGGGGGCCGGAGTACCCTCGCCGCCCGGTGAGTGCAGAGGCGCGGTGGCAGGCTGCACCAGCACATCGTCGAAGCGCGCCGCGCCGCCTTCGGCGAGCAGGCCGATCCCTCCGCCGCGCATCTCCGGGTTGGCGCACGCCAGTTGCACCTCACCGTCAACAAGGCCTTCCAGCCGGCTCTCGCTGATCCGCAGCGCGAGCCGGTACCACTGCTGAGGCGCGAGGGCGCCGGTGCGCGCGGCGAGGACGGTGCGCCGGCCGCCGACCTCGTGCACCAGGCTTAGTGTGGGCCACGGCTTCGGCCTGGTGTCCGCGACGAAGGCGATGCGATCGCCGTTCGCCTGCCCGAGTGCGCTGACGCCGCAGGCCGTAGCGCTCTCGGGACGGATGGCGGCGCTGACCGTATAGTCCTCCCAGAACCAGTCGCCGACGGTGGCCAGCGCGGTGTCCTTGCTCTCGCCCCGGAAGAAGAAGCCATTGACCGAGGTCTCCTCATGGCCCACGCCCACGTTCGTCCACTGGCCGCTGACCGTGTTCCACTCGGTGGGGTCATCGGGCTCGCGCATGAAGTTGTCGAAGAAGACGGCCGCCGCGACCTCCTGGCAGTACGCATCGGTCAACGGCACCAAGCCGAGCCTCAGGGCAACGAGGCCCCCGGCTGGCCCCGTGGTGGGCGCGCGCAGGACCTCCCGATTGCCCAGCACGACCGAGACGAAGGCGGGGCGACGTCGCACGAGGAGGTCCACGGCCTCGGTCGGCGGCTGCCAAGCCGTTCGCGCGACTGCCGCGGCGCTTTCGTTGGTTCCCTCCCGCAGCTCGACATGCTTCGCGCCAAACGCCAGCCAGAGGCACGGGCGCAAGGGCTTGCCGGAGGCGTCCAACTGCCCGTCCAGGAGCAGCATCGACGCGGGGCCCCCCTCCGTGGTGCTCGGGCCCAGCGTAGCCGTCACGTCATAGGAGTCCCCGGCCACCGCATTCACCGCCTCGAAGCCGGCCGGCGGAGGGGCGGGCGAGACCTCCGGGTTCTCCACGACGTCGGCGGCCGGGGAGGACACCTCCGGTCCAGGCGCGGACGCCGTGAGGCGCGGCCGGTACCGGTCGCGCAAGAGGTAGCCGATGGCCGCGCCCAGGACGGGCTGCGTGGCCTCGCCACGGAAGCAACCGAAGGCCAGTGTGGGGCCCGAGAAGAGGAACTCCCCCTGCCCGAGCGCCACCGCCAGGATGGCGTCCCCGCCCTGGATCGGGTCGCCGCCCTTGTCGGGGCAGAACCGGGCGAGCGTCCGCGCCCCGACCCCCTGCTGGGGCCGGAGCAGTACGCCCACCAAGTCGTACAGGTCGATCGGCGTACCCGCTGGGAGGCCGGAAGCGAGGGCGAGCGCCGCATCGCCGATGACGGCGTCCGACCCCTCGGGGGCCGGCCCGGGGATGGAGAGGTACGCCGGCAGCACGACCGACTTCGTCCGAGGCCTTGGCACCTCGATGTAGGCGCGCCCGCCGGCCTTCACCCATGCTTCGAGCGCCTCGTCAAGCCCAGGCTGCGGCGTCGGGCAGGAGAGGAAGAGCCGATCGAAGCGTTTCAGGACCTGCGGATCGCTCAACTCCCACGGGAAGAGGCGCTCGCGGGGCAGCCCGCGGGCCGCCAGCATGCCATCCAGCCCGTCGGCATAATCACCACCAATGCCGATCCGCAAGGGAGGGGGCGGGACGAAGGGGCTGTTAGGCGCGGCCTGAGCGGTTGGCAGCAGAAGCAGGAGCAGCGTCGCGCCACAGGCGAGAGTCGTCATCGGCTTGGCCATTACGCAGTGTTCATCCGAGGCAGTTTGTAAGGAGAACGCGCTGGGAGGGGGATGGTTCGCACAGGTCCGGACCTCCGGCGTGCCCGGCCGGAGCCCTCTCTGGTCCGCCACGCCGGAGCATCCCTGATGGCAGTGGCGGGCTCATCGGGCACAGTCGTGGTAGTCCCCCAACTTCGCC
>Ga0194113_10008821_pt1 | contig 12325 bp, 9 predicted proteins | sample TA2MahC200mmetaG_FD_146193 | JGI IMG/M metagenome (GOLD analysis project Ga0194113, IMG submission 146193) | Freshwater microbial communities from Lake Tanganyika, Tanzania - TA2015017 Mahale Deep Cast 200m | ecosystem: Environmental > Aquatic > Freshwater > Lake | place: Tanzania: Lake...
TAATTGTGTGTTTCTTTTGGTTTTGTCAATGTTTCCGAATACTCAAGAAGAGCAATCTTTACAGACCTTGGATACCATTACCGGATCTATTCATGGGAAGGTTGTATTATACAATGATGAGCATCATTCATTTGAAGAAGTCATATTTCAAATATTGAGAGCCGTTCATTGCTCTATGGAAAAGGCTGAGCAATTAACGTGGGAGGTGCATAATTCAGGAAAGGCTACCGTATATGAAGGTCCATTGTCCGAATGTTTACATGTGAGTGCCATATTGGAAGAAATCGCATTAAAGACAGAAGTTCAATTCTGATGTATCATGGGTAAATTATTTCTACTTTTCATCGGCATCATTCTTATCCTGGTATTTGCCGGCTTGGCATTACTTGGCTTTTTGAGAAGATTTCTATTTAGCTTTATCCCCTCTTTCCGTTCTAAAACAACTTCAACCAATGATTCCATCCTTTATGATGATGGAAAAACAACTGTTCTCACTTCCCAGTCACATGGTAGATCAAAACGAAGATCATAATCAGCGTATTGCTGCTATAGATGTTGGCACCAATTCGTTTCATGCTATCATTGCATCTGTATCTGAGAAAGGTTCTTTACGTATTCTTTCTCGTGAAAAAGAAATGGTACGTCTTGGAGAATCTGCGACTGATATCAAAAGATTGTCTGATGCCGCAATGGAAAGGGGGATAAAAGCAATGAAGCGATTTGCGATTATGGCCCAAAAAGCCAATGTTGTGGTCAGAGCTATTGGAACAAGTGCATTAAGAGAGGCCGAAAACAAAGATGAATTCATAGCCCTTGTTGAGGAAGAAGCCAATATTCATATAGATGTTATTTCAGGGATTGAAGAAGCACGATTAATCTATGTAGGTGTTTCACATGCTTTACCCATCATCACGCAAAAGGCCCTCATTATTGACATTGGTGGTGGCAGCACAGAATCTGCCATTGGGCAATTCGGAAATTTATTACATGTACATAGCGCAAAGCTTGGTGCATTGAGACTTACACGAAGATTTTTTCCTGATGGATTGATCACACCCGAAAGAGTGCAAGCATGTAGAACATTCATCAATGGGGAACTCTCAGCATGCATTCGATCCATCCAGAATATCGGATTCGATTCCGTGATTGGTTCCAGTGGGACTATACATGCAATCGTATCAATGATTTATGCTGAAAAGCAAAGAAGACTTCCTGAAACATTGAATGGGATCAGTATACAGTCAGATGATATCTATTCCATCATCAATACATTAATCAATGCTCCAAGAACCGAAGATCGGATGCTCATCCCCGGAATTGAATCAAAAAGAGCAGATATCATCATTGCAGGTTCACTCATTTTGGAACATTATCTGCAATCGTTGTCAATATCTAAAATCCTGATATCTTCTTATGCCCTTCGTGAAGGGATAGTGTTTGACACCATTGACAAGCAAAAAGATATTCATGAATTTCATCATCTTACAAAATTGCGATATGATACTGTGTATTCTTTGTGTGAATTGTACAAAGTGAACATAGAACATGCGGATCATGTCAAGAAATTGGCTTTGCAGATTTTTGATGACACAATTCATAAACACAATCTGGGTGATGAAGAACGAGAATTATTGGAAGCAGCTTCCCTACTTCACGATGTTGGATACCATATTTCTCCCGAACAACATCATCATCATAGCCAATATATCATCAGTCACTGCATCATGCCCGGCTTCACAAATGATGAATCTCAGATGATAGGAATGATTGCTCGCTATCACCGAAAAAGTCATCCCAAAAAAAAACATCCTCTCTTCAACTCCTATTCTCCTGAAAGACAAAGGATTGTCTCCATACTTGCCGGAATGTTAAGAATTGCCGAAGGTTTAGATCGCAGGCAACAACAATTAATTGATTCACTTCATTGCGATATCCATGATGATGTCATGACCATTTCATTGCATACAAAACAGAAAGCGCTTATTGATATAGAAATCTGGGGAGCTGAAAGGAGAATTACATTATTGGAAGAATGTTTGGGCATCGCAATCACATTTATGACATGATTGGTTATAGAGATAATATTCTCTTATGGCTTTCAAACCCATCAAACATCGTAGCTTTGAATAAAGTAATCCAATCTATGTACAGTTTCATATTCACATATTGTAAGTATTTACTCTGTTGCTTCTTTTTGTTGCTCGGTATATGTTCTTATACGTCTCATGCAAATGAAGTAAAAACAAAACAAAGGCCAAGCATAGCGCTTGTTCTCAGTGGTGGTGGATTTAGAGGGATGGCGCAAATTGGCGTGCTGAAAGTGCTTGAACGGCATAATATTCCAATAGACTATATCGTTGGTACAAGCATAGGATCATATATCGGTGGATTATATGCTTCAGGATATTCGGCAAATGAACTTGAACACATTGTGTTATCCGAAGACTGGAAATTGATTGTCGCTCCCGGTTCAGAAAGCAATAGACATGATATGTTTCTTGATCAGAAAACAGCAGATGACAGACATATTTTTTCAATGCGTCTTCGAACCTTTTCATTTGATGTTCCTCAAGCAGTTTCAAAAGGGAAACCATTCCAATCACATTTGCAGCAATACATTTGGAATGCGCCATACTTTGCACCCAATACATTTGATTCATTGAAGATTCCTTTTAGAGCCATATCCACAGATTTGATTTCGGGTAAATCCATCGTCCATGCACATGGCGATTTACCTACGATCATCAAAGCAAGTTCCACCATTCCATTACGTTATTCTCCGGTATATTATGATTCTATGTTATTGGTAGATGGAGGTATTCTAGACAATATTCCCGTGCAAGTAGTTAAACATGAATTCAATCCCGATATCATCATCACCGTGAATTCAACATCAGCATTGCTTTCAAAAGATGAATTAAACACACCTTGGACAATTGCTGAGCAAGTGGTTGGCATTTTATTAAAAGATCAAGAACAAAAGAGTTTAAGTATATCCCCCATTACAATTACACCTGATCTAGGTGATTCCAAAAACACAGATCCCTCTCATATTCCCTTATCGATTGTAAAAGGAGAAATTGCCGCATTACATATGATAGGTATTATAAAGGATTCAATTGCAGCCCATACAGTTCGCTTTGCATCTCAAATGAAAGACACAAATCAATACGAAATACGTAATTGGAAACACTCATTGCTTGAAAGCAATGAAGATATCCCGCATAATACATCGATACGTCTCAGTGAGATGATCACTCAAGCTTATACCAAAGAGCAAATGCAAGATAGCCTGCTTCGCATATTACGGTCAGATTCACTTTCATTCATTCAATACCATCCAATCATAGATTCAACAAATCGGACTATACATTGGAAATTGAATAAACCCAAGATCATTGTTTATTCCGGGAACACTTTGCGTGGATCTAATAAGAACTTAAGGACATTGTTTTTAGATCAAGATCGCTTGAATGCATTAGCCATAAATCAGCGATGGGATGTCTTAAGTTCAGGCAATCAATATGAAGCAATTGACATTAATCCAAAAATTAAGGGTGACTCACTGGAATATGTCGTATATGTGCGTGAAAAAGCACCGCAATATCTTGGTATTGGCGCAAGAGTAGACAATGAGCGGTATGGACAAGTATTGATAGATGCATATGATAAGAATCTTTTTGGAAGTGGTATTTGGTCTGAATTATCATTCTTTGGTGGAGCTAGAAATCGAACAGGTATTGTCTCGCTTGGATTCAATAATCTATTCGAAACATCATGGGGAATGTCATTGCGAGGATATTCCGGATTCAAACAACTCTTTCTTTACTCACGTACTTTGCGTGATTCAAAGGAAACTTATGATATTCAACGAATGGGAGAATTGCGAGAGGATCGATTTGGCATCATTGCTGATCTAACGCGATCATTAGGTAGAACCGGGATATTACAGTCTAGATTCCGATATGAACAACAACGTATTTATAACATTCAAAACGATTCCAATGTAGCATATTCACCTATTCTTACTTGGAAACTATCGAGTAATATAGATACAAGGGATGATGCTGATTTACCCCGTTTTGGATCTTTGGTTGATCTTTCACTTGAAACAAGTCTCTCGGTGTTGCAGCAACAACAAATGTTCTCTCGAATGACAGCTTCTTATTCTCAATCCATCACAAACAATCATATAACAGTCACCCCAAAATTCATGTCCATTTTTTCGGACAATGCCACACCAAATCCAGAATATTACTCACTCGGCAGAGATGACATGTTTTTTGGGAAAAGAGAAGATGACCAAAGAGGTTCTCAGTTATTACTGGGGTCATGTGAGATACGTTGGGCCACACCAGTTAGCATTCTTGTTCCGATACATATATCGGCCAGATATGACATAGGATCCACTTGGACCTCATTTGATGGAATCTCCATTGGGAATCTTCAACATGGAATTGGCATAACCCTTCACGCAAAGACACCGGTCGGAACAGCCCGAATTTCAGGTGGAAAGAGCTTTTACTTTGTATCTTCCCCTGACGGCGTGGTGCAGGGTCCACTTCTTTTCTCTTTCGCTATAGGTTCAAGATTCTGACAATTCCTTTTTCATACTGACAAATTTGCTTATATTTCTGTCAATATGCCCTATGTAACACCATTTTGTATTCAACAATGAAAAAGAATATGCTTGTGAGTGATATACTCATCATTCTCGCTATTTCGACTGTCTTGGCTTTTTGGTTCAATGGATTAAGTAATCCGAAAGGAATCTCATTGATTAGGGAAGAAAGAGTTCTTGAAACTGCCTCCGATGATGAATTTGAACAGTTGGTCGATACATCAACAGTTGTTACTGCACAACAACAGATACCGGTAGATACCTTACCTGTAAAAAAGGATACTTCTAAACAACCACTTCTCATGCAACAAAAAGTTGGTGAAACCTCAAAAACAACTATTGAAGAGCAAGGACCTGTAAAAGCAAAGGCAATCAATTACTCACAAGTAAAAAAACTCATGGTCGATCCGTCAGTTATGATTCTTGATGCTAGAAATGAACATGAGTTTTCCGAAGGTCATCTCCCTAATTCACGCAATATTTTTGCTCTAGAATTCGAGCAATATATTCCTGAATTGATAGGAATGAATAAGGATATTCGCATCATCGTGTATTGCGGTGGGGGTCAGTGTGAATTGAGCCATGAGTTAAGCAATAATTTGATTGGACTCGGTTTCAAAAAGATCTATATCTACCTTGGTGGATGGGAAGATTGGAAGAAAAACGGCATGAGGAAATGACGATGATTCAAGATCTTCTTGATGACAAGACCATGGATTTCTTGCGCGATAGATTTGGAATAATCGGCGAATCCAATATCATGCGCGATATCATGCTGCAATTACTCAAAGTTGCTCCTACAGATCTTACAGTATTGATTACAGGTGAAACAGGAACCGGAAAGGAAGTATTTGCCCATGCAATCCACGGATTGAGTGATCGTGCAACACAACCATTCATCAGCGTAAACTGCGGAGCCATTCCCGAAACATTGTTGGAGTCCGAGCTTTTTGGTCATGAAAGAGGTGCTTTCACAGGGGCTGTCGAACAAAGAAAAGGATTTTTTGAAGTTGCCCATAAAGGAACGATTTTCCTTGATGAAATTGGCGAAATGCCAATAGCAACTCAAGTAAAATTATTACGCATACTTGAGTCCGGGGAGTTTTCCCGCATAGGTTCATCTGAAGTACGAAAAGTCAATGTACGTGTGATTACCGCCACAAATCGTGATATGGAATATGAAGTTCGTAATGGGCGTTTCAGACAAGACCTATATTTCCGACTCAATTCATTTCAATTGCGCTTACCACCACTTAGAAAACATAGTGATGATATTCCCTTACTCGCTGAATATTATGCCTCTAGAATTGCAAAGAAAAATAGATTCTCTTACAGAGGTTTTACTGAAGAAGCAATGACATTCCTTACAAGTTTATCATGGCCCGGAAATATCAGAGAATTACGCAATGTGATTGAAACAGTCACCACTCTTGAACATGGTAAACAGATTACTGAATCAATGCTATCTCAGCAAATCCGAGATCATGGTGGAAATCATGCCACGATACCCTCTGAATATTCAATTATGATATCTTCTCAAGGATATCAATCAGCTTCTCAATTGCCTCAAGAATCAGATATTGTGTTTCGTACATTGCTTGAAATGAAAAATGAATTGATTGAAATCAAAAGGGCAATGGCGGCGATTTTTGAAAAAACAGCGCAGCTTGAAATGCAGGCTCAAAGAGCAGCAGAGCAATCAATAACAGAGTTCCCTGTAATTTCCAGTCACGCCCTTCCCTTTCCTGATGAATATTCACCCGATACAATGTTCAATTTAGAGGAAATGGAAAAGCAAATCATTCAAACTGCTCTTACCAAATATGCCGGCAATCGCCGAATGGCGGCCAAAGTACTTGGTATAAGTGAAAGAACACTGTATAGAAAAATCACCGATTATCAACTCTCTGACTCCGCTTCATGATTCGTCTATTACTTCCAATTGTCACATTAATTTCTGCTTTCTCAACTCTTTATTCATCTGATAAGTCGATGCATGTTTTGGCTTAATTTGCATAAGGCATCAAATAAAAGTGTATAGTACCAATTCGATAAGAATTATTCCGACTAACTGTACAAAGAAGTGAAATTTAATCAAGAAGATTTGAAACGAGTAAAACACCTAACTCATAATCATATTAATTTATTTTATATTACATTCAACTGAGCACATAGAATGAGATTTACAGTTTTAATTTTAAGTTTTTTTCTTTATTCATTCAACACTTTTGCTCAATCTGATAACTCAAGAGGTAACTCGACATCAGGTATAGTCCCCAAAAAAGCATGGTATGAAAGTTTGTCCATCAGAGGTTATATGCAAATAAGGTATAACAGACTATTGGAGAGTAATGAGAATCTTGGTTGCGAACAATGTGACAGGTCTTGGGGAAAAGATGGTGGTTTTTTTATTAGGCGTATGCGGGTAATAATTTTTGGACAAATTAGTGATAATGTTTACTTATATGTACAACCAGATTTTGCAAGTAGTCCTTCTTCAGATAGACTACATTTTTCTCAATTAAGAGATGCTTATTTTGATGTTGGATTGGACAATGATAATGAATATAGATTTAGAATTGGGCAAAGCAAAGTGCCCTATGGTTTTGAAAATATGCAATCAAGTCAAAACAGATCACCTCTCGATAGAAATGATGCATTAAATAGCGCAGTTTCCAATGAACGAGATTTAGGTGTTTTTTTTTATTGGGCACCGAAAGATAAACGAAAGTTATTATCAAGCTTAGTTAATGATGGGCTAAAAGGGAGTGGAGACTATGGTTTATTTGCATTTGGAGCTTATAATGGACAAACTGCAAATAACCCGGAGTTGAATAATGAACCTCACATTGTAAGTCGTTTTACTTACCCCTTTGAAGTTGATAATCAAATTATAGAACTTGGCGTACAAGGCTATACCGGAAAATGGGTGATGCCTAAGGCTAATCTTAGTTCCGGTGTGAAAACAAATGCTAATTTAAATTATACAGATAAAAGATTGGCAGGTACATTCGTATTGTATCCAAAACCATTTGGCATTTTAGCCGAATACACCGAAGGAAGTGGCCCGCAGTTTAACAAAGTTACAGATTCTATAGAAGTTATGCCTTTAAGAGGTGGGTTTGTAACGTTAAACTATTATACTAAATTCAACAATACTACTCTGATTCCATATATAAGATACCAGTATTATCTTGGCGGTAAAAAGCATGAAAGAGATGCTAGGAGCTATGAAGTTAAAGAGCTTGAAATTGGTGCAGAATGGCAAGTAAATAAAAATTTTGAACTAGTAGCCAATTATACAATCTCAAATAGAAGATATGAAGACTTTTTGAAACAAGATAATTTGCAAGATGGCTCTCTATTAAGGATTCAGGCTCAAGTGAATTTTTAAAAAATGATCTGTGATTCTGTTTGTGTCACATTTGCTTTTATGATACTTTTTGCTTTAAAATTATATAGATGCATTATTCATATTACAAGTATTTACTTCGATAATAGACCTAATGTAATGCCCAAAACCATTTTAATCAAAGATATAGAACTTTTTGTTTTTTGAGTTAATACTGATATAAATCATCAGATGTCGAGTTAAGATTTCTAGATTCTACTGAAATATCGATTTTGTCTTTAATAGCTTCATTTATAAATAGTGGTACCCGAATCCTATATTAGAATAAATATGTTTAAAAGTTCTCTTCATTTTTGTGGTCATGGATCAGATAGTCAACTAACTTATATGATTACCAATGATCTACAATTGGGATTACGATACACTTCCATTACTCCGTCTGAAAAAATCGAACGCCTGACAGGTCCTCGCACAGACATCGCATTCGGCATTTCAAAATATTTTAGTGATCATGATTTGAAAATTCAGGCAGATGTGAATTATATTACGGAAAAATCTTCCGTCAATGTACTCGCTCAAAACTTAGTTCTTGTGAGAGTGCAGACAGATTTCACATTTTAATACATAATCATACTTGGGAACATCATGAGCTCAGGATTCTCTTTGGAAGAAATTGCAATCAAAATTCAACAAGCAAAAGATTTTGTTGGGAGAAGAGTCATCAATCGTGAAGAAGTGATTGAACAGGCATTTTGCGCTTTCCTTACAGGTGAACATTTATTACTGCAAAGTCGAACAGGGGCAGGTAAATCACTTCTAGCGGAGCAACTTTTTGCATGTTTTGAAGAAGCATCCTTATTCAGAGTTCAAGCAAGCAAAGAACAACAACCTGATACATATTTTGGTGGTTTGAATATAGAATCTTTAAAGGAAGGTATCATTGAGCATAATACTCGTGGCTCTTTGGTGGAATCGCATTTTGGATTCATTGATGAGATTTTTGATGCCAATGATTTTACATTGAGAGCCTTACTATCATTGCTGAATGAAAGAAAAATGATTCGTGGCACTCAACAGGTAGCATCACCTCTTCATACAGTAATTGCAGCAACAAATTATCTGCGTATTAGTGAAGTAACAGAAGCAATCTTGGATAGATTTCTCTTCAAGTCTGTTGTTCTGCCGGACAAAGATCCCCTTATACAATTTAAAATAGGTGTTCAATATTCTCAACATTCCAATAGAATCATTAAACCGCCCGTAACAATCAAGTATGATGAATTATTGCGATTAAAACGTTTAATAACAGCCGAAGATCGATCACATGAATTCAAGATATCAGCTGAAATGCTCTATTTCACAAATCTGGTTGTTAGACATTATGAATATTCACGAAATCGTACATTAAGAGAAAGCCATAAAGGTCATACAAGTTCGGAATACAATGATTATTATATCTCCCCTAGAACTCAAGCAAAGTCTTTGGACCTTCTACGAGCCCTAACCTTTTTGGATGGCCGAACACTAGCAGAAGCCGAAGATATAAGAAAATTATCCTTGATTTATTGCACAGCTGGTCTGCCGGAAGAAAAACATCTATTCGAGAAAAGCTTCACGACAATCTATAATTCACTTACATCATCCAATGGATTTGAACAAATTCGATCTCTTATTGCTTATGAGGAAGTTCTTGAACAAATTGCAGAGGATCCTTCATTCCTCAAGCAATCATTGGAGAATACGCTGTCGCATACTCCATTGAGAAGAACATTATTGGAATGGATTCAAGATACATTGAACATTGATCATACGATTATTCACAATAAAAAAGTTCTTGAATCATTCCTAAAAAACATGGTCCCTTCTTGCGATGAAGTTCGCGAGTTACGACAAGCTTTGGAAAAAGAGACAACCCGCATATTCCAAAACATAGGCAATTAAATGCATGGAATTATCCCAAAGAACCATATTACGAGGTTCCCCTTTCTTTGCAAGAATGGTGGAATATGGTTTTCTCGATAGTGCCTTACATTCACTTCCTGATGATTTTACTCTTGTTTATGAAATCGCCAGAGTGTTAGAAGATATTGCACATCCACTTACGCATGTTTTGTCACCCGTACTTTGGTTAGCCGAGCCCGATGCCGAATCAAAGTCTAGTCCAAAAGACGTCATACCCCATCTTCCTGCCGCAGAAGAACATGAAGCACATTTGATTAGAAGCTATAGAGACATCAACAATATCTATCCTCATCAATATCTTCTTCCAGACGAAGTGTTCATGCAACGGTTGGTTGAGCGATCATTATGGATGCCTGCACCGAAACTTCCAAGAAACAAAAGATATCAATCTGATAGCACACAGTATGCACCGGATTCTCGAAAGCAGAAAGTATATGTGCTATTTGACACATCACAATCTATGCAAGATTCCTATCGCATACATCTTGCAAAAGCTATTGCATATTTCTTCTTGAAGAACAATCAAACAGAAATGGGAACTGTGTTTTTCAGAACATTTGATGCAGAGATTGGGTCACTGCACATTGTACAAAACAAAACAGATTTTGATTCTTTGATAACCGAAATCATGTGTATCCCGTCAGAAGGAAGAGGGACAATATTAGAGAAAGCTTTGTTAACTGCCATTCAGGATATAAGAGTGGATAGTTTTATGTCTGAAGCTGAAATACTTGTCATTACGGATGGCGCAGCCCATATTGATATACCTAAAGTCCGCATGGCCTTGGGTGAACATATTCGAATACATTGCGTAAAGATTGGTGATGCAAATATCAAACCTGATCCAAAAGTGATTTTAAACACGATTCACTCTAGTGAGTCTGAGGATGCAAAAGTTATTAGGGATATCCAACATAAAGTAAAAGATCTTGAAGCAACGGTTCGTGCTACGCAAACTGAAAGCCGTAAATCTGCAATCAATAGCGAGATTTCTTATCTGCAGAAACAAATGCAAGAAAGACTTCAGCGATATGCCCAAAGAGCCATGAGTAATTATGGGAATGAAATAATTGAGCTTTCAACAATATTTGTCAATGTCTCTGACATAGATCCTAAAACATTATTTACACTTCCTCCTGAACGGATACAGGAATTTGTAGAACTCTCAAAAGAAATACTTACATTATTGAAAGAAGATCCTTCAGCAGAAGATGCTAAATTAGCAGCTGTACTCTATGATCATCTTGAAACAGTATTACGTTTCAATGATGTCCATATTGAAACATTATCCGAACAGAAGCATGAATTGGGTAATATTCTCACACATTTGGTGCAGCAACAATCAGCTAAGGAACTTCAATTACAGTTATCCGATACGGATCAATTGCAATTATCTCGTATTTTGCGTTCGGGTTTAAAAAAAGCTGCAAGGATTCCCCTTACAAGATTATTTGTCATTTTTTACCGTATTATCAAACAAAGACTGCTCGCATTGATCAAGCAAAGACAAATCTTACGTATAAGAAAGCTTCGTAGAAAAGATCGTCGATATTAATGTGCTTTGTTTACAATTCAATAGGATATTCACCATGTTACCTATAACTTCAATTCTCATCCCGATCGACTTTTCTCAACATTCACAAAAAGCTTTATCATATGCAAAAGAATGGGCGAAACAATGGTCTGCGACAATACACCTTATTCATGTGATTGAACCAGTGATTTTTCCTGTTGATTGGGGATATACACCCGTTGATTTAAGTGATGTGGAAAAGGAATATGAGAGTACTGCAGAGAAAGAATTAAAACGAATTGTTGAAATATTGCATACAGAAGGCTTTTCTGTCATACCTCATATTATTCATGGCGGTAGATCTTCAGATGAAATAAATCAGTATGCGAAAGATCATGGTATTTCAATGATTTGCATAGCCACTAATGGAAGAGGCGGGGTAGAACATTTATTATTGGGAAGCACGACAGAACGTGTGGTCAGAAAGGCGCCATGCCCGGTTTTGGTGATCAGACCTGGTGCCACTACTTCTTGATTCTTCCAACAAATATTCGTGTTGCAAGCCAATGCTTGATGGCAATCGCAATCTTATGAATGGTGGAAACCCTAATTTGCTTTGAGAAAATATCAAAGTCATTTAACTCTATCTTTTCAAGAAGTCTATAGTAAATTGCATCCATAATTTCAGCTGCAATCATGGAATTTCTCTCATCCGGACGCAGCGCTGTTCTTGCTTTGTGATAGTATTCTCTTGCTCGCCTGGTTTGATACCTCATCAGCTCGATGAATTGCTCATTATAGACTTCATTCATCAAATCTTCTTCTGAATATTTGAATCGACGCAAATCCTCTTTAGGAAGATAAATATATCCTCTAT
>Ga0194113_10008824_pt1 | contig 12318 bp, 7 predicted proteins | sample TA2MahC200mmetaG_FD_146193 | JGI IMG/M metagenome (GOLD analysis project Ga0194113, IMG submission 146193) | Freshwater microbial communities from Lake Tanganyika, Tanzania - TA2015017 Mahale Deep Cast 200m | ecosystem: Environmental > Aquatic > Freshwater > Lake | place: Tanzania: Lake...
AGCACCGCTCAGCACCTTCCGCTGTCCACGTATGGCTACCAGGAGGGCAAGTACGCGTACCTGTCAGAACGGCTGGCAGTCGGCCAGTATCACAGCGCCGAGGAGGCGCTCGCGCACTTGGGGCGCACGTGCCGCTTGCTGTCGCATCCCGCATCCGTTCGGAGGCAAGGCCATGAGCACCAGGAAGACGCAGACAGCGGCGAGGTTGGGGCCAGGGCGCCTTGCGGTTCCGATGTTGGCTCACCTCGTAGCTCTGACTCTCCCGTGCCCCCCGCTGCTGGGTGTGCCAAGCGTCTGTACGGCAGCAGAAAGGCCCATGAGCGCCGATGCAGCTATCACCTTCGTGCGTGATGTGGACGTCAGGACGGCGGCACCACGGTGTGTGTAGACATAGGCGTCACCGACGCCCGTGTTGCCCATCATAGGCTGATGCGTTGTCGCGAACAACTCGGGCCCCTTGTCTTCTACGAGGTCCACAGTAGAGAGCCTCCGGGAGTATGCTGCCGCGTATCCGGTCCCGCTCGGCGAAGGCAGCTCGGTGCGGGGCTTAAACTCCAGCTTGTGTGGTTTCAGGAAGACAACGCGCGTGGATCGAGCATCCTTGATCTCGCTGCGACGAAGGGACTCCTCCTCGTCATGGATTGCGGGGTCGGCAATACTCGCCGCCAACTCGGTCAACCCGTCGCCATCGAAGTCGCCAGGCACTGCTGTGATGACGCCATACCCTTGGTCCTGCAGTGACTCAGCAGCGGCCTGCACCAGGCCCTGCACGGTCCCCGGGGGCCCTTGGGCCGGTTCCCGCTCGGCAGCGGCCGTTCCCGCCGTCAACCCATTTCACGGGACCACCCCGATGAGAACCAATCCGACGAGAACCCGGAGAGGTCTTGGCGGTCCTGGGCGTCTCACGGCTTCACCTCCGACATAGCCTGGCGGCTACCGGCTCCAGACACGCGGGCTACATGCTCCTCGACGGGCCGCAGCCAGCCACTCACTGGTCGCCGTGCCACTCCCAGACGCGCGTGATGCACCACTTCCCGTCTTGTTTCTCGATGCTCAACGAACACCCGAACCCGCCTCCGAAGCCGGCGTGCCAACCCCTGTCCCCCCGTGTCGAGGGGTCTTCGAAGCAGTCGGGGCTGTCGAGCATGGCGCTTCGGAACTCGCCAAAGAGGAACTTGCTCGCCGCGGGGAAGGGCAGACGGCCCCGGAAGCGTTGGCGGGTCGTCGGCTCGCCTTCCGCCGACTCCTCGCGATCGAAGATGACCTCCGGCGCCGAGAACTGGCCCAGCAGTTGCGGGCTCCTGCGGAGGATGGCCCTGCGCACCTCGCTCCGCACGTGAGCCACTTCGGGAGGCCACCGGGGATTGGTAAGCGGCTCGGACAGGGCCACGTGGACATCCTGCGACTGGCCCTGACAGGCCAGAACATCCGTGACAACGCCCTCCAGGTTGTCCTTCACGACTGCAATCGTGTGGCGCTCTCCCATCTCCCCAACGGAGAGGATCTGCGCCTGCAGAGGCGTGCGGCCCTTGTAGTGCTTGTCAATGAACACGTCAGCGCCCGAGGGCTTGGAGGTCACGTTGACGATGGCGGGAGGCCACGGACCCGGCGGAGGAACCCAGTCCTCCACGGGCACCGCGGTCCACACAGTCTGCACCCAGCCGTTCCCAACCTGGGCCTCCGGGACTGCGCGGCGCGTCAGCAACCGCGGTTCGGCCACGGGATCGAGGGCCACTTCCCATACCTTGCCGCTGGGAGCGCGGCACACGACGGCCTCCCCTCCCGGCGTCCAGAATAGCGGCCAGACACTGCCCAGCCGGCTCTGTGTCAGGTTCGTGGTCTGGCCGTTCGCCCCGTGCGCGAACACATCCCCATGCCAGTGATACGCAGTGCGCGAGCCGTCCGACGACCGCACCGGGGATAGTGCCCACAGGGCCTCTGCCTCGGCCTCGGACAGGTTGAGCTCGGTGGTCTCTCCCGTTTCGACATCCACCGTGAACCGGGAACCCTCCCAACGCTCCACCAGTAGCTTGCCGTCGAGGTCGAAGCCGAGCCGCCTCACCCAGTCCTCGCCCGTGTTAAGCAGTCGCAGATTGCTCCCGTCTGCGCCCGTCGCCCATACGGATGTCTCTCCGGAGACGAACACGAGCCCTTCTCCGTCAAGGGTCCACATCGGCTCCTCACCGGCTCTGGGCAACTCGTCGTCCGGAACAGACCACTGCAGGCAAAGGTGGCGCAACGGCCGCCCCGGCTCAAGCACGCAAAGGGGTCCCGCCTTCCCTAACGCGACGGCGACACGATGCCCGTCAGGCGCCACCGCCAGCCCATTGGACCCACCTGCATCCTCGAGCCGCACGACGCGCTGGGACCCGTCCGGGCTGATGGCCTCCAGGCGGCCGATCCCGCTGCGCAGACACACAATGCTCCCCTCGTCGGCCACCGCCCAGGCGGCAAGGAGCACAACGAGGGCGGCGCCCATCCCACAGGCGCGCACTTGCGCTCACCTCCACTCGTCTCGGCAAACTCGACTGCCGATTATCGTGCCGCGCTTTGCGGTTCCCCTGGGCCTGCGCTCATGTCCTGGACAAGCGGGATGGCTTCGACCGCGCTCCGCTCCCGCAGGCGGCGAGTGGCTAGCGGACGCTGGGCGGCAGCACCCGGACGGTATGATTGCCCTCGAAACGCCTGCCGAGGACCTGACCGGCCAGTCTCAACTCAACGCTCCCAAGAGCCAGGAGCGCCTCGACGTCGTGCCGGTCGAACGTCACGGCCAGATGCGGCGTGCCGTCTGCATCGTAGTCTGCGACTACGGCATCGACGGGTCTAGCGGCGAGCCCCGGTCGGCCCTTGGCTTGCAGGAGGACTGTCGCGTGATCGACGTCCTCCAGCGGCTCTCCGGGCGGGAGCTCCACGTAGGCAACGACCCGTTTCCCCCCGCCTCCGAGCCTCAGGCGATCGGGGGTGATCGTGACTACAGCGGGAAGCGGCCGCTCCACCACCGTCACGAAGGCGAAGTCCATGTACCCCGGCGGCTCGTTGGAGCCGTACCAGCCATCGGCCTGGACGATGATCTCCTGCTCGTTGCCGAACACGTCCGGCTGGCAGGTGTGCTCAAGACGGTACTCAGGCGCAGAGTCATCCTCATCACGGCTCGCGGCGATGGCGAAGTGATCCCCGTCGCGCTCGATGTGGATGGACCAGCTCTCAACGGGGAGGGCGTGAGGCGGGTTAGGGAAGAAGAAGGCCCGAGAGGCGTCTGCAATGGCGAGGATCAGCTCATTAGAGCAGCCGAGGCTCGGGTCGAAGATGCCCACACTGCGGTTGACTTCCACCTGTTCGCGGCGTCCTGGAACCAGAGTGCGGACCATGATCTTCATGTTGCGGTTGTTCGTGGGGTCACCGGGTCTCGGGCTGTATATGACGCGTGTGGTCAGGATCCAGTTGTCCCCTGTGAATGGACGAACGAGGTGGAGGGACTTCCGATAGTCCTCCTGGCCAGGAGCAGCTGGCCCAGCCTCGAAGGCGGTATGGTACGCATCCACTACATAGCGCAGATGCCCGGGGTTGGCTGTCAGCGAGTATGAGCCTGCATCGCCAGGGCTGCGAACCTGCCAGCCGGGCGGCAGCGCAGGGCGGTCGAAGTGATCATCGAAGATCACCCTTCCGCCCGCTACCCCTGACCCTGTCGCGGCGGGTGCAGGGGGGCTGTTCCCGCCCGCGCTCTCGCCGCCTAACGACTGTCGGCACCCCAACGGCAGCAGAGCCATGACCGTCACTACGCCGACCACGCCTGCGGTGCTTCTCATCTGGGCACCCCTCTCATGCCGGCCGTATCCCTCTCGTTCCCACGTCGGGCGATACCGCCCTGTCCGGGGGAGGAGGCGAAGACGCGCGGGCAACGGTCGCGCGCGCGTGCCGAGGGAGCATCTCCCCGGTTGAGTCGGGAGTGACGAGGGTACGTCAATGCAACTCGCGACACCCATGCACCCCTCTCCTTCGCCCGCTACCGTGCCCCGTGTAGGTGTCCCCTCTAGGGTTCGGCGGTCGCAAACAGCGGCCCCGCAATGCCCGCGGCCATCCTGCGGAGCGACACGAGCGACCACATGGCGACCTCGCGCCCCTCAGTGGTGGGGTGGGTGGCGCTCATCTCCTGCAGGAGCGGGATGGCCTCGACCACGCCGAGCTCGCGCAGGCAGTGGGCCGCGGCGACTGCCCCCCCATAGTCTCCGTCATTCGCCGTGACGCCGACGCCGAGGTGTGAGGGTAGCGTTCGCTCGACTCGCGACATCAGAAGGGGCTCGGCCTCCTCGCCGAGCCGTTTTGAGGTGCAAAGGAACCAACCTGGAACGTACCCCGCCCCGTATTCCGCGTAGCAGAGGTCGCCCCAGACTGATGCATTCGGGGCCGGGGCATCCTCAGTCAGCGACCGCACCAGTTCCTGCTCCACTTGGTCCCCCGGGATTTGCGCGAGGCGACGCTTCGCCTCGTGGTTCCCCGACCGTGAGAGTTCCAGTAGCAGTTCGAGGCTGTCGGGCGCTCCCAGGTCAACGAGCGCCAGAGTGGCAGCCGCGCTTGTCTCCACGTCGGGAACTGTCTGGAGCCCGCGCAGAGCGGAGACGGCCTCAGGACCTTCGATGAAGGCCAATGCCTCGACCACTGTCGCGCCCAGTGCTGGGTTTTCTTGGAGACGCTCGAGGAGTCGCGGCACGGTGACCTGCTCGCCGAGGTCGGACAGCAGCCAGGGGGCCGAGGGCCCTGTTGCCCGCTCAGACTCATCGCCGGGCGAGTCCAGAAGACCGGTCAGTGCGGCCACACCCATCTCTGCCACGCGTTCGGCTGCTTCGGGGCTCAGAGCCTTCGACGGGTCGCGCAGCAACTCGACAATATCGGGCTTCCCCGCGGACTTCCATTGGCTCCGGAGAGCGGCGAGAGCGCAGTCTCGGATCTGCTTCTCCTCGTCCAGCAGATAGTAGTGAAACAGCGTCGGTACTGCTTGCGGATGCCGTGTTGTGCCCAGCTTGGCCGCCACCATCTCTCGCACGGGACCGGCGGAGTCATCCCAGACCCTTAGCAGCGCCTCCACGAACCTGGGATCGTCTATCTCATGCCAAGCCTCCGCTCCTTCGCAATACGCGAAATGTGCCAGGCTGCTCTTGTCGCTCTCGACCATGCTAACGAGGGCGGCCACCGCCGTTGGGGTTGCGACTCGAGCCAGCGCAGGTGCTGCCACGTATGCCACCTCGGGGTCAGCCAGGAGATGTTGAAGCCGTGACACGCACGCCTCGACCCGCAGGAGGCCGGCGACCTTCGCACAGACGCAGCGAGTCTCAGGGTAGCCGCTGACAAGGCCGGCCTGCAGTCCCCGCAAGACGTCCCAAGGCTGAGGAAAGCACAACACATACCCGTTCTCCGTAAGACGATAGAAGCGCACATCGTCATGCCGCAACTCCCCAGGGGAGCAAGGGTCCGCCTCCTCGGGAGCCAGTGCCGCAAGGTACCCGGGGCGGAACCCTGTCGCGACGAACTCTAGTGCACCGTCGCCCTCCAAGTCAACAAACCCCGACTCGTCACAACACGCTGAGTCTGCCACCCGCAACCTGGCGCCCGGCAGAAGGCGAAATCGCCCGGACCGGAAACCCAAGGCGTCAAACCCGCAATCCCCCTCGATCGCGCTCAGAACGACCTCTAGCACGCCGTCACCGTCTAGGTCGCGCAGATCCTGGAGCCCCACTCCCTGTGTCAGTCCATCCTTAGCGAACACCCTACGCCATTCCCCGCGCTCTTTGCGCAGGATGAGGAAGCGTCTGGGGCCCGTATCGTACTCGATGACCCACTCCTTCTCCGGTGTATCATCAACGTTGGCCCGCACCTGAAAGATGACCTTAGCGCCCGCGGGAAGGAGCTGCCGAACCGGTGCGAGTTCGTCTGCAGAACGACTTGCGCTGGCAGTCAACGCAAGCCCCATCGTGCACGCCCCTACTCTGAAGACGACCGATCGCCGTGGCATTACCTTGCCTCCTCTCAACTCGATGTGAGCTGTATCGCTCGACGCCCGGGAACAGGGGACCCGTAATCCCCGCTCCCCGTCGTCGGAGCGAGACGAGCGACCACATCGCGACCTCTCGAACATCTTCGTCGGCACTATAGGTGGCCGCCTGCAGCAGAGCGGGGATTGCCTCCGTTGCGCCGAACTCACGCAAACAGTGCGCCGCTGCCATCGCTGCCGCGCTCGCCTTCTTCCCCTCCCGCAGCGATTCCCGGAGTTCCCAAGGGGCCGCCTCCGTTGAGGCCGGACTCGCCTCCGTCGCTGAGTGGTGAACTCCGGGCTCAGCGTCCTTCAGCCGCGAGATAAGGATCGGGATGGCCGCCTTTCCGAGACGCCGCGAGACCTTGGTGAACCACCCCTCCGTGAGTTCGCCCCGTTCATCGTTGGGCTGGGAATACTGGTAGTCGCCCCATCGGGCAGCAAATGAACCATCTGGGAGGTCCTCCCGAAGAGCGCGGGCAAGCTCTCGCTCGACGTCCTCACCGGTGAACTCCGCAAGCCGCACCGTCGCCTGATGGTCTCCCTCTCGGGACAGCGTGAGAAGCAGCGACAAGGCCTCCGGTCCCTGCAGCTTGATGATCTCCCATTCGGCTTTGGGCGCGATGTCGGGCTCTACACTGGCCGCGGCCTCCCGCAAGGCGGCGAGGGCGTCCGCTCCGCCAATCTTGCCGAGAGCATCGACTGCGGCCAACCAGATCTCTGGCTCCGGCTCAGCCCTCAAGAGAGCCGCCAGAGGACCCACAGCTTGTTCAACCTTCGCTGCACCCAGGACGCGAATCGCCGTGAAGCGCACGTCCGGCTCCCGGCGTTCCAGCAGCGCCAGGCAGGCGTTGACCAGCCGTGGCATCGGAGACCGTTCGGCAATCGACTCCAGACTGCGGGCCGCGGAGTAGTAGCTCTCCCGATTGCCCACCATGCCACGCGGGTAGGCGCGCCAGAGCGCGAGGTAGTCGTCCGCCACAGTTGCGAGCGTCTCGGTCGCGCCCATCTCACACAGACCCAGTACGGCCCCGGAAGCCTCTGCTTGCGCAGTCAAGTCGCCGTTGTGCACCAGGGCGCGGCTCAGCAGCAAGGGGACGGCCCGCTGGTCGCCGCAGCGCCCCAGGAGCTGGAGATCGGCTGGTGACACACACGGACTGCCGGCCTCCACAAGTTGCATCAGAACCCGGAAGCCCCGCGCGTCGCCGGCACGCGCCAGGAACCTGGCGGCCACGATGCGGGCTGACTCGCCAGGATCGGTGAGCACTTGGACGACGGCTTCGCCCACCTCCGAGGCTGGTAGCCTCTGGAGCGATTCCTCCGCCGCATCCCAAACAGCATCATCCTCATCGCGCAAACACTCGCAGAGGAGCTGGACGCGCTGAGGATGCTCGATCTGACCTAGAACCCGCGCCAACTCCAGGCGAGCCCAGGATTCGTCGCGCCACTTGAGCAGTACCGGAACCACAGCCGGAGCGCCGGTTGTGGATAGGGCTCGTATGGCCTCGTCTCTCAGATCGGGCCGGTCGGCCGCCTCAACGAGCGTTGAGACGGCGACCGGACCACCGATCCGTCCAAGCGCCTTGATGGCGCGGTGGACGGTATACGGATCCAGATCCTCCGGGTCCTTCACGAGTTCGCACAAGCGCGGGAGAAGCGCCTCGGCCCCCAGGATGCCGGCCGCCTCAATGGCCGCCCCACGGGTCTCAGGATAGCCGCTGGCCAATCCGCGCTTGAGTCCCTCAAGCACCGGCGAAGGGGGCGGGAAGTACAGCCGTGGCTGGCCCTCGATGAAGCGGTAGATGCGAACGTCTCCAGACTTGCCAGGGCGCACCTCGGGTGTGAGGTGCAGATCGCCGACCAGGGCGGACAGGTACCCGGGGATGCCCCCATTCGCGATCAGTTCCAGAGTTCGGTTGCCGTCCATGTCCACGAAACCTTGGGTCGTGTCCTCGGGGTACGCGAAGTCCAGGCCGGAAGAGGTACGGAATCGGCCCTCTCGGAAGTCAGTGGTTCTGAAACCTCGGAAACCCTTGTACCTGCCCCATACGATGATCTCAAGCATACCGTCGGCATCGAGGTCGCGGAACTCGAGATCAGAGAAGTCCTTGTCCGCGAAGGCCCTCCTCCAAACTCCTCCCGCCTGACGTACGATCAGCAGATGACGATAGGGGTTGGTGTACTTGATGAACTCCAACTCCTCTTGCGGGGCGAGCAGGTAGTCGATCACCCACTCCTTCCCTGGCGTCGGCTCAACATCGGCCCTGCCCTTCCACACTACCTGCCCACCGGCCGGCACGAAGGACCGCACTGCGAAGAAGCCATCGTCCCCTGCGGCCTGCACCCATGCCGTTCCCGACGTCATGACCATGAGGCCGAGGCCCCAGGCCCGGAGACCCCTCATCTCACGCATCTCCTTGGCGAATCCGCGAGAGCCAGGACGAACTCGGCGGCTTGCCCTCCCGGCACCCTGACTGCAGCGACTACCCGGTCGCGAAGAGGGTCACGTCGGCGGGGAAGTTGGTGAGGAGCGGGATGTTGGGGTTCTGGCAGCCCTGGGTCAGCTCCCGCACGCGTTGGCAGACGTGGTATAGCAGCTCGATGGGCCCGATACGCGGCCGCGCCTCCCTCTGTCCCCGCAGCAGTTCCAACAGCGCATAGGTGAACGCCCCGTGTCCCCACTCCTCGCTCTCCACCGAAACCTCCGCCCCTGAGCTGCTGGCAAACACCAAGGCCCCGGCCCGCCGTGCCAGTTCCTCGACCAAGGCCTCATTAGTGGCCAGCCGCTCCCCTAACACCGCTCCGCCGTGGCAACTGTCCACCAACACCACCACCTGCTTGGCCGCTAGGCGCCGCACGGCCTCCCGTATCTCCTCCCAGGCTAACGCACTCTCCGTCAGCCTCGCGATATCGGCCTCGTGCGTGGCAAAGAAGTACGCGCCCCCCTCATCTCTCACTCCGTGCCCGGACAGGAACAGCACTGCGCAGTCCTTGCTGCTCACCTCGTTGCAGAGTTGCTCCAGCGCCCCTCTCAGTTCCGGCACGGTCACCTGCTCGTTGACCAACACGCGGCTGTGGACCGCCTTGTATAGCCGCGGTGCCTGGGCCTGCAAAGCCTGGGCCAACGCCTCGGCATCGGCCGCGGCGAACCGTAGGTTGTAGTCCCGATTGCGGTACTGGCTCACGCCGACCGCCAACACGTGCAGGTCTCCCGCGACAGGTTGTGCGCCAGGGCGATACAGCCAGACCTCCGCCGGCGGACTTCTCATCCCTGCCTCGTCATAGGCCAGTGCTCGCAGGCGGATCTGCTGCTCTCCCGGTGGCAGGGGCACCAGGCCACTGAGTTCCTCGGCCAGCGTGTGCCCCGCGGGCATATCCTTAGCGGCCAAAGCAATCCCCTTGGCCGCCAAGGCAATCCCCCGCTCCACCTCGACCGACACCCGTCGGCCGTTGACAGACACCTCCACCCGCTCGATCTTGCGGGCCCCGGTGGCTGCAATCGTGACTTGCACCCGCTCTGCACCTGCCTCGACCGTCACCCCGTCCTTAGGGAAGGTGATCCGAACCTGGGGCGGCACCTGCTCGGCAGTCAGCGGCGCCACGTCGTCCAGCCGCTCCCCGCGCAGGGCCTTGGCGACCAGGTCCGGCCGATAGAACCGCTCCGCAAACGAGCTGACCGGGTACAGCTCGCCATTCAGCTCCCAGTTGATGTACTTCGCCGCATCCTCCGTCCCGGCATAGTAGCCCTCCGGCGTCACGATCAGCCAACCCGGTGTCTGTCCGGGCAGGTCGGCAATCTGCAGCAGCGTGGCGACCTTCCGCCCGGACGGCACTTCCCGAATGGTCACCTCAGACTGCCCCTGACAGGCCAGCCGACTCCCATTTTGGCTGAAGCACATCTGCTCAATCTGGAGGCCGTCCCCAGGCCATGCGGGAGCCGCCTCCTTGCCGGTGTACCCATCGAGCAAGTGGATGGCGCCATCGAGATCCCCGTAGGCGATCCAACGTGCGTCGGGGCTGCAGGCGTACGCAGCGGAAGGCCAGTTCCCCCGCCGCATGTCGTTACTGCGCCACTTGGCACTGCCGTCCCTCAGCAACAGCCCGCACTCGTTGCCCCCAGCATACAGCACGCCTTTGCCGCCACGCGTGAATTGCACCCCAACCAACGTGCCGTCGCTGTGCCAGAGGAGAGCGCGTCTTCCAGCGTCAACCGAAGCCGCCCCATCTGCTAGGGGCAGCTCGCCCGTCCCTCCCAGGAACCCTAGGGCAAGAAGTGACCCGTCCTCAGACACATCGACATCACTGACGGTTGCGCCCCCGGAGCTGAGGAGGGCCGGGGTGAGTTCCTCCGCTGACCAGTGACCCTCAACTTCCCATCCCGGCAGACGCCACAGATGTACTGCCCTGCCATTGACCTCCAGGCCAGCAACGAAGTGCCGCCTCGCACGAACACGCCCGAATGACAGGGCAGGCTCCCGGCATCGAGACGCCATACCTCGCCCGGCATCAAGCGTAAACAGGCCGCACCGCGGGGCGACGGCAAGCGTCCGCGTGCCGGGAATAAAGGCAACCGCTCTCTCGTGGGTCGCCAGCCCCTGAAGGTCCGGTTGCCACTGGCACCACTGCCGTGCATGATCGAGGTCCCACACAGTCGTGCTGTCAAGCTCGTCGATCGTGGCCAGGAGATCGCCTTCGGCTGACAAAGCGCTCGCGGCCAACCCTTGGAGGAACCCCCCCAGGGTTCGCAGCGGGTACCCAGTATCGAGGTCGCATACCACCACGTTGCCGGCCACGTCCAGTGCGACTACTGCGCGGGCATCCTCGGCGATTGCGGCGTCGACCGTAGGGTGACCTTGGCACATGAAGGACCTGATCGTCTCTCCGGTAGTTAGGTCAAGGATGCGCCATTCGGGTCGAAGCGCCATCCAGACGAACACGGCCTCCTCCCTTCGCAGCGCAGTACCCCCCCAAAGACCCCAGACGCTAGGCGCTCGACACGCCCTTCCCGGTAATGCCAGCTCTGAAGCCACCAGTCGCGCCTGTCATGATCGTACTGCGAATGAACCAGGGCCTGGCCGTCCCGGGTGAAACACAGGAGATCGGGGCCTACGTCTGGGAGCTGTAGGCTTCCCCTCTCACTGCCTGACTCCAAGTCCCAGACTGTCAGACGTTGCCCCTGCTGGTTCCAGCAGAAGGCCCCGAGCATCGAGCCATCCCCGGAGACGGCCAGGTCCCACGGCTGTGTGGCAACTTCCGTAGCAAGCACAAGGCGCGACCCGTCCAGGTCCCACACTCTCAACCACCCTCCGGTGAAGCAAGCCGCCGCGATCCGGCCGTGCGCCGAAATCACCAGATCCAGTGCACCTCCCTCGCGTGATGCCGGCGCCGGGCTCCACGGCAGCTCAACAACCTCCTCAGGGAGTTCCGCGCTGATGAGAACTGCACCCCGAAGGCCGACTGCCAGCAGCCTGCCCTGGGGGCAGAAAGCCAGACGGGAACACTCCCCGAGGCGCTGCGAGAGGGGAATGGTGCAGAGGTGACGTCCGCTCCGACCGTCCCAAAGGTCAACCTCCTCCCTCAGGGTCGCCAGCCATCGACCGTCGTCGCTTATCGCGACGTCCCGGATTCCGCCAGGGCGAACACTCAGAACGAGCCGGGGCGCCTCGGCGTGTCCATAGCCTGAGGCCACCAGGATCGAGCAGACAGCGACGGTAACAGAACTCCGCCGATAGAGGACCGTACGCATGCCGCCTGGCCTCCCATGCTGCATCCTCGGGCGCGACTGCCGCGAGACTCCTGCCAACGGCTACTGATCTGGGATGATGGATGTGCGTAGGAGAAGGATAGGCCCGACTGAGACTCTGCGTCGCAAGGCAACCCAATGACTGGTCTGCAAGGAGCCTGCGAGCCAGGCCAGTCACTGAGAGAGGTAGTGCGCGGATTGGCCCACTCCCCGGGGCCGCCATGCCGGACGTGCGTCGTTCAGGTCCATTCGCCGGGCGGCCTCTGCCTTCCTGCCGCCTCCGCCTCCTGGAACTCCTCGGGCGTGCAGCGAACCGCCAACTCGGCGAGCGTCGTAGCGCAGATGCCCGACAGCGGGGAGCCGATTTCGGCAAGCTCATCACGGGCAGCGGCCACCAGGGCCACCGCGCGCGGTACCTGATTGCGTTGTGCGGCGATCTCGCCCAGGTTGTTGACTGCTACCGCCAGGCCCAACCGGTCGCCGAGTTGTAGGTAGCGCTGGGCGGCCTCGCGGTAGTACCCCTCGGCCCGGTCCAAGTCGCCCTGTTTCT
>Ga0194113_10008829_pt1 | contig 12312 bp, 11 predicted proteins | sample TA2MahC200mmetaG_FD_146193 | JGI IMG/M metagenome (GOLD analysis project Ga0194113, IMG submission 146193) | Freshwater microbial communities from Lake Tanganyika, Tanzania - TA2015017 Mahale Deep Cast 200m | ecosystem: Environmental > Aquatic > Freshwater > Lake | place: Tanzania: Lake...
CGGATAAGGCGGGACTAATATCTCGCATTTCAGAGCCCGCGATAACTCCCTGACCAGGCAGCGGTTGCGGGCGACGCCACCTGAAAAGGCAACCGGTGTCTGCGGGTGCAGCGGCAGCGCCAGTTGGGCTACCCGCCAGGCTATCGCTTTGTGCGCGCCAGCCGCGACATCTTCCCTTGCTACGCCCTCCGCCAGTAAAGACAACACCTCGCTCTCAGCGAAGACCGTGCATATCGACGATATATTCGTCGGATTGTTCGAGCGATAAGCCAGTTCGGCGAACTCTTCGACTGTGAGATTCATCGTCATCGCCAGATATTCGAGGAACTTGCCGCTGCCGGCGGCGCAACGGTCGTTCATTGCAAAATCTTCGACTAAACCATCGGAAATTATAATAGCCTTCGAATCCTGTCCACCGATGTCAATAACCGTGCGCATACCGGGCAATAAATCTGCCGCGCCGCGTGCGTGAGCCGTGATTTCGGTGATGCGCCGGTCAACGAAATCGACCAGCGACCGGCCGTAACCGGTAGCAATCACGCGCGAAACGCTCTGCAAGCCGGCTTGGTCGAGAGCCTGCTGGAAGGCTTGGGCGATAGCGGTCTGCGGCGTCCAGCCAGTCGGGACGAGACTGCGGGCGAGGATTTCGTATTCAGGATGTGATGGCAGTGCCTGCAGGCTGTCAACCACAGAGGATTGACAGCCGGCTTGAAGCATCTTGCGCAGGATAACGACCTTCGTCGAACGCGAACCGACATCGACGCCGGCGATTATTTCATTACCACTCGACATAACGGGCTCTTTTGGCGGTGTTTATCATAGTTAGTAATTTCTCTTTATCGGCGCGGATGGGAACTTCGCAGCCGGTCGATAGAACGAAGCCTTTGGGGTTTTGCATTCCGATGGTCAGGGCTTCTTCAACCGGGCCAAATGTCGGATGACCGCTGAAGGCGAGTAGGCTGTTGGGCGGAATATTGCCGACCAGCCGGACGCGGCTGCCAATTTCCTTGCAGGCGGCAGCCAGGTCGAGTTTGTCCAGACTGAACAGGTCGGCGTCGGTCGCGGGTATTAGGTCGAGAATGTTCTTTGTCTCGCCGCATATATGCAGCATAATGTCGAGGTCGTAGCGATGCAGGTAATCTATCAATCCCTTGATATAAGGTAATGCGAACTCCTTGAAAGTATGTCGGGAAATGACGCTGCCGGAAGCCAGCGGATCAACTAACACTGGCAATCCGCCGGCTAGAATGCATTCGTCGCACAATTTAAGCGCGGCATTCAGCGTCAAATCCAATATCTTATGGGCGGTTTCTGGCATTAGAATAGTATCGGTTAAAAAAGTTTCCGTCCCGCGCAAGCCAGCGGCGGTGGTGAAGGGCGCCGGGATGAAGGCAAACACCGGCTGCCGGTCGCCGGCGGCAGTGAATAACCTATCCACAGCCTCGATATAAACCGGCAGCCTGCCAGCGGATTGCGGTTCGGGAATAGCCAAATCATCGACCTGCTCCGGATTTTGTATCAATGGTTCCAACAGAATAGGCACATCCTCGGCGCGCAGTAGGTAGCGGCTGCCGAAAGCCTCGGCGATGAGACCGACATCCGTGAACACCGTTAGACCATCCTGCCCATATATTCTTTGGGCTTCGATTTGGGCTTCAGCCAAAACCCGCCCATCTCGGCAGTAGTCGATGAGGTTGCAGCCGTGAACTGTTGCAGCGTGCGACGTTATCAACGGATAGACCGGCGGCCGGTCGGTCAATTCGTCGATGAGCAGCAATCCCCACCTCTCCCGCGCATTCATCCTCTCGTCGCTCATATTCTTCCTCTTTCATCAGCATCACCATCAGCATCAGCATCAATATTCGCATTTTTGCGGTTTTTGAGCATTTCGATGAACGCTTCGATGCGGTTGAGCAGTTGCGCCTGCATTCTCACTTTACCCGGCGCGACGACATCGAATGCCAGCGTAGGAATGCCTGCTTGACGCAACGCTTCGACCAACGGCGCAGTTTCATAAGGACAGTGCGACGAGCCGAACACACCCGAGATGACGGCGCCGTTGGCGCGGGATTTGCCGGCGTATTGAAGCGCCAATCCGATGCGGTAGTCCGATGAACTTATGAGGCTGCCGCTGAGTTGCGCCTCGGACAGCGGTAGAAATATAGACTCCCTTCCAAATGAACGATGGTGTTCATCGCTGGGGAGTTGAGCGGTTTTATCATTCTCAATTGATATAAGCGGCGTCGTCTGATTGATTAGATATTCCGTCGCGACTATCCTCCCGCCTAACTCTTCAACGTAGTTCAACAGCAGTGGGTCAGCCGGCGGCGTGAGCCAAAGCAGCTTGACGCTCTGATTTGGATAACCCGCTCTTTTCTTTACCCGCCATTCTACAGTTTTATGTAATTCATCGAGAACCGCGCAGCACTCGTCCAGGTCGCCGTAGTAAGACAACGCGGCAAATTCGGCGTTTAACATCTCGAGCGCGCCCATCGGATTTGGTCCCGAGGTCGTAATTAAGTCTTTTAAATCTGCAATAGTCTTTCGCAAATGATTGACTTTATGAATTGTGGCTGAATACCGATTTAAATTGAATTTTGCGCCAGTTAAATCTTCCAACCATCCGCATAATTTTAAATGTTGTCCGGCAATATAACTCCGCAATTCATCCCTTGGATGATACTTCTCATCTCTTCCAATTTGCGAACGATTGTTTTTCTCTCCACCCCTGCGCGGACTTCCGTCCTTCTCCCCCCCGCTCTGCGAACTATTGTCCTTCTCCCCCCCGCTCTGCGGGGGGGAATTAAAGGGGGGGTAACACTGTTGCAGCGACTTTTCCCTATCCGCGCGGTGTGGCAGTTCCAGATAGCGCACGGTGCAGCCCAAACGTTCGACGCCGGCCGTTACGGCCGCCATATCGTCGCAGGTCGCGCCGACAGTGGCTATACACAAGTCGGGACGGGGAAAATAAGCCCGCCGCGCAAATCCGCCCAGCGCGGCGCGGACATAGCAGCAGTCCTCGCTCAGCCCCAACATTGCAGCTTCCTCGAACAGGACGCGGCTCTCCATTAGGAACGGTGTCCACCATAAGCAATCCGGATAGAAAGCGATAGTGTTGGGAAATGAATAGATTAGCGGCGTCACTGCGCCCAAATCGCCCATCACAGCGACGACCTTCATCCCGGCTTGTTTGGCGCGGTAGAGCCGTTCACACTCGCTTAACACAAAACCCCACAAACGCAGCGCCGCCGGTGAATTATCGAAACGCAGTTTTCGCAGCAGACGATTGCCATAGACCGTATGCGTCGAGGGAGGGAAAAGATACAGCGACCATTCGACATCCGGCAGATGGCGGTAGTAGCGTGTGTTCTGCACTAATTCGTCCGGTATGGCGCGGAACAGAGTGTGCCATTCGCGCCAGTCGATTTGCCGGGGATTAGGCACATTCATCTGTTTTTATTCCGGTTGCGCCTGGCTTGCAGCATTTCCATAAAAGCCTCAATCCGCACGCGATAGGTCGAGATAGCCGCATCCGACAGGTCGTCGTCGATGATTAAGGTCGGCAGATCCAATTCGGTTTTGATTTGCTGAGCGGCCAGCCCCCACGGATGGCAGTATTTGACTGAACGATAAATCACGCCTTCGACCCGTCGCTCAGCCGCAAGTTCGGTCATCCATTCTATAAGCGGTTTCACTGGCCGACGATGCGGACAGAGGTTTTGCTCAATATAGTGGTCATATAGATACCGAAATGACTCTTGGATGTTGCCGTCTGTTTCTCTGAAGACCCGGTCGCCCAAACAACCCGCATCGGCAATGATGTTCCCGCCGGATGTTTCGATAATCTGAACGCAAAGCCGGTTGGGAATGCTGCCGGCGAGCATCAGCCTTAATCCTTCCGCCGGCGCCAGGTCGGATTCAATTCTATTTAGAAAATCGAGCGTCTTTTCAGCCGGCAGGGGCGACGCCGCGATGCGCTGCAAAAGCGATGCCGGTATAAAAACCGCCTGGAGCAGCATATTCGCCTTGCTGTTCAGTTCACGCCGCGCCGCAATGCGCCGCTCAAGTTTATTCGTATCGATCGATGTTTCCAAGCATCCGGCTAATTCATAAGCAGCACGCTGAAATTCATTATAGAAATAACCGTTGTGATTTCCCCAGGTGCGCGGCGCGCCGAAAAATATCACCGGAATGCGACTGGAACGCGCCAAAGTGTCCATCACCCGACGCATCTGGTCGCAGCAAGCCCCGGCATATATGGCTTTTATATTCCCAAAATACTCGCTCTCTAGCATATCGGGTATCCGGCGACAGAAAGCGCAGGCGTCGCAGCGAATTTCACTTGTTAAGATATTATCATTATCATAATTCGGAGTGAGACGCAGAGGAACCGCTCCGCAGGTTTCGATAATTTCGACCGGCGCCCGCAGACACATATAACCTACTCGAACCTCCGGCGAAGCCGCCAGAAATTCGCACTCTAAGTTATCCAGCGCGTGGAGGATTTTATCAACCGATGGATTAATGCTGTTTGTCTCCGCTTGGACTTAGCGGCGGGAATGCCATATTAGTGGTGAAACATTCCTGAAAGCGCGGATTTTCAGCCAAATTCAGCGTCTTTACAATATTATGCAAACCGGCAAGCCGTCCCCGAAAATCGCTGCGGCTAAGATACAATGCCGCCCCGCGTCCGGCAGCGTTCGTGATAGGTTGAATTCTATCGGCGTCGATGCGGGGCAGAAGTCCGACATCGACGGCTGAATGTGCATCGATACGGCTGCCGAATGAGCCGGTAATGAATATTCTTGATATATCGTTAAAATCTATTTTTGCTTCGGTGCATAATAACTCGCCGCCAGCCGCAATCGCTGCTTTAGCAAGTTGGAATTTTCGCACATCGCCCTGGGTGATGAAGAGCGGAGTATCAGTATTTGGTATCGGTGTCCAGCGGCGTAAGCCGCTGGAGTCGCGCTTGAGAAGTCCGCCGGCGGTCAAACCACAGTTGCGTCTGAGCCAGGACAGAGCGGAAATATAACCTGAACCGCAATAGCCGGCAGGATTCACATTTCCGATTATGACCGGTGTTCCGACTGATTCAAAGCCGGCGATGGCGCCGGCTTCGGCCGGCATACCGGCCGACATCCCAACCCCCTCGAAAGCCGGGCCGGCCGCCGTCGATGCCGCCCATAATTGACCCCCTGCGGACAAGACAATTTCGCCGCTCGTGCCTAAGTCGATGAGCATTTCGATTTGGCCGCTGCCGTCAAGTCCAGCAGCGATAATCCCCGCGGCTGTATCCCCACCCACAAAACCGCCTAAAACCGAACCTAATTCACACCGGCAATCGGATGACAATCCAAGTATCGCCGGACTGAAAAAACTTATTCCCTTACATTCTAATGGGCTGCAATGCGGGGCATTCTCAAGACCTTCGCCGCCAATGCCCAGCCACAAGTGGGTCATAACTGTATTGCCAACCGTCATCACACTTCGTATCGCGGAAGTTTGAATAGATTGACTTGTCAATAGAATAGCAATGCCATCCTTCACACACTGCCTAACCGCTTGTGTCATTCGGTTGAGATTATTTTTGTCCCGCGCGGCTTGCAGACGGGTCATCACATCGCTGCCGTAAGACAATTGCGGATTCAAGGCGCTGTAATAACCTGTCATTCTACCATTCGCCAGATCTAACAGATAAACTGCGATGATGGTCGTGCCGAGGTCGATGGCGATGCCAAAGCCATCGCCGTCAGACGGGAGATTTAAATCTTCGATTGTCTTATACCGACTCCAATTGTCTGTGGAAATCAGTTTTATCTCTATATCTTCAGCAACGGTATGTTGACAAGCCAAACGGTAGTTACTCTCGGCGCCGAATAGCGTCTTCTCCCGCGCATTTGGCGGCAGAGAGCCGCAGGTGAGTTCGATGCGGCAACTGACGCACCGACCTTGACCGCCGCAATTATTGGAGAAATAATAACCCGCTTGTTGCAGACGCGCGCACAGATTGACTCTACGCGCGCAGTCCAAATGGCGGTTTTCAGGCTGGACTCTGATAACCGGCATCGTTTCAATCCATAGATGTTGACATCATTGCCTTGATAAGATGTGAGTCGGCGTCGGCCGGGACATCGCAGGCTGTGGATAAAATGCCGGGCTTGGGCAGTGTTTGAAGGCAATCCCACGCTGCGGCGATTACGGAATTAGAATCGCGGCGCGCGAGCAGGTCTGTCGGCACATAACCCATCGAAATGGCATTGGGCATTCGTTCCCATAACGGTGCATACCATTGTTCAAAACTGAACAGGTCAAGTCTGAGATGTGAAATTTGATATTCTAAAACTGATATATCGCCGCAGATATGCAGGCAGCGAAACGAACCGCGCTGTTCAGCCCGGTCGAATAACCGCATCATACCTGGCGCTGCATAGCGTTCAAACCACAACGGGCCGATTAGGCTGCCTGAAGCCAGCGGCGCGCCTACCAGTGGAATACAGCCTAAGTCTAAGGCCGCATCCATTAATTTCATTTGATTAACAGCGCAAATTCTTAAAATTTCGTCCGTAGCGTCCACTCCGTCCACCATATTTATTAAAAACCGCTCCATACTTAGCGAAATTGCCGCCAGACTAAATGGATCCTTCAGCGAATAAAAAACCGGAAAGTCCGCGCCGAATTCAGAACGGCAGAGGCGCGCCGTTTTAAGCATCTCTGGAACACGACCGGCGTGAACGATATCTATTTCTGCGATGTCTGAGGGATTTAAATACGATATAATGTGCGGATTGGCGGTCGGCGAGTATGCGAGTTTCACGCCCAGCGCTTCGGCTTCGACATATACATCGGCGAAGACTATGACAAAATCGGCGCGGTAAAGATTTTGAGCCTGAATTAGACCTTCGGCGAGCAGTTCGCCATTTCGGTTGACCTCATCTAAAGGTCGATGCATAAGACGCGCCAAATGGTCGGCGGCTAACATAGGTCCTCTGGCGCAATCTTGACCCTTTAGGCGGGGGAATAGCCGGTCGAAAGTCTCACGGCTCAAACGGCAGTCCTAATAAATTGTGCGCGCCGACTACCGCCGCGCGGGCGTTCTCGCCGTAGAAATGGGCGTCGATAGATTTGGCGAACTGAGCGCTCAGCGGCGCGCCGCCGACCATAATCATCAAATTGGGGAAGGTTGACCGCAACTCTCTAACGGTTTCGAGCATACTATCCATCGTCGTCGTCATCAGGGTCGATAGAGCGGCTATATCAGCATTTTCGCTATGTATAATTTCAACGAAACGTTCAGTTAGAACGTTCTTGCCTAAATCGACCAATTTAAAGCCTGCGGATTCAAGCAGCAGTCTGACAATGTTCTTACCGATGTCGTGAAAGTCGCCCTGCACGACGCCGATGACGACCGTGCCTTTGTTCGGCAATTTGCCGGCGGTAACCTTCTCTTTAAGAATGTCAAATCCAGCCGCCATCGCCCGCGCGCAGACCAGCACTTCCGGCACGAAGTATTCCTGCGCCTCGAACAGCCTGCCGACTTCGTTCATTCCTTCAGCCAGCCCGTGTTCGATGGCTGCTTCCGGTGAGAAGCCTAATTCCAGCGCTTGGCGTGATAGACGCTCGACTTCATCGCGCTGCATCGCCACGACGGCAGCGGATAATCGATTATGGATTTCTTCAGAAGTCATCGATTTCGTTACTCTAAATTCTCGCTTCTTGAGGTCGGGGATAATTGCAGCGGGCAGAAACGTCCGCCACCTCTCGTTGCGTCAGGTCTTAGCCAGCCGACAGGCTGGCGTGACCTGACGCGCTTCTTTCCGGCAGGTCGCACGCTTGTGCGCAAGACCCGCCGGAACTATCCCGCTGCCGACTACGGCGAGTCGGCAGCGGTAGCAAGTGCGCCTATCCAACTACTTCCTTGCGATGAACCTACCTCGCCCATCTTTGCCGTTATGCGCCATCTGCCCCATAAACATCATCTCGCCGCCCATCGCCTGAAAGAGCGGCATATTGTCGCCTATGATTTTCAGCGCGTCGAAGGTCAACTGGTCGGTCAACATCTTGATGTAGAAGTCCACATAACCGGCGAACTCCGGCGTCAGGTCGGAGCTTTCAATTAGTGTCATTCCGTTGGCTTGGATGAGTTTTACATATCCCTTTTGATTCTCCATATAAGGGAATTTCATAAAGGTGTTGATGCGCGCGGCTTCATCATTGGACAGCCCGGCCGGACCTTCAAGCCAATCGGTGAAAGCCAATATCCCGCCGGGCTTTAAGACCCGCGCGGCTTCGGCAATCAGTTTATCCTTATCGACTACATAACACCAGGCATCTTCGCCCCAGACGAAGTCGAAGGTCTTATCCGGCCAGGGGATCTTAGTTACATCCCCATCTTTGAATTCGATGCTTCCTGCAAAGCCCTCAGCGTCGGCACGTTGTCTGGCTTTATCAAGCATAGTTTTAGTGGCGTCGAGTCCGGCCATCCGGACTTTGAAATTCTTAACGAGGAACCGGCAGCCGGCGCCAAGAGCGCTGCACAGGTCGAGCCCAAACATCCCTTCTTTTAGTCCGGCTCTGGTGGCAAGTTCCATCGACGATTTAAAGCCGCCGACATGAATCTGCTCGCCCATAATCAATTCCCAAAGCGCGCCCTCCGGTCCATCATAGACCGCTTGGACATCGCCCAAAGTGATGGGAAGTTTCTCCATTTTCATTCTCCGTGATTATTGTTGTGTTTATTGAGTTAGCGCTGTAAAGCGCGTCAATTAATCGATTGACCTGAATTCGCTTTTGCGCGCTTGTCAATCTAAAGATTGAACAATAAAAATGACGGATGGCTTTAACGGGAGGGCGACCGGTAGGATGATGGAAGGGATAGCGTTAGGATTAGTGGGATTTATCCATCTATGACATCGGACCCGCCCGGCTAAAGACAGGCCGGACACGCCGGCCTCGGCTCCGTCGTCAAGTGGCTGTTAGATTGATTCGCATTTTGTGGTTTTTGTCAATTTTAAAATAAATGTAATGTTGAATCGCAGATTTTACAACGCTTCAGCGATAATTTAATACTTAAACAAAATAATTCAACATCGTTAGGTTCTTAATTCAGTGGTAAGCGCTTTAATTTTTCACTAATTGATGTAGAGCGGACATCCCGGAAAAAAGCGAAGCGTCCCGTCCGGACAAGGGTGACGAGACGCTTTACTACGTTGAGAGAGACCCAGCGCGTCTTATCGCTGGATTTAGGTTAGAGACTTGCGAGAATGTGAGTATTTCGCATTACCAGCGTCTCAAGGGCAGAAACTTGCGAAAAGGAAATCAACATTTATGAACGACTTAGTTTTAGTCAATCGAGCTAATTACAAAAGTGATGATTAATCCAGAAAACTCAGACCATGGCAAGGCGGACGCCCTCGTCCGCCTTGCCATAAGTTAAAAATCCAACACTTTTGCAATTACCTCAATCGATATTACCAGACTTATCTTGGAAACAACAGTGTCAAATTATAAATGTTTGGCTAACTGCTGTTCGAGCGCCTCTTTGGACAACGCGCCGACGATGCGCTCAACCGGGCGGCCGCCTTTAAAAAGAATCAACGTCGGGATGCCGGTGATGCCGTAACGTTGCGACACCGCTGGATTATCATCTACATTCAGTTTGCCGACGCTTAAGATCGCGGCTTTCTCTTCGGCGATTTGCGCCACAATCGGTCCGATATACCGACATGGACCACACCAGGGCGCCCAGAAATCGACTAAAACAGGCAATGCGGATTCGGATAAGATTTTATCGAAATCAGCGTCGCTGAGAGTTATCTCTCTAGACATTTGTTCCTTTGTGAAATGATTTGTTTATATAGCAGCCAATATGGCAGTGTGTATGACAATAATGACAATGATAATGTCAATAATAATAAATAATTCGATAAACTAAAGCATATAATACGCCAGATTTATTTTATTATATATGGCATTTAGTTTATAGATATCCTTTCATAGTATAAATCTCTTTTTGAATAAATTGAGTTAATTACAAAAGTGATGATTAATCCAGAAAACGCAGACCATGGCAAGGCGGACGCCCTCGTCCGCCGAAAACCAAGCATAGAATGCGGCGGACGAGGGCGTCCGCCTTGCCATCAGTTGATAAATCCAACACTTTTGCAATTACCTCAAATTTTAACACTGTCATTGACATTGTCATTGACATTAGCATTGTTTTTCGGAATTGCCGCGACCGCCAGCCGGTCGGCTTCTTCATTGTAAATATAACCGGAATGTCCGCGAATCCAGCGCCATTGGATTTCGTGAGTGGCTGCCAAATTCGACAGCAGTTCCCAGAGGTCGCGGTTTTCGACCGGTTTGCCGGAAGTCAGCCGCCAATTGCGTGCCTTCCAGCGCGGCAGCCATTTGGCGATGCCGTTATATAAATACGACGAATCGGTGAAAATTTGGCACTGGACGGGACGCTTGAGCGCTTCCAGCGCTCTAATCGCGGCGGTTAACTCCATCCGGTTGTTAGTCGTAAAATCCTCGCCGCCGTAAAGTTCCTTACGGCGCTCCCCATATAGTAAAATCGCGCCCCAGCCGCCCGGACCAGGATTGCCGCGGCAAGCGCCGTCGATATATATACGAACTATCTCTGAATTTTGGATTTTGGATTTTGGATTTTGGATCAATCTTTATACTATCTGGTTTAAAATCCCCTTCCACCACCTCCACCGAAGCCGCCGCCGCTGAAACCTCCGCCTCCCAGCCCTGAGCCGCTGGCGCTGCGAGGCGAAGACATCATCGCCGCACCGCTATGCTTCGACAAGCCATCGAGAGCCGAAACCAGCATATAGGACCTAAACATACCGCCTCCCATTCCGGCATACCATTCCGGCTGGCGATTATAGATGCCTTCAAAAGCGCGGCTCCATTTTTTTTCGACTTTCAAAGCCATCGCGTAAGGCAGGAATTTCTCGAACATTTCGGGTGTCTTGACAATGTTCTTAAATCGGTCCGATTCGACACGGTCCAGGAACTCTTCAAAACCAAGCACGCCCTCATACGCTCGTGTTCCGGCGATTGTCCGACGAGGTATAATCCGACCGAAAATATAAATTATGATGATAGTCAACAGGAGTGATAATAAATCCCCCCACCCGATAGATAATCCCCTCCATATCATCAAGATAATTCCCAAACCGAAAAGAATGAACGCTACAATGCAATAAATAGATGCAACGGTCATAGGATTGTTAGTATAATAACCGCGTTCGCGTAGTTTTTTATATACAGCGGACTTGATAGCGGGAATGGATTGATAAAAATTGTTTTGCAAATCGGATAGGTTGAGATAACCTTGAACCGCGACTGCCGACAGCGATGAGAGCATCAAGGTCTCATGCAACGTTAAGTCTTTCCATCCTGATTCAGGCTTCAAGATGGTGAATCCGTAATCTTTGCGGTCAACTAATCCGAGGTCATCCAGAAATCCGGTGAAACCGGTCGGTTCTTTCTCTTCGATTCGAATGTAGCCTTTGACGGCTAGATCGACCAAAGTCGCCGTGATATCCCGCAGGTCGAGGCGGTTGTCAACTAACATACCTATCTCGGCAGGCGTCATCTTGGCAGGCGGTTCGTATTGGACGGCAATCGGACGCCGCCGGGGATCGCGACCGCGCAGATACCAAAGGGTGAACATCGCCACCAGGGCAATAAACGGCAACGCAAAGAAAGCATTGGCTCTGAAGAACCCAGTCGCCTTATCGAATGCCGAAGGACGCGCTACCACTCCCGGCGCCCAACCTACGGCAAATGTCAAGCCTTCGCGGAAAGAAAGTGAACTTCTAACCGTGAATTCGAAACCATCAGCGGTCGTGTCGATTAATACATCCCGGTTATACGACCCAAAAAGCCCAGTAAAGGCTGAGGCTCGGACCTGGCTCGCCCCGGCAGGCAGATGCAGCGATGCACTCGCACGATGAATAGGTATCTCCCATTCGTTACCGGTAACATTCCAGTATAACTCATCGTGGTCGTCAAAGAACCGCAGCGCATTAGCGACACGATATTCGATGATTACATTACGAATGGCATTGCTCGCTCCCGGCACCCAGATTTTGTATTCAATATTAGTTCTAACTTCACACCTGTCCAAAATAGGATTCCACAAATTATTTTGGACAGCGTTAATTGTGATGCTGGCGTTAAAGTTCCTGCAATTGAAATCCAAATTGGCGTGGTCATTGTCTAATTTAGTAGCGATGCTGCGCTGGAACTTATTCACTTATCGGGATTTATGGATTTGGCTGGACGAGCTATTTG
>Ga0194113_10008832_pt1 | contig 12309 bp, 11 predicted proteins | sample TA2MahC200mmetaG_FD_146193 | JGI IMG/M metagenome (GOLD analysis project Ga0194113, IMG submission 146193) | Freshwater microbial communities from Lake Tanganyika, Tanzania - TA2015017 Mahale Deep Cast 200m | ecosystem: Environmental > Aquatic > Freshwater > Lake | place: Tanzania: Lake...
TGTCTGCGTGTGATCACGGCGTTGGCTCAGGAAGAAGCGGGTGAGTGGGCTGCTCAACCCACGTATCTGGACATGAAGGAACTGGCGTTGTGGGACGCGCTCAGCCAGCCGCTTCCGACCGGCCCAGAAACGGGGACACCTTACTTTTCTCAATACGAAGCTCGTCAAGGGCATCGGGACCACGCCCCAATTCCGCCCGCCCATTTGACACGCCCGTCTCCGAATCCTAGAATCCAACCATGCTGAGAGTGCAGGTCGTTCCGACGCTGCTAGACTGGGCGTGTGAGCGGGCCGGCTTCACCATCGCGGAGCTGGCACACCGCATTCCTCAGCTTCCGGCATGGGTGCGCGGCGACTCGCAGCCGACGCTAAAGCAGCTTGAAGGTTTCGCCAGGGCAACTCACGCTCCTCTCGGTTTCCTGTTTCTGAAAGAGCGGCCGGTCGAGACCATGCCGATTCCGGATTTTCGCACGGTCGCGAACGCACAGGTAAGACGCCCAAGCCCGAACCTGCTCGACACTCTCTACATTTGCCAGCAGCGTCAGGAGTGGTACAGGGATTTCGAGCTGGCAATGGGTGGCACACCGTTGGCGTTTGTGGGCTCGGTCACGGTCGCTCAGGGCGCGGTCAGGACCGCAGCGCGAATCCGTCACGCACTTGGGTTCGACGTTGAGGAACGTAGACGGCAGCCGACGTGGACCGACGCGCTCCGCCGCTTCATAGAGCAGGCCGACGATCTAGGCGTGCTGGTCATGGTGAGTGGCGTCGTGGGTAGCAACAACCGGCGCAAGCTCGACCCGCAGGAGTTCCGGGGGTTCGCCCTGTCCGATAGTGTCGCCCCGCTTGTCTTTGTCAACGGCGCCGACACCAAAGCCGCGCAGATGTTCACGCTGGCGCACGAGCTGGTTCACATCTGGCTGGGCCAGTCGGCCCTCTCTGACGTACAGGCGGGCCTGTTGCCGGATCACGAAGTGGAACGCTGGTGCAATCATGTTGCTGCCGAACTGCTCGTGCCTCTGAACCTATTCCGCGACGAGTACGACCGTCGCGCAGAGCTGCGCGAGGAAACTGCCCGCCTAGCGAAACGCTTCAAAGTCAGCACGCTGGTGATTCTGCGCCGTATGCACGACGCGGGCGGGCTGACGCGGGACGCATACTGGACTGCATATGATGACGAACTCGCACGATTGCGCGCGCTGCCGAAGGGCAGCGGCGGCAACTTCTATCTGACATTGGGTGCGCGAGCCAGCAAGCGGTTCGCCCGCGCTCTAGTAGTCAGCACACTGGAAGGTAGATCTTCCTTCACAGAGGCTTTCCGGTTGCTCGGATTCAAGAAAATGTCCACATTCGAGGACTTGGGGCGCAGCCTGGGACTGGGCGCCTGATGGCCTACGTACTCGATGCCAACGTGTTCATCAGCGCCAAGAACCTGCACTACGGGCTTGACTTCTGCCCGGCGTTCTGGGACTGGCTTGTCGAGAACAACGCCGCCGGGAGAGTCTTCAGCATCGAGAAGGTCGGGGACGAGATATTGGCCTTGGCGGACGATTTGTCGGCATGGGCCGGGGCACGGGGAGCGGGGTTCTTCCTCCGGCCCGATGCATCCGCGGTTCCTTCCCTGGGCGCGGTGAGCGCCTGGGCCACAGGGCAGCGCTACGAACCTGCCGCCGTGAGCACCTTTCTCCAGGTGGCCGACTACTACCTCGTCGCGCAGGCCCGCGCCGGCAGGCACACGGTTGTCACGCATGAGATACCTTCAGCCTCTACGCGGAAGATCAAGATTCCTGATGCCTGCATCGGTCTCAACATCAAGTGTATGACGCCCTACGAGATGCTACGCCTCGAGCGCGCACGCTTCATCCTGGGGCCAAGTCCTTGAGCGGTACCTCTGCGGGAATCTCGGAGACAGGGCCGTCCGTCGGCTCTGGGAGAGCTTGAAGCCATCTCCCGATTGCGCCCGCCCATTTGACATGTGGAATCCCGGCCACGCGGCAGTAACCTCTTGAGCCGCGGGGCCGCATGTCCTGACTCCGACCGCCGCACCGCTGAGTCCGTTCCTGCGTCTGAATAAGTGGACAAGGTGGGGAGGGCTAGAGGAAGAAGTGAAGTGTCCAAAGCCCGGACACGGACTGGTAGTTTGAGTGGAGTTCCCTTAGATGGAACCATCATAGCGAGAGTGTCCCTCCCGCTATTCTATTTTGACCACCCACTCGACGCAACACGGCACAGCCGCGGGTTCGCACAGCTGTCCGACTGAACGAGGGAGCGAGTCCCGTGCTAGATGATCTCCGTGCCTCTTTGGCTGGTTGTGAATCTCACGTCTGAGCTCGCCGGCGATCTGAAGATATCGCTTGCCCAACCGCTTCCTGCCATCTACAATTAGTAGTGGAGTCGGTCCCCAGTCCCCGCCGGCACCGTGATCGCCAGGCGAGCAGACGCCAGTCGGGCGAGCCCGGACGGGTTCATACGGCGAGCCATCTGTTCCGCCAGGCGCGCGCGGCCTTCTACCGCGAAGACGAGGACGAGGCACTGGGGATGTTGCTCGAAGCGCTGCACCTGGCCCCGACCAATCTGCACATTCACTACCTGGCCGCGCTCTGCGCCGACCTGCTCTCCGAGGAGGAGACGCTCGACAATATCTGCGCCCACGCGCTAGAGACAGACCCCCGGCACCCGTACACGACCGCCTGTGAGGCGGTACGGTATCTCTACCTGTCCAACTTCTCCCGGGCCGAGGACCTGTTCAACCAGGCACTCCGGCAGTTGCCGGGCGATCTCGATATCCAGATCGGGCTCGGCATCCTGCATGAGTACTCGGGCGACGAAGAGAAGGGCGTCGCCGCGTTCCGCCGGGCGCTGGAGTTCGACCCGAACAACGTCCGGGCCCGCGTTTCGCTGGGCGTGGCCTACGCCATGAGCGGGGAATACCAGAGCGCGCTGGAGGAGTACGTGCGGGCCAAGACGATCGACCCGAGCATCGAGAACCCTCACGAGAAGCTGGGCCGGGACTACTATCTGGACGGCATGATCGAAGAGGCATCGACCGAATTCGGCCGCGCCCTGGCCGAAGAGCCGGACGAACCAGCGCCCTATTTCTACCAGATGGACTGCCTGAACCGGCTGGGCAAGTTCGATGAAGCGCTCGACCGGTATGAGGCAATCAAGCTGAAGTTCGGCAACGAGCCGGAGTTGACCAGCGGGTTCTATGAGTATTTCCACATGCGGCGCGAGGCCCAGGCCGCCCTCGAGGCCCTGGTCCTCCGCGACCCGAAGGACCCGGAACTGCTGATGCGTCTCGCCAATCTGCACCGTGAGTCGAAGCAGTTGGACCAGGCCATGGCCGCCGCTGCGGCCGCGAACAAGCTGGACCCTGAGAACCCGGACACATTCAGCTTGCTGGGATCGCTCCATTTCGAGCGCGGTGAGTATCAGCGGGCGATTGAGGCCTGCCGTCGGGCTACCCAGCTCAACCCTTCCGACCAGTCGGCCTATGTGACGCTGGCCGACTCACTCCTGTTCCTGGGCCGCAACGAGGAAGCACAGGCCGCCGTTGAGGAGATGGAGCGGAACCGCCAGGAAGCCTGGCGCCGCTACCAGGACCGGTTCTCTGGTCAGGACCGCGCCGACGCCGGTTTCTGACAAGACCTCGGTCAAGTCAGGAATCCCCACACCGTCCTTTACAGTCCGTGCAGGGGGAGGTATAATAGCTTGCTTGACTGGTGAGGCGGGAGACGGTCAGTCAGGCGGCAAGAGCATCTCAACCTCCGCTAGCTCCTAGGATGCCCCCATTCTATGAGGTAGTCAAATCAAATAGCCGCTTGAGTTCCACCCCAACCGTCCCCGCCTCCTTTTGGTTTTCCTGAACTAAACCTGGCGAGAGCCGATGCGGCCCAGCCGTCCTGCGAGACGGATAGCGGCTGTCATGGAACCGGCTGACGCCCTGCCCTGGCCGGCGATGTCAAAAGCGACTCCGTGCAGCGGGGAGGTACGAACCCGGCCGAGCCCGAGCGTAAGGTTCACGCCCTGGTCCCGGCCAAGCAGTTTGGCGGGAATCATCGCCTGGTCGTGGTACATGGCGACGAAGCCGTGAAAGGAAGGGGTCCCGGGGTTCCGGGGTTCCGGGGTTCCGGTCGGGCAACCCGAACCCTCGAACCCTCGAACCCTTGAACCCTCTCTCATCAGGTTGGCGATGGCGGCGTCGGCAGGGATGGGACCGGTCGTGTTGATGCCCGCCTTGCGGACTCGGGCAATGCCGGCGGCGATGCGTTCTTCCTCGCCGAGGCTGAACTCGGCGGCGTGCGGATTGAAAGCCATCACGCCGATTCGCGGGCGCTTGACGCCGCTGTCCTTCAGGAATCGGCAGAGCAATTCCACCTTCTCCGCTACGGCGGCTGCAGTAATGTGCCGGCTGACACGGGCCAGCGGCTCGTGGATGGTGACGAACACGACCTTGAACTTCGGGGTCCACGCGAGCATGGCGTGACGTCTCGCACCCAGTCGCTCGGCCAGGAACTCAGTCTGGCCCGGCCACCTGAAGCCGGCCTGGCGCAGCGCCTCCTTTGAGACCGGCGCGGTGACGAGCGCGGATAGGCGCTTGTCTCTGAGCTCCCTGACCCCGGCTTCAAGGCATGCAAGTGCGGCAGCGCCGCAGTTCCGCTGTGCCCGTCCCATCTTGAAAACACCGAGCCGACCGGCAACGTCCTCGACGCAGGAGAGGTCGACCTTGGTGCCCAGCCGCTTCTGTTCCCGTGCGAACACGCTGCGTGACCCGAACAGGCGACACCGCAGCCGGGGAGTCCGGGACAGGGACTTGAGAATGACCTCCGGCCCGATGCCGGCCGGGTCGCCCATAGAAATGCCGAGAGGAAGTGGCCTAGTGGTCGAGTGGTCTAGTGGTCCAGTGCCGGAATCCTCCACTCGATCACTGGATCTCTTGATCACTGGATCACTTCCGCGCTAGTAGTGGCTCAGCGTGCCGCTGCGGCGGGTAGAGCGGTCGATAGCGGCGAATATCACCAGCCCGAAGACGACCCAGACGACGCACAGCACCGCCACGCGGAGGAACGCAGCGCCGACCGAGAAGCCCATCTGCTCGCCCAGCAGGAAGTGCCGCGCGGCCAGGATGCCGTAGGTGGTCGGGACCCCGAGCGCGGCTTTCTGCATGAATACGGGCAGGACCGCAAGCGGGTAGGCAATCGGTGTTACCACCATCAGTATGCTGCCGAGCGCCTCGGAGATGAGCCAGCCCTGTTTGAAGATGAGCGTGGTCGAGGCCATGATCATGCCGATGCCGTAGAGCGCGACGAGCATCAGGCCGATCATCGCGAGGGCGGGCAGCAGCCCGAGCGGGTTGACCTTGATGTTGAAGACCGCCAGGACGAAGAGCAGCTGTACGGCTATCATCAGGAACTGGTGCAGTATCGAGTGCATCGACATCCCCATGGTGAAGACCCAGCGCGGCACCGGGGCGGCGAACACCGCCTCGAGTGTGCCGTACATCTGTTCCTTGCGCAGGCTGAAGCCCATTGCCCACAAGGCCATGTTCATAAACCCGATGAAGACATAGCCGATGGTGATGAAGCTGACGATGTCAGTCGTGCCGACGAGCTTCGCGAGGTTCGGGGAGAATCGCCCGCCCACCAGAGCAACCCCGTAGAGCACGTACGGTAGCAGGTAGACGACCGGGTCAATCAGGCTGCGGAGAAAATCGAGCGGGTAGGTCAGCTCGAGCTTCCACTCCTTGATGTTCTCGGCCCAGACCGCGTTCGCGTAGTGCCGCAACCGGAAGAAGAGTGGCCAGGTGGTCGAGTGGTCAAGTGGCCTAGTGCCGGCTTCCTTCACTTGATCACTGGGTCTCTTGATCACTGGGTTACTTCCTCTTCAGTGCATCCCTACCGTTCCGTCCCGGCGGGTCTTCCGTTCGAGCGCGACGAAGGTGTAGTAGCCCCCGAGCAGCAACGCCGCATCCATTCCCAGCAGGATTCCCGTGATTCTCCACAACCCGACCGCCTGCTGGTTGAGCAGGATGATGCCGCGGATGGCGACCAGCGCCCAGGTCAGCGGTATCAGCACGCTGACGAACGACGTAATCGGGTTCATCTGTACCGGGTAGCGGATGGGCGAGAAGAGAAAGAAGACCCACTCGAGCGTATGGACCCAGCCGTGGACTTCCTTGATGAGCAGGGTGAACCCGGCGAAGGCGATGGCGAAGCCGTAGAACCCGAGCATCAGCAGGACGACGAGCAAGAGCACCGGCAGAACCTTGGCGACCGTGAACGAGATGCCGAACGGCATGAGGCTGATTATGGTAGCCTGCAGGAAGACGATGCACGTGGTAATGCTGGCCTCGGCCAGCGTCTTGCCGATGAGGACAATCAGCGGGTGTGTGGGCGAAGCGATGATGTACTCCATCGTGCCCCAGTATGTCTCTTCGCGCAGGCTGTTGCCGACTCCCCAGAGCCCGGAGAAGACGAAGTTCGACACCATCGCGCCGATGAGGATGAAGGCCATGTAGTTGCCCGAACCGGTGAGCTGCTCAAACGCGGCGCTCGTGCCCGAGCCGACCATCGCTTTGCCCTGGAAGAGGAACGGGAAAACCCAGAGCACGGGGAAGATCGCCCAGAAAACGACGATGACAGGATAGGAGAAGTAAATACGTATCGTCTTGGCCATCTCGGCCCGAATGACGTACGCGGTCGCGGACAGGCTCATTGGGCCTCGGGCTTGTTCTCGGCCGTGTCGGCGCCGAGCGACGTGCCGGTCTCGTACAGGAATACGTCCTCGAGCGTAGGTTGCTTGATGTCTATTCCCAGTATGCGGCCGCCCTGGCGCAGGTGCTCGATTGCCTCGGACAGCACCGCCTCGGCGCGCTTGGCCACAACCTTGAGCGTAGTGATGCCGTCCTTGAACTCGGATGCGACGCGTTCGACCCCGGGCAGAGTCTGAATCGGCGCCGTGTCCGGCTGGCCCTGGAGGCGGATTTCCAGCACCTCGGTATGGGGAATATCGCGCTTGTACTGCTCCGGCGTCTTCACATTGACGATCTTGCCCTTGTTGATGAAGGCGATCCGCTGGCAGAGTTCGTCCGCTTCGTCCATGTAGTGCGTGGTCAGGAGTATCGTCTTGCCCTGCTTCTTGTTGAGCTCGTCTTTGATGAACTGCCGGATGAAACGGGCGAACTGCGGGTCGAGACCGAGCGAAGGCTCGTCGAGCAGGATGAGGTCGGGGTTGTGCAGAATCGCCCGGGCCAGGCTCACTTTCTGCTTCATCCCCGACGAGTAGCGCTCCAGTCGATCGCGCTCGACCTCTTTCAGACCCAGGAGCTCAATCAGGAAGTCAACCCGCTTGTCGCGGGCTTTACCTGTCAGCCCGTAGAGGGCGGCGAAGAAGTTAAGGTTGTCGCGCGCCGAGAGCTTCCAGTAGAGCGTCCGCTCGCCCGAAGTCAGGAGCCCGATGCGCTGACGGCAGTAGAGCGAATCCTTGAACGCGTCGTGCCCGAGCACCTTCACGGTCCCGGCGTCGGGAATCAGGAGGGTGGCTATGCAGCGCACGAGCGTGGTCTTGCCGGCGCCGTTCGGACCCAGGAGACCGAACAACTCCCCGCGCGGCAACGTCAGCGTCGCGCCGTCCACCGCGCACGTTATCTTCTTCTTCAGACCGCGGCCGCGGCGGAAGTTCTTTACTACCGCCTGTACCTCAAGCGCTGGGCTGTCAGTCACGTCTCTGTTCATGCTGGCCGCAATCATATGCTGGTTTAGGCAGCGGGTCAAGGGAGCGGGGCCCTTCCGGCGTGCGGTTCCGGTCCAGCCGGCGCTCATCAGGATTCAGCGAAGCTCTGGCTGCTGGGCTAGTGCCTGCTTCGTCTCTTCTGCGGCGAACCGCAAGAACTCGGCAGCGTATCGCTCGAGGTCGGGTGTCGTCTGCCCGTGTTCTGCGAGGCGATTCGTCCATGCCGCCGTGACTGCAGGCCGCCTCTCCGGTGGAACTGCCGCGACCGCCCAGTTGTACGCGCGTTCTTTGGAGACGATGCAGCGGTGGCGCGCCGTGTAGAGGATGCGGCAGGCAGTGAGCACGGCGTAGGCGTTGTGGCGGAAGGCACGGTCGGAGCGATCACCGGCGTTCCTGGCGAGATCTTCCTTCAGATAGTTGAGCTCCAGGAGCAGCGCGTCGCTCAGGTATTGGTCGGAAATCGCCGGGGCGATCTGCCTCGCATCCTTGCCCCAGAGGGTCACGCCGCATTCCCCGACGTTCAGCCAGATGATCGGGTTGCCGTCAGACCCGTGCCGGACGAGCTTCCCCGAATAGAACCCGCAGCAGCGCGACTGCTTGTCGAGGAACTCCCCGTTGATGACGAACCGCATGTCCAATTTCGCGGTCCACGGGTTGCTGCCGGCCGACTCTCTGAACCACTTCTCCAAGGCCGAGAACTCCTCGTCGTTCAGATCCCGGCGCGTCACCACGACCGCATCAACGTCGCTGCAGCGTTCGTCGAACGCGCCGTAGGTCAGCGAACCCCAGGGGTAGACTCCGACCAGGTTGTCCTTGAGGATGACGGGGAAGTCAGCCGCGATGCTGCGGAGCAACGCGGCGACTTCTTCCTGTATTCCTGCGAGTCGGGTCGAGGTTTCACCACGTCCGGGCATGGTCCGCCCGCCTTCGGCGTTAGAGACTCTTGAAGTATCGGACCAGCGGCATGGGAACGTACCCGGCCTTCTCTTGCGAGCGGAACACCGGGACGAATGCCACCAGCGTGAGCTGCACAAGTGCCGCGACGTCTCCGTCGCGGATTGGACGGGTGTTGATCGCAGCGCTGTGTTCTGAGTCCATGCTGCTACCTCGGTGCCGCGATTGCCGTCTCGGCTGCTTTCTCCATGGCGTCTGCAGCACCGTCCCATGTCCACTGCCTCGCCCATGCGATCGCCTGCTGCCCGAGCCGGTTGACTAACGCGTGGTCGGACAGCAACCTCTCCAGCCTCTCGGCCAGCGCCGGGACGTCACCGTACTTGTACACCAGGCCATTCACGCCGTCCCTTGATGAATCGCGGAGGCCGGGCGAGTCCGCAACAACCACCGGCGTCCCGCAGGCGTTCGCCTCCATCACGATCAGTCCCCAGCCTTCTTTGACCGAGTTCTCGGCCAATGCCGTGGCCCGTCGATACCAGTTCACCTTCTCCGCTTCGGGCACGAACCCGGTGAACCGGACCTTGGCGCCCAGTCCGAGCTTCGCCGCCAGCGCCTCTAGCCTCGGCCTGTCGTCGCCGTCGCCGACGACCACGGTCGTGGACTTCACGCCCCGATCTTCGAGCAACCTCGCCGCCTGCAGCAGGTGATCGGTCGCCTTGTATCGTTTGAGCCGACCTACGTGCAGCACCAGCGGCTCGCGCGGCACAGAGCCATCGGGGCTGAACCGATCGAAGTCGGTCCCGGGAGGAATCACGGCTATCCGGTCCGGGTCGATGCCGACTCTTACCGTGTCCTGCTTGGAACTCTCGGAAAGCACGGCGAATCGACATCGCTTGTACGCGAGCGGAATCATGGTTTCGGCCGCCCATACGTACGCCGCCATCGGCGGCAGGGTCTCGCGGAAGATGCTGCCTCGGAAAAGATGCATCAGGATGGCAAGAACCGGTCGCTTCGTATGCCAGGGGGAGTAGAACGGGATTTTGTTCAGGTCGTCGATGACGATGTCGGCGCCCAGCGATTCGGCCAGCCGTCCCACCTGTCGTCCCGCCGTGAAGTTGAACGTGAACTTGCCGCCCGCGCGGATGACTCGAATACCTTCGATCACCTCCTCGGGCTCCGACCCCGCGAACCGCTCGCTGAGCAGGGTCACCTGGTGGCCGCGACAGACCAGGCGCGAGAAGACCTCCTGGAAGTAGACCTCGGCGCCGCCGGCCAGCGGGTTCCTGGGGCAGCGCCAGTTCACAACCAGCATTCTCATTGATGCTCATATTATTGGCAGATGCAGGACGGGTCAAGGATTCGGATCACCGGGTGGTCGCTCGGAGGAACTCCCCAAGCTCACGGGATTGTGGTCCAGCCGCAAGGGGCTGGCAGGACCTCAAACAGAGGCGCGGCGCACCGTGGGCTCTGGTGCGCCGCGTTTCCTATCGGTCCCCGTCGAGAGTGTTGACTAGTGAGGAGGGGACTTTTGAGCGCTTCCCACCGGAGAGAACCTCAGCTTGGCTCGGTCTGACTCTCATGGCACACCGCTATCCCAGCATGTGGTCACTTGCGTGCATTCGTCGTGCCAGCCAGTTTGCAGCAAAGTAGAATCTGCAAGATTAACAAATTCAATCACTTACGGACAACCATGCCTAGAGAGACGAAGCCGCGACGTGGATGAATTCGGCTGGCCGCTTGATTCTGCTGCAGCAGGATACTACGACTGCTCAGCTAGAGGTGGTACTCGGCTATCTTGCGCCGAAGCGTGTCTCGGTGGATTCCAAGCAGTTCGGCTGCGTGGGTCTGGTTGTTTCCGGCCTTCTGAAGGGCTTCTTTGATGGCTTGGCGCTCGATGTCCTGAAGGTTGAGCGTGCCGAGAGCGGTCTGGAGCGGGGGGCCGTCCGAGGTCAGGCGTTGGCCGTCATCTTCTGCGCTAGCTGTGTCTTGCGGTCCAGTCGTATCAGGTCTGGGCGTCTGACCATTCATGAGTCGGGCCATGCCGAGCGCCGGCATCACGTGACCGAGCCCGATCTCGACGCTGCCGTCGTACTGGGCGCGTTCGTATGCTCGCTCGATGATGTTGCGGAGCGAGCGGATGTTCCCGTGCAGCAGGTCTTCGCTACCGTCAACGTGCTGTTGCACGACCTGGCGGATGAGTCTGACCGCGGTTTGCTCGATCCCCAGTTGCCGTTTGTGCCTGGGGTTGGCATTCATCGTCTGGATTGTGAAAAGGGCGATGTCTCGAATGTCGGCCTCGACAGTGTCGCCCGGTTCGCTTTCCCAGCGTTCGCGTATCGACGGCACCGGGATGCAGTGCTGGACCAGGCGGCCATAGAAGTCCGGGCGGAAGCGGGTCTGCAGTTCCGGCACAGTCCGGTTGGTGGCGGCGACGATGCGCATGTCGATCTGTATCTCGTGAGAACTACCGACGCGCTTGATGCGATGGTACTCCATGGCCCGGAGGAGCTTCACCTGCGTCTCCTGTCCGACGTCGCCGATTTCGTCGAGAAAGACGGTCGACCCCTGTGCCGACTCGAGGATTCCGGCCCGCTCGCCGGTGGCGCCGGTGAATGCGCCGCGTTGGTGGCCGAAGAGTTCGTCTTCAACCAGGTTGGGGCTGAGCGCAGCCATGTTGACGGTGAGAGGATACTGGCGGTCGCGATCGCCGTCGACGTAACGGTAGCTGCAGCGGTGCAGGGCATTGGCGACCAGCTCTTTGCCCACTCCCGGGCTGCCCAGCAGCAGGACGGTGGCATCGGACGGGCCGATTCGCTCGATTTCGTAGGCGAGGAATGCCATCTTCCGGGCGCGGCCGATGACCAGGTGATGCTCGGTCTCCCAGCGGCTGCGCTGTTCGTCGGTCAGCGGTCGGATGGCGAGCGCGTCGATGGACGAGGCGATCTTCGGGTAGTATTGATCGCCTACCGCTGCTTCGGGCACGAAGGAGCAGAGGCCGTATCCGGGCCGGATAATGAACTCCGAGAATTCGCTGGTCGATTCCATCCCGATGCGGCAGGAAACGAAGATGACGGGCGCGATCCGGTCTATGTTGTTCTGGCGCAGGTAGCCGTAGATGAGAAAGCCCTGCAGTGCCTTGATGTCGAGCGTGCGCCGCAGGGGCCGGAGTATTTCCGGGTAGTCAACCAGCTTCTTCTCGTCCTCGATATGGGTGAAGTCCACGTCCTGGACGATGAGCGAAACGAACCGGGACCGGTTCCGGCTGTACCACTGGCGAAGAGCGGCGAAGCAGTCGAGATGGACGTAGTCGAATTCGCGCGCCAGCCGGCCTCCGTCGTACCGGCCGATGTTCGCGACCAGGCTCTCGTAGCTGGTCGCAAGGTCGTCGACTACCAGTATGACGGGCCTAGACATCGCCTTGGCTCGGGGTAGCAGTCAACCGGTTAAGTGTATGGAGCACCAGGCGCAAGTCAAGCGACTGAGGCCCGCGAACAGTTCTGGCCTGGGTACATGGTGACCCCCTGAGAGAGGTAAGACGGTCAGCGGGAATTGCTCCGCGGAGATGGAGAGAGATGAGACGGAACGTGCGTGAGATTTGTCGGTCGGCAGGCGCTCGGATGCGCCCGGGCAGACAAGAAGAAGGGCATCGTGCTCAACGCCTGGCTGGTTACACTTGTGTGATGAATA
>Ga0194113_10008837_pt1 | contig 12304 bp, 9 predicted proteins | sample TA2MahC200mmetaG_FD_146193 | JGI IMG/M metagenome (GOLD analysis project Ga0194113, IMG submission 146193) | Freshwater microbial communities from Lake Tanganyika, Tanzania - TA2015017 Mahale Deep Cast 200m | ecosystem: Environmental > Aquatic > Freshwater > Lake | place: Tanzania: Lake...
TTGGCCATCGCGTCCGCCTTGCGCACGTCCGGATCGCGCGGGTGAAAATCGCAGTCCGCAATCGTGACGTTGTAGGACACGATCACCCGCTTCCCGATGCGGATGCGCTCGGCGCACATGAACACCGCGCCCACGAGCGTCGAGTCGTCGCCAACCTCGACCAGGCCGGTCGGCTCGACGTTGAACTCCGTCCACGTGTAAACCTTCACGCGGTCGCCGAGCGCCAAGCCTGGATTCCGCCGGCTGCGGAAACGTTTGAAGCTTTCCTTGCGCTCTAGGAAACAGCCGGCCCCCACCCGGATGTTGGTTGGCAACCCGGCAGGGTCCCAACCGCCCACGATGTCGTTCAGTTCGTCTGCGTTCATGCGCCCCCAATCTACAATCCTATGCCTCGCAGGAGGTCACCCAGCACACGGTCCGAGTCAAAGTGCGCCCGCGCCATCTGCCGCGCGCCCTGTTGGTGCCGCGCGTAATCGGCCTCCACCGCCTCGATCCCACGCACTGCTCCGTCCAGGTCGGCGAAAGCGAACAGTCCTTCGCCGGTGGGGATGAAGTCGGAAAACCCAGTATCCTGCACCACCACCGGTCGCCCTGCGGCCAAGTAGCACACCGACCGACAACTGAACCAGCCGCTGCGCGTAGCCACATACACGTTCTTCGCCACACTGAACTCGCCGCGCGACCGCTGAACGTAATGCCGATAATCCTCCAGGGTCCCCGATACGCCCTGCGCCTCCACCACCGACCAACCCAAACCGCGCCAGGCCTCGACCGGCGCCGCCGCACCCCCCACCGCTAACTCGAATCTCGCAGGCACGCGCCGGGGCAACTCCTGTACCTTGCCGAACTCCATCTCTTTGGTGCCGTACGTGACGCTCTGGTGGCGAATCGTCTCCGCGAAATTCTTCCACGTCAGGACCGTTGACCACTGTTCCCCAGGCGGTTCGGCCTGCCAAAGGTCGAGCACCGCCGGTGGCCGAGTCGGTTGCCACCGCAGTCCCATGTCCGGCAACACACAGTCCGGTTCGCCCAGACGCTCCGCATACGTGAAAAAGTAATCATGCGCCCGGTAACCGTTCGAGCCCTGCCAACCAGGTTGCGCATCCCAGCGCGGAAAATTTCGAAAGTGATTCCAGCCCGGGTCCGTGTCGATCAACACCTTCCGCCGGCACGGCATATACTCCTCGCGCAGCAGCGTGCCGCCCGAGACATTGAGGAAGACATCCGCACACGCCACCACCTTCGCCAACTCCGCCCGGGACACCCCAAACGATTGCCCATCCATGCAGCGGAAATGCCACCGCCGCCCTAACGTTGGCGAGAGCCGCGCGAGCGACGCGCCTAAGAACTCGACCCCGTATCGACCGTCCTCACCATACTCGCCGCGCCTCGGATCGTACGTCTGCCAACCTGTGTCTTCGAGGTAGTACACCTCGTACCCCAACCGCTCCAAGCCCAGCGCATATTGCGCATAATCCCACAGGACCCCGCCCACAGGGTAGCTGGCAATCATACCGGTGACGATCGCTTTCATCGTCGTCTGTGAGGCTCCAACTGCGCCGCGAGAAGGGAACGCAGCCGGGTCGCCACCGCGCGGTTCTGCGCGCGCGCTCTCTCGACGAATGCCACCGGTACTTCCTGTTCGGCCAAGCGCTCGAGGCGCTCCGGCAACCGCCCCACCGCGTCGAGGTCGACCACCCAGTCGCTGAGCCCAGCCGCAGCCATGAACGACTCGACCTTTCTATCCCCGGAGACCACCAGCACCCTTCGGCCCGTTGCTAACGCCAGGATGCACCCGTGCAGCCGCGAGGTGAGCACCAGGTCCGCGGCGGCATAGAGCTGGACGATCCGCTGCAGGGCCAACGTCTGGCCGGCGGGCAACAAGTTGTTCGTCTGGCTGTATACGCGACCGGTTCGTTCCGAAAAAGCTCGGCCCACGCGCACCATCTCCTCATAAACCTCCACCCCCACGTTGTCGAGATGGTCAACGTGCAGCAACCGTCCACGATCCGTCGGTGGCGCCGTGACCACGGAGATCAGCGCCGGGCAGGGCACCGGCTCAGCTAAGCCCGGCCGAGCAAGGTATTGCCGCGTCAACTCGTCCCGCACCACGCACAGCCGCGCGCGATCCACCATCGCCCCCAACAAAGGCAGCGGCAGCCGCGTGGCCTCGCGTTTCATGTCGCAACAACCCGCGCCCCAGATCGCAAAGGGCACCCGCTCGGCCATCGGGCGAAAGCCCTCCCAAAACGGGACAAAATAATCCATGAACAACCCGCCTCCGCCAATCACGATGAAATCCCGGTCCGTTGCGGTCTCGAGTGCGGCGAGGGTTTCGGGCACGAAAGGCGTGTCGCACAGGAGTTCGGTCACCCGCCACGGCGCTAACAGCGCCTGGATGCCCCGCGCCGACAGCCAGTCGCCTGCGTTCGATCGGTTGGCGAAGATGTGGTAAATCACAGGCGCAAGATCGAGAAGACCTCGGCGTAATTGCCCCCCGGCCAACTGTGCATCTCCCCACGGTACCGGTTCAACCCGAGTGCAGCTTGGTCGAACGCCACCACCGCGCACTGGCTGCGATAGGCCCGAATCGCCGCCCGCTTCCGATCCACAAACGCGGAAATGTCCACAATCTCGTCCAGCCGCTGCAGCGGCGTCCAAACCTCGAACATCCGTATCGCCGGGCGAATCATCGACGCACCCTCGCCCGCCAAGGCGGCGCGCAGCAACCGCACCGTCGCCCGATGATCGGGATGCTGCTCCCGCGGGTGCGGCAGGTAAATCACCGCCGGCCGCCGCCTCCGCAGCCGCCCCTCGAGCCGCCGCGTCAGCGCCGCCGTCGGCGCCAACCCGCCATCCGGCTCACCCCAAAACTCGACCCGGCCAATGCCCAACACCGCCGCCGCGCGGCGCGCCTCCCCCTCGCGGAGCTGCCGCGTGCGCGCGGGCGATTGGCCGTGCCCGCCACGTTCGCCCGAGGTCAGAAACACCACCTCCACCACGTCCCCCTCGACCACGTGCTTGCGCAACGTCCCACCGCAGCCGATGGCCTCGTCGTCCGGATGGGGGCTCAGCACCAAGACCCTTTTCATGACGTGATGGGCTGGGCGCCCCGCGCCTCTGGCAACGACTCGGGCGGATAGAGTCCCCAAGTCCGCACCGTCGCCACACGGCTCGCAAACCGGCGCTTGAACGGTTCGTCGCCCAATCCGAAGTCGAACGTGTGCGCGCCCTCGGCCAGCGCCGCCAGCAACAACTGCCGCAGCAGCACCGCCCCGGGCGACCGCTGCGCCCATTCGATGTCGAAGGTCGGCTTGTACCACAGGTAACTCCCCTGGTAACAGAAGCCATAGTGGAACGCGATCGGGCGACCCTCCCACAGCACGCGCGTGAAGCGGAGCCATCCTTCCGCCCCCGCCAACTCGGTCAGGCGCCGATAAAACCGCCGTTGCGCCTCGTCCGTGAACAGACTCGGGTACGGTGTCCCCGCCCATCGCGCCAGATGCTGGGCGAAGAAATCCTCCAGATGCGGCCCGATTGCCGCCGCATCCCGCATCTGCTCGACCGTCAACTCCCCAGCCCGCCGAAACCAACGCTCGCGCCGCACCAAGTTGTCCTTCTCTGCAGCCGTCCGGGCCGCACCGGGGTCCTTGGCCAAGTCCAGCGCCGGCGCCGGCAACTCGCCTTCATCGAACAACACCAGCCCGAGCCGGCCAGCCACCTCGCCCAGCAACCTCCCCGTCGGTGACCCTACTGGCACATGGTAGAAGCGGAACCCGAGGAACCCAGGCACCGCCGCCCGCGCCCGATCGAGCAACGCCGCCAGCGTTCCCGCACCGCCCACATCCCCCACGAAATCGAGGTAGTCCGATCCACCCGAGCCGGTGAAGAAGATCATGCCGCCATCGCAGAACAACGGCGCGACCCCGTCGAGTTCGCCGTCGCGCTCCGCCGCCACCCAGAGCAGGTCTCCCCGACCGAAACACTCCCACCAGGCGGTCTGCCAGGCCAACGTCAGAAAGACCGTCTCCGTCGGTCCGGCGGGCAGCAAACGCTGCCACCGCGACCGCGTCAACCGCGCGTCGCTAATCCCAGTCAGCATCGTGGTCAGGGCTAAGTCGTCCATGGTGCCGGCTCAGGCGCTCGTCGCGGCGGTTCGCGCCGCCACGGTGGTGAAGAAGGCCTCGATCCGCTGCAAGCAGCGCGAGCGCTCCGCTTCCTCGGACACGAACCGACGCGCGCGTCGGCCCATCTCTTCGCGCCGACCGGGGTCGCCCAACAAGGACCGCAGGGCCGCCGTCAACGCCGGCACGTCCCGCGGAGCCACAAGCAACCCATTCTCGCCGTGCTGAATCACTTCCGCCGCGCCGCTCCCCGCGCAGGCAATCACCGGCAGACCGCAGGCCATCGCCTCGAGATAGACGAACCCAGGCCCCCCCTCGTAAACCGACGGTGCCGCGAACACATGAGCCTGGGTCAGTTGCTCGGGCAACTCCTCCCTCGAGACATACCCGACCAACTCGAGTATGCCCTCGACCCCAAGTCGGCTCGCCTCAGAACGCAGCTCCTCGACCACCTTGGGTTCGCCTCGGCCGAGAATCCTCAGGTGCAGCCCCGGAATCTCGCCCGCCAACGCCGCACTGGCGGCCAGCAAGTCGAAAACCCCCTTGTTCCGCGCCACCCGCCCCACGAAGGCAATCGTTGGCCGGCGCGACGGGCGTCCTCGCCCCGGCGCGAAGTGCACCGTGTCGATCCCGGTATGGATGACGGGCGTGCGCTCCGCGTCGAGCCCGTAATGCTTGGCGCACCAGTCCACCGAGCAGCGGCTCGAGGAATACACCGCGTCGGCCAACCGGAGGCAAGTCGACTCGATGAACGTCCCCACGCGATAAAACTCCGAGTCCAAAGCCGGCCAATGCAGGGCGTGGGCGAACATGACCAATGGACCGTGCAAATGGATCGCCACCGGGACGCGATGCCACCTCGTCCGGTTCAGCAAAAACGCGTAGGCCTCGCCTCCCCACTCCGGAAAATCGATCAGCTCCAGCTTCACCCGCGCCGCCAACTCGCTCGCCGCCGCAGCCACCTCGACACTGTAACTGAGCCAATCGACCAACTCGGTGTGAACCGGGAAACGGTCCGCCGGCGCGGGAAGGCGGAGGACTTGCACGCGGCCGGTTTGGGTCTCGGTTCGTCGGCCGCAGGGTGAGCGCGACAGGACGTAGACCTCGTGACCCATGGCCGCCAACCCATGCGCCTTAAGGTAAGTCTGCGTGCCAATCCCGCCTTTGGCCGTCTCGGGCGGGTACTCCTGCGAGACGAGGCAGATCCTCATGTCGCACCCCCTTCGCACTGGAGGGCGCTCAGCCGGCGGTAGACGCCGCTGCGCGCCAGCAACTCATCGTGCGTACCCCCCTCGCAGATCCGCCCCCCTTCTAGCACGCAAACCCGCGTCGCCCGCCGCACCGTCGACCACCGGTGCGCGATCAGAATCGTCGTTCGCCCCTCCATCAAGCGGTACATGCCCTCGAGCAAGACCGACTCGGTCTCGCCATCCAGAGCCGAGGTCGGTTCGTCCAGAATCAGCACCGGCGCGTCTTTCAGGAGCGCCCGGGCGATGGCCAATCGTTGGCGTTGACCGCCCGATAGAGTGGCGCCGCGCTCGCCGATGACGGTGTCGTACCCTTGCGGCAGTTGGCGGATGAACTCGTCAGCCTGGGCCGCCACAGCGGCACGGACCACCTCGTCGCGGCTCGCGGCGGGTCGAGCGTAGGCGATGTTCTCCGCCACGCTCAGCGGCAGCAGAAAGGGGTCCTGGAGGACCGTCGAGATCTGGCGGCGCAGACTGGCCAGGGTCAACTCGCGCAGATCGACCCCGTCCAACGCGATGTGACCCTCCCACGGATCGTAGAGCCGCGGGATCAACGCGAGAACAGTACTCTTGCCGGCGCCGCTGGCGCCCACCAGCGCGATCGTCTCACCGGGCCGACCCTCGAGGTCGAGATCGCGCAAAACCGGCCGCCCCGGCTCGTAGCCGAAGGTGACACCCTCGAATCGGATGTGCCCAGCACCCATCCCGTGCCGAGCGGCGCCCGCCCAAACCCGGGCTCCGGGCCGCTCCGTCACCTCCGGGGCGCGGTCGAATACCTCGAAGACACGCTTGGCCCCGGCGGCGGCCGAGGCGAGGTTCGTCGACAGATAGGCCAGCGTCTCGAGCGGCGCATAGAGCGAAGCCACGTAACTCAGAACAACCACCAGGCCGCCCACGGTCAGGTCACCCGAAAGCACGCGAAATCCCCCAAAGGCAAGCACCGCAGCCGTGCCAAGTGCACTCACCGTGCCAGTGCCCACCTTGAACTGGAGCTGCGAAGAAGTGAGGCGAAGGTAGGCGGAGTCGCTGTCGCGCCAGGCCCCATCCAAGCGCCGTTGTTCGCGGTCTTCCTGGGCGAAGGCGCGCACGAGGGGGAGCGCGGTCAGGGTCTGTTCGGCCCTGGCCATGGCGACGCCCTGACAGGCGTAATAGGCGTAGCTGCGTCCGTTCATGGGACCGGCGAAAAACCAGATGCACACACCCAGCAACGGCGCCACCCCCAGCGCGATCATGGCCAGAGCGGCGTCGAGGTTCCACATCACCCCTAGCATGCTCGCCAAGGTCACCAGCGACGTCACCAGGGGCAACCCAGCCTCGACGACCAGTTCGCGGACGCAACCCGTGTCACTCGTGACCCGCTTGACCAAGTCGCCTGTCGGTTGCCGGCCGTGAAACCGCAGCGACATCCGTTGCAGATGGCGAAACACATCCGCGCTCAAGGCGTAGACCATGCGCGCGCCCGCCCCAACCTGGAGGTACTGCTGAACCATCTTGCCCAACCAACCGACCAGAAACAGAACGATCGTGCCCAAGGTCAACCACGCCAACAAACCAGGCCTGGACGCCCCGCCAGGTAACGACTCGAGCCAACCCGCCGGCGCCGGCAACGCCTCGCCCTCGAGCACGTTGTCAATGATCAGCTTTAACGGCCAAGGCCGCAGCACGTCCATCGCTACCGTCAGCACGATGCACCCCAGAATGAGCAGCAGGCTGCGCCACTGGCCCAGGCCGTACCGCCCCAGTCGCATCCACCAGACGTCCACACCCATGCCGGTAGGGCCCGCGATCCCCGGCGTGCCGACGGCGCCCAAGTCCGAGGGACCAGTCGCTCCACCGGCCACATCGGCCCCCGTGCCCGGCAACATCCCTTCGGCGGATCGACGATTCATGCCGCCACCTCCGCGGGGAGTTGGGATCGGCTTTCCTGCAATCCCATCGAGCGCGCGTAGGTCCCCCCCCGCGCCAGCAACTGCGCCGGCGTCCCCTCCTCGACCACCCGCCCCTGCTCGAGCACCAGCACGCGATCGGCCTGGCGCACCGTCGAGTGCCGGTGCGCGATGATCAACGTGGTTCGACCCGCCCTCAACACCTCGACCGCCTCCAGGATTGGGGCCTCGCTCCAACCGTCGAGGGCCGAGGTGGGTTCGTCCAGGATGAGCACCGCCGCGTCCTTCAACATCGCGCGGGCAATCGCGATGCGCTGCCGTTCGCCACCCGACAAGGTGGCGCCTCGCTCGCCCAGGACCGTGTCGTAACCCTCCGGCAGCCGCCGAATGAACTCGTCCGCATTCGCCGCGCGCGCCACCGCCACAACCTCCTCGCGGGTCGCCTCCGGCCGGCCGTAGGCGATGTTCTCCGCCACACTGAGCGGGAGAAGGAACGATTCCTGGAAGACCAAGGCGATCTGCGCCCGCAACTCCGCCAATCGCACGTCGCGCAGATCGTGCCCGTCCAGCGTGATCCGCCCCGACCACGGGTCGTAAAACCTTGCGACCAACGAGGCCAACGTGCTCTTGCCGGCACCCGTGGCACCCACCAATGCAACCGTTTCGCCCGGCCGCACCTCGAACGTTACGCTCTCGACCGCCGGCCGGCCCGGCACGTAACCGAAGGTGACCTGCTCGAAGCGGATTGCGCCCCTAGGGCCAGCGGCCGATGCCACTCGCGCGATCGCCCCAGTCCGCTCCACCACCTCGTCCTCGCCGCTGCGGAGGACCTCGAGGACGCGATCGATGCTGGCCTCGACCGGTTTAAGCGCCCCGTAAAGCTTGATCAACCCCTCCGCCGCTCCCTGCAACGTCCGCAGGTAGGCCAAGAACACCATGAAACCGCCAATCGTCAGCGCGCCCGCCAGCACCTGTCGCCCACCCACATAGACAATCAGCGCCGTCCCCGACACCGCGATCAAACCCGTGACCAGCGTGTAGTGGCTGGTGACCAGGGCGCCGCGCTGCGAGACCGCCACCGAGTCGGCCGCCAGCGCGTGGAACCGGTCCCAGTTCCGATGTTCCGTGGCGAACGCCTGGACGACCGGGATCGAGGAGAGCGTCTGGTGAACGAAGCTGACCAACCGCGCTCGAGCCTCGCGGGCCAGTCGAGCTCGCCGCTTCAGCGGGTTGCCGAACTTGACAGTAGCCCAGGCCATCAACGGTGCCGTCAGCAGAGAATAAACGGCCAACTCGGCGTTCAGTTGCCACGCCACCACACCGAGCGCGCCCAGCATGATCAACTGCTGTGCAGGAGAGATCAGGAGACCGTCGGTCATCTGGTACACGCACCAGGTGTCGCTCGTGAGCCGGTCGAGCGAATCGCCAACCGGCTGCTGCTGATGATAGCGGAACGAACGGCGTTGCAGGCGGCCGAAGACGTCCCCGGCCAACTCGCGTACCATGCGCTGGCCGGCAACCGCCCAGGACCACGTCAACCCGACGTCCAGGAGACTGTTGAGGGCGAAGATGCCGAGACTCGCCGCTCCCGCGCCCACAATCAGCACCACCGGACCGACCTCGATTCCGAACCTGGCCAACGCGCCGCCTACGGCGTCAGGCACCGGAATACCGCTCAAGGCGTAGTCGACCAGCACCTTCATCGGCCAAGGCTGGAGTGCAACCGCCAACGAGCTGAGCAACGTCAGCACGCCGATCGTCAGCAGCCGCCGCCACTGCCGGAACGCATATGGCGCTAACGAACGATAGGCCGCCACACTCATCGCGGACGCCCATCGTCATGTGGGCTTTGCCCCCCCTCGCCAACCGCCGCACCACCGCCGACCACCCTGTCCGTGCCGACACCTTGGTCATCGGGATCGTTGCCGCGCCGGATCGCCTGCCGGACTTCCGCCAGACCCGACATCGCCTCGAAGAGGACCCGCGCACAGGCCAGGCCCACAACCGCGGCCAGAACGGCGCTCGCCCCCCACCCGCCATCCCACGCCGCCACCACCGCCAGCAGCGCCAGCCATCCCACCGCCGCCAAGGGCAAGCCTGCGTACTTGGGCCAGAGCCGGAAGCGGAACATCTGTCGCCCCCCGCCGTGCTCCTCGACCGCCATCCGCAACCGCACGGTCGAGAGCAAACCGCCGCGCAACTCGAGATCCCAATCGTCATACGGCCCGCCCGCTTGCACCACGCCGCCCCCGGCGCGGAGCTGAGCCGACACCCGCTCCAGGCGCCGCGCCGGTTCCTGCCACCGTTCACACCAACTCGCCTCGTGCCGAGCGCACGGCCAGGACAGCCGCCACGGTAGCCGCGTTCGCCACGGCAACAGACCCTCGCGGAGCCGGCCGACCAACCTCGCCAGCGGTTGAAGGAGGTGCAGAAACGCCGTTAGGAGACGCAACGCCATCAGCTTCATCCCGCGCACGCGTTGATACGGAAACACGGCATCCACCGCACTCAAACATGCATGCCCCAGACTGGTCGCCACCACCAACAACAAGATCGGCCCCGCCCATAGCAGCCGTGGCCAAATCGCCCCCAACCCCGTCAACAGCCCGAGCCCGCTCGCCACCAGAAACCACTCCGGCAAGGTCGGCCAAACCTGCACCAGGCGAGGCGAGTTCCGCTCGAGCGTCTGGAAGGGCGCACTGCCCCAAACGCCTTGGTACACCCGGTCCGGACTTCCCAACAGATGCGTCAGGCCCCGCCCGTAAATGCGGCCGCGCCATTTCGCATGACCCAGCACGTTGTATTGCTCGGGCCATTTGCGCTCGAGCAGCGCCTCCGCCTGACCGTACCCCCGCTGCTGCCGCCAGTAGCCCTTCACCGAGTTGCGGCAATGATGCCAAACCATCGCGCCCGGACTGTACCCGATCCGCCCGCCGTGCTCCTGCAGCCGCCAGCAAACGTCCACATCGTCCCCAGCCGTGCGAAACCGCGCATCGAACCCGCCCACCGCCTCGAGCTCGGCTTTGCGAAACGCCATGTTGCAGCCTGGAATATGCTCCGCCACTCGATCGGATAACAACACATGCACCGGTCCACCCGGCGAATTGTCCACACACTGCGCCACCACCCCCGAGCCCGGCGGCAAGATGTTCGGCCCCCCCACCGCCGCGTAGTCTCCCGCGGCAAACGTCGCCGCCAAAAACGTTAGCCAATCCGGATCGGGCCACGCGTCGTCGTCCAAATACGCCACCAACTCCCCGCCCGCCGCCGCAAGACCCGCGTTGCGCGCGCTGCTCAAACCCCGGTTCTCGGTGCGGATCACGCGAAAACCGAACTCGCCAGCCAACGCCGCCGTCCGGTCCGTCGATCCATCGTCGACCACAATGACCTCGAAGTTCGAGTAGGCGAGGGCGCGCAGCCCTTGACAGCATTGCCGAATCGTCCGCGCCCCGTTCCGCGAACAAACCACCACCGATACCCTCGGCCAACTCCCGCCCCCCTTAAACGGCACCTGCTCGATTGCCGTCCGCACCGCCTCCCAGGCCTGCTTCGGTGTCCGATCCCGCCGTACCAAACCGAAATCCCAATCCTCGATGTCCGCCCCGCCGCGATGCCACTCGTCGGTCCAGGCAAAGACAAAGCAGCCCGCACCCGCCTGCTCGAAGACGGTCCGGATCTGCCAGTCCAGCGACCGGGCCTGCGCCGCTTCGCCGTGCCGGCGGCTGTCCAACCCCAACTCGGTCAACAAGAGAGGCCGGTCACCGGCCAGGTTCTGCAGCCGCGCCAGGTACGACTCGAGCCGCTCCCGCCGTTCGAGGTACACGTTGAAACAGACCACCTCCAGAAACGGCAGTTCGAGATATTCGGTCGATGGATAATTCACATACGTCACCCACGCCTCCGGGTCCTCTTCCTTCGCCGCCAGGTAAAGCTGGCCCAGGAACCGCTCGATCGGGCGCCGGCCGTGCCACCGCACGATCGAGGCCGGAATCTCGTTGCCCACCGCATAACCTAAAACCGCCGGATGCCCCGCACACGCGCGCACCCCGCGGCGAGCCTGCGCCACGATCGTCCGAGCTCGCGCCCGACTGTCTAGGAACGTGATGTGCTGTTCCCAAGGCAATCCCACCAACACCCGTAAGCCATGCTCCTGCGCCACGTCCAACAGCCACCGCGGCGGCACACTGTACACCCGGACGCAGTTCAAACCCGTCGCCGCCATAGCCGCAAAATCCGCCCCTACCCGCTGCGGATCGTTGAACTCCTGACCGGCAGCATCCGGCCGAAAGGTCCCGTACGTGACGCCCTTGGCGTAGAACTTCGCGCCGTCGGCCCACAGGAATTTCCCCCGGGCCTGCACACGGCTCCGGCAAATCGGACGGACGTGGCCCGCCGCGCGCTGCCCCTCATCTGCTTCCGCTAATGGGCGATCCGCCAAGGCCCAACGACGGCTTCTCCAACGCTCGGCGTCAGGTTGCTTCCGGTCACATGGGCGATCTACGAGTCTGGTGTCCGAGCTCATCTTGCGGCGCATTCCACGGGAGCAGGCTAGATCCGATGGCATGGCAGGCTGTCCCCACACCTTAGCCCAACGCAACACGCCTAGCGTCGCGACCACCGTCCGCGGGGAGAAGCAGCCAGTCTCTTGCCATCAAGACGGCGACTGGATACCACAAGGGATCTTTCTATGCAAGCCTCAGATGCAATGACCCTCTACCTCCCTAACACACGGGCCGACCTTCCTTGCCGGTTGCCCAACCAGCACCCCTCAGTCGTCGCTCATCCGGGTCCAGTCCTGATCCACGTCTGTCACTCGGTGACCACTGATCTGTCGAAGACGAGAACCGCTCCGCCCTCCAATATGGTGACCGATGACGAGCAACCCTGGAGGGGCGAGTTCCACGAGCCCCCGATCCCAAACCCGAACCCGGCCAACCAAGGCGTCGCGGAGCTCCGCCCTCCAATCCGATGACCGCTAAAGCAGCAACCTTGGAGGGGCGAGTTCCACGAGCCCCCGATCCCAAACCCGAACCCGGCCAACCAAGGC
>Ga0194113_10008847_pt1 | contig 12295 bp, 10 predicted proteins | sample TA2MahC200mmetaG_FD_146193 | JGI IMG/M metagenome (GOLD analysis project Ga0194113, IMG submission 146193) | Freshwater microbial communities from Lake Tanganyika, Tanzania - TA2015017 Mahale Deep Cast 200m | ecosystem: Environmental > Aquatic > Freshwater > Lake | place: Tanzania: Lake...
TGCGCTCGGCAAACCAGCGCTTTTTCCGTCGTTTCTCCTACATGGAAGAGCTTTGCCGCCAGCGCAACGTTAATATCGGCGACCTGTCCCTGGATGAGCAAAACGCCCTGTGGGAGGAAGCTAAGAGAGTGAAAGACTGACGATATGCTTTCATCTGGTACTTTTCGGAGTGCTACACCTGTTAGATTTGTTGAGCTTCTGTGCAGCTTCTGGTAAAGTAATTGAGGACGGAACGATAAGGGAAGTTGGAGCAGACCATTGACAAACAAACAAAGTATTCTGGCTAAGATTCCGGTGATATTTTTCGAGGAGGGAGACAAGCTTATAGCCTATTCCCCCGCTTTAGACCTCTCCACCTGCGGGGATAACCTGGAACAGGCTAAGAAGAGATTTGCCGAAGCTGCCACCATTTTTATCAATGAAGCCAGCCAGATGGGCACCTTAGAAGAGGTTCTGGCAGAGTGCGGATGGCAAAAAACGCCTTCCGGTCAGGCGTGGACTCCTCCTCTCTATGTAGGACAACTACAGGAAGAAATAGAAATACCAGCGGTGCGCTAGCAATTGGCTCGGCTTACGCCAATTCACTACCAGAAATTTGAAGCCTTCCTTTTTTATCCTCAATAATTTGAGGACGTTGGGCATAAGCCGAGAGGAATACCTGAGGATTTTGGAGGAATTATGAATGATGGGAATGGTCGGGGCGAGAGGACTCGAACCTCCGACCTCAGCGTCCCGAACGCTGCGCGCTAACCAGACTGCGCTACGCCCCGCGAGTCTTTATTATAGGCTGCTTTAACTTCTGAAGCAAGAATAGTAAACTTAGAGACGCCTTCACCCTCACCCTGACCCTCTCCCGTCGAGGGAGAGGGTATTTAGATGGTTTGCCTCTCAGGGGAGAGGGAAAGCGTCATTCTGAGGGAGGGTAGCGACCGAAGAATCTGGGGGCCAAAGAAGAGGCATCAAGATTCTTCGCCCCGACGAATCGGGGCTCAGAATGACAGGCATAAGTTATGAAATACTGTGTGCTTATAATCGATGGGGCGGCAGGCTGGGCGCTGCCTGAGCGCGGGAATAAGACCTGCCTGGAGCTAGCCCGCACGCCCAACCTGGACGCCCTGGCGCAAGAAGGGCTGATGGGGATGGTACGCACTGTACCAGCCGGCATGGAACCCAGCAGCGCCTGCGCCTGCATGTCGGTCCTGGGCTATGACCCTCGAGTCTATTACCGCGGGCGGAGCGGCATCGAAGCCAGGAGCATGGGCATTCCCATTGCTGAGGATGAGGTCGTCTTCCGCTGCAACTTGGTGGCTGTGCGCGATGGCAAGATGTGGAGCTACAGCTCTGGCCATATCACTACCGAAGAGGCAAAAACCCTGGTGGCTGCTTTGAGCCAGGAACTTGGTAGCGACAGCGTGCAATTCTATCCCGGCGTCAGCTACCGACACCTATGCAAAATAAAGGGACATCCTGAGACGCTCCAGGCCGTCTGCACCCCACCGCACGATATCCCCGATAAGCCCATAGTTGGTTACCTGCCGCGCGGTGAGGGCAGCAAGCTATTAAGAGAATTGATGATGCGTTCGGAGCCTGTGCTCAAGGAGCATCCGGTGAACAAAAGCAGAAAGGCTCGGGGTGATATACCTGCAACTACCATCTGGCTCTTCTGGGGCAGCGGCCAGATACCTGAGATGCCTCCATTCAAGCAGACCTATGGCATGGAAGCCGCCATGACATCGGGCGTGGACTTGCTTCGCGGCCTGGCACGCATGGCAAGCATGGAGGTTCTGGAAATCCCCGGCGTCACTGACGGCATGGACAACGACTGCACCGCCCAGGCTACCGGGGCACTGAGGTCGCTGCAGAAGCATGATTTAGTAGCCATACATGTTGAAGCGCCTGATGAGGCAGCCCACGGAGGCTCCGTCAAAGATAAGATTGAGGCAATAGAGAGAATAGATAAGGAGGTGGTAGCCCCAATACGTGCCTGGAATAAGGGCGCATTGCGGGTTTTGATTTTGCCCGACCACCCCACGCCTATAAAAATCCAGACGCATACCGACGAGCCAGTTCCCTTTTTACTATGGGGACCTGGTTTTGTTGCCAATGGAGCCAGGCGCTTCACCGAGACAGAGGCAAGTGCCAGAAATCTGTCAATCGAAGAAGGGCACAACATCATGACAATGCTGGTGAAGCCCGCATGATTGGAAAACGAGACGGCGATGGACTAAAATAGTAAACACCTTTTAGTATTTAGGGGAAAATCATGGCTCTAGTAGTTCAAAAATATGGTGGCAGCTCGGTCGCCGACGCCGAGAAGATTAAAAACGTTGCCCGGCGCATTGTAGCCACCAAGGAAAAAGGCAACGAGGTAGTTGTGGTGGTCTCGGCCATGGGCAAGACCACGGATAACCTGATTCAACTTGCCAAGGAGCTAAATCCCAGGCCGGAAGATAGGGAGCTTGACGTCCTGCTCTCAACTGGCGAGATAGTTACCAGCACCTTAATGGCTATGGCGCTGCATGGTATGGACCATCAAGCGGTGAGTCTAACCGGCCAGCAGGCGGGTATCCAGACCGATTCCAGCCACGGCCGCGCTCGCATCACCAGGATAGAGCCTAAACGTATTGTTAAAGAGCTTGAACAAGGCAACATCGTCATCGTAGCCGGCTTCCAGGGGATAACGCCCGACCTTAATACCACCACGCTGGGTCGAGGCGGTTCCGACACCACGGCTGTGGCCCTGGCGGCCAGCCTCAAAGCGCAGACTTGCGAAATCTATACCGACGTCGAAGGTGTATTTACTGCTGACCCCAGGCTCGTTCCCGAAGCCAAGAGGCTTAAGGAAATAGGCTACGAGGAGATGCTGGAGCTAGCCACCTATGGCTCTAAGGTGATGCATCCCAGGGCGGTGGAGCTGGGAGAGGTCTACAGAATGCCCATACTGGTGGCCTGTAGCTTCAATGACAACCCAGGTACTCTTATTCATGGAGGGGTTTCTATGGAACAGAGAAACAAGGTGCGCGGAATTGCTCATGATTTGAATGTGGCTAAAGTCACTGTGCTCGGCGTTCCTGACCGACCGGGCATAGCTTCAGCCATTTTCGAACCTCTGGCCAAAGCCAACATCAGCGTTGACACCATAGTCCAGAACGCCAGCGTCAAGAACTTGACCGACCTGACCTTTACCGTAGCCATAGGAGACCTGGAGAAGGCACTGGAGCTGATAGAACCGATTGCCAAATCAATAGGCGCTTCTAAATGCGTAAGCGATTCTACGCTGGCTAAGGTAAGCATAGTGGGTACGGGTATGCTAAATGCGCCTGGCTATGCCGCTACCATGTTCCGGGCACTGGCGGAGCAGAAGATCAACATCCAGCTTATAACCACATCCGAGATAAGGATAACGTGCATCATAGCTGAGGATAGTGCAAAGGATGCCGTTAAGGCGCTACACAAGGCCTTCGAGCTGGAGAGGCTAGAGATTTAGACTATACCGAGACGACTTCCTTAATACCGGGAACGCGTTCCTTTAGCGCTCGCTCGATGCCATTCTTCAGCGTCATGGTGGACATAGGGCAACCCGCGCAGGCACCGGTGAGTTTCAAGCTAACCACACCGTCCTTAACCTCCACCAACTCCACATTTCCACCATCGGCCACCAAATTAGGCCGTATTAAGTTCAATATCTCTTCTACTTTTTCTTTCACGGTATCTCCTTCTCAGAGTGCGCTCGGTGACTTACAAACGTTGTAGGCTAACATAGCCTTCACAATTTGTCAAAAAGCTGGCTGCGAGAGGACGCGTGTTTCCCTATTTGTTCATCACATAGGTGTCTTTCAAGGCATATACAAAGTCCGTCCACACTCTGTCGAACTTACCTTGGTCCAGGATAGGCTTCCTGAGCATCTTCGTCAGTATCGCCTCTTGCGGCTTGGTGTTTTCGTAGTTTGAGTATACCACTAGCGCATACTGCGAATAGTCTCTGACGATGAAACTAAAGATCTCATTTACTATGTCATGGTCAATACGGTAGATATTCACGTTCTCCAGGATTAGCTGGGCGTAGACGATGAGCGTGAATAGCTCTCCTACTGCCAGCATATAGTCCACGTTGCCGCTTTGTTCCTTGGTGGGAGGGGCTGTGAGCAACATCTCTTTGAACAATTCTAATTGCTCTCTGAACAGGTTGACATTGGGAATGTTGAAGTCTGCATATACCTTGCCATAGTTAGGAAAAGTCACCTTGCCCAGTCCACCAGCACGCTGCTTAAAAAGGTATGCGTCATTCGATGGATCGTTTCTGCGGGGGATATCGGGATAGTCAACGGTGTTGAGGAAGTAGTTGGTAATGAACTTAATAATCAGAGCCATATTTACATGTGTTGTCCCCTCCAGCTTGGGCAACATGCCTATATCCCTGATTGCCATTTCGAAATAGGTATCCTGTTCAAATCCTTTGGCCGCGACGATATCGTGCAACAACTGGATTACTTTTTCGCCCTGGCTGGTCACCTTCATCTTGACTACAGGGTTATACAGAAGATAGCGGCGGTCTTCGTCTGAGGCGGATTTCATATAGTCTGCTGCCCTCAGCGCAAACAGCTTCATGGCTACCAATCTGGTATAGGCTTCGGTGAACATTTTCTTCACGTGGGGGAAATCGGTGACATACTGGCCATAAAGATTTCTGTGTGAAGCGTGGTTAATGGCCTCATATAGGGCGTGTGTGCAGATACCGACAGAGCACCATCCCAATTCGTATTTACCCACATTGACTGTGTTCAGGGACGAGTCCCAGGCAAGTTGTCCACGTGAGATGATGTCTGCTTCGGTAATGGGATAGTCGGTGAGAGTATACTCGGCAACGTAGCCCTGCCGGCAGCCGGAGGTACATATTCTGGAATGCTTATAGCTCGGGTGCTGCGAGTTGACCACGAAGAACACATAATCCCCCGTATCTGCAAACCTACCGAACGTGGAGAGCATGGGTGCAACATTGCCATTGCCGATATAGTACTTGCTCCCATTTGCGAGGTAAGTGCCATCTTTCTGCGGATGAAGCTTCATGTCGCTGGCATAAAGGTCAGCGCCGTGTTCCTTTTCCGAAAGCCCAAAGGCAAAAATGTTGCCTTCCTTGAGGAGTTTGGCAGCTTTGTGCTTAACCTCCTCGTTAGTTCCCATCCATATAGGGCCAAGCCCCAGGATGGATACCTGCCATGCGTACCAGTAACTGATTCCATAAAAACCTAGAATCTCATTGTATTCTTCAATCCTCCACATATCCCAGCGCGAGTCAGCGTCCCCATAGCCGGAAGGGGTAAGCAGCGTGGCGAAAGTCTGCTCTTTCTTGATAAAGTTGAGGAAGTCATCGTACCAGGTCATTGCCTGGTCATCTTCCTTTATCTTTTTCAGCCCTTTGCTCTCGAAGAAATTTATGGTCCGCAGCATTACCTCTCTGGTTTTTGGGTCGGTGTGTTGTCTGTTGTAGTTCTTGGGATTGAGTAAAATCACGGGCTGCCTCCTTCTATCTTCTTGAAGTCTGACTATTGTATTCCCCATATCCGCATAATTTCAATGTACCACGTCTCGCTCACCTAGCCGTGACCAGGCTGGCCAAATATGTGCTGAATTTGACTTGTATTGATGCAATGTCTGCTATAAAATTAACTGATTGCACAGGGCCATGCCCTTGAATCTATTCTGTGCAAAGCGAGTACGGAGACAAGAATGCCTGATCGAGAAGAGGATAAGGCAAGACTAAGACGGAAGGCAAGCCAGGAAGCTATTGCTTTGGCTATGCAGAGCCGATGGCAGGAAGCAGTGGTGGTCAACCAGAACATCATTGATAACTTCCCTACCGATGTAGATGCCTATAACCGAATGGGTCGGGCATACACAGAACTGGGCGAATTCGCCAAAGCCAAAGAAGCCTATAGCAAGACGCTGGAGCTAGACCCGGATAATGCTATCGCCCAGAAAAACCTGAACCGCCTGTCCCTGCTGCGGGAGCCCAAGGTGCCGGTGCGAGAAGAACGGCGCGAAGTGGCACCAAACCTGTTCATCGGAGAGATGGGTAAGGCTGGTGTAGTGAACTTGCAGAACCTGGCCCCTGAAGAGGTGCTGGCGCAGATGGCTGCGGGCAACCGAGTCAATTTGAAGGTGAGAAACGGGCAACTCATCGTTGAAAACGAAGATGGCGAATACCTGGGGATGGTGGAACCACAGCACGGCCTGCGCCTGGCCAAGCTAATGGAAGGCGGCAACAGATACATTGCAGCCATAGTTAGCATGGACCATGATAAAGCACGGATACTGGTGCGCGAGACATTCCAGCATCCCAGCCAGGCCGGTCGTCTTTCCTTCCCGGTTAAGGCCATGGAAGGCTTCCAGCCCCATGTCAGAGACACATTGCTAAGGCATGGAACTGTTGAAGAGGAAGCGTTGGAGGAAGTCGAGTTCGCTGAACTGGAGGAAGGAGAACTGCTGCCCAATGGCTTCTCCATATTCGAAGGCGTCCCAGCCGTAGAAGAAGAAGAGGAGATGCCTCTGGAAGAAGACCTGATAGAAGAGGATTAACTAGATGGAAATAGGTACAGTCAGGCCAATACTTATTGAGGAGGAGATGAAAAGCTCCTACCTCGACTATGCCATGAGCGTAATAGTTTCACGTGCACTGCCTGACGTGCGCGATGGCCTAAAGCCGGTGCACAGGCGAATCCTTTTTGCCATGGAGGAGCTGGGATTCCGGCATACTGGCCCTTATAAGAAGAGCGCCCGCATAGTTGGCGAAGTCCTCGGTAAATACCACCCGCATGGAGATGCTCCGGTCTACGAGGCCATGGTGAGGATGGCGCAGGACTTCTCCATGAGGTATCGGCTGGTAGATGGACAGGGTAACTTTGGCAGCATGGACAACGACCCACCAGCAGCTATGCGCTATACCGAAGCACGCCTGTCCAGGATAGCTGCCGAGATGTTGGTTGACATCGATAAGGATACCGTCGATTTCGTCCCCAACTTCGATGACACTTTGAAGGAGCCGTCAGTTCTGCCGGCCAGGTTGCCCAACCTGTTGGTGAACGGCTCGTCTGGCATAGCCGTGGGCATGGCAACCAACATCCCTCCGCACAATTTAAGCGAGATTTGCGATGCTATCAACCATCTCATCGATAATCCCGATGCCGACGTTGACGACCTGATGCGCTTCGTCAAAGGCCCGGATTTTCCCACCGCCGGCATCATCATGGGCCGTGAGGGCATCAAGAGCGCCTACGCCGGCGGTCAAGGCAAGTTCGTGGTCAGGGCAAAGGTGGATGAAGAAAGCACCAAGAGCGGACGCGAGATGCTGGTCATCACCGAGCTCCCCTACCAGACCAACAAGGCAGCCCTGGTGGAGAGGATAGCGGAACTGGCCAGGGAAAAGAAGATTGAGGGCATAGGCGAAGTCCGCGACGAGTCCGACCGGCACGGCATGAGAGTGGTGATAGTGCTGCGCAAAGAAGCTCAGCATATCAAGGTGCTCAACAATCTCTACAAGTACACTCCCATGCAATCTTCCTTTTCCATCAACATGTTGGCCTTGGTGGACGGACAGCCGCAGGTCTTGAGTCTCAAGGAAGCGCTTACTTGCTACATAGATTTTCGGCGCGAGGTCATCACCCGCCGCTCCAAGTTCGAGCTGCAGAAGGCAAAGGACAGAGCACATATCCTGGAAGGATTCAGGATTGCCCTGGATAATCTGGACGAAGTCATACAGACAATCAAGAAGGCAGATAACGCCGAGGCTGCTAAGACCAGCCTGATGAAGAACTTTAAATTGTCGCAGATACAGGCGCAAGCCATCCTGGATATGCAACTGCGCCGATTGGCCAAGCTGGAACAGCAGAAGATAATAGATGAATATAACGAGGTCATCAAGACTATCGCCTATCTGGAAGACCTTCTAGACAATCCCAAGAAGATACTCTCCCTCATCCAGCAGGATGCCATGGAGTTGAAGACTCAATATGGAGACAAGCGGCGCACCCAGATTGTGCGGCAAGAGGCTGAGGAATTCGGAGACGAGGACCTTATTGCTCACCAGAACGTGGTGGTCACGCTCAGTGAGCAGGGTTATATAAAGAGGATACCCGCTTCCACCTACCAGAAACAGCACCGCGGAGGTCGGGGGGTAATCGGCATGGTTACCAGAGAGACCGACGAGGTCGCCCATCTGGTGGTGGCGGATACCCATGATTACCTGTTGCTGTTTACCAACAGGGGCAGGGTGTACCGCATCCGATGCTATGACATACCTCAGGACATATCCCGAACCACCAAGGGGACTGCCATAGCCAGTCTCTTGCCCATCGACCCCAAGGAACGGGTGACTGCACTGGTGGTATCCAAAGATTCCAAGCCAGGCTCTTACATGGTTATGTCCACCTCCAGGGGAATCGTGAAGAAGACCAGCTTCGACAACTTTGCCAACGTGCGTGCCAGCGGCCTCATTGCCATGAAGCTGATAGGTGAAGAGGAGTTGATTGCAGCCGACGTGGTGACGCAGGATGACGAGGTAATTATGGTCAGCGAGCAGGGACAGGGCATCAGGTTTGCGGTGAAAGGGCTGAGGCCTGCATCAAGAACCAGCGGGGGTGTACGTGGCATCAAACTCGAGAAAGGCGATCACCTGGTAGCCATGAACAAGGTATATAGTGATGCCATTCTGCTCACCGTCACCGTAAATGGCTATGGGAAACGCACCCGGGTGCGCACCTTTCCCTTACAGGCTCGCGGCGGAAAAGGGGTGATTGCCCATAAGGTCAATGACAAGACGGGCAAGGTTATCGCTGCCAAGCTGGTGCCCCCAGGACAGCACCTAATCATAGTTACTGCCAACGGCATCATCGTCCGCGTGCCTGTGGATGAGGAGATATCGCTTGTGGGCAGAGATACACAGGGCGTTCGCGTAAACCGGCTGGAGACTGAAGATAGCGTGGCCTCTATCGCTCTTGTCCAGCAGGGAGAAGAAAAAGGGGAGGCGTAAGGCCCCGGCCGAGTAATCGAGCCTGAGCCGTCCACCGCCTATGGATAGGTTCCTCCAGATTTTACAGGAATTCGGCCTGACTTTCGTCCCGCTCTTTGTGGCTATGGATGCCATCGGCGTCCTGCCTATTTTGATCTCAGTGACCCAGGACATGAAGGCTACCGAACGCAAGAAGACCATCCTTTATGCCGTGCTCACCGCCCTGATTCTGGGGTTAGCCTTCGTGGCTGTGGGCAAGGGCATTTTCGTCTTTCTGGGTATAGATGTGGCTGACTTTCTGGTTGGTGGTGGCCTGATACTGTTCTTGTTGGCTGCCAAAGACCTGATAACCGGCAAGATGATAGAAGCACAGGCATCGGTAGGGTCAGATATGGTGGGCGTGGTCCCGCTGGGCACACCTTTAGTAGTAGGACCAGCAGTGCTCACCACGCTGCTGATTCTCATCGACCAGTACAATCTGGCTATAGTAATAATCTCTTTCATGCTCAATCTAGGCATCGCCTGGGTTTTATTGGCGCAGGCAAACAGGGTGGTGGCGTTTCTGGGGCAGGGCGGAGTTCGGGCAACATCCAAAGTGGTCAGCCTGTTCTTGGCCGCTATCGCCATCAAAATGGTCCGCCAGGGTATCCTGGCCATAGTGGGATAGTTTAAGACAACTTGCATTTTTGTCTGTCACTTTGACTCCTGCATCTTGATTTTTGACTTATCGTGGGGAGGTATCTGAGTTATGAAACTCATCTTCATTCATGGCGCTGGCAATACCGGGCTGGTATGGCATTACCAGTCCAAACATTTCCCGGAATCTGACGCCCTCAGTCTCCCCGGCCATCCTGAAGGCCAGCCACGCACCAGCATCGAAGGCTATGCCGACTGGCTGCATGATTACGTGCTCCAGCGCAAATACAATGCGCCTGTCCTGGTGGGTCACTCCATGGGCGGGGGCGTTGCCCAGACCTACGCCTTGAAGTATCCTCAGGACGCGAAGGCTTTGGTGCTCATCGGAACGGGAGCCAGATTGAGGGTCAGGCCAGATTTCCTCAACCTCATCGAAGCTGGAATTGGCCAGCCACCTGACTACATAAAGAGACTTCTTGAACCTTTGTATGGCACCGTGGAGCCATGGCTGCGGGACATGGTTATCGAGAAGGTAGCTGAGGTTGGCGCCAGGGTGCAGCTCAACGATTTCCAGTGCTGCGACAAATTCGACATCATGGACAAAATTCAGTCAATCAAAGCTCCGACATTGGTCATCTGCGGCACTCAGGATGATATGACGCCGGTCAAATACTCCCAGTATCTAGCCGATAAAATAAAAGGCTCCAAGTTGGTCATTATCGAAGGAGCCACCCACATGGTCTTTATGGAAAAACCCGAAGAAGTCAATAGAGCCATTGAGCAATTCTTGAGAGATCTGTCGTTGCGAGGAATCCCGATGCAATCGGGATGACGAAGCAATCCCACAGCCTACCCCCTGCTCCTTCATGGGAAGGGCTGGTGGGAGAAAGTCAGAGGGAGGAGAAAGACCGCTGGTTCGCCCAACGGACTGGAACATGAAAATAGGCGTACTTTCTGATACCCACGTACATACCATAGAGGAGCTGTCTCCGCAGATACTCAGCGCCTTTTCCGGCGTGGACCTGATAGTCCATTGTGGCGACTTTGTAGGCTCAGCGGTACTCGAGGGGCTGAAGCGGTTGGGGGAGGTGAAGGCGGTCAGGGGCAACGTTGACTCCTCAAAGCTCAAAAGCCTGCTGCCCGAGACCGAGCAGTTCACGTTTGGAGGCAAGGAAATTGGCGTTATTCATGGTTGGGGAGGGCCAGAGGGCATGGAACGGCGGGTAAGGACAGCGTTCGGTGATGTTGATGTCATTCTGTATGGCCACAGCCACGAAGCTAAAATCCAGAAGGTCGGCGGCGTGCTATTCTTCAATCCCGGTCCGGGACGGTACTCCTACGGCATCCTGACGGTGGACAAGGATGTCAGGGCAGAGATAATAAAGATAGGCTAGATACTAGAAGCTAGAAGCGAGAAGCTAGACACTAGAAACTTGACAGGGGAAAGCTAAAATGCCATTGTGCTCATTAACACTGCGGCGTATAATGGAACCAGCTATAATCGCAAAAGTACAGTGGCACAATAGCGGTCGACAGTAATTTCATAGTCAAACCACAAAACAGGCATGGTAAAGACGCGATAAGGGGAGGGTAAAGCCAATGTTGCGACTATCCCGGTCTACTTTAATTTCAATCGTTTCCTTAATACTCATATTAGCGATGATGTCCTGCGCTCCCGCAAAAAATGCTGCCAGCGTATCCAGCGGCAATATCGATGCTTTCCGCTCTTCACTAGAGAAAAGTGACTTTGCTTTGAAATTGGCGCCTTTTATCCACGTGGATTTAATCAAGTTGTATGAGGCCGGCAAATTGGCCAATGCTGCCGGCAATAACGCCGGTGCGCCATACAGGGGAGTGTTTGGTGCAATTCCAGACAATATTGAAATCAAGGATATCAGCCAAGTACCCGGCGCCCAGGAGAAGATAGAAACCTTTTTGTATAGTACTCCCGGGCTAATACAGGGGTGGCAGTTGAATCCCACGGAAGCGCTGGTCATTGTCACTAAGACGCCACCGCAGTGCGTCTATTTCAGCTACTGTGGCTTCATCTTCTATAAGTACTACGAAAAGGAAAAGCAGCGCAAATGGGTCTGGACCAGCTTCAATGACCCTTTAAACAACCTCACCATCAAAACCTCAGGCACGCCCAACGGGGCAAAGGGGAACCCGTTTAACCAGGACACCATCATCATCGTCACGGCTGATAAAGGCACCGACCGGCTGGTACGCGATGCGGCTGTGGCAGCGGGATATTCCGAGGACATAATAAACACGTATGTCATCCCGAGTTCAATGGTCAAGCTGGGGACCGGTCCTGAGTATGATACCATCGTCTTCGGCCAGCGCATGGCGCTCTTCGCCGACGAAAAAGCTGGTCAGGAATATGTAAACGCCATAACGGCAGCGATTAGGGTAATACCTAAGTCATCTGTAAATCTTGACCCATTTCCAGCGCCGGAGTTGCGGGTACGGGGTACAGGGAAGACCGAGGTGGATTTACAACCTGCGCTGGAGGATTTGCGCAAGGCTATACTGGCAAAGTACAGCGGCCTTGCGGCACAAGAGCTGGAAACACGTATCTGGCTTTCTGAGTCCTATGATGCAGTTCAGACAGGGACGTATGTGGCTGGTGAAAGCCGCGACACGGTTTACCTG